>Ga0116230_10000025_pt1 | contig 104701 bp, 83 predicted proteins | sample S1TSphfallax_3_FD_88678 | JGI IMG/M metagenome (GOLD analysis project Ga0116230, IMG submission 88678) | Host-associated microbial communities from peat moss isolated from Minnesota, USA - S1T2_Fd - Sphagnum fallax MG | ecosystem: Host-associated > Plants > Peat moss > Unclassified | place...
GCCGCGGCGGGTGCGGCCGCCGGAGCGGCAGCCGCGGCGGCGGCCTTGGGGTCCGGCGGCGGGATCGGCGCCGGGCTTGAGCTTTGCAGACGCAGCCAGGCGATCAGGTTGATGCGGTCCTGGGGCTGTTTAAGTCCGGCGAACCCCATCTTTGTCCCCTGAATATAGGTCTGGGGGGAGGCGAGGAAGAGGTAGAGGTGGTTATAGTCCCAGGCGTGGACCTTGCCGCCGAAGTCGGTCATGGCCGAAGAGTAGCTGAAGCCTGGCTTCGAGCCCGGTTGACGGCCGATGACGCCCCAGTTGTTGGGTCCCGTCATGTTCGGACCGCCGTTGGCGAAGTTGTGGCACGAGAGGCACTTGGACGCCACCTGCTGGCCCGCGGTCACATCAGCCTTCGCCAAGGCGGTTCCCCAGTCTGGGGGAACGTCAGGGGCCGCGGTATCTGAGGCCGGTGTGGCGATCTGGACCGCGATAATGTCGCCGGGCTTGGCGGGTGGCTCGGTGGCGAACACCGCTTCAGCGACCTGCCGCAGAACGAAGATGACCAACAACGTCGCGAGGATCGCGCCGAAGATTTTATTCCAACGGAGATCGTCTCTCATAAGCGCCTTTGCCCTCGCGCGGCTGTCCAATACCGGCCAGGCGGCCCCCCCTCGGCGTCCGCGGGCCCGCCCGATCTTGCGTGCGCGTCTCTGACACGCTACCGCCCATCGCGCAACAGTTCGCCAGGGCGAACTCGGGTGGTTTCCAGCAAGCACGGCAAAGGGTCATGAAGACCATCGTCCTGATCCCGGCCCGCCTGGCGGCGACGCGTCTGCCCGGAAAGCCCCTCGCCGATATTGGCGGCGAACCCATGGTCGTGCGGGTGTTGCGCCTCGCCTTAGCCGCCCAAATCGGTCCCGTGGCGGTAGCGGCGGGCGATGGTGCAATCGTCGCAGCCGTGGAGGCGGCGGGCGGACGGGCGGTGCTCACCGATCCTAACCTTCCCTCCGGATCGGATCGGGTCCGGGCGGCCCTGGACGCCCTGGATCCGGACGGTTCATATGAGGCTGTGGTGAACCTTCAAGGGGACATGCCGTTTTTCGATCCGGCCATTCTGAGCGCTTGCGCCGGGCTCTTGGAGGCGCGGCCAGAGTGCGACATCGCCACCGCCGTAGTCGCCGAGCAGTCGCCCGCCGACCGGACCAACCCGGATCTGCCCAAGGCCGTCCTCGCCCTCGAGCCCGACGGACGGTCGGGACGGGCGCTCTACTTCACCCGATCGACCCTCTACGGGGACGCCCCGGTGTGGCGCCACGTGGGCCTCTACGCCTACAGGCGTTCCGCCTTGCTGCGTTTCACCGCCGCGCCGCCCTCACCCTTGGAGCGGCGGGAAAAACTTGAGCAGCTGCGCGCCCTGGAGCTCGGCATGTCCCTCTGGGCCGTCGTCGCCGCGACGGCGCCGGTGGAGGTGAACACGCCGCAAGACCTGGCGGCGGCGCGCACGGAAGCTTGGGCATGACCCCCGCCCGTATCGCGTTCCAGGGCGAGCCTGGGTCCAATTCCGACGAAGCGTGCCGCACCTACTATCCTGAGTATGAACCTTTGGCCTGCGCCACCTTTGAGGACGCCTTCGACGCCGTCCGTTCAGGTCGCGCCGCCCTGGGCATGATCCCGGTGGAGAACTCCATCGCCGGCCGCGTGGGCGACGTGCACCACCTGCTGCCTCGCTCGGGGCTGAAAATCATTGGTGAGAAGTTCAAACCGATCCGCTTTCACCTCATGGTCAATCCGGGCGTTCGCCTGGAAGAGGTCAAGGTGGCGTCGAGCCACGTCATGGCCCTGGGCCAGTGCCGCCAGGCCCTAAGGGCCCTTGGGCTGACGCCGGAGATCGCCTCCGACACGGCCGGCGCGGCAAGGCTTCTGTCGGAACGGCCCGACGCCAGCCGTTCGGCCATCGCGCCGGCCCTCGCGGCCGAGCTTTACGGCCTTGAGATCCTGCGCAGCGGTCTTGAGGACGAGCGTCACAACACCACGCGGTTCCTCATCATGACGGCCGATCCGTGTCCGCCTTCGCCGCCCTTCACCTCGCGCTGCGTCACGAGTTTTGTCTTCCAGGTCCGGAACGTGCCGGCGGCGCTCTACAAGGTCATGGGCGGGTTCGCCACCAATGGGGTGAACATGACCAAGCTTGAGAGTTACATGGAGGGGGGCAGCTTCACCGCCACCACCTTTTACGCCGAAGTCGACGGACGCCCTGAGGATCGAGGCCTCGCCCTGGCTTTCGAAGAGCTAGCCTTCTTCTCCGAGCGGTTCGAAGTTCTGGGGGTCTTCCCGGCGGATCCGTTCCGCGATCCTTAGGGATCAGTCCCGCAGGAGGTCGTTGATGCTGGTCTTGGAGCGCGTCTGGGCGTCCACGGTCTTGACGATGACGGCGCAAGCCAGAGCGGGGCCTGAAGGATCGCGAGGATCCGGAAGAGATCCGGGAACGACGACGGAATAGGCCGGAACCCGTCCCCGGTGCACCGCGCCGGTCTTGCGGTCGATGATCTTGGTGGATGCGGACAGGAAGACGCCCATGGACAGCACAGCGCCTTCTTCGACGATCACCCCCTCCGCCACTTCCGAGCGAGCGCCAATGAAGCAGCCGTCCTCAATAATGGTTGGGTTGGCTTGCAGGGGCTCAAAAACGCCGCCTATTCCCGCGCCGCCGGACAGGTGCACGTTGCGCCCGATTTGGGCGCAGGAGCCCACGGTCGCCCAGGTGTCGATCATGGCCCCTTCGGCCACATAGGCCCCGACGTTGATAAAGCTCGGCATGAGGACGACGCCGGGGGAGACGTAAGCCCCGCGCCGCACCACGCATCCAGGAACCGCCCTAAAACCCGCCTCTCCAAAGCGGGCGGCGTCCCATCCGGAAAACTTGCCGGGCACCTTGTCCCAGTAGGGGCCGGGAGGGGCGTCGGCGCCCATGACCACGCTGTCGTTAAGGCGGAAAGACAGGAGGGCGGCCTTCTTGAGCCACTGGTTCACACGCCACCCGTCCGGGGTTTTCTCCGCCACCCGCACCGCTCCAGCGTCCAGGGCGTCTAGGGCCTCTTCCACAGTCCGCCGCTCAGGCGCGTGCGCAGGCGTTAAGGTCAATCGCCGCTCCCAAAGGGCGTGGATCTCCAATTCTAAGGCCGCGTAAGCGCTCACTCTTCAGGCTCCTTCACCCGCGCAGCCGCAAGAAAGGGCGCGAGGCGAACCGTTTTATGCCGGACGAACGGTTCGGTCGAGGCGAGGGCCGAGGGTCCGACGAGGACAGTGACCATGCCAAGGGCCGCGGCGGGTTCAAGATTGACCGCCCGGTCCTCAAAAAACGCCGTGCGGACCGGGTCCAGGGTGTGGGCCGCGAGGAGGGCGTCGAACGCCCTCGGATCGGGTTTGGAGATGAGATTGGCCGCCTCCGCGTGAAAGACGTCCTCGAACTGGTCGGCGATCCCGAGCCGCCCAAGAACGCGGTCAGCGTGCCAAGCGGATCCGTTGGTGAACACAAGGCGACGGCCCGGCAGGCGCGCCAGGGCCGCGCGTAGGGCCGGATCGGGCTCAAGGCTATCTAGCGGAACGTCGTGGACGAAGCGCATGAAGGCGTGGGGGTCCACCTCGTGGTGCTTAACAAGACCTGGCGCGGCGCTGCCGTATTGCTTCAGATAACGCTTCTGCAGCGCCCACGCCTCCTCTGCGGGAAGACCCGTCAAATCCATGAAGTAGGCGAGGATCCGCTGCTCGACCAGCTCGAGGAACCCGACCTCCGGCGGATAAAGGGTGTTGTCGAGGTCAAATAGCCAGGTCTCCACGCCCGTGAGGTCCGCGCCCGGCGCCGCCGGGGCATCCGCATTGAGGGGGAAGACGGTCAATCCCGACACACCATGGTCCCCGCCCCATGGGCGGTGAAAAGCTCCACCAACATGGCGTGGGGGCGGCGCCCGTCAAGGATGACGGCGGCCTCGACCCCCGCGTCCACGGCGGCGATGGCGGTCTCCAGTTTTGGAATCATACCGCCCGTCGCGACGCCGTCGCGCATGGCGGCGAAGGCTTCTGACACCGTCATCTGGCGGATGAGCTCGCCGCTCTTGTCGAGGACGCCCTTCACGTCGGTAAGAAGCAGCAGGCGCTTGGCCTTCAAGGAGGCGGCGACGGCGCCGGCCACCGTATCGGCGTTGATGTTGTAGGTCTGTCCGGCATCGGAGACGCCGATGGGCGCAATCACGGGCACATAATCCTGCTCGGCGCCGATGAGCGCGAGGAGGATCTGGGGGTCCACCCTCTGCGGCTCCCCCACCAGGCCAAGGTCCACCACCTGCTCAATCGCCGAGCCGGGGTCCTTGCGCGTTCGCCGCGCCTTCACCACCGTAATCAGCCGCGCGTCTTTGCCTGAGAGACCGACGCCCCGCACGTCGGCCTCGGCGCCGGCGCGGTTGATCCAGTGGACGATCTCCTTGTTGATGGCGCCCGAAAGCACCATTTCAGCGACCTCCATGGTGGGCGCGTCGGTGACCCGAAGACCGTCCACGAAGGTGGACTTCACCCCCGCCTTCTCGAGCATGCGGCTTATCTGCGGTCCGCCGCCGTGCACCACCACCGGGTGCACGCCCAGAAGCTTAAGAAGGACGGCGTCGGCGGCGAATTTCTGCGCCACCGCCTCCTCGCCCATGGCGTGGCCGCCGTATTTTATGACGACCGTCTCACGGTCGTAGATCTGGATGAACGGAAGGGCCTCGGCGAGGGTTTGTGCGGTCGCCCATCCGGGCTCTTCATCTTCGGTCATCCGGGGGACCTTTGCGGCGGCGAGGCGCGCTCCCATAGCGGCCGGCTGGTCCAATGTCACTATCAGGGCGCGACCCGAGCCTGCGACGCCTTGCGCCGCCTCGCGCCTGCGATCAAGATTGTAACTGCGGAGGGTCCATGTCCGAAACGGCTCAGCAATGGCTTCTCGCGGCCCGCCCGGTGGGCATGGTGAAAGACAGCGACTTCCAGCGGGTGGACGCGCCCATTCCCGCGCCTGGACCCGGGCAGTTTCTCGTCAAGGTCACGCATCTTTCTTTTGATCCGACCCAAAGGGGCTGGCTCGCCGCCGACTCCTATCTTCCTGCGGTGAAGATCGGCGAGCCGGTGCGCGCCGGGGCGGTGGGACAGGTGATCGCCTCGCAGCATCCCGACTTCCCGGTGGGACGTCTGGTGCAAGGCGGCTTTGGCTGGCGAACGCATTTTCTCAGCGACGGCAGGACGGAAATCGGACCGGTCACATCCCTTAGCGCCGGCACGACGCCGGAGCAGGCCCTGGGGGTCTTTGGGATCACCGGCCTTACAGCCTATTTCGGTCTGACGGACATCGGACGGCCGGAGCCCGGGGACACGGTTCTGGTGTCCGGCGCCGCGGGCGCCACAGGATCGGTGGCGGTCCAGCTGGCCAAGGCTAAGGGGTGCGTCGTCATCGGCATCGCCGGCGGTCCGGGCAAATGCGCCTGGGTGACGGACGTGGCCGGCGCCGACGCCTGCATCGACTACAAATCCGAGTCTGTGGCGCGTCGCCTGGCCGAGCTGGCGCCCCAGGGCGTGAACGTCGTCTTTGAAAACGTCGGCGGCGAGATCCTTGAAGCGGCGCTGCTAAACCTGGCCTTGCGCGCCCGGGTCGTCCTATGCGGCGGGATCTCCTCCTACAACGACGCCGACCCGGCCGCTGTGCGCGGGATCAGAAGCTATATGCAGCTCACGATCCAGAGGGCTCGGATGGAAGGGTTCATCGTCCTCGACTACGCGCCGCGGTTTGCCGAGGCCGTGTCCGCCCTAGCCGCCCTCATGGCCAGCGGGGCGCTGAAGACCTGCGAGGATGTGCAGGTGGGGTTTGAGAACTGCCCCGCGACCCTTAGGCGGCTGTTTGAGGGTCGCAATCTCGGCAAGCAACTCCTGAAAATCGCCGATCCTCCGCTTCCCCGCGCCTGAAGAGGGTAGGGGCGGGTAGGGCGCACGATGGGGGGATCCGCCCGACTGGCCTTGAAGCCCCGCGTCGCGGTAAGACACCGGCATGCTGCGCGTGACCGAATTAAAACTGCCCCTCGGCCATCCGCCCGACGCCATCCACGCCGCTGTGCTGGAGCGCCTGGGCGCCGGAGGCGACGACCTCAAGGGCCTTGAGGTCGTCCGGCGCGCCCACGACGCACGGAAAAAGAGCGCCATCACCATGGTCTATTCCGTCGATGTCGCCCTGAGCGCCGACGTCGAGGCCCTCGCCCTCGCCAGGGGCGACCCCCGGGTTCAGCGTGCGCCGGACGCCGCCTATCGCCTTCGCGCCCGCGCTCCGGACGGGTTCGCCAGGCGCCCCGTCATCATTGGGGCCGGTCCGTGCGGCCTCTTCGCGGGTCTTATTCTGGCGCAAATGGGCTTCAGACCCCTTATCCTGGATCGCGGCAAGGTGGTGCGCGAGCGCACCAAGGACACCTGGGGCCTTTGGCGCCGCGGCGTTCTGCACCCTGAATCCAACGTACAGTTCGGCGAAGGCGGCGCGGGGACGTTTTCCGACGGAAAGCTCTACAGCCAGATCAAGGATCCGCGCCACCTCGGGCGAAAGGTCCTCACCGAGTTCGTCAAGGCCGGCGCCCCGCCTGAAATCCTCACCGAAGCCAAACCCCATATTGGCACCTTCCGCCTCGTCGCCATGGTGGAGAGCATCCGGGCGAGCATTGAGGCCCTCGGGGGGGAGTATGGCTTTCAAAGGCGGGTCGAGGACCTTCTACTGGAAGCAGAGCCGGACGGACGCAGCCGCATCGCGGGCGTCCGGCTTCAGGATGGGACCGTGGTCGCGTGCGATCATGTGGTCCTCGCCGTCGGCCATAGCGCGAGAGACACCTTCTCCATGCTCCACGCCCGGGGGGTCGACCTGGCGGCCAAGCCCTTCTCCATGGGCTTTCGCATCGAACACCCACAGTCCCTTGTCGACCGCGCCCGGTTCGGACCCCATGCGGGCCATCCTGACCTTGGAGCGGCCGACTACAGTCTCGCCCACCATGCCTCCAATGGGCGGACCGCCTATAGTTTTTGCATGTGTCCCGGCGGCGCCGTTGTGGCCGCCGCCTCCGAGCCGGGCCGTCTCGTGACCAACGGCATGAGCCAGTACTCGCGCAATGAGCGCAACGCCAACGCGGGCATCGTGGTGGAGGTCAAGCCTGAGGACTTTCCAGGCCATCCCCTCGCCGGGGTCGAATTTCAGCGCCGATGGGAGGAGGCCGCCTTCCGGGCCGGGGGCGAAAGCTATCGTGCGCCCGCCCAGCGGGTGGAGGATTTCCTGGTCGGGCGTCCCTCCCTCGCCCTCGGGTCGGTCGCGCCCTCCTACAAGCCGGGCGTCGAGCTCACGGACCTGTCAGGATGCCTGCCCGACTACGTCATCACCGCGATCCGAGAAGCGCTTCCCGCTTTCGGCCGCAAGCTCCCCGGCTTCGACCATCCTGACGCGGTCCTTACCGGCGTGGAGACCCGAACCTCTTCGCCGATCCGCATCGCGCGGGACGAGGGATTTCAAAGTCCGTCCGTGCGCGGGCTTTTCCCGGCCGGCGAGGGCGCCGGCTACGCCGGCGGCATTTTGTCGGCCGCCGTTGACGGCATCAAGGTGGCGGAGGCCGTTGGCCTTAGCCTTTTGGAGACCCGCGCCGCGCACTTATGACGCGGGGGCGGGCATTAGGCGATGGCGCTGGCGATTTCGGCCCTAAGCTCAGGAATCCCCGCCCCGGTTTCCGAGGAGGTGGCGGCGACGCGGGGGAAGGCGGCCGGCCGGCGCGCGACGCCCTTCGCCACCGCCGCGGACACCGCAGCGAGGGCGCCGGCCGAGCGCAGCTTATCCGCCTTGGTCAGAACGATGTGGTAGGAGACCGCCGCAAGATCCAGGGCGTCAAGGGCCTCGTCGTCGGCCGCCTTAAGGCCATGTCGGGCGTCTATGAGAAGATAAACCCGCTTCAGATTCTGCCGACCCCGCAGGTAGGAGCGGCCAAGGTTCTGAAACTTGGCCGTCGTCGCTTTGCCGGCGACGGCAAAGCCGTACCCCGGCAGGTCCACCAGTCGCGCGCGGCCGTCCAGGGAGAAGAAATTCACCTCTCGCGTTCGCCCGGGCTCCGTCGAGGCTCGCGCCAGGTGGTTTCTGCCCGTGAGGGCGTTGATCAAACTGGACTTGCCGACGTTTGAGCGCCCGGCGAACGCCACCTCAGGCAGGTCGCCGGGGGGAAGCTGGTCGATTTTGGCGGCGCCCATCATGAACTCCACCGGTCTGGCGAAAAGGCGGCGCGCCTCCTCAATCGCCTCTGCGTCGAACGGGATCTCGGCCGTCGAGCTCACCCCTTGGCCAGGGCGGGAGCGCGGCCGCGGATGCGGTCTATGAGGGCGTCGATGGGATTTTCCGCCTTATAGCGATGCATGATCACATACTGCTGCAGAATGCTGAGGGCCTGCGACCACGTCCAGTAGATCAACAGGCCGGCCGGATAGCGGCCCATGATGAAGACGAACATCAAGGGCATGACCTGCATCATCACCTTCTGGGTCGGATCGGTGCTTTGCTGGGGGCTCATGGAGGTGGAGAGCCACATGGCGAAGCCGTAAAGCAGGGGCCAGACGCCAAGGTGGAGCGGCCCGTCGAGGAAGCCGCCGATGACGGGGGTCGTGGCCGGGTTCCAGGGAATCAGGCCGAAGAGGTTCACAAAGGTCGTGGGATCGCCTGCAGACAGGTCGTGGATCCAGCCGAAGAACGGCGCCTGGCGCATCTCAATGGTGACGGTCAGCACCGTGTAAAGGGAATAGAAGACCGGAATGGTCGGCAACATGGTGATGCAGCCCGCCAGGGGATTGACCCGTTCCTTCTGGTAGAAGGCCATGGTTTCCTGCTGCTGCTTGGCCGGGTCGTCAGGAAAGCGCTTCTTGATCGCCTCGATCTCGGGCTGAAGCTTCTTCATCTTCGACATGGATTCGTAGGACTTGTTGGCCAGCGGAAACATCAACGCCTTGACCACGACGGTCAGACCCAGGATCGCCAGGCCGAAATTGCCGAAGATGTGGAAGAAGGTGTCGAGGACGAAAAACATGGGGCGGGTCAGGAACCAGAGCCATCCCCAGTCGACGGCGTCGTCGAAGTGGGGAATGCCCAGGGCTTTCTCGTAATCCTGCAGAACCGAGACCTTCTTGGCGCCGCCGAACACGTGCGAGGTTTCGGTGAAGCTCGCGCCCGGGGCCAGGCTATGGGGCTGACCGACGTAGTCGGCCTCGTAGACGTCGGCCCCGTTCACCGTTGAAACCTTGAACTCGCCCTTGACGGCCTCGTGCGGGTCCGGGGCCACCGCCGCCAGCCAATATTTGTCGGTGATCCCCATGTAGCCGCCGATGGTGTCTGCGCCCTGGTCGCCGTCTTTTTTCCACTTTTTGAACGGGATCTGTTTCAGGACGCCGCCGAGGGACCCGACGGCCCCTTCGTTGACGAGCCAGTTCGGGGTGAGGTTGGGTGTGCCCTGACGTTGGACGGAGGCGTAGGGCGCAAGCTGCACTGGAGCGGGAGACCCGTTCACCACCTGGTTCACCACGGTGAACATATACCGCTCGTCGACGGAGATGGTGCGGGTGAACTTCAGGCCTTGGCCGTTGTCCCAGGACAGGGTCACCGGATGGCCGGGGGACAGGACCGCGCCCGCCGCCAGCGTCCACAGGGCCGTGGGGCTTGGGCCGTTGATCGGCCCGGTCCAGCCAGACTGGAAGAAATAGGCGTCCTTGGCGCCCTCGGGGCGGAAGAGCTCGACGGGCGGTGAGTTTTTGGCGAGGGTTTCGCGATAGTCCTTCAAGAACAGGTCGTCGATGCGACCGCCCTTGAGGGCGATGGAGCCTTCGAGGGCGGGCGTGTCGATAGGCACCCGGGGCGATTGCGCCAAAGCCTCACTGCGCGTCACAAAGCGGGAGGTGGCCTGCGCGCCTGGAATGGGAGCGGCGATGCTCGCGGCGGCGGCCTTGGCCCGCGCTTCCGCCTCGCGACGTTGGCTGATCGGCCCAAGGACGAAGATTTGATAGACCAACATCAGCGCGACGGCGACCACCGTGAACACCATGGTGTTGCGGGCGTTGTCCTTGTCCATGAGAGATCTTACCGGGCCGGAGGCTTCGGCGCCGATCCTGAGGAGCGGCGACGGGAGGAAGGGGGGCGCGAGCGTCGAGGCGGATCGGCGCGCCCGGCGGCGAGGCTTACCAGCGCGATTTTCACGTCGTCAAGCAAGCGCGCCCAGGGCCGAGCGATGAGCCCGGCTCGGGCGACGAACACATAATCATGACCTGGCTCGCCGTGTAGGGGCAGAAGCTGGCGGGCCGCCTCGCGCATGCGCCGCTTGGCGCGGTTGCGGTCCACGGCTCCGCCGATCTTCTTGGTCGCCGTGAACCCCACCGCCATCCCCGAACGCCCTCGTCGCGCGAGGCGCTGGATCACGACGCCGCCTCGGGCGCAGGACAGGCCCTGCGCCGCGGCGAGAAACTCCGCGCGCTTTGTGAGGCGCTCGAGGGTGACGTCCGCTTCGGTCATGTCCGCTCATGACGCATGAGCGGCGCCCGCGCAATTAGGCGGTGAGACGCTTACGGCCCCGCTGGCGACGGCGGGCGACGACCTTGCGGCCGTTCTTGGTGGCCATCCTGGCGCGCCAACCATGGCGGCGTGCGCGCACGAGGCGGCTCGGCTGAAAAGTGCGCTTCAAGGGAGGGCTCCCGGGTCTCTAAAATGGCCGTGTTCGGCCGCGAAACGAGGGCGCGTGGATAGGGGAAAGCGCCTTCACTGTCAACAGAACCGCGTCGCTGATAGGGTATCAATTTGAATTTTCGCGCTTATTGTACGAACCGCGACCATCCCGGCAAGCGAATGCACCGCCTACCAGAAACATAAGCGCCGCAAGTGCTATTTCCCCGCGTACCGAGGCGAGGATTATCGCTGAGGTGATGACGCCCCCGCCTAATGCGCGCAGTCTTGATTTAGCCACGCCAGCCTCCACGCCTTTACCTAGTATATAGGCGATTGCGACCGGAGACTACTGGGCGTCCGTCAACTTTCAAACTATGACACGATCGCGTCGCTGCGTGTGGGGAGCGCCACATGTGTTCGGTGCTGTAGCCCATCATCTGTCCGGCAGCCGCGAGGCGCTGGAGGATCGTTGGTGCGTCGGGCTGCGGCCATGGCGCCCTGGCCTGGTCTTAGGGTTGGGGTGGAACCAAGCCGCTCGCGGGGTAGGGCGGGAGGAGCGGCGGGGGCGGGGGAAGGCCCGCGGGCTTGTCTCCGATGGCCTTCAGGAGGACCGACACGGCTGTCTCCAGCTGGGCGTCATGGCCTGCGAGCAGGTCGGCCGGGGCGTTCTCCACCTCAATGTCGGGATCAACCCCATGGTTCTCCACGGCCCAACGGCTGTCGAGGGTGTAGAGGGCGTCCTCCGGGATGGTGATGTAGCCGCCATCCATCATGGGCCAATAGCCGCGAATCCCGCGCACGCCGCCCCAGGACCGGGTCCCGATGAGCTTGCCGATGCCGTAGAGCCGGAAGAGGTAGGGGAAAATATCGCCGTCCGATGAGGACCAATGGTTCAAGAGCGCCACCTTAGGCCCGTTGATGAGGGCGCTGGGCTCGGGCTGGATTGCGCCCTCGCGGTTGACCCCCAGGCTGACGAGGACATGACGCAGCCGCTCCAGGGCGAAGGGCGCGATGAACCCGCCCCCGTTCCACCGGTCGTCCATGATCAACGCCTGCTTGTCGAGCTGGCTGTAGAACTGGCGAATGAACTGCTGCAGGCCGAGCTGCTCCATATCCGACATGTAGACATAGGCGATCTTTCCGCCCGACAGTTTGTCCACCAGGGCGCGATTGCGCGCGATCCAATCCGCCTCCCGAATGCGGACCTCCGAGGCGATGGGCGTCACAGCAATCCTGCGCGACGGGCCTTGGGGGGTGTCGGCCAGGGTCAGCTCGACAGTGGTTGTCGTATCGGCGAGCTGCAGAAGGCTGTCGGGCGTCGCGGGAGCTTTCAAAGCGACGCCGTTGACGGCGAGGAGGTACTGCCCCGTCTTAACGTTCAATCCGGGTTCGGCGAGGGGGCTTCTGTACGCCTCGCGGGTGTTGTCGCCCTTGTAGATCTTGGCGATCCGATACCGGCCAGACGCCGCGTCGAGGTCGAAGTCTGCGCCCAGGCGTGCGGTCTGCACCGCCGGACTGGTGTCCGCGTCATCGCCGCCGCCGACGTAGGTGTGGGAGTTTCCCGTCTCCCCAAGCATCTGGCCGATGAGGTAGTTGAGGTCCTCGCGCGAGCCCAGGAGCGGAACAAGCTTGGCGTAGCTGTCATGGACCGCCTTCCAGTCCACGCCGTTGATCGCCGGCGAGAAGAAAAGATCCCGCTCCAGGCGCCAGGCGTTTTCAAACATTTCAGCCCACTCCTGCGGCGGGTCCACCAGCATCCGCATGTGGGCGAGATCCAGCCGGTGGGCGGCGTCGGGGGTCTTGGCGCCGCCGGGGCGGGCGTCCAGAACAGTATAGGTCTTGCCGTTGCGGATCAGCACCTTGTCGGCGTCGAGCGCCAGGGCGTAGTTGTCCACGTCCTCGCTGACCACTTCGTCTTTGCGCGTTTTAAGATCAAAGACATGGAGGGCGGATTTCTCACCCTTTAGATTGCCTTCAATGAGATTGATCGGCTGGGTGAGATAGAAAACCTTGCCCTCGCGCGCGTCCATCTGCGCCAGGTTTGACGGGTCGATGGGCAGGGCGACAGCGCGGTTCATCATGCCCTCGATATCGATGCGGATCGGGGCGATGGGGCCCTTCACGCCGCCCTCGCCATCCGCGGTTTTCAAGGGCGAGCGGGCGGTCGGCGCCGCGGCCTTGGGCGAACCCTCGCTGGCGGCGGGCGGGGCGTCCGGGGTCGCGTCCGCCTCGTCGGAGCGCGGCGCCACAGGCGAGGCGGCGTCCCGGCTCAAGGGAATGGCGTAGACGCCTGAGGACTTGAGGATGGCGAAATCGAACTCGATGTCCGACGGCACGGTGTTCTCATGTCGGTTGGAGACGAAATAGAGATACTTGCCGTCTGGCGACCAGGAGGGGTTTGCGTCGATCTCGGCGCCTGAGCCGAGGCGGTGGGCGGCGCCGGTGGCGATCTCGTACAGGTAGAGATCTCGGCGGCGGTCCGTGGCGGCTAGGCTGTAGGCGAGCCAACGCCCGTCCGGAGAGAAGGCCTGGTCGTGAATTTCCGAGACCTTGTCCTGGGCCACGACCTTGGGCTCGCTCCCATCAAGGTTGGCGAGCCAGAGGCGATGGGCGCTGTCGCTAAAGGCGAGGGTGCGATTGTCTGGTGAGAACACGGGCCCGTAGAGATAGCCGGACTTGAAATGCGTCACGATGCGCTCCGGCCCGCCCTCGGCAGGCCGCACCGCAATCTCAACCTCGCCAGAGGCGTCGGTGGTGTAGGCGAGGATTTTACCGTCAGGAGACCAGGTCGGATGGTCCTCGTCTGCGCCTTGGGTGTTGGTCAGGTCCCGCGTGGGTCCCTCGGCGGTGGGGACGCTGTAGATGTCGCCGCGGGCGGAAAAGAGGGTGCGTTTGCCGTTGGGGGAGAGGGCGAAGTCCACCTGCTGGGCTGGGTCGCTTTCGCGGATGGCGCCTTGGACCTCCGCCACATGGGAGCGGGTGCGGACGTTGTCGTCGGGCAGGGTGACGGGAACCGCATTCAACGCCTCGGTGGCGAGGTTCAGAAGATAAAGCTTTCCGCCCTGCTGGAAGGTGATGGCGTCTGAGCCGAGGGCGGGGAAGTCAATGTCGTAATCAGTGAAATGCGTGACCTCGCGGGTGGTCTTCGCGTCCAGATCGTAGACCCAGATGTTGGCGCGCCGATGGGCGTCCTGATCCGACAGGTAATAGATTTTCCGTCCGTACCACATGGGCGAGGTGTTGGTGCCCGACCACTGGGTCACCTGTTCGAGCTTGCGGGTGTTGAAATCGTACGTAAAAACCTGTTGCGCGAGGCCGCCGTTGTATCGCTTCCAGGTCCGAAAATTCCGGAAAATCCGGTTGTAGGCGATGGAGTGGCCATCGGGTCCGAAGGTGGCGAGCCCAACGGCCTTGTCGATGGGAAGGGGCTTGGGCGGCCCGCCCTCTAAAGGCGCGGCGTAAAGAACGCTGTCCCAAAGGTCTCCCTTGGATAGATAGACCACCGATTTGGAGTCAGGGGTCCAGGTGACCACCATGTTGTCTGGACCGTGACGGCCTCCGGTTCCCGCCTCGATGGTTGGTCTGAAGGTGAGGCGGCGCGCAGAACCGCCTGCGGCGGGTATAACCCAGACGTCGGTTCCCGCCTTGGCGGCTTCGGTGTAGGCGATCCAGCGACCGTCGGGCGAAACGCGGGGAACCAAGTCCTGACCCTGGGCGCTCGTGAGCCGTTCGGCCGCGCCGCCGGCCCTGGGGACCGACCAGACGTTTCCATCCGCCACGAATACGATGCGGTCGCCGTACGCCTGGGGAAACCGCGGCAGGGCCGCGTGAGCGGCGCCTGCGGCCAAGAGCGGGGCGGCGCTGAGCAAGACGGCCGAGGTCCAGCGGGCGAGGGACATGGGGGTATCCTTGAGCGCGCCAGCGTGTCCGACGCCCTGTCGACAGGACGTTACAGCAAACGCAAAGGCGGTCCACGGTCTCGGCTTGAACTTAAATCTATTCAATAGATTGAGAGCTTTGGAGACTTTCCCCGCACTTACGCCCCATTCCGCCAAGCCTTGGGGCGGCGTTTTTAGGCGGTTTTAATCACTGCGGCCGGCGGACGGACGGGCCTGCGAGCGCCGCGCCGCTAGCGCTCGAGCCTTGGTCGTGGTCTCTTTCCCAGGCTCATGGCTGACAGTCCCCTGCCCATAGTCAACCCCGAGGACGGCGCGCGGAAGGCGGGCGGACCCGGCTGGTCTACGCGTCGGTTCTGGGCGGCGGCGTCCCTTCTGCTCCTTGGCTTCGCCCTCCTCGCTGTCCTCGGGAGCGGGGTCCTCGAGCATCTTTCCTGGGCCGATCTTCGCGGACGGCGACTGATGTTGAAGGCCTTGGTCGCACGGCATCCCTTCGAGAGTTTCGCCGTCTACGTCGTCCTTTACGGCGCTATGGTGGCCCTGTCTCTTCCCGGCGCCCTCCTCATGACCCTCGCGGGCGGGGTGTTGTTCGGTGCGCCCCTTGGAGCCGTAGGAGCCGTGACTGCGGTTTCAGGAGGCTCCATGGTGATGTTTATGGCGGCCCGCACCGGTCTTGCTGCGGTTCTGCGCCGCCGCGTTCAGATTGGCGGACTGCTCGATCGCGTGGAGGCGGGCGTTCGCCGCCATGCCTTCTACTACATCCTCTTCCTGCGCCTCATGCCAGCCGCCCCCATCTGGCTCGTGAACGTGAGCGCGGGTCTCGTGCGGGCTCCGCCAGCCGTGTTCGTCCTCGCCACGGTCATCGGCGTCGCCCCATCTACGGTGATCTACGCCTGGCTCGGGTCCGATCTCGACCGGACCCTCGGCCTCGGCCGCGCGCCGAGTTTGGACGGCGCCCTTCACCCGTCAGTATGGCTGCCCCTGGTGGGGCTGGCCTGCCTGGCGCTTCTCCCCGTCGCTGCGGATCGCTTGGGAAGGCGCGTGTGACGCTTGCTCCGCGTTGCTGAAACCGCGCTTGTGCAGTAACCCCTTGAAGCCCCGAGAACGGACTTCGGGCTTTGCGGGAGAAAGGGGCGAATGGTCGAAAGCCCCGACCGTGGTCAGGACAACCCAGGCGAGGATCCCGCGCCGGCGGCGGGCCCCGCCGCCGGCGCGCCTCCGCGACGGTTGCTCTGGCCCGTGGGCTTGTCGGCGCGCCTCCTATTGCTCACCGCCCTCGTGGTCTTGGCCGCACAGCTCTTCATCCTTCTGCCCTCCCTCGGCGGTTTCGAAGTGTCATGGCTTGAGGACCGGGTCCGCGCCGCAGAGCTTGCGTCCATGGTGGTGGAGGCCGCTCCCGCTGCGGTCGTCTCAGACAAGACGTCGGGCCAGCTCCTCGAGGGCGCCGGGGTGGTCTCTGTCGCGGTCCAGATCCAAGGGTCGCGTCGTTTGCTCCTCGCCGCTCCAAAGATGGAGCGTCCGCCAACGCTGATCGACCTGCGCAATCAGAATCCCGCCGATTTCCTGGCCGAACCCTTCCGAACCCTGGCGCCAGGGGCGCCCAGAATGCTTCGGGTCGTGGCCCGGCCTCAGTTCCGTAAGGGCGACTTCATCGAAATCGTCGCCCCCTCGGCGCCCCTTGCGGCGGCCATGCGCGTTTATCTCACGCGCACGCTATTGATCTCTGTTCTCCTATCCCTTGTGGCCGGCGGCGGCGTTTATCTCATGCTCAATGCGTTCCTGGTCAGGCCGATCCGCCGCATCACGGTATCAATGGAGCGGTTCCGCGCCCGGCCGGAGGATCCCGCCGCGCGACTTTCGCCCTCGGGACGGCGTGATGAGATCGGTCGCGCCGAAGCCGAACTCACCCGCATGCAGGCGGACCTTCTCGCGGCCCTGCAATCGCGGGCGCGCCTCGCGGCCCTGGGCGAAGCGGTGGCTAAGATCAATCACGATCTGCGCAATATGCTCACGAGCGCGCAGATGGCGTCGGACCGTCTGGCCACGTCGGGGGACCCCAAGGTCGCCCAGGCTATGCCCCGCCTGGAGCGGGCCCTCGACCGGGCGGTGAAGCTGGCGCAAAACGTCCTCGCCTATGGTCGAAGCGACGAGGCCCCGCCTAATTTACAGCCCATTGTCCTGGGCGCCGTGGTGGAGGCGGCCGGGGAGGACGCCGGGCTCGCCGCGGCTGGGATCACCCTTGAAAACCAATTGCCCCGCACCCTTGAGATCGCCGCCGACGCCGATCAGCTGCACCGGGTCCTTGTCAATCTATTCCGCAACGCGCGCCAGGCGTTGGAAGGCGCCGTGACGGAGCGTCCCGGCCTTGTGCGGGTGGCCTCACGTGTCGTGGACCAGCATCTGGTGGTGACCATCAGCGACAATGGGCTTGGGATTCCAGACCGCATTCGGCCAAAGCTCTTTCAGCCGTTCCAGGGCTCAGCTAGTCCAGGCGGCGCAGGTCTCGGCCTTGCTATCGCCCGTGATCTGGCCCGAGGCCACGGCGGCGAGCTTGAGCTGGCCAGCTCAAGTCCCGAGGGCGCCGTCTTCGTCCTCACCTTGCCCCTTGCGCCGCCTCCCATGGCGTCCGCGGTCGGGGGGGCCTGACGGTCTGCCCCTGGCGGCGTCCCTAAATTTTATGACGGGCGCGGCAGGCGGCGCGTTTTCTCGGGCGCGAACCGAAAGGAAACACGCTAGAAAGCGGCGAGGGGGGCGCTGAGGGGCGCGCCGTTGCTGAGAGAAACGCATGACGCTGGTGCAGGTCATCTTGCTCGCGCTGCTCCAAGGCGTGACCGAGCTCTTTCCCATTTCAAGCCTTGGCCACGCCGTCATCGTTCCGGATCTGCTCAACTGGCGCGTGGATCAGGAGGCCGACTGGTTCCTACCCCTGTTGGTGGTCATGCACCTCGGCACGGCTGGGGCGCTTTTGCTGTTCTTTTGGCGCGACTGGCTCGATTTCGCCAAGGCCGTGCTTTTGAACCAGGGCCCGCGGCCGGCGCAGGAGCGGCGACTCTTTTGGCGAGTGGTCGTGGCGACGATACCGGCCGTGATCGTTGGCGCAATCTTTGAGAAGGTCCTGAAGGAGTTCGCCTTTGGCAGGCCCTGGGTCGCGTGCGTCTTCTTGATGGTCAACGGCGGAGTTCTGTTTCTGGCGGAGCGGATGAGCCGCGCAGGGTCCAAGGGCATAGACGACCTCACGGTCCTGGACGCCGTCGCCATCGGCGCCTGGCAATGCGCCGCCCTGATCCCCGGGATATCCCGATCCGGCGTGACCATGGTGGGCGGGTTCCGAGCCGGCCTAAATCATGCCGACGCAGCCCGCTTCTCGTTTCTGACGGCGACGCCGATCATTCTCGGCGCGGGCGTCCTTGAGGCGCCGAAACTTCTTAAGCACGGCGCGGCCGGCGCGGCGCCCATGCTGTCCCTGGCCCTGGTCGCGGGCCTTGTGGCCGGGATCGCCGCCTTCCTCAGCCTTTGGGCGATCATGCGGTGGTTTAAGACCCACGAGGTCAAGGCGCTGGATCCCTTCGCCTACTACTGCCTGGCCGCCGGCGCCCTCTTTCTCTTGGTGGAAATCGCCGCCTAGGCGGCTAGGCTCGGCGGGTTGCGCTTAAGATGGCGCCTTGCACCGCAAGGGCCTGGACCGTCTCACGCACGTCATGAACGCGGATCACGGCGCAGCCCGCTCTCGCCCCGGCGAGGGCGGCGGCGATAGATCCGCCTATGCGGTCATTGGGGTCCTGGGCGGACGGGTCGAGGGCCGCGATGAAGCGTTTGCGGCTTACCCCGAGGAGCACCCTGAACCCCGTGGCCGTCAGCCGCTCCAGGCCCGCCAGGAGCGCAAGATTGTGCTCAAGGGTCTTGCCGAAGCCGATCCCGGGGTCGATGAGGATGCGCGCCTTGCAGACGCCCGCATCCAGGGCGACCTGCGCACGCTGCAAGAGCGAAGCCTCGACCTCGCCGACGACATCGCCGTAGCGGGGGTCTCTTTGCATGGATCGGGGGTCGCCCTGGCGGTGCATCAGAACAATGTCGCACCCTAAGGCCGCCGCCGTGTCCGGCGCGTCCGGCGCGTCCAGGGCGCTGACGTCATTCCACATGACCGCACCGGCCTCTACGGCTCGACGCGCCACCCCGGGCTTGGTTGTGTCGATGGAGAGGGGTGGGTGGGAGATCGCCGAGAGGGCGGCCAGAACCGGCATCACCCGGTTAAGTTCCTCCGCTTCCGACACGGGCTCCGCTCCGGGGCGAGTCGATTCGCCGCCTAGATCAAGGATGTCCGCGCCGGCCCGGGCGAGGGACAGGGCGTGGGCCACGGCCGCAGGGGTCCCCGCAAATCGGCCGCCGTCGGAGAAGCTGTCGGGGGTGGCGTTGACCACCCCCATGACGAGGGGACGTTTCGCCCCCGCGCCGAGGTCAGACCGACTTTGGATCTTGCGCCACCGAAGAGTGGACGGTCGCTGAGGCCGGCGCCGTCTCGCCGTCCTGATCCACGTGGGTCAAGGGAACCGCCGCAGCGGGGAGCACCGGACGCTGGGCCTCCGCGTCCTCGCGGATAGGCGGGATGCCTTTGAGGACGTTGGTGATCTCCTCGCCCGACAAGGTCTCATACTCGAGCATGGCCTTGGCCAGGGTGTGGAGATCCTCAAGGCGTTCGGTGAGGATGCGCCGGGCTTCGTCGAAGCCTTGCTGCGTCAGACGCTTGACCTCCGCATCGATGATTTCGGCGGTGGCCTCGGAGATGTTCTGGCTGCGCGCCACGGAGTGCCCGAGGAACACCTCATCCTGGTTCTCGCCATACTCCACCACGCCCAGCTGGTCTGAGTAGCCCCACTTGGTCACCATGGCCCTCGCGAGCTTGGTGGCCTGGCTGATGTCGGAAGACGCGCCGGAGGTGACCTTGTCCTTGCCGAAAATCAACTCCTCGGCGACGCGTCCGCCGAACAGGATGGCCAGACGGGAGGTCATCTGCTCATAGCTCATGGAGAGCTTGTCGCGTTCGGGCAGCTGCATGACCATGCCCAGGGCCCGGCCCCGGGGAATGATGGTCGCCTTGTGCACGGGGTCTGTGGAGGGCACGTTCAGGGCCACGATGGCGTGACCGCCTTCGTGGTAGGCCGTCATGCGCTTTTCGTCCTCAGTCATGACCATGGATTTGCGCTCGGCGCCCATCATGACCTTGTCTTTGGCGTCTTCGAAATCCCGCATGGTGACCATGCGGCGGTTCTTCCGCGCGGCCATGAGGGCCGCTTCGTTGACGAGATTGGCGAGGTCCGCTCCGGAGAAGCCGGGCGTTCCGCGGGCGACTGTCTTGGTGTCCACATCCGCCGCTAGGGGCACGTTCTTCATGTGAACGCGGAGAATCTTCTCACGACCGACGATGTCGGGGTTGGGAACCACAATCTGGCGGTCGAACCGTCCCGGCCGGAGCAGGGCCGGATCAAGAACGTCTGGTCGGTTGGTGGCGGCGACCAGAATGATGTGTTCGGACGCCTCGAACCCGTCCATCTCCACCAGAAGTTGGTTCAGGGTCTGCTCGCGCTCGTCGTTGCCGCCGCCGAGGCCGGCGCCGCGATGGCGGCCGACGGCGTCGATTTCGTCGATGAAGATGATGCAGGGCGCGTTCTTCTTGGCCTGCTCGAACATGTCGCGGACGCGGCTGGCGCCGACGCCGACGAACATCTCGACGAAGTCCGACCCGGAAATGGAGAAGAAGGGCACGCCCGCCTCGCCGGCGATGGCCCGCGCGAGAAGCGTCTTACCCGTTCCTGGCGGACCGACGAGGAGCGCGCCCTTGGGAATTTTGCCGCCGAGGCGCTGGAACTTGCCGGGCTCCTTCAGGAACTCGACGATTTCCGCGAGCTCCTCCTTGGCTTCGTCCACGCCGGCCACGTCGTCGAACACCACCTTATTTTTGTTTTCCGTGAGCAGACGGGCCTTTGATTTTCCAAAACCCATGGCGCCGCGGGCGCCGCCCTGCATCTGGCGCATGACGAAGATCCACAGACCCGCCATCAAGGCGAGGGGCAGGAGCGAGCCGAGGATCTGCATCCAGATGGACGGCTGAGCCGATTGAACGGCGATGTTGACCCCGTGCGCCTCCATGCGCTTCAGAAGCTCATCCTGGCTGCCCGGCGTGGTCACGCTGAACTTGCGCCCGGCCCCGTCCTTGGCCTGGAGCACCTCGCCGCGGATGGTCGCCTCCTTGATCTGGTCGCTATCGACTTTCGACAAGAGCTCGGAGTAGGTGATCTCGCCAGCCGTCTGACCTGTCTTGGTCATGGGGTTCATGACGCTATAGAGCGCGATGAGCGCGACGATGATTACACCCCAGATCGCCAGGTTGCGCAGATTGAACATGTCGCCTTCTTCGCCTCCGGAAGCGTGGAGCGTTAGAGCCTAAACCGGAACTGAACATAGGGCGAGATACGCGCCTACGCCATGGCGCCGTGCGAGATGTCGCTTTCGTGAGCGATGAGGCCCCAGGCGCCCGCGAACCGAAGGGGTCCCAAGACGCGGGCGAAGCCTGGGCCGCAGCCGAAGGGACGGGGCAGGGCGAGGGCGTCAACCGTGGCGAGGAGGGGAAGGGACGGCCGCACCGAGGCGGGAAGGGCCCGCAGCGCCGCCCTATCGGCCTTACAAAGCCGGCTCGCCGCGCCGGCGAGGGGAAGGATCCGGCAGGGCGTCTCCACAGCGAGCTCGAACCGGCCGTCCCATACCCCGAGGCGGCCCGGCGTCAGGGCGGGCGCCGCGGGCGGGCGCCGCCTCATCTCGCCAGGCTCGCGCTGGAAAAGAACCCCAGCGTCGCTCGCGACGATCCTTGCGCCGGCGAGAGTGGCGCTGAACGATCCGCCCGCCGCCATGCGCCGGCGCAGACCCTCCAGGGAGCCGCCTCGCGGCGGCCCGGCCGCGCCTGAGGCGCAAACCGTCGCCGTCGCCATGAGGCGCCGGGCTTGCGCCGTCGCCGCCGCGAGGGCGCTGCGGGGAATCTTGATCTCCCCAGCCGCGCCGAACGCGGCGGGCAAAGACCCCTCGCCCTCGCCAGCATATCCATCCCCAGGGCCAGGCGCCCGGCGGGGCGCCGCGGCCAGGGGGGGGGCTTGCGCCTCCGCCTCCGTCGCCGTGAGGCCCTCCGTCGCCGTGAGGCCCTCCGTCGCCTTGAGGCTATGGCGCGCCCGCACCCGCGCGAAGCGGTCGTCGTCATTGGCGGGGTCGTCGAAAAAAGGGGCGCCTAGGACGCCCAAAGCGCGTCTGAGCTCAGCGCGCCGGACCTTGAGGAGCGGACGGAGGATGAAGACCTCGCGTCCCTCCGGCCACATGGGCGAGGGGGACCACTCTTTCAGACGCCCGATGGTCGGCGCCGCGTCCGCGCGCATGACCTCCTCCTCAAGGACGTCGTCGAGGGTGTGGCCGAAGATGATAACCTTGGCCGAGAGGGCCCGCGCGGCCTCGGCCAAAAGGCCATGACGGGCGCGGCGGGCCCGTTCCTGAAGGCCGCTGGCGGGCTTGGGGCCCCGCCAGGCGAGGGGGCGCCATCCGGCCCCGGCGGCCCGGGCGACGGCGCCGGCGCGCTCGGTCCAGGACGCGCTCTGGGGGTGCAGACCGTGGTCCACGGTGAGGGCGATCACCGGGCGGCCGTACGGCCTGGCCCAGTCTAGGGCGAGGAGCAGGGCCGCGGTCGAGTCGCCGCCGCCGGAGAAGGCGACGCACAAGGGACGAGGGGTCCGCTCGAGACGCCGGTCTAAAGACGTCCTCGCCGCCGCCCCGGTCATGAGCGCCGGCGAGGCGAAGGACCTGTCGCCGCTCAGGGCGAGCACTGCGCCGACGTCTCAAGGACGGCGGCGCGGGCGCGTTCGGTCTTGGTCGCCTTTTTCTCGTAGCGGGTCTTGAACTCCGCGATGGCGGCGCATGCCTGGGGCGAGCGGCTCGTGGCGGCGAGAGACTTGGCCAGCTTGAGCACCGCGTCGGGAGCCCAGGCGGTCTTGGGCCAATCCTTGAGGGCGCGGGCGTAGGCCACGGTCGCGTCGTTATATTGACCGCGTCCGTAGAGCGACTCGGCCAAGTAATACTGCGCGTCCCGGGCGTGCGCCCCCGTGGGGAAGTTCTGCAGGTACCGGGTCAGGGCGTCGCCGCCGGCGGCGTAATCGCCGGTGTCGAGCTCGGCCTTGGCGGCCCGAAACGCGGCGCCTTCGTTCACTGCCGGCGGCGGCGGCGGCGGCGCTTGACTGGGGGCGACGGCGGACGGATCGGGAGCCGGTGGCGCTTGAAGCTTGGCCACTTGATCGCTGAGAATCTTGACCTCGCCGCGCAGCTCGGTCTCCGCGTCGTGGGCGGCGGCCGTCTGGCGGCGGGCTTCGTCAAGATCGTGCTGGAGAACCTCCACCTGCCCAGAGAGGGTGCGAAGGGTCTGGTCCACCTGGTCGGCCCTGGAGGACAAGGCCTCTACGGCCGGGTCCGGGCCTGCAGGCTTCACCACCACAGGCTGACCGGTGTCCCGGCCCTGGAAGACGATGGCGCGAAGCTCGCGGATCTCCTTCTCGAGCCGGTCCAGACGCCGGTCCTGATCGCTCTGGGCTTTGGCGCCCGCCCCGAGGGCGAGCGCCAGGACTAAACCGCCAACGCAAGCGAAAGCGGCGCGGTGGGATGACGTCATGGGTCGGGGCTTACTGGGCGCCGGACGTCAAGGCCGAGTGGGCGTTGCGATTCTTAGCCCAGGCTTCCTCGCCCGTGCCTGGATCGAGGGGCTTTTCCTTGCCGTAGGAGATGGTGGTGATCCGGGAGGGATCGACCCCATGGCTCACCAGGAACTGCTTCACCGCGTCGGCGCGGCGGGCGCCGAGGGCGAAGTTGTACTCCCGCGTGCCGCGCTCGTCGCAGTTGCCTTCGATGCGGACCTGCACGGCCGGATAGCGGCCGAGCCAGGCGGATTCCTTCGCCAAGGTGTCGGCGCCTTCGGCTTTCACGGTGTACTGGTCGGTGTCGAAATAGACCCGGTCGCCGACGTTCACCACGAAGTCCTCAACCGAGCCGGGGATCGGCCCGCTAGGCGCAGGCGCGGACGGCGGCGGCGCATAGGGCGCGGGCGGGGGCGCGGCGGGAGCGGGCGGGGGCGCCGCGGGCGCGACGGGAGCTGGAGGCGGCGGCGCATGGGCGCAGGCGGCGAAGGTGGCGGCAGTTGCGGCCAACAAGGCGTAGCGGATGACGGAACGCGTCTTAAGCGGCATCGAGAATCTCCTGGAGGCAGAGGTCGCCGGTATGAGTTTATGATTTAGACCGCAACGGTCACGGGCCTGCTAAAACCGCTGGATTACGGCGAAGTTAGGCCGCGTGCGACATTTGGTAACAGATTTTCGCCTAAACGGCGACTACTTCAGCAACGGCGACCATGCCGGATCCGATGCGGAAAGGGCGTAGGGCACCGGCTGCTCGTTCCGCCCGGAGATGTCCACGGTCCAAAGGCGCGGACCTCGCCCGGGCTGCTCGCGGGAGAACATGATCACCCGGCCGTTGGGCGCCCACGTTGGTCCCTCGTCGAGGTAGCTCGTGGTGAGGGTGCGTTCGTCCGATCCGTCGGGCCGCATGACGCAGATATGGAAGGTGGACCCGGTCTGTTTGGTGAAGGCGATGAAGTCGCCTTTGGGGCTCCACACCGGCGTCGTGTACCGGCCCGAACCGAAAGAGATCCGGTGCTGGTTGGAGCCGTCGGCGTTCATGATGTAAATCTGCGGGGAGCCGCCCCGGTCGGAGTTGAAGACGAGCTTAGCGCCATCTGGCGAATAGGAGGGCGAGGTGTCGATGGAGGGGTCCGACGTCAGGCGCGAGGTGGCCCTTGAGCGCAAATCCATGCTGAAGATGTCGGTGTTTCCGCCCCTATCCACGGAAAAGGCGACTTTGGAGCCGTCTGGTGAAAACCTCGGCGCGAACACCATGCCGGAGAAGGACCCGAGGCTCTCCTGGCGGCCGGTCTCAATATTGAACAGATAGACCCGGGCGCTGTCGCGCCGCAGAGCCATGTAGGTGATCTCCTGACTAGACGAGGAGAACCGAGGCGTCATGACGATATAGCCGCCATCGGTGAGATAGCTCGGATTGGCGCCGTCCTGGTCCATGATGGCCAGGCGCTTGACCCGGTTGGCCCGCCCGCCGCTCTCGGCGACGAAAACGATGCGGGTGTCGAAATATCCGTCCTGCCCGGTGAGGCGCTCATAAATCTGGTCGGAAATCTTATGGGCGACCCTGCGCCAATCCTCCGGCGTCGCGGTGAACTGAAGACCAAGGAGCTGTTGGGCGTTGACGACGTCCCACAGCCGAAAGTCCACCCTAACACGGCCGTCGGCGTCGAAGCTCACCTGGCCGTTGACCAGGGCCTGGGCGTTGATGGCGCGCCAGTCTTCAAACCGCGGCTGCACGGAAATGTCCAGGTTGCGGTCGATGAAGCTGGTGGGATCCAGGGGCCTGAAAAAGCCCGAGCGCTGCAGGTTGGCGCTGATGACCTTAGCGATGTCGGCGCCAAGTCCGCTAGCCTTGGGATCCTGACCGTTGAACGGGGAAATGGCGATTGGCAGGGGCTGCACGTCGCCATGGTTTATGTCGATTTCCACCGGAGCGGCGAAGGCCGCAGGATGCGGGGCTAGGGCCGCCACGGCCAAACCGGCGAGGACGGCGATCACCAAACGGAAACGCATCAAAAGGGTTGCTCCTTGATTGGCGGCCACGCTGAGCGCGGATGGGGGCGAAGGTAGGGCGCGCAGGCGGTCACCGCTGGCAGGCCTGGCGGGCGTTGAAATTGACGTCGATGTCGTGGGGCCCGTCTCGCGGGATCTCCGTATAGGGCTCGCCCTGGCGAACCGCCGACAGGGCGCGTTGGACGGACGCTTGTATCACCGCCGCGCTGACGCCCGAGCCCGCCCGGCTTACAAGGGCCGGCTGGCCGATGAGATACCCTGCCGGCGTCAGCTTCAACTCCACCTTGACCTGGACGCCGGCGCCGCCCTCCACCTCGCAATTAGGGTTCCAGAGGCGGTTGAGCTTGGCCTGAAGCGCGTTCATGGCGTCGCCGCTGAGGGCGACGGCCTTCCCGGCCGCGAGGCGGGCCAGAAGGTCGGTCTCAAGGCGCGCGGGCCCTTTTGGCGCCCTGGCGCGCGCGGCGCTCGATGCGGCGAGGGCGTTGAGGTCGAGATCGGAGGCGGCCTTGGGGCGGTTCATCTTGGCCGAGGCCAGCTTATCGAGGTTCAGGTCCGGGGTTTTGGGCTGCGGCTTGGCCTGCGGCTTGGGGACGGGGGGCGGCGCCGGCGCCGGTTTCGGCGTCGGCGCGGCGGCCTTCGGCGGAGGCGGGGTCTGGGTCGGGGGCTTCACCTCGGGCTCTGGCTCTGGGGCCGGCGGGGTCGGGGTCGGTTCGGGCTCCGGCTCAGGCGTTGCAGCCGTCTGGACTTCAGGCGCCTTCTCCGCCGGGCGGATGTCCGGCGTCGGCGAGCGGGTCAGGATGGTGATGGGAACCGCGTCCGACGCTTCAAGCTTGTGGGACAGAAAGGGCCATGAGGCGTAGGCGAGCAGAAACAGCCCAAGATGCAAGGCCGCCGAGGCCAGGAAGAATGAGACGCGGCGACCGGGCATGGGCGATCAGGGGGCCGCGGCGCCCGCCGCGGTCTGGGGCTCGACGGGGGCCGATGGGGCGTCTGGGCCCGTGTCGGTGATCAAGTTGATCTTGGTGAACCCGGACGTGGAGAGGCGGGCCATGACCTTGGCGACCACCGCATAGGGCGCGGCGCCGTCGGCCCGGACGTAGATGGGCTTGTCCAGGCCGTCCTTGGCCATGGCCGTCAGCCTCGCCCCGAGGTCGTCGAGGCCGATGGGGGTCTCCTGGATGAAGATGGCGCCGGTCTTCTGAATGGAGACTGTCAGGGGCGCCTGGGTGTCGTTCACGGGCGCGGCGTCGGTCTTAGGGAGCTCAAGGGGAACTCCGGCGGTGAGGAGGGGCGCGGAGATCATGAAAATGATCAGCAAGACCAGCATCACGTCGACCAAGGGCGTGACGTTGATCTCCGAAAGGACCGCGCGGCGGCCGCGGCGGCGGCGGCGGCCGCGCCCGCCTCCGCCCAGGGCGTCTTGGACGGATTGAGCCACGGTTCAGCTTCCTCCGGCGAGCCGCCGCGCCACCGCCGCCGCGAGATCGTCGGCGAAGGCCTCTAGGCGGGCGATGAACTTGGCGGCGTCGGTATTGTACTTGTTATACGCGATGTAGGCCGGAATGGCCGTGGCCAGGCCGATAGCCGTGGCGAACAGGGCCTGGGCGATGGCCGGCGCCACCACGGCGAGGTTGGTGTTCTTCTGGATGGCGATGGCCTGGAAGGCCGTCATGATCCCCCAGACGGTCCCAAAGAGACCCACGAAGGGAGAGGCGGTGGCGACGATGGCGAGGGTGCCGAGGCCGTCTTCGACGCGCCGGGCCTCCCGGGCGATGATGCTGTCCAGGCCCCGGTCGATCCGCTGGATCAGAAGGGCGGTCTGCGTGTCGTTGAGGGCCGGTTTGAGGCGCGACTCCTTCCATTCGCTCAAGGCCGACTGGAGCATCTGCGGCAGGGCCTGACGGCTGTCGGCGGTGGCCTTGGCCACGTCCTCCAAGGAGCGGCCGGACCCGACGTCGGCCTCAAAGGCGTTCGCTTGTCGGTTTAGGGCCGCAAAACGGAAAGCCTTATCGATGATGATGCCCCACGAGGTCAGGGACGCCGCCAGGAGGCCGAGCATGATGGCCTTCACGACCCAGTCGGCCCGGAGAAACGTCGCGAGCATGCTGAAGTTTTCAGGCGTCAGAGGACTGGCGTCAGGCATAGGGCGCTCCGGTGGGACGGGTCCGTATTGTGAGGGGCTTTGACCAAACTAAGGCGTGGGCAGTAGAAAAGGCGTAAGGGCCTCCACCAGGGCGGGCGGCGGTCGCCGCGGCCGGCCTGATAGGGTGATGCAGGCGGCGGTGACCTCGGCTGTCGCGAGGATCTCCGCGCCCCTGAGGATGGACTGGAGGATTTGCAGCGTCGCCCCGCGCGCCACGTCGTAGGCGGTGCGCACCAGCAGGGCGTCGTCGATACGCGCGGGCCTTTTGAAGTCGATGGCGAGGCGGGTGACGACGAAAGCGGCGGGATCCTCACGCTCGAGGAGTTCGGCGTGGCCGATCCCGGCGAGGCGCAGAAAGTCAGATCGGCCCCGCTCGAAATACCGCACATAATTGGCGTGGTACACCACCCCGGTGAAGTCCGTGTCTTCATAATAAACCCGCACCGGCAGGTGATGGAGGCGTCCTTCGAACCATCCTGCGGAGGGGTCCTTGCTCACACTCAGCGCTCCCATCCCAGCAAGATTTCATCTCCCGCGCTAAGCCGCCCCGGACGAGGCGTCAATCCCGCCGCCCCTTCGCCCGGCCCGCCCCGCCCCAGGAGGACGCCGGGCGCCTTGCCAGCAGGCGCCGGTCCCCTGGGCGTCCTGGCGCGTGCAGCCGCCGGCTCTACTCCGCCTGGCCGCTCGCCTCGTCCTGAGCCCGTCGGACGCCGACGCCTTGGAGACCCAGGTGCTGATAGGCGCGGTCCGCAGCCACCCGCCCCCTCGGGGTGCGCAGGATGTACCCTTTTTGGAGCAGATAGGGTTCAATCACGTCCTCCACCGCGTCCCGCGACTCGGCCAGGGCTGCGGCGAGGGTCTCCGCCCCCACCGGACCACCGCCGTAGGTCTCGATCAAGGTGCGAAGATACCGCCGGTCGAGGCCGTCCAGGCCGGCTTCGTCCACCTCCAGCCGCGCAAGCCCGCGGGCGGCGCACAGCCGGTCGATGGCTTCCGCGCCCTCGGCGCCGGCGAAGTCGCGCACCCGTCTCAAAAGGCGGCCGGCGACCCGCGGGGTTCCTCGGGCGCGGGCCGCGATTTCCGCGGCTCCGTCGGGGGTGAGGGCCGCGCCCATGCGCCGCGCGGCGTGCTGAACCACGCCGCAGAGCTCCTCGGGCGTGTAGAACTCGAGGCGCAGGGGAATGCCGAACCGGTCGCGCAGGGGCGTGGCGAGGAGGCCGGCGCGGGTGGTTGCGGCGACCAGGGTGAAAGGCTGCAGATCGATACGGACGGACCGCGCCGAGGGGCCTTCGCCGATCATCAGATCGAGCACGTGATCCTCCATGGCGGGATAGAGGATCTCCTCCACGGCGGGGGGCAGACGGTGCACCTCGTCAATGAACAGGACATCCCGCGCCTCCAGATTGGTGAGGATTGCGGCAAGGTCTCCAGCCTTGGCCAGGATGGGACCTGAGGTGGCGCGGAAGTTGACCCCGAGCTCACGGGCGACGATCTGCGCGAGGGTTGTCTTGCCCAGCCCTGGCGGTCCGAACAACAGGACGTGGTCCAGGGCCTCCCCCCGCCCCCGGGCCGCCTCGATGAAGATCTTCAGGTTCGCCTTCACCGGCGCCTGGCCGACGAACTCCTCAAGGGTTTTGGGACGAAGGGCGCGATCCGACCCTTCCGTCCGATCCTCGTCCGGGGAGACAAGCCGGGTCAACGGCCCACCTCCTGCAGGGCCGCTCGGATGACCTCAGGCAAGGGGGCCGCCGCGCCCCGGGCGAGGATGGCTTGATCCACAGCGCGCCGCGCCTGGGCTTCGCCTATGCCAAGCCCCATGAGGGCGCTGACGGCGTCGCCGGCGATGGGGGCGACCCGCCCCAGGGCCGGGCCCGGCTCGACCGTACCTGAGGCGACGCCGGCGCCGAGGGGTTTTCCCTTGAGCTCGGTGACGATCCGCGCCGCCAGCTTGGGCCCGACGCCGTTGGCGCGGGCGACGGCCGCCTTGTCGTCGCGGGCCACGGCCGCGGCCAGTTCGCCCGGAGACAGGGTGTCCAGAATGGCGAGGGCCGCCTTGGGCCCAACGCCCTGAACCGCCTGGAGCAGGCGAAACAGCGCCCGGTCCTCCCGGGTGAGGAAGCCGTAAAGGCGCGCGCCGCCGTCCTGGGTGTGCTGCGTCTCGATCTGCAGGGTCGCCGCTTCGCCGACGAGGGGAAGGCGGGCGAGGGTGCGCGCTCCGCATCGGACCAGGTAGCCCACGCCCTGAACGTCCAAGAGCAGGTCCTCAGCCTCAACCTCCGCCACAAGGCCCCGCAGACGCCCGATCATGCGGCGCTCTTGGCGGACAGACGCAGGTGAGCGTGAGTGATGGCCACCGCCAGGGCATCGGCGGCGTCTTCAGCGGCGATTTCCGCCGTGGGCAGAAGCCGCGCCACCATGAAGCCCACTTGGCGTTTGTCCGCCGCCCCAGCCCCGACCACCGCCTTCTTGACCTGGCGGGCTGCGTATTCGGCGACGGGCAGGCCCGCCCGCGCTGGCGCGATGAGGGCCGCGGCGCGGGCATGGCCGAGTTTGAGGGTGGAGGAGGGATTCATGTTGACGAACACCTCCTCCACCGCCGCTTCGTCGGGGGCGTGCTCGGCGATGATCTTCTCAAGGGCGTCGAACAGATGCAGCAGCCGTGAGGCGAACGGGGCCGACTCTGGGGGCGCCACCACGCCGTGGGCGAGGTGGCGCAGGCGCGAGCCCTGGCACACGATGACGCCCCAGCCGGTGCGGCGCAGACCCGGGTCGAGACCGATTATTCGAATCGTGTTCGTCATGTGTTCCGACCATCTCCCAGGCCGGCGAAAAGCGCCAGTCGCAACCGTTTCATGGTCAGGCGGCGGGTGCGCGCACGTCAGTCGGGTCCCGCGGGGACCGGCGCGGCGGCTAAGACGGCGTTCCGTTCACGCCGCGGTGGTCGCCGTCTGCGCGGTCAGGCCAGGCCCTTGAGCGCGTCCACCAGGTCCAGGGCCTCCCACGAGAAACCGCCGTCTGCGTCGGGCGTGCGGCCGAAGTGGCCGTAGGCCGCCGTGCGGGCGTAAATCGGCCGGTTCAACTTCAGATGCTCGCGGATGGCGCGGGGCGTCGCGCCGCCGATCATGTCCGGCAGCGCAGCCTCGAGCTTCGCCGGGTCGATGGCTTGGCTTCCGTGCAGGTCCACATAGAAGCTCAAAGGCTTGGAGACGCCGATGGCGTAGCCGATCTGGATGGTGCACTTGTCTGCGAGACCGGCCGCCACGACGTTCTTGGCGAGGTAGCGGCATGCGTAGGCGGCCGACCGGTCCACCTTGGTCGGATCCTTGCCCGAGAAGGCGCCGCCGCCATGGGGCGCCGCGCCGCCGTAGGTGTCGACGATGATCTTTCGGCCTGTAAGCCCGCAGTCGCCGTCCGGTCCGCCGATGACGAAGTTGCCCGTGGGGTTCACGTGCCACTGGGTCTCGTCGGTGATGAAATCCTTGGGCAGAACCGCCCGGATGTAGGGCTCGACGATGGTGTGGATCTCGGCCGGCGTCAGACCTTCGCGGTGCTGGGTCGACAGGACGATGGAGGCGGCGCGCGTGGGACGGCCGTTCTCATAATGAAGCGTCACCTGGCTCTTGGCGTCCGGCTCAAGGCCAGGCTCGGCTCCGGACCGGCGCGCCGTGGCGAGGGCTTTAAGGATGTTGTGGCTGTACTGCAGTGTCGCCGGCATGAGCTCGGGCGTTTCATTGGTGGCGTAGCCGAACATGATGCCCTGGTCGCCCGCGCCCTCGTCCTTATTGCCGCTGGCGTCCACGCCCATGGCGATGTCGGAGGACTGCGGGTGCAAGAGGCACTCGAATTTTGCGTCGCGCCAGTGGAAGCCTTCCTGCTCGTATCCAATGTCCTGCACCGCGGCGCGGACCTTCTCCTCGAGGCCGTGAATGACATGGTCCGGACCACGGACTTCACCGGCGAGGATGATGCGGTTGGTGGTCACCAGGGTCTCACACGCCACTCGCGCGACGGGATCGGCGGCGAGATAGGCGTCCACCACCGTGTCGGAGATCCGATCCGCGACCTTGTCGGGATGGCCCTCCGAAACGCTTTCGCTAGTGAAAATATAGGACGGTCGGGTCACGGTCGGCTCCACGAATAGACGGCGACGGAGGTCCGACGGCGTCGAGCGGCGGCACCCTATAAAGATATCCTTATATCCGCAAGCCGCCAGGGAGGGGGCTGCGCCATTGACCCGCAGGCCCGCGGCGGAGACAGTCAGATCGCGGCGGGCTGCGGGAGCCTGGACGCAGGGTGAGCCGATGATCGTCCATTCCGCCGTCGCGCGAAACGCCATCGTCGTGGTTGCGGTGATCCTCACCGGGGGCGCCCTTCTTTGGGGCGGCGCTATTCTCACGCCCCTCGTCCTGGCCGTTTTCCTCCTGGTGATGGTGGACGGGTTCGCGCGTTTTCTGGCCCGCCGCGTGCCGTTCCTGCCGGAATGGAGCGCCCTTCCCGTGGCCCTCGGCCTCTCCACGATGATTTTCGGCCTCGTGGTCTACACCGTTGTGGACAACGCCGCCGCCTTCGGCGCCGAACTCATCGCTGACGCGCCGCGCCTTCAAGGCGTGGTCGCCGGGGTTGCCGGCGCTGTGGGCGTCAAGGTGCCCCCTACGGCGGAGGAGATGATCAATCAGCTCAATCCCACCCGCTATCTAGGCGACGTCGCTCGCTATCTGCAGACCTTCGGCATGGGCGCTCTGGCGGTCCTCATCTACCTTGGCTTCCTCATCGCGTCGCGGCAGGGGTTTGAAAAAAAAGTGGCGTCCCTCTTTCCAGACGCCCATGACCGCGACAACGCCACGGCGGTGTTCGTGCGTATCCGCAACGGCCTGCAGCGGTATTTGTGGATCCAGACCGTCGGGGCCCTCATGATCGCGGCGCCGGCCTGGGCCCTGATGGCGGTCACGCGCCTGGACAACGCTGTCTTCTGGGCCTTCTTCATCTTCGTGGCCGCCTACATTCCCGTCATCGGCGGCGCCATCGGCACGGTCCTTCCGCCCCTCTTCGCCCTTGTGCAATTTCCCGCCTATACGCCCGCCCTGGTGCTGCTGATCGGGCTTCAGGCCATCATGTTCGTCGTGGGCAACGTCATTCAGCCCAAGATGCAACGCGACAGCCTCAACATCGACCCGGTGGCGGTTCTGTTGAGCCTCGCCTTCTGGGGCGCCATCTGGGGCCTGCCGGGGATGTTCCTTTCCACGCCTTTGACCGTGACCGCCATCATCATTCTGGCGCAGTTTCCCGGTTCGCGCTGGATCGCCGTTCTTATGTCTGGCGACGGGGAGCCCGAGGGGGGCGCGGCGCGGCCCCGGGGGAGGCAGGCGCCCCTTCCGCTCCTCACCCGAGACGTCACGGAAGCGTGAATGGCGCCGGGATGAAAACCGCGTTTCAGCACCTATCTTTGAAGGGTCGGAGCGCCCCCTCTCGTTCCGACAGCGACGCGGGCCAAATCCCCCAATGTCCGCGCCCCAGGTCCTGCCGATCCCCCGCGGCGGAACCCGCGCCGTCGATGGTTCGACCATCGACGGCGCTTCCGTCTGGCGGACCCGTCGGCCGAGGCCGCGGCGAAATCGGCGCCGGCGGTCCCCTGGCCGGTTGATCCCTGGTCCTTTGCCGCTAGTTTGGCGCCGGTCCGCGCCGCGTGCGGTCTGAGCTCCCGGAAAAACCCATGAAGGGCGACCTCGATCACCCCAACGCCATCTCGATTTTGGTGGAGGCGATCGGCAAGGCCCTCAAAAAGAAGATAGTATCGCCAGCGCTGCGGTCCTTCGCCGAGCAGATCGCCGTGGATTGGCGCAGCGAAGAACTGCCCGAAGCGTCCCTTGAGGATTTCGCCAGCGTCTTCGCCGAGGTCTGGCGTTCAGCCGAAGGGACCGGCTCGGCCCAGCCCCATCTTCGCCTCGAGCCCTGCAAGGTCAGAGGCGGACGGGAGCTGAAGCTGGACGTCCTCGCCATCACCCAAGAGGACAAGCCCTTCCTCGTGGATAGCGTCATGGGCGAGTTGGCCGAGGCCGGCCTCGAGGTCCGGGCCATGTTCCACCCCGTCGTCCCCCTGGACGGACGGGAGACCTCCATCATCATCGTCATCCTGGCGCCCGTGGGCGAGGATCGCCGCGGCGCTCTTATCGGCGAGCTGGAGGCGACGCTAGAGGATGTGCGTCTGGCGGTGGCGGATTTTCCCGCGATCACGGCTTTACTAGAAAGAACGGCGCAGGACCTCGCGGCGGCGGCGGCCTCGCCTGAGACGCGCGAAGGCCTGGCTTTCCTTGAGTGGCTCACTGCCGATCGTTTCGTCTTCCTGGGCGCGCGGACCTACACCTATCCCCGGACGCAGGATGGCGCCTACATCGCTGAGGAGCCGAGCTTTCTACCCGAGGACGGCTTGGGGATCCTGCGCGACCCGGCCCGTCGGGTTTTGCACCGGGCGGCGGAGCCGGCGGTTTTGGCGGCCCAGCTGCTGACCCCGCTCGAACGCGGCGCCTCCATCGCCGTGGCCAAGGCCACGCTCCGCTCCCGCGTCCAGCGCCGCGCCCACCTCGATTACGTGGCGGTTAAGCGCTACGCCCCGGACGGCGCCGCCGCCGGAGAGGTCCGTTTCGTCGGCCTCTTCACCCTGGACGCTTACGAGGCGCGCGCAGATGAAACGCCCCTCATTCGCGTCAAAGTGGCCCACGTCCTCTCCCGTCTTGGGGTTAATCCATCGGCCCACACGGCCAAACGGCTGCGCAACATTCTTGAGACCTACCCCCGGGACGAGCTGTTTCAGATCGACGAGGCGACGCTCTACGAAACGGCCATGGGGGTTCTGCATCTCTACGATCGGCCAAGGGTGCGCCTCTTTCCCCGGATGGACGCCTTCGACCGGTTCGTGAGCGTCCTTCTCTATCTGCCCCGGGAACGCTACACCTCAGCGGTCCACGAGGCCGCCGCCAAGGTCGTCGCGGAGGCCTGGGGCGGCGTGGTCCAGGAAAGCCAGGCGAGTTACGCCTCCGAACCCCTCGCCCGCGTCCACATGATCGTCAACGTCACGCCCGGCGCCCATGCGGATCCTGAGATCCCCGCCCTTGAGGCGCGGATTTCAGAGGTGGTGCGCACGTGGGGCGATCGGTTCGAGAGCCTGATCCGCAACGGAGCCGCGCCCCTGGGTAAGGTGGCTGAGGTCCTCGCCCGCTACGCCGGAGCCTTTCCCGCAGGCTATCGCGAACGGTATTCGGCGGCCGAGGCCGTGGTCGACCTCGGCGTCATCGAGGCCCTCGGCGCGGAACGGCCTTTGGCCATTCGGGCCTATCGCCTGACGGAGGACGGACCCAGACGGTTCCGCTTCAAACTTTATCGCCATGGCGGCGCCGTCCCTTTGGCGGAGGTCCTTCCGATCCTGGAGAACATGGGCCTGAAGGCCATGACCGAGGACGGTTTTCCCCTGCGTCGCCGGGGCGCGGCCGGCGCCGTCGACACGGTTTGGGTCCACGAGTTCGAGCTTGAGGACGAGCGGGGCGACACGCTTGTGTTCGCCGAGGTGAGGGAGCCCTTTGAGGAGGCCTTTACGGCGGTGTGGGAGGGCCGGGCGGAGAACGACGGCTTCAACCGTCTGGTTCTCGAACTAGGCGTCTCCTGGCGCGAAGCCGCCCTCATGCGCGCCCTCGCGCGCTATCGCCAGCAAAGCGGGCTTGATCCCTCCCAAGCCGTCCAGGCGGCGTCCCTTCAGGCCTATCCCGGGATCGCCCGCCTGGTCCTCGATCTGCTGATGATCAAGTTCAATCCCGCGATCCAGGCGGATCGTGAAGAGCGCGCCCGTCAGGCCGAAACCCTCTTCGCCGACATTCTGGAGGCCTTGCAGTCGGTGGAGAGCCTGGATGCTGACCGCGTTCTGCGCCGCCTCGCGTTCCTGGCCAAGGCCATCACCCGGACGAACTTTTATCAGCGCGGGCCTGACGGGCGGGCCAAACCCTACATCTCTTTCAAGATCGCCTCTCGCGACCTGGCGGACCTGCCGGAGCCCAAGCCATACCGCGAGATCTTCGTCTGCTCGCCGGTGGTGGAGGGGGTGCACCTCCGGTTTGGCCCGGTGGCCCGCGGCGGGCTGCGCTGGTCCGACCGGCGGGACGATTTCCGCACCGAGGTCCTTGGCCTCGTCAAGGCGCAGCAAGTGAAGAACGCCGTCATCGTTCCCGTGGGCGCCAAGGGCGGCTTCTATCCCAAGGCCGGCGTTCGGGGGGACTCTCCCGACGAGGTCCGCGCGGCGGCGGTGGAGGCTTACAAGGTCTTTCTCTGCGGCCTCCTGGACATCACAGACAATCTCGACGCCCGCGGCCGCGCCGTGCGCCCGGACGCTGTGATCGCCCACGAGAGCGACGACCCCTATCTGGTGGTCGCCGCGGACAAGGGCACAGCCACCTTCTCGGACATCGCCAACGGCGTGGCCGAGGCCTACGGCTTCTGGCTGGGCGACGCCTTCGCCTCCGGCGGATCGGCGGGCTACGACCACAAGGCCATGGGCATCACGGCCCGGGGGGCCTGGGAGGCGGTGAAGCGGCACTTCCGCGAACTGGGTAAGGATATCCAGTCCGAACCCTTCACCTGCATCGGCGTGGGAGACATGTCCGGCGACGTGTTCGGCAACGGCGCTCTGCTCTCCACCCAGATGCGTCTCATCGCCGCCTTCGATCATCGGCATATTTTCATCGATCCGGATCCGGACGCCGCCCGCGCCTTTGCGGAGCGTAAACGCCTGTTCGCCCTGCCGCGCTCGTCCTGGGACGATTACGATCGCACGGCCATCTCCCCAGGCGGGGGGGTCTTCGCCCGGTCGGGCAAGGTCATCGCCCTGACGCCGGAGATCCGCGCCCGGCTTCGCCTGGACGACGTTGAGGCGACCCCCGTCGACCTGATCCGGGCCATCCTGCGGGCTGAGGCTGAGCTGCTCTACCTCGGGGGCATCGGGACCTATGTGAAGGGCCCGTTGGAGACCCACGCGGAAGTGGGCGACAAGGCGAACGACGCCGTCCGCGTCGACGCCTCGGAGTTACGGGTCAAGGTGGTGGGCGAGGGCGCCAATCTTGGCTTCACCCAGGCCGGGCGCATCGCCTTCGCCCGCCTCGGGGGACGCATCGACACGGACGCTATCGACAATTCCGCCGGCGTCGACACCTCAGACCATGAGGTCAACATCAAAATCCTGGCGCGCCAGGCGGAACGGGCGGGCCAGCTCAAGGCGGCCGACCGGGACGCCTTGCTCTTCTCCATGACCGAGGAGGTGGGAGATCATGTCCTGGCGCACAACTACGCCCAGACCCTCGCCCTGTCTCTGCAGGAGGCCCAGGCCCTCGCGGATCTGGACGCCCATGGCCGCTTCATGATGGGCCTTGAGGCGCAGGGTCGCCTCGACCGGAAAGTCGAGGGCCTGCCGCGCGCCGCCGCCGTCGCCGACCTCAAAGCGGCCGGACGGGGCCTGACCCGGCCGGAGCTGGCGGTGATCACCGCCTACGGAAAACTCGAGCTGTCCGCCGAAATCCTCGCCGGGTCCGCGCCGGACGACCCCTATTTCGAGCGCGCCCTCGTCGGCTACTTTCCTTCGGCCATGGCCCGCTTCGAAGGGGAGATGAAACGGCACCGCCTGCGCCGGGAAATTATCGCAACCGTCATCGCCAACACCATCGTCGACCGGGTCGGACCAACCTTTCCCGACCGTCTCCGGGCGGCGACGGGCGCTTCGACGACCATGCTGGTGACGGCGTTCGAGACCGCCCGCCAGACCCTGCGCCTGGACGAGGCGTGGCGCTCCATCGACCATCTCGACCTCAAGGCGCCGTGGACCGCCCAGCGCGCCCTCTATCAGGAGACGGCGGACGTCACCCGCGGGTTGACCTTCTTCCTGACGCGCAACGCCCTCGGCGAGGCGGCGCGGGTGCAAAAGCTCATCGACGCGTTCCAACCGGGGGCGGATCTGCTCACGTCCGAAGGATTCGCCATCCTCTCGCCCTTCGAGCGGGATGCGGCGAAGGCCCGGGCCAAGGGCTTCATGGACCACGGCGCCCCCCGGGACGTGGCCGAGTGCGTGGCGCTCCTGAGGCCCCTGGCGGCTGTGGCGGACATCTCAAGCCTCGCTAAGGCGGCGCGCTGGGACATCCTCTCCGCGGCGCGCCTCTATTACAGCGTCGGGTCCGCCTTCGGCTTTGATCGCCTGCGCACGGCGGCGGCGGCGATCCCGGGGCGCGACGCCTATGAACGCAAAGCGGTGCGCGAACTCCTCCTTGAGCTCCTGTCCGAGCAGGCTGGCCGCACGCGGGCCGTCATGGCCCTGTCCAAGCGCCCCGTTGAGGATCCCTCGCCCCTCATCGCCGCGTGGTCCCAGCCCCGCCGCGCCGCCGTGGACCGGGCGCGGGCGGTGATCGCCGATATCGAGGGCGCCGCCGAGGGGTGGAGCTTCGCCAAGCTGACCCTGGCCAACGCCGCCATCCGGTCCTGCTCCGCCCTGGAGCGGGCTTAGGCGGCGGCCCAGAGGGGGGGGTCGAGGGACGCCGGGTCGTCTAGGCGCAGGGCCGACCAGTCGAGGGGCGGAGGCGGCAGGACCGCCGCCGCCAGAACGGCGCGCAACTCCGCCGCGGTGCCGACGCCGACGATCACCCCCGAGGCCTCAGGTCGCGAGAGGGCGAAGGCGAGGGCCGCGTGCAGGGGATCCGCGCCCGCCTCGGCGATGGTGCGCCTGATGCGTGACAGGCGCGGTCCGTGGCGGACCATAGCCTCTGGCAGGCCTGCCCGCGGCAAAAACAGAAGTCCGCCTTGGAACACGGAGCGCAGGTGGATCTCGACGCCTAAACCCGTGAGGGTCTCCAAGGCGCCCGCGTCCACCAGCCTCTGGTCTAGGACGCTGACGGGAAGTTGCACGAGGTCGGGCTTGAAACGCCGCGCCAGGCCCACCGGATCCTCGCCCGCCGCTGCGGCGAAGCCCACGGCGCCGAAAAGGCCCTCGGCCTTAAGGCGCTGAAGGCCTCGCCAGATCCCTGGGCCGTCGGCGCTGAGGAGGTCTGACGCCCTCGGGATCACGAGGGCTGAGGCGCGATCCACGCGAAGGCGCTGTAAAGACGCCCGCGCGGCCGTTTCCACCGCGCTCTGGCCGTGGGCGGCTGGGGCCGTCTTCACCACGATCCTAAATGGCGGCGGTTCGGGCGGATGGGCGGGAAGCGCCTGACCCAGGACCGTCTCCACGTCTGCGCCCCGCGCGCCCACGTCGATGAGGCGCACGCCTGCGGCCGCCGCGAGGGCCACGGCGGCCATGGCCTCGGCCGTGGACGCGCGGCCGCGCGCGTCGCCCGCCCGCCCGTCATGAGGCCGGGCGAGGCCGAACTGGCCGGCGCCGAGGCCTAATTTGTGAGCGGCGGCGCGGTTTGGGCTCGCGCTGACGGCGGCCGGCATCCAGATCTCCGGGACGGGGTTCAAGGTGGTGAATCCTGCGCCCGGAGTGCTTAATGAAGCCCCAAGCTAAGGTTGCTGAGTCATGAACGCGCCCCAACCCGCCTCCTTGGCCGACACCCGGCGTTTGACGTTCGCCGTGACCGGCGTGTCCGTGGCGACGGCCCTGGTCCTGACGGTCCTGAAGCTGGCGGTCTGGGCCTCGGGCGGCTCTGTGGCCCTTCTCGCGTCCTTGGCCGATTCGGGGCTGGATGTGGTGGCCGCCCTCGCCACCTTCGTCGCCGTTCGCGTGGCCGCGGCGCCGCCTGACGAGGAGCACCGTTTCGGTCACGGCAAGGCTGAAGCCTTCTCCAGTCTCCTGCAGGCGGGCCTTGTCTTCGCTTCAGCCGCCCTCGTAGGCCAGGAGGCGGTCCATCGCTTGCTCCATCCCGCCGCGCCGCGCCATGAGGCTGAGGCGCTCCTGGTCATGCTCGTCAGCCTCCTGGCCACGGTGGCGCTCGTCACCGCGCAGAGCTGGATCCTCAATCGCGCCCGCTCCGTCGCCGTGTCCGGCGATCGCGCCCATTATCTGGCCGACCTCGCCTCCAACCTCGCCGCCATCCTCGGCATCGGCCTCGCCGCGCTCACGCGCGACCCAAGGTTCGACGCCGCCGCAGGGGTGGTGGTCTCCCTCTGGCTTCTCTGGGGCGCGGTGAAGGTTTTCCGCGAGGCCGGAGATCACCTCATGGATCGTGAACTCGACGCGGTCGAGCGTCAGGCCATCGTGGACAGCGTCATGGCCGACCCGCAGATCCTCGGGGTGCATGATCTTCGCACCCACGCTTCGGGTCCCGGGGTTCGGGTCCAGATGCATGTGGAGTTGGCCGCCGATCTGAGCCTCATGGCGGCCCACTTCATCGTCGACGCCGCCGAAGCCCGGGTCCTCGCCGCCTTCCCCACAGCGGATGTGATCATTCATCCCGATCCGGCGGGCGTCGTGGAGGCCGTCGCCTTCGGCTACGAACGGCCGAGCGCCGGCGCTTCAGGTCCAAGCGCCGCGGCCTAGGGGGGCAAGGTCTCGAGCCAAGCTTTGAGGTCCGCTGCGGAACGGTCGGGCGCCTCCTCCATGGGGAGGTGTCCGACCGCCGGGTATAAAATGAGCTTGGCCCCGGGAATGGCCGCAGCGAAGCGCGCGGCGTCCGTCGACGGGATCAGCCGGTCTTCGGCGCCCGCCATGACCAGGGTGGGGACCGCGATGGCCGACAACCGCGCCGCCGTCGCGACCATCCCGTTGTCGGTGAGGCCGATGAGGATGGCGCGGTGTCCCGGCGCGCGGGAGAGATCCACATAGCGGTCGATGAGGGCCGGCGTCGCCAGCGCCGGGTTTTCGAATGCGGCTTTCAGGCCGTCGCGGATCATGGGCCGGTCGTCCATGGTCTGGGCGAGGGCGCGGACGGCGGGCGCCTTCAGCGCCGCGTAGAGCAGGGCGTCCACGCCCTTAGCCTTGGGCGCGGGCCAACCGGCCGCGTCGATCAGGACGAGACCGCGAAGGTCCTGCGGGTGGGCGAGGGCGAAGCGCCACGCCGTCTCGCCCCCAAGGGAGTTTCCGGCGAGAACGAACCGGTGCAGGCCAAGGCGCCCCACCAGGGCGTTCACAGCCTCCACATAGCCCGCGACGCTGGCGTGATAGCCCTGGGGCGTTTGGGTCAGCCCGTGGCCGGGGAGGTCTAGGGCGATGATCCGGTATGCGCTCCCGAGGCGTTCGGCCCAGGGGTCCCAGTCGGCGGCGGACGCGGAGTAGCCGTGGATCAGGACGAGGGGCGGGCCGTCGGGATTTCCCTCGTCCCGGTAGTTGAGCCGCACGCCGTCGTCCAGGGCGAGGGTGCGGTCCCTCGGCGAGCCGTAGCGTCCCTGAAGCACAGCATAAGGCAGGTCCGGCCGCCGTTCGACCACATAGGTCGAGGCCAAGGCTAGGACCACGGCGGCGAGGGCCGCTCCGAGGGCCGCAAGCGCTGTCATGAACGCCGCGCCCGGCTCACCTGAGCCCGGCTCCGCGTCCGCACGCCGGACACGCCGGATCGGCCGTCAGCCGCACCGTCCGGCTGACGCTGGCGAGGGCGTCGTAGACCAAGAGGCGCCCCAAGAGCGGCTCGCCTGCGCCGACGATCCATTTCACCGCCTCCAGGGCCATGAGGGCCCCGACGACGCCGGCCAGGGCGCCGACGACCCCGACGGTCTGACACGTGTCCGCATGAGGCGGGGTCTCGGGGACGAGGCAGCGATAGCAGGGCGCGCCGTTCAGAACGGCGACCTGACCGGTCCACCGACCAAGGGCGCCGGTCAGCAAAGGAACCCCCGCCGCAAGCGCGGCCGCGTTGACGATGAACCGCGTCTCGAACGTGTCCGACCCGTCGATGACGAGGTCGTAGCCTGAAATGATCTGCGCCGCGTTTGTGGCGTCCAGGCGCACGGCATGGGCCACCACCTCTATTTCAGGGTTGAGGGCCGTCAGCCGCGCGCGCGCGGCGTCGACCTTCACGCGCCCGACGTCCGCGGTCTCGTAGAGGATTTGGCGCTGCAGATTGGACAGGGCGACGGTGTCGTCGTCTACGAGTCCGACGACCCCTACGCCGGCCGCCGCAAGGTAGAGGGCGCAAGGGGCGCCCAGGCCTCCGGCGCCGATGAGCACGGCTCTGGCCCCTTTGAGCTTCTGCTGACCCGGGCCGCCGATTTCGTGCAGAACAAGGTGCCTAGCGTAGCGTTCTATCTCAGCGGGCTGGAAGGTCATGCCCCATCATGACATTTCGCAAGGACGCTTTCCAACCGGTCCTTACGAGGGCCTTTCATGTCGATCCGCCTAGGACTAGGTTAAGGCGCAAGGTGCGGAGAGCCCGTATGGACGCGGCGATGTTTCAGGAGCCGAGGCGGAGGATGATCCGCCTTCCGGACGGCGAGATGGCCGCCCTCGATTTCGGCGACGAGCGCCGTCCCGTCGACGTGGTGTTTCTGCACGCCACCGGCTTCAACGCCATGACCTATCGATCCATCCTCGCGCCGCTCTCGCCCGGATTGCGTATTCTGGCGGTGGATCAGCGCGGCCACGGCGCCAGTCGCCTCCCCGCCGCGCCCGAGACGCTTCGGTCCTGGAAGCCCTACCGGGACGACCTCTTGGCGTTGCTCTCCGCCCTCGCCGGACCGCCTCCCGTCCTCGCGGGCCATTCCATGGGCGGCACCGTCGCCCTTCTGGCGGCGGCGGCGCGGCCCGCGGCGGTGAGCGGCCTCGTCCTCTTCGATCCTGTGGTCATGACCCGCTGGCAGACCCTGACCCGGCATCTGCCGGGGCGGGCTCGAGCCATGCGCAAGAACCCGCTCGCGGCAGGCGCGGCCAAGCGGCGCGCTGTTTTCGACAGCGTCGAGGCCGCCTTTGCAGCCTATAAGGGGCGCGGGGCTTTCAAGACCTGGTCGGACGTCATGCTCGCCGACTACGTGGCCGGCGGATTTCACGAGCGGCAGGACGGCCGGGTCGAGCTCGCCTGCGATCCCGCCATGGAGGCGGCGATTTTCGCCAACCTCAACCACAATCCTTGGGCGGCCGCGGCGCGGGTGAAGGCGCCCCTCCAGATTTTCCGCGCCGAACATGGGTCCACGTGCCGCATCGGTTCGGGAGAGGCGTTCTTCGCGGGCAATCGCCGGGCGCGCCTGTCGACGGTCCCCGGCGCGTCGCACTTCCTGCCCATGGAGCGGCCGGATGTGGTGCGCGACGCGCTTTTGGACGCCGCGGTCTGACCTTCCCGCCGCTTGTCAGCAGGCTCGACCGACTTATCAGGCTCACGCGACGGGCCCTGTGAGCGCGTCGGCGCAGGAGCCGGCGACGCCCTTTGCGCTGCGCCGCCTTTGACCCGCGCGGGCAGGATCGGCCAGGTGGTGCGCGTCTCCAGCGGCAACATGCTCGAGATGTACGACTTCATGGTGTACGGCTACTACGCCAGCGCCATCGGTCGGGCCTTTTTTCCCTCCAAGGATCCCTTCGCCTCGCTGATGTTGTCCCTGACCACCTTTGGGGCGGGCTTTCTCATGCGGCCCCTGGGGGCGGTGGCGCTGGGCGCCTACACGGACCGCGCTGGACGCCGCAAGGGCCTGCTTCTCACCCTCGCCCTGATGTCCCTCGGGGTGGCCACCCTCGCCTTTGCGCCGCCGTTCCGCCTCGTGGGTCTTATTGCGCCCATCATTGTGGTGTTCGGCCGTCTCATTCAGGGCTTTTCCGCGGGGGCCGAGCTGGGCGGCGTATCGGTCTATCTCTCCGAGATCGCCCCGCCGCACGAGAAGGGCCTTTACGTATCCTTTCAATCGGCGAGCCAGCAGGTCGCCGTCATGGCGGCCGCCGCCATCGGCGTGGCGCTGAGCGCGCTCCTCAAGCCCGAAGCGGTGGAGGCGTGGGGCTGGAGGGTTCCGCTCCTCGTCGGCTGCGTCATCGTCCCGGTGATCTTCATGCTGCGCCGGGACCTTGTGGAGACGGAGGCGTTCGCCGCCCGCGCCGCCGCGCCCCCCGTCTCAGAGGTGTTGGGGGGCCTTGTCCGCCGGCTTCCGGAGGTCCTGGTTGGGGTGGGTCTTGTGACCATGACCACGGTGAGTTTTTATCTGATCACAGCCTACACGCCCACCTTCGGGAAAATTCTGAACCTGAAGGCCGTCGACAACCTCCTCACCACCCTCATGGTCGGCGCCTCCAACCTCATCTTACTGCCCCTGTCCGGCGCCGTGTCGGATCGGATCGGACGCAGGCCAATCCTTCTGGTCTCCTCGGCGGCCATGTTCATCACCGCGTTGCCTTTGCTCGCATGGCTGGCCGCGGCGCCGTCCTTCCCCCGTCTGGTCATGGTGGAGCTTTGGTTCAGCCTCCTTTACGCCAGCTACAACGGGGCCATGGTGGTGTTCTTGACGGAGATCATACCCCTTGAGGTCCGCGCCACGGGCTTCTCCTTGGCCTACAGCCTGGCCGCCGCCCTCTTCGGCGGGTTCACCCCGGCTATCTGCACCCTCTTGATCCATGCGACGCGCAACGCCGCCGCGCCCGGGCTCTGGCTTTGCGCCGCCGCCGCCTGCGGATTTTGCGCGACCCTTGCGAGCGCCCCTCTCTTGCGGTCGCGCGGGTCATGAGCCTGCAGCCGCATCCGCCTGCCCGGTGGCGCCCGGCCGCCGTGTCGGTTATTGGGAGCCTATCCGGCAGGGGGCGCCCCGGTGCGGCGCGGCCGAGCGGACCGATCGGGTCCGATCGCCGGCGTTGACCCTGGCCGTCCGCCCGTGCGCCGCGCTTTGGAGACCTTGATGCCGCCCCCCACGCCTTCCGCCCGACTGCACCGCTTGATCGGTCCCCGCAGCGGCCTGGAGGCGGCGGTGATGGTCATGGCGGCCCTCATGACGGGGTTCACCCTGTGGGCCATCCGCGAGTTTCTCACACCCTTCGCCCTTGCGGTCTTCCTTCTTTTGATGATCGACGGCCTGGCCAGGGGTCTCATCAAACGCGTTCCAGGCTTTCCGGAAAAGGCCGCCCTGCCCACAGCCATCGTCTTCATCGTGGCCGTCTTCGGCCTGACGATCTGGGCGATCGCCGTCAATGCGGCGCATTTCGTGGGGCAGTCGGCCACCTATACGGCGCGTCTGAACCTCCTGATCCAGCAGGTTTCGGCGCGGATGGGCGTTGAGGTCCCCCCCACGCTCGACGACGTTCTCGACCAGGTGAACCCCTCAACCTATATCGGCGTCATCGCGCGGGAGTTTCGCCGGGTCGGCGAGGGCGCGGTCCTGGTTCTCGTCTATCTGGGCTTCCTCATCGCCTCACGTCAGGGCTTTTCCGACAAGGCCGAGGTTCTCTTTCCCAATCGCGTGGAGCGCGGCGAGGCGGGCCGGGTGTTCGACCACATCCGTAGCGGGATCGAGAGCTACATCTGGGTGCAGACCATTGTGGGCGTGATGGGCGCGAGCGCGTCCCTGGTGATCATGACCGCCCTTGGCCTGTCGCACGCCTTCTTCTGGGCTTTCCTGATCTTCCTCGCCGGATATATTCCGGTTCTGGGCGCCGCCATCGGCGTCCTCATTCCGCCGATTTTCGGTCTTGTCGACTTCAACGACCCTTGGCGCTCCCTCGTTCTGCTGGTGCTCCTCGAGGCCCAACATTTCGTTGTGGCTCAGGTCCTCGCCCCGCGCATGCAAGGCAAGAACCTCAACCTCGACCCCCTCGTGGTGCTTCTCTCCTTGGCGTTCTGGAGCCTCATCTGGGGCATTCCAGGCGCTTTCCTATCGACGCCGTTGACGGTGATGGCCATGGCGGTCCTGGCGGAGTTCTCGCCCACGCGATGGATCGCTGTCCTCCTGTCGCGCAATGGGCGGCCCTACTCGGAGGGAAGGCGACGCTCCAAATGAGACCGCGCCCCTTGCGTATCGGCGATGTGGACGTTCCAGGCCGCGTCTTCATCGCGCCCATGACCGGCGTTTCCGACCTCCCCTTTCGCCGCCTCGCCGACCGCCTTGGGGCGGCCTACGCGGCCACTGAAATGGTGGCGTGTCAGGGCTTTACGGACGGCAGGGCGGACGTGGTGCGCCGGGCGGCGGTGGGCGAAGGATCGGCTGTCAACATCATTCAGCTCCTTGGCCGCGATCCTGAGGTCGTGGCCAGGGGCGCGGCCCTCGCCGAGGCCGCGGGGGCCGACATTGTGGATATCAACATGGGTTGCCCGGCGCGGGAAGTGACGGGCGGCCGCTGCGGTTCGGCCCTCATGCGCGACCCGGATCTGGCCGAGGCCCTGGTCCGGGCCGCCGTTGCGGCGACCCGCAGACCCGTCACCCTGAAGATGCGTTTAGGATGGGACGAGACCAGCGTGAACGCGCCTGAAATCGCCGAGCGCGCCGAGCGCGCGGGCGTCCAGGCCGTCACCGTGCACGCGCGCACACGCCAGCAGTTTTACCATGGCGAGGCGGATTGGGCCGCCGTCGCCGCCGTCAAACGTGCGGTGAAGCTTCCGGTGATCGTCAACGGCGATATTGTCGACCTAAACTCCGCGCGGACCGCCTTGCGGCTGAGCGGCGCGGACGCGGTCATGGTGGGTCGCGGCGTCTATGGCCGGCCCTGGATCGCCGGAGCCCTAGACCGCGCCTTGGCGGGCGCAGGGGCCCTGGAAGAGCCCGCCGTCCAGGACCGCTTGGGCCTTGTCCTCGAGCATCTCGCCGGCGCTGTGGCCTTCTATGGGCCGACCCTCGGCGTGCGCACCTTCCGCAAGCACCTTGGACACTACGTCCTCGAGGGACCCAGGCCCGACACGGGGGAGGAGCTGCGCGCGGCCAAGGCGCGCCTGTGCCGCTTAGAGGATCACCGGGACGTGGAGCGGGCCCTCATACGCCTCTGGGACGAGCCGGCGGCGAGGGCGGCCTGAGGCCTCAGCGTCTCACGGCTTGGACGCCGCCGCCGCCTTCACCGGCGCCGCCGGCTTCTCCGCCTCCGCCAGGAACTTGGGCTTGGACTGGGTGTAGAGGGGCGCCGGCCTCAGCTTCTCGGCCGCCTGCACAGACCCTGTCTCTAGAACGTCCAGGGCGCGCGCCAGCTGGAAGTCCGTCTTAGGATCCATGCGCGAGATGCCGGTATTGGCCGGCGCGTTCTCCGCGCCGTCGTCTAAGGCGGCGTCCGCGGCCTTGGCCGCCTTGGTTTTGGCCCCGTCTTTCGCCTCCTTGGCGCCGTCTTTAGCCGCGGTTTTCGCCAGGGCGATCTTGCCGGGGTCGACGGCGTCGGGAGGAACCTCGATGGCGGACGGTACGGTGCGCACCCGACCCTCCTGCGCGTCGAGGGCGCCCTTGAGGGTTGATTCGGAGAATTGCAGGGCCTCGTCGTAAACCGCCTCCGCCTGGCGGTGGGAGTAGGCCACCTCGAGGTCCGGGGTGATGCCGGTCTTCTGGATGGATTGTCCTGAAGGGGTGTAATACCGCGCAGTCGTCAGGCGCAGGGCGCCGTCGACGCCGCCGCGCAGGGGGATGACGGTCTGCACCGAGCCCTTGCCGAAGGTGGTGAGCCCGACAATGGTCGCCCGTTGCCGGTCTTTCAGGGCGCCGGCGACGATCTCTGACGCTGAGGCGGATCCATTGTTGACCAGGACCACGACGGGCAGCCCGCGCACCAGGTCTCCGGCGGGTTTGGCGTTGTAGCGAATGATGTCCTTAGGATCGCGGCCGCGCTGGGTGACCACTTCGCCGCCGTCCAGGAAGTCCCCGGCGACTTCAACGGCCGCATCCACGAGGCCGCCCGGGTTGTTGCGCAAGTCGAGGACGACGCCCTTGAGGTGCGGATCCTTGGCCTTCATGTCCTTGAGGGCCGCGGTGGTCTCCTCGCCAGTCTTTTCGTCGAAACCGCCCACGCGCAGATAGCCGTAGTCGCCGATGAGTTGATGGGCGACGGACCGCACCTGAATGACCTCGCGCACGAGCTTGACCACGAACGGGTCTTCCTTTTCGCGCGCGATGGTCAGGGAGATGGGCGTGCCGACGGCGCCGCGCATCTGCTTGACGGCCTGGTCCAGGGGCTGTCCGACGATGGACTGTCCGTCGATGGCGGTGATGTAATCGCCAGCCTGGAGGTGGGCCTTCTGCGCGGGCGAGCCGTCCATGGGCGCGATGATCTTCACCGCGCCTTCGTCCGAGGTCACCTGCAGGCCGAGACCGCCGTAATCGCCCCGGGTCTGGTCGCGCATTTCGTCGAACGCTTGGGGATCGGAGTAGCCTGAATGGGGGTCGAGGGAGGTGAGCATGCCGTCGATGGCCGCCTCCACCAGCTTTTTGTTGTCCACGGGGACCACATACTGCTGATCCACCGCCGTCAGCACGTCGCCGAACAGCTCAAGCATCTTGTAGGTCTCGGCGCTCGGGCTTCGCACCTGCTGGTCGGCGTAGGCCATGGCGGCCGCGCCCAGGGCGAAGGTGGAGATGCCGATCAAGAGAAATTTACGCATCAGGTCCTCAGAGTCCCAGATTAGTCGTCGCGTCGTGCGGTCGTTCTCGCAAGCCACGGCGCCGGGTCAACCGGCGTCTCGCCTCGCCTCAGTTCAAGATAGAGCTCTTGAGCAGGAGAGTCCCTATCCTCGCCGCCCCCCGTCGCGGTCGCCATCCGGCCGATCGGCTTGCCGGCGGTGACGGCTGCGCCGATGCGGGCGTCTGTCGCCCCAAGACCGGCGAGAACCAGATGGTACCCGCCGGAGAGCCTTAAGATCAACACAAGCCCCCAGCCTTTCAAGGGGCCTGCGTAGTCGACCTGCCCGTCGGCGGGCGAGAGGACGACGGATCCAGCCGCAAGCCGCCAGCTCCACCCCAACGACCGCGCCCGTCCAGGCCACGGATCGTGGTAGCGTCGGACCGGCGCGCCGGACGCCGGCGAGGTCAGGCGAAGGCTCGCCGCATCGTCCCCCAGATCGCCGGTCGGGCCAAGACCCTGGACCACAACCCCTAGGGCCTTGGCCTGGGCGCTCAGGCGGCGCACGTCCGCGGCGGCGAGGTCCGCCCGTGCGGAGAGGGTTTTCTCCAAGCGCATCTTCTCAGCGATAAGGGCCTTGAGCTCGCTCCTGCGATCGGCCACGTCGCTTTCAGCGCTGAGGACGTCGCCGGTGGCCAGGACCACTTGGCGGCGCAGGGTCTGCAGCTGGCGCGCCTCGTCGGCGAAGGCCCGCGCCCGGGCTTCGAGTTCAGGCGTGATGGCGCGGATGAGGATGGCGGCGTTCACCGCGTCGACCGCGCTCTTGGGCGAGATGAGGAGCGCCGGCGGGGGATCGGATCGATAGAGCTGGAGGGCGCCGAGCAACCGAGACAGCTCAACCTTGTTGCGGCCCATGCGGTCGGCCAGGGCCGCTTCCGCCGCGTTGAGGGCGGCGAGACGGGCGCCCTTGTCTCCCACACGCTTTTCACCGGCCGCTTCGGCTGCGCCCAAGGCGATGAGCTGATCGCGCAGACGCGCGATGTCGCCAGCCAGCGTTTTCGCCTGGGCGCGACTTTCATCCCGGTCCATGGCCCGTTGCCGCGCGGTTTCGGCGATGTTGGCCTTGGCCGGGCGCTGCGGCGCCGAGCGCGCGGGGTGCGACGCCTGAAGCATGCCCAGGATCAGGGCTGCGGCGAGGATGGAGGCGAAGACGCCGCCGCCCTCGGCGCCGGGCGTCTTAATCCCGGTGGTAGGGGGAGCCGGCAAGGATGGTCACCGCACGATAGAGTTGCTCCGCCGCCATGACCCGCACAAGGGCGTGCGGCCAGGTCTGCGGACCGAAGGCGAGGGTCGAGCGGGCCACGGCGCGTACGCGGTCCGAAAGGCCGTCGGCGCCTCCGATGACGAGGTACAAACGCCGTTCGCCGCTGTCCCGAAGGCGGGCGATGCGCTCGGCCAGGGCCCGCGAGGGGAGCGCTTCGCCGCCCTCGTCGCAGGCCATGAGGTACGCGCCTTCGCCCAAGGCGCTCAAGAGGGTGTCGGCCTCCCCCTCGGGTCCGGGCTTTCGACCTTCGACTTCTTGGATGTCCACGGGGCCGAGGCCAAGGCTGCGGCCGGCCGCGCCGGCCCTGCGCGCATAATCCAAGGAGAGGGTCGCCTCGCTGCAGCGGCCGAGGCGGCCTACTGCGAGGATCGTCATTCTCAACTCAGTTCTTCACCTGGGCAGGGGTGCGGTGCGGGGCGTCCACCGACCAGATCTTCTCGATCTGGTAGAAGGAGCGCACCTCGGGTCGGAAAATGTGGACGATGACGTCGCCCACGTCGATGAGGACCCAGTCCGCCTGGGGCAGACCCTCCACTTGCGCCTTGCCGAACCCGCCGTCCTTCAGGGCGCGCAGGATATGATCGGCGAGGGCGGCCACATGGCGCTGAGAGCGGCCCGAGGCGACAATGATCGTGTCCGCGATGGGGGACTTTCCCTGAAGATCGATGACCACCACGTCCTCCGCCTTGTCGTCGTCAAGGCGCGCTAGGACCATGGCGGAGATGACCTCGGCGGCGTCCGTCGCCACGGCGGCGGGGGGGGCTGGCGCGGCCTTGGGGGCTGGCGCTTTGCGGGTCTTGCGCGGGGCGTCGGGAGACAGCTGAAGTCCTTCCACTCTGGTCATCGGCGCTCATAGCACGGACGCGCCGGTTCAACCATCGCTGAGGGCTGAACCAGCCTGCGGCGCCGCGGCGCCCCGCCGCCGTGAAGGGAGAAGACGGTCCGGCGCGCGCCTCCGGGTCAAAGGCTGAGGGACCTTGGCCTGAGCCCTCAAGCCTTCCCTTGCGCCTTTCCCTCGGGCGTCATGGCCCTCGGCGACGCCCCCTGTTAGGCTGCGCTCTGCAGGAGGCCGCCATGATCCGGGTTCATCATCTGAATGAGTCGCGCTCACAGCGTATTCTATGGCTGCTTGAGGAGCTGGAGACGCCCTATGAAATCGTTCCCTACGCCCGGGACGCGGAGACGCGCCTCGCGCCGCCGACGCTGAAGACGGTTCACCCCTTGGGCAAATCTCCGGTGATTGAGGATGGGGCGGTGGTCATCGCCGAGTCCGGCGCCGCGGTGGAGTATCTCGCCGCCCGTGAGGCCCATGGGCGGCTCGGGGTGGATCCGGCCGACCCGGCGTGGCCGGAGTATATTGGTTGGCTCCATTACGCCGAGGGATCCGCCATGCTGCCCTTGATGCTTAATCTCTACGTGGGCCGGCTCGGCGAGGCGGGCGCGCCCTTGCACCCGAGGATCGAGGGCGAGATCGCCAACCACGCCGGCTTCATCGAAGCCTCCCTAAAGGGGCGCAGTTTCTTTGTGGGCGAGCGCCTCACCGGGGCGGACATCCAGATGAGCTTCGTCGCCGAGGTCCTGCGCGCCTTTGGCAAGCTCGCCGCTTTTCCCGCCTTCGACGCCTGGCTTGACCGGATGCACAGGCGCGAGGCCTGGACTAAGGCCCTCGAGCGCGGCGGACCCTACGCCCTTGGGCGCTGAGGCGTCTGCGCCCGGCGCCGCGCGGTTCGCGACGTCGGGCGGTCGCCGCCTAGGGCGACGGCGACGCGTCAGACGGGCTGCGCGTCCCTAGTCTGTTCCTTCGCCTCCAAGCCGTCGACCCGGTCGGACAGGACCATGGCCAGGAGGGTTTGCACCAAGGCGCCGCCGCCGTCGCCTGCGCCCCCGGCGACGGAGACCTTGGGCACGACATCGACGCCGGACGTCTCAAGAGCCTGGGCGAATCGTTCCGCCACCTGGCGGGCGAGCTGGTAGCGGGGCCCGCCGGACGCCTCCACCTGGCTCTTGATGGCCTCCGCCTCCGCAAGGCCCACCTGGGCTATCTTTTGGGCCTCAGCCGCCGCCAGGGCGACCACGCGCTTGGCCTCGCCTTCGCCGACAAGCTGCATGCGGTCGGCCTCCGCCCGGGCGAGGGTCCGGGTCTGGTCGGCTTCTTGCGCGGAGCGGGCGAGATTGGCCTTGCCGGCGTTCTGCTGAACCTGGATGGAAAGCTCCGACTGGGTGATCGCCGTCTGCTGCTCAGCCCGCGCCTGGGCCTCACGCAACTCCCGCTCCTTCTCGGCGGCGATCTTCTGGCGCTCATAGGTGCCCACCTGTTCGTCGGCGATCTGGCGCTGACGCAACTGGGTGAGAATGCGCTCGATCTGATCATCGCCCTTGGGGTCCGGCCGCGGGGTGCCGATGAGGACTTCCTGAAGCTCAAGATTGTAGACGCTGAACTTGGCGCGCATCTCCTGCGAGGATTGGTTCTGGATGGCGCTCCGGTCCTGGAGCAGTTCGATCAAGGTCCTCGTCTGGCCGATGTTCTTAAAATAGGCCGAGACCATGGGGTCGAGGGTCTGCTCAACCAAACGCTTGATGTCTCCGAACCTCTGAATGACCAAGGGCGCCTTGCGATAATCAATGTGCACCACGACCGAGACCGGAAGGCTCGGCTCGAACGCGTCGCGGGTGATGAGGGAGACTTCGGCCAAGTTCTCGTCGAAGCGATGGGAGCCGACGCTGTCAGCCTCCCATTTCAGGATGAAATTGGTGGTGGGCACCATGGTCACCCGACCGGCATAGGCGTTGAACGCGTATTTGCCCGGAAGGAGCGGGTCCCGGCGCACGCCTTTCTGGCCCGCCTCCACAAGCTCGCCATGCCGGTAGGCGTCTCCAGAGCTGTCGACGCCCGCTTCTCCGGTGTAGGAGACGACCACCCCCACCTGACCGACCTCGACCACGGTCTTGGCGATGCGCTCGACGGTGGCGAAGAGACGGTTGATGTAATAGGTGCCTTCCACCAGAACCTGGAGCTGGCGTCCCTTGCGCCCGCCGGCGTTCAGGAACTTTTCAGGGTCCTGGAAGCTGTTGTGGAACCGTTCCGCGTCCTCAGGATCGGTTCCCACCGTGGGCGCGATGATCTCTCCCGCCGACAGGCTCGGCCCGTCGTGGACGGTCACCACGCCCACCTGGTCGTCGGCGTCCTTGAGCACCACCGGTTCGAACCCGTCTCGGGCCTGAATCACCGCCAGCATCTGGTTGAGCAGAGCCGCCTCGTCGCGGTCCAGGCTCAGGGCGAAGGCCCGATCTTTGGTGACGATGACAAACTGCGCCAGATTGATGGCGTAGGCGCCCTCGCGCAGGATCTTGCGCTGAGGACCCTTCTGCCCCCCGGCTTCGAGGAAGCGGCGGGCGTCTTGAAAATCCACGTCATGGGGATTGGCGGCGAGGGCCTGATCCGCCTCGAGGGGGCGGCCGTCCCGGGCGAAGACATAGCCGATCCGTCCCTGGGGAATGGTCACGAGGGACTGGACGTGGAGGCGGTACTGAAACGGCGGGAAAAGGTGCAGGCCGCCGCGCAGCGCCTCGGGCTGATAGCCTGCTTCGCCGTGGAGGGCGATCAGGCCCGAACGGACGGATCCTTTCAGGCTCCAGAGTTTTTCAACGACGGCGATGCGGTTGTTGGGAATGTAGCGCACGGCGCCGGAAATCCGCACCAGCGCCGCGCTTAATAGGATGACGAACGTCAGCTCGAGAGAGATCTCGAGGGGTGACAGCCAGAACATGGAGGAAGCTCTCGGGCCGCCTGAACGGCGTCTCTCGCCTCATGGAAGAGCGGCCGGCGAGGGAGATATGGCTACGCTTTCCAGGTTCAATCCTGGGGCCGCCGACGGTGGGATCACACTTTCGAGACCGTGCCTCGCCTCCCCTCAGCTGCGCCAACGCAGAACGGCGGCCGGCGCGGGATTGACGAAGGCTGTTCCCTCCGTCCGATGCGCCGTCCAGGCCCGTTTTAGCGCCTGATACCATTTGGCCTGAGTATCGGCGTCAGCGATCCACATCAGGCTCGGGTCGTAGGCGAGGCCGAGGTTTTGCAGGTTCACCATGTCCCCGTCCTGGTGCAAAAACCGTCGGGCTCCCCTGCGGATCAGGGGGCGCAGGGCCGTGAAGGCCCAGTGATCGGACCAGATGATCTGGGTGATCCGCGTGCGGCTCGCCGTGAGCGGCGTCAGGCAGGTCAGGGCGAGGACCTGGCGGCGGCCGACCGTGACATGCTCCCAGCGGTAGCCCGGCAGGCGAAAGGTGATCTCCGTCACCGGCGCGCCGCCCAAGAGCCGATAGGCCCGGGAGTTCTTGGACGGCTGGTGGGCGATCATGGCGAAACCCAGGAGGCGAGGCTCGAACGCCTTTTCCTTCACCAGTTGGCGTTTGGAGGAACGCCACCACCACTGCTGGTGGACGTAGGGCCCGTGGGTCGGGTCCATCAGTCCGACGACGGCGTGGTCGATGTGGCTCTCAAAATCCATCCGCTCCACAAGCTTGGGCGCGCCGCCGACGACGCCGCCGAAGACGGGCGGCTGAGCGTCGCTCGGCGCGGCCCGGGGGTCGGCCGCCACATAGACGAACACAAGCCCCTGGCTCTCCTTGACGGGGTAGGCGCGGACGCGGATCCGCTCCGTCTCCAACGCCTGATCGTCCACGAGGGAGGGAATGGCCGCGCATGCTCCGTCCTCAGGTCTGAAACGCCAGCCGTGGTAAGGGCACTGCACGGTTTCGCGCCCGGCGGCGTCCGTGATCAGTCGACCGGCCGACAGGGGCGCGGCCCTATGCGGACAGATGTCGCGCAGGGCGAAGGCGGCGCCGCCGCGCGTGCGGCCCAGAAGCACCGGCTCCCCAAGAAGGTCCACCCGTTGAAGAGCGCCGGCCTTCAGCTCGCTGGACAGGGCGGCGAAATACCAGAGGTCGTACAAGAACCCCTGGCCGAAAGCGGCGGCGGCTTTCTCCGGCTTCAGGCCGGGGGTTGGGGCGGACAAACCGTCATGCATGGGCCTTCCATACCCCTGAGCGTGGCCGAAGCGAAGGGACCCCTCGACCTGGAGCGCCCTATCCGGCGGTGGTGGTCGCGATCAGGCGCGTGAAAAATCGCGTCAGTCTGGAGAGGTTGTCCAGGGTCATGTGCTCGCCCACGCCGTGGAACATGGCGATGTCCTTCACATCCTGGCGGATGAAGGTGAACCGGTAGATGTCCGTCGCTACGGGCGTCATGGCCTTGCTGTCGGTGGCGCCGATCATCAAAGCCGGGGCGCTCGGGGTCTTCTCCATGTCCTCGGCCAGGGCGGCTATGACCCGGTAGGCGCCCGACCGGCTGGACGACACGGGCGAGGCTTCGCTGACGGGACCTTGGAAGGCGAGCCTCACCTTGAGGCCTTGGGTCGCCTCCCGCGCCTTCTCCAGGACCGAAGCGGAGGAATCGCCCGGGAAAAGTCGGTAATTGACAAGGGCGACGGCGCGGTCGGGCAGCACGTTCTCCTTAGGCGATCCCTGCAGCATGGTGGGCGCAATGGTCGTGTGCAGCTCCGCGGCCCCCTCAGGGGTCGCACCGAAACGCTGGGCGATGAGAGGCCCGAAAAGCCAGGCGTTGGCCGCCGCAAGACGCACAGTCGGCGTCATCTGGTCCGATAGGGCGCGCAGGAGCTCCCCTGTCGGGCCGTCCAGGGAGAGGGGGAAGGGCTTGGCCGCGATGGCGGTGATGGCCTTGGCCAGGGTCAGGACCGCGGTCTCCTTGGGCGGCGTGGAGGAATGGCCGCCGGGCGCGAACGCCGTCACCTTCAGCGTGGCGTAGCCTTTTTCAGCGACGCCGATGAGGGCGGCGGGCTTTCCGGTCACCGGGTTGGCGTTGAGGATCATGAGCCCCTCGTCGAGGACGAAGAGGGCGTGGACGTCCCGCTTGGCCAGGAGCGCCGCCACCTTCGGCACGGACCCGCCGCTCGTCTCCTCGTGCTCGCCGGAAACGATGATGAGGGTGCGTTTGGGTCGGTATCCCCTGGCGGCGAGGGCTTCGCTCGCCTCCATGATGGCGACGAGCGAACCCTTGTCGTCGAGGGATCCGCGACCCCAGACGGCGCCATCGCGCACGGCCCCGGAAAACGGCGGCGCGCGCCAGCGCCCCAGGGTCTCGGCGCTCACCGGCACCACGTCCTGGTGGGCCATGAGTATGACCGGGGCAAGGGTCGGGTCCGCGCCGCGCCAGGTATAGAGAAGGGCGCCCCCGCCGACGATTTCGCGTCGGGCCAAGGCATGAAAGTGCGGGTAGGCGAGGGTGAGCCAGGCCCGCTGCTGATCCCATTGCGTGGGATCGTCCTCCTGAGGGTCCTGGTGCGAGACGGTCTGGAACCGAATGGCCTGGCCGAGATGGGCCGCGGCTGCGGCAAGATCTATGGGCGTCTCCGCCGCGAGAACCACCGGCGGCTCGGGCCGCGGGTCGGGGCGGTAGGCCACCGCGCGCAAGACCAGAATGGCCGCTCCGGCGGCCAAAAGGCACGCCCCGCCCAGAAAAACTGTCCGTTTACGCATCCGCCGTCTCCGGCGCAGGCCGGGCCGCGCCCCCCGTCCAGCCTCCGCGGCGCCAACCTAGACGGCGCCGCAGACGGACAAAAGAGGCGAGGGGGCCGAGGCCCTGGGGGCTGCGCCGTTGACAGGATCCGCGCCGCGCGGTTCTTCCGCACCCATGAACGCCTTGGACGCGATGCATCGGGTTGAAACCGGCGGCGGCGTCGCCCGCCTGCCCGGCGCCCTGGCGCTTGAATCTGGCGAGCGCCTGGGCGACGTGGACGTCGCCTATAAGACCTACGGGCGCTTGAACGCGGATCGATCCAACGCGGTCCTGGTATGCCACGCCCTCACGGGAGACCAGCACGTGGCCTCCCCTCATCCGCAGAGCGGAAAGCCCGGCTGGTGGGCGCGCATGGTGGGGCCCGGTCGGCCGCTGGATCCCCAACGCCACTTCATCATCTGCTCCAATGTGCTGGGCGGGTGCATGGGCTCCACCGGCCCTTCCTCGCCTGATCCCGCCACGGGAAGGCCCTATGGCCTGACCTTCCCGGTCATCACCATTGCGGACATGGTTCGCGCGCAGGCCATGCTGGTCTCCAGCCTGGGCGTTGAGACCCTGTTCGCCGTGGTCGGCGGGTCCATGGGCGGCATGCAGGTTCTGCAATGGGCCGCCGACTATCCTGAGCGGCTTTTTTCCGCGGTGTGCATCGCTTCGGCCGCCCGCCATTCGGCCCAGAACATCGCGTTCCACGAAGTGGGCCGTCAGGCGATCATGGCCGACCCCGACTGGTGCGGGGGCGATTATCTGAAGCTGGGCGTTCGGCCCGAAAAGGGCCTCGCCGTGGCCCGAATGGCCGCCCACATCACCTATCTGTCCGAGCCCGCCCTCCAAAGAAAGTTTGGGCGCGAACTGCAGCGCGACGGGCTGTCTTGGGGCTTTGACGCGGATTTTCAGGTGGAGAGCTATTTGCGCCACCAGGGGGCGGCGTTTGTCGACCGCTTTGACGCCAACGCCTACCTCTACATCACCCGGGCCATGGACTACTTCGACCTCGCCGCCCAGGCGGGGGGCGTCTTAGCGAAGGCGTTCGACCGGGCGTCAAAGGTGCGGTTCTGCGTCCTGTCGTTCACCTCAGACTGGCTCTATCCCACGGCGGAGAGCCGGGCCATCACCCGCGCCCTGAACGCTGCGGGGGCCCCGACCAGCTTCGTGGAGATCAAGAGCGACCGCGGTCACGACGCGTTTCTGCTCGACGAACCGGTCATGGAGGAGGCGCTCAAAGGCTTTCTCGCCGCAGCGGCCGCAGCCCGGGGCCTGGCTTGAGCGAGTTTCGTGAGGATTTCCGTGAGATCCTGCGTCTCGTCCGGCCAGGCGCCCGGGTCCTCGACGTGGGCTGCGGGGAAGGCGCCTTGCTCGATCTTCTGCAACGGGAGAAGGGCGTGGACGGGCGGGGGATAGAAATCTCCGCCGAGGGCGTGGCGGCCTGCCTGGTCAAAGGGCTCGCGGTGATGCAGGGCGACGCGGATCGGGACCTCGCGGAGTTTCCGGCCCATTCTTTCGACTACGCTATCCTCTCCCAGACCCTTCAGGCGGTGCGCGAACCCAGGAAAGTGCTCTCCGATCTTGTGCGCCTCGCCGACCGGGCCATCGTATCCTTGCCCAATTTCGGCTATTGGCGCGTTCGTCTCGCGCTGCTGGCGCGCGGGCGAATGCCCGAGACCCGCGCCCTTCCCGACCCCTGGTGGGCGACAGCCAATATTCACCTTTGCACCCTGCGCGATTTCACCGCCCTCAGCGAAGACCTCGGCTTGCGCATCGAGGCGGCGGCGGCATTAGAGGCGGGAAAGCCGGCTCGGCCCATCGATCCGTCCCGCCCCCTCGAGAACTGGCGCGCGGAGGCGGCGCTCTTTCTCTTGGCGCGCCCTTCGGCGCGATCCATGGAGGCGGACGCCGAAGGCGACCTTTTCGCGAAGAGCTAGGGCGCCTGCGCGCGAAGCGGTCGGCGCGCCGGTTGCGCCAGGGCCCGCCCCTCGGTAAACCGGCCGGGCGCGCTCCACCCCTGGGTCCGAAAGACAAGCGATGAACATTCACGAGCATCAAGCGAAGGCCGTGCTGAAGGCGTTCGGCGCACCGGTCCCTGAGGGCTATCCCGCCTTCACCCCGCAGGAGGCTGAAGACGCGGCCAAACGCCTGGGCGGGCCCGTGTTCGTCGTCAAATCGCAAATTCACGCCGGCGGTCGAGGCAAGGGTCGCTTTGAGGGGTTGGGCCCCGACGCCAAGGGCGGGGTCCGGGTGGTCCGCTCCGTCGAGGAGGTTAGGACCAACGCCGCCGAGATGCTCGGTCGTGTCCTGGTGACGCACCAGACCGGCCCCAAGGGCAAGCAGGTGAACCGGCTCTACATCGAAGAGGGCGCGGACATCCGCCGCGAACTTTACCTGTCCCTCCTGGTGGACCGGGAGACGTCCTGGGTTGCGGTGGTCGCCTCCACCGAGGGCGGCATGGACATTGAGGACGTGGCCCATTCCACGCCTGAGAAGATCAAGACGATCCAGATCGACCCCGCGACCGGCGTTTTCCCGCACCACGGCCGCGCCTTGGCGGCAGCCCTCGATCTCCAGGGCGACCTGGCCAAACAGGCCGCGCGCCTCCTCGGGCAGCTCTATTCGGCCTTCGTCGCCAAGGACATGGCCATGCTCGAGGTCAATCCGCTCATCGTCACCGGCGCGGACGAACTCAAAGTCCTCGACGCCAAGGTCAGCTTCGATTCCAACGCCCTCTTCCGCCACCCCGACATGCGCGCCCTGCGCGACGAGACCGAAGAGGACGCCAAGGAGATCGAGGCGTCCAAGCATGATCTCTCCTACATCGCCCTCGATGGCGAGATCGGCTGCATGGTCAACGGGGCGGGTCTGGCCATGGCGACCATGGACATCATCAAGCTCTACGGCGCAGAGCCGGCCAACTTCCTCGACGTGGGCGGCGGCGCGAGTAAGGAGAAGGTCACAGCGGCGTTCAAGATCATCACCGCCGACCCCAATGTGAAGGGCATTCTGGTCAACATCTTCGGCGGCATCATGCGCTGCGACATCATCGCAGAAGGCGTTGTTGCGGCCGTGAAGGACGTTGGTCTGAAGGTGCCGCTCGTGGTCCGCCTGGAGGGTACGAACGTTCAGCAGGGCAAGGACATCCTCAACGCCTCTGGTCTCGCCATCACGCCGGCCAACGACCTGGCCGACGCGGCGGACAAGATCGTCAAGGCTGTGCGCGCGAACGCGTGATGCTGGCCTGACGCGTGCTCGCACGCGGGCTGTCTTCCCCTCCGCCGCCCGTCGCCCGCCGCCCGCCGCCGGACATATCGGCGCGGGCTTTGCTCATCCTGGGTTCATCTCGAGGCGGCCAAACTCGTCCAGCGCTGCGGGACATGGCCCGCGTCATGGCGGGATGGGCTCATGCGCAATCGCGGTTTAGGCGTCCTCATGGGATGGACGCTGGTCTTCTGGGGCGTGGGCTTGGCGGGGGTCGGCCTTGCGGCTTCGCCCGCGCCATCCCCCCGGGAAGATGAGGGGCCCGTGGTCACACCCGATCCGACCCCTCCTCCAGCGGCGAAGGCCGCTCCGTCCGGGTCCGTGGGGGTGACGGCCGAGGCCCCGGCCGCAGAAGGCTATGTGATTCCCATCGCCGGCGCGCCCTTCGCCTCGCTCCGCCCTGGCGCGGCTGCGGCCCCCAAGGCTGCGAAACCGCCCGCCGCCATGGTCGCCCCCCGCCAGCGGTCCGCCGTTTCGGGCCCCGCCCCGCCCGCGGGGGCGCCGCGAACGACGGTTAGGCCGTCGCCGAAGACGCTGAAGCCTCCCCGGCCGGTCAACGCCCCGGCTCGCGCAACCCTAAAGCGGACGAAGGCGCCAAGCCGGCCCGCCGCACCCCTCGCCGCGGCGGCGTCCGCCGATCCCGTCGCCGACGGCGCAGCCCAAGCCGACGCGCCGGTCCTCGCCCGCGCCAAACTCTGCATCGCCGGCCACGTCGGCGAGGTCGCGCGGGTCGAGGCGAGCCCGGTTGAGGCGGTTGAGCTTTTGCTGCGCGACGTGTGCGCTCAAAGCGTGGCGGCGGCCTCGCTCTATCTACGCAACGTCGCCGATCTTGCCGCGTTCAACGCCCAGTCCGAACGCGGGCAGGCGGGCCTGACCCAGGCCGAAGTCGACCCACAGACCGGTCGCTTGATCAATCCGCCCGACGTCGACGCCCTGCCTGGGCAGGCGGGTTCCGATGCGGAGGCGAAAGGTCCGCTTCCGCCGGCCTCGGACCTGCGCGAGTACGCTGCGCTTCGCCTGCTTGCGGAAAAGGCGCGCCTCGCCGACGGCGGCGCAAGGACGCATTAAGGGGCGTTTGGCCGTCGGAACCGGGTTCCCAGCCGGCGCAAGGTGGCCTATCAGAGCCACGCGTGGTTCAGCAGGGGAAGCAGCGAGCTCCATGTCCATCCTCGTCGACAAACACACCAAGGTGATCTGTCAAGGCGTCACCGGCCAACAGGGCACGTTCCACACCGAGCAGGCCATCGCCTACGGGACCAAAATGGTTGGCGGCGTCACCCCCGGTAAGGGCGGACAGACCCATGTCGGACTTCCGGTTTTCGACAGTGTGCGCGAAGCGGTGGAGAAAACCGGAGCGACGGCGTCGGCCATTTACGTTCCCCCGCCCTTCGCCGCCGACTCGATCCTCGAGGCCATCGACGCCGAGGTCGCCCTCATCATCTGCATCACCGAGGGCATACCGGTGGAGCATATGATCAAGGTGAGGCGAGCCCTGGACGGGTCCAAATCTCGGCTTATCGGCCCCAACTGCCCTGGGGTTTTGACCCCGAACCAGTGCAAGATCGGGATCATGCCGGGGAATATCTTCAGCGAAGGATCCGTCGGCGTCGTGTCCCGGTCGGGAACCTTGACCTATGAGGCGGTGTTCCAGACCACCAACGCAGGCCTTGGCCAGACCACGGCGGTGGGGATCGGCGGCGATCCGGTGAAGGGGACCGAGTTCATCGACATTCTTGAAATGTTCCTTGCGGATGAGGCGACAAAGTCGATCATCATGATCGGAGAGATCGGCGGCGCCGCTGAGGAGGACGCGGCCGAATTCATTAAGCATTCGAAGGTAAAGAAGCCCATGGTCGGCTTCATCGCCGGCCGCACCGCCCCGCCGGGCCGCCGGATGGGCCATGCTGGCGCCATCATTTCGGGTGGTAAGGGCGGCGCCGAGGACAAGATTGAGGCGATGGAGAGCGCGGGCATCCGCGTATCCCCCTCGCCCGCCGCCTTGGGTGAAACCTTGCTTCAGGTGCTGAAGAGCGTCTGACGCGCACTATATAACTGAACGGCGGTCCGCGCCCGCGTCCCTTTGACCTCGCGCCCGATCCGCCCGGGGACATGTAGGTCATGGCCGACGACGCAAATCTCAGAGACATATCCCGTACCCAGGCGATGAGCGAAACCGCGTTCCTCTACGGAGGCAACGCGGCGTTCGTCGAAGAGCTCTACGCCCGCTTTTCAGCCAATCCCAATTCGGTGGATCCCTCCTGGCGGGCCTTTTTCGAAACCCTCCACGACGGCGCCGGCGCCGTCGCCAAGGAAAACGCCAAGCCCATGTGGGCCCGTCCGCCCGTTGAGGCGCGGGTGGACTGGATGTCGGCCATCGACGGTCTGTGGCCCGCCGTGGAGGCTAAAATCTCCAAGGCCATCGAGGTGAAGGCCCCAGGGGCGAGCGCCGAAGAGATCCGCGCGGCGACGCTGGATTCGGTGCGCGCCATCATGATGATCCGGGCCTTCCGGATCCGCGGGCACCTTCAGGCCAATCTCGATCCCCTGGGGATTCAGCCCAAGACCGACAACGCCGAACTCGATCCGGCGAGCTATGGCTTCACATCGGCGGATTTCGAGCGCCCGATCTTTCTGGACTACGTCTTAGGCCTCGAGACGGCCACCCTTGCGGAGATCCTCAAGATCGTCCGGCGGACCTACTGCGGGAACGTCGGCGTCCAGTACATGCATATCTCCAATCCCCAGGAGAAGGCGTGGATCCAGGAGCGCATCGAAGGCAAGGACAAGGAGATCGCCTTCACCCGCGAGGGCAAGATCGCCATTTTGAAGAAACTCATCGAAGCGGAAGGGTTTGAACGCTTCCTGCATAAGCGCTTCCCCGGCACGAAACGGTTTGGTCTCGACGGGGCTGAGGCCCTGGTCCCGGCCATGGAGCAGATCATCAAGCGCGGCGGCGCCCTGGGCGCCGATGAAATCGTCATCGGCATGCCCCACCGCGGCAGGCTGAACGTCCTCGCCGCGGTGATGGGCAAACCCTACCGCATCATCTTCCATGAGTTCCAAGGCGGCTCATCCTTGCCTTCGGACATCGAAGGATCTGGGGATGTGAAGTATCACCTCGGGGCCTCCTCCGAGCGCACCTTCGACGGGGTGAGCGTCCACCTATCCCTCGCCGCCAACCCTTCCCACCTCGAGATCGTCAATCCCGTGGTTATCGGCAAGGCGAGGGCCAAGCAGACCTTCGATTTGCGCGAGAACGAGCAGGACTGCTCGCGCGCCAAGGTCATCCCCCTTCTCCTGCACGGCGACGCCGCCTTCGCTGGACAGGGGGTGGTGGCCGAGTGTTTCGCCCTGTCCGAGCTTAAGGGATACAAGACCGGCGGCACGGTGCATTTCATCGTCAATAACCAGATCGGCTTCACCACCTCGCCCCGGAACTCCCGCTCCTCGCCCTACCCGTCGGATGTGGCGCTGATGGTGCAGGCGCCTATTCTTCACGCCAACGGAGACGATCCTGAGGCGGTCGTATTCGCCACCAAGGTGGCGGTGGAGTATCGCCAGAAGTTCGGCAAGGACGTGGTCATCGACATGTTCTGCTATCGCCGCTACGGCCATAACGAGGGCGACGATCCGACCATGACCCAGCCCTTGATGTATAAAATCATCAAGGACCATCCGAGTGTTCGCGACCTCTACTCGGCCGTCCTGGTGGAACAGGGCGTGGTGTCGGCTGACGAGGTGTCCCGGTGGATCTCTGAGTTCGAGGGTTTCCTTGAGGCGGAAGTGGAGGCGGGCAAGACTTACCACGCCGACAAGGCCGACTGGCTGGATGGGCGCTGGTCCAGTATTTCCGAACCCACCGGCGAAACCGTGCGCGGCGAAACCGGCGTCGCTACGCAGAAGCTGAAGGACCTCGGCCGCAGCCTCACCGCCGTGCCTGAACGCCTGGACGTGCATAAGACGGTCGCCCGCCTCTTGGAGAACCGGCGCCATATGATCGAGGCCGGTGAAGGCATCGACTGGGCCATGGCCGAACACCTGGCGTTCGCAAGCCTTCTGGACGAAGGCGTGCCGGTGCGCCTGTCCGGTCAAGACAGCGTGCGCGGCACCTTCACCCAACGCCACTCGGCCATCATCGATCAGACGACGGAAGAGCGGTACCTGCCCCTCAATCATCTTCGGGACGGTCAGGCCTATTACGAAGTCATCGACTCGGCGCTGTCCGAAGAGGCGGTCCTTGGGTTCGAATACGGCTATTCCACGGCCGATCCCTCGACCCTGGTCATGTGGGAGGCCCAGTTCGGGGACTTCGCCAACGGCGCTCAGGTGGTGGTGGACCAGTTCATCTCTTCGGCGGAGCGGAAATGGCTGCGCATGTCTGGGCTCGTAATGCTCCTGCCGCACGGCTATGAGGGACAGGGGCCCGAGCACTCTTCTGCGCGGCTTGAGCGGTATCTGCAGCTCTGCGCGGAAGACAACCTTCAGGTCGCCAACTGCTCAACGCCCGCCAACTACTTCCATATCCTGCGTCGGCAGATCCATCGTCCATTCCGCAAACCCTTGATCCTGATGACGCCCAAGTCCCTCCTGCGGCACAAGAAAGCCGTGTCGAGCTTGGCGGACCTCGCCGAAGGATCGACCTTCCACCGCATCCTGCACGACGACGGTCAGACCCACCCCGATCGCGCCGGCCTGACGGTGAGGCCCGACCATGAGATCCGCCGCGTCGTTCTGTGCTCGGGCAAGGTTTATTACGATCTTCTCGACGCCCGGGAGAAGGCGGGCCGGGACGACATCTATATTTTGCGCCTTGAGCAGTTCTATCCCTGGCCCATGCAGTCCATGCGCAAAGAGCTCGGCCGCTTCGCCAACGCCGAACTCATCTGGTGTCAGGAGGAGCCCAAGAACATGGGCGGGTGGACGTTCGTCGATCCGTGGCTTGAACTGACCCTGGAGCGGTCCGCCTCGAAAATGAAGCGCGCGCGCTACGTGGGTCGTCCCGCCTCGGCCTCGACGGCGGCGGGCTTAATGAGCCGGCACCAGAAAGAACTACAAACCTTCCTCGCCGAGGCCATGGCCTGACCCGTCGGGCGCGGCGGCCCTTCCACCTCCTCAGCTGATCCAACGTCTGGAACATTAATGGCCGATATCCTTACCCCCGCCCTCGGCGAATCCGTCACCGAGGCGACCGTCGCCAAGTGGACGAAGCAGACTGGCGAGATGGTGAAGCGGGACGAGCTTATCCTTGAGCTGGAGACCGATAAGGTTTCTTTGGAAGTGGTCGCTCCCGAAGACGGCGTTCTCACCATTGACGCCGACGCGGGCTCCGTCGTCGTCCCCGGGCAGAGGCTCGGGTCGGTGGGCGCATCCGCCGATGGCGCCAAGACCGCTCCTGCGCCCGCCGCCCCGGCTCCAACGACGGTCCCCACCCCGGCGCAGCCCGCCTTGGCCCTGGCGCCGTCGGTTCAACGCATCGTCGCTGAGAACGCCCTCGACCCCACCGGCGTCGCCGGAAGCGGAAAAGACGGCCGCCTGACCAAGGGCGACGCCCTCGCGGCGGTTCAGGCCAAGGTCGCCGCGCCCGTCCCCACGCCCGCGCCCGTCCCCATGCCCGCCCCAGCACCCGCGGCCGACCCGGTTTCACCGCGCATCCTTGGTCCGCGGGAGGAGCGGGTGCGCATGACCCGTCTGCGCCAGACCATCGCGCGACGGCTTAAGGACGCCCAGAACACGGCGGCCATGCTCACCACGTTCAACGAGGTGGACATGACGGCGGTGATGGCCCTACGCAACCAGTACAAGGACGCCTTTGAAAAGCGCCACGGCGTCAAGCTCGGGTTCATGAGCGTGTTCGTCAAAGCCTGCGTCGGGGCATTGAAGGATATTCCCGCCGTCAACGCGGAGATCGACGGCCAGGACCTCGTCTACAAGAACCATTACGACATCGGCATCGCCGTGGGCACGGACAAGGGCCTCGTGGTGCCTGTGGTCCGCGACGCCGACGCCCTCAGCCTAGCGGATATCGAAAAAGCCATCAGCGCCTACGGCCGCAAGGCCCGCGAAGGCCGCCTCGCCATCGAGGACATGCAGGGCGGCACGTTCTCCATCACCAACGGCGGGATCTACGGCTCCTTGATGTCCACGCCGATCCTCAACGCGCCCCAGTCGGGCATCCTCGGCATGCACGCCATCAAGGATCGACCGATGGTCGTAGGCGGGGAGATTAAAATCCGCCCGATGATGTATCTGGCCCTGAGCTACGACCATCGCGTGGTCGACGGCAAGGAGGCGGTAAGCTTCCTCGTCGCCGTGAAAGACTACGTGGAGGATCCCCAACGGCTTCTGCTGGACCTCTGATCCGGCGACCACGCATCCTATGGACCCAACGTCCTTCGGGCTGGGGTTGCGCGCCGCCGTTTTAGGCCCTTATTCACGGTGATGGTTGGGGACGGCATCGTGGAGCTGCGGGCGCGCCTTCTGGCGTTGGGAGTCGGGTTTTGGGCGGCGCTTCAGACCGTGCCGCCCATCCTCGCCATCTTGCGCGCCAAGGTCGCCGTGGCGGGCTTGCCGACGGATCCGCAAACCCTTCCCTCCGGGTTCGGCGCGGCCTTTCTCGCAAGCGCCAATCCTGTTCAGCTTCTCCTGTGGCTGGCCGCCGGGGTCCTGTTCGCCCTCTCCGCCCTCAGCCTGGCCGGCGTCAGGGTGGGCCCGGCCCGAGACTATTATGGCGTCGGTTTGCTTGTGGAGGCGGCGGTCTGGGCGACGTTCCGGCGCGCCTTCGCCTATGGGCTTCTTCCGGCGACGGCGCGCCTGGCGGTGTGCGCCGTCCTGGGGCTTTTGGCCTTGGGCTATCTCCTCGTGGTCATGGCGGAGAGGCCCCGTCAGTCGGGGCGCAGGCTTGGCCGGCGCGCCGCGCCGTAACGATTGATTTCCCCCCCGGCGTGACTAGGTTGCGCTCACAATTTCGGGAGCCTCGCCATGCCGCAATACGACGTCGTCATCCTCGGAGGCGGCCCGGGCGGATACAACGCCGCCATCCGAGCCGGACAGCTAGGTTTGCGCGCGGCGTGCGTGGAGATGCGGGCGAACCTTGGGGGAACCTGCCTCAACGTCGGCTGCATTCCCTCCAAAGCTTTGCTGCACGCTTCAGAGGTCTATGAGGACGCCCTTACGGGTTTTGCGAGCCTCGGGATCAAGGTGTCGCCTGAACTGGATCTCCCCCAGATGCTGCGGCAGAAACGCGATAGCGTCGACGCCCTCACCAAGGGCGTGGAGTTCCTCCTGAAAAAGAACAAGGTCGACTGGATCAAGGGCAAAGGATCCCTCGCCGGTCTTGGTCGGGTGAAGGTTGTGAGCGCGGAGGGCGCCGAGACCGTGCTTGAGACGGAGAATGTGATCATCGCGACGGGTTCGGTTCCCTCTCCCCTCCCCGGGGTGGAGGTGGACCAAAAGCGCATCGTCGATTCGACCGGAGCCCTCTGCCTCGAGGCCGTGCCGAAAAAGCTCTTGGTCATCGGCGCGGGCATCATCGGCCTTGAGCTCGGCTCCGTCTGGCGTCGCTTGGGCGCCGAGGTCGAGGTGGTGGAATTCCTGGATCGTATCGTTCCCGGCGCGGACGCCGAGATCGCCCAGGCCTTCCAACGCATCCTCGCCAAGCAGGGGATGAAGTTTCGCCTCGCCACCAAGGTCGTCGGCGCCAAGGCCGGACCCAAGGGCGCCACCCTCAATGTGGAGCCCGTCGCTGGCGGCCCGGCGGAGACCCTTTCGGCGGACGTCGTGCTTTTGGCCGTGGGCCGTCGTCCCTATACAGACGGTCTTGGGCTGGAGACCGTGGGCCTGGAGGCGGACCGGCGGGGCGTCATTCCCAATACGCACTTTCGGACCGCTGCGCCCGGCGTCTGGGTCGTGGGCGACGTGACCAGCGGCCCCATGTTGGCCCACAAGGCTGAGGACGAGGCCATAGCCTGCGTCGAGATGATCGCGGGGCGGGCGGGCCATGTGAACTACGCGGTGATCCCTTCGGTGATCTACACTCACCCTGAGGTCGCCTGGGTCGGAAAGACCGAAGACGAGCTCAAGGCGGCGGGCGTCGCCTACAAGGTCGGCAAGTTCCCCTTCACCGCCAATGCGCGCGCCAAGGTCAATCATGAGCGGGACGGCTTTGTGAAGATCCTCGCCGACGCCGTCACGGATCGGGTCCTGGGCGCGCACATGATCGGCCCCCAGGTCGGGGAAATGATCGGGGAGTATTGCGTGGCCATGGAGTTCTCCGCAGCGTCGGAAGACGTGGCCCGCACCTGCCATCCCCACCCCACCCGATCTGAAGCCCTGCGCCAGGCCGCCATGGGCGTTGAAGGCTGGACCATGCAGGCCTAGAGCACGAAAGGGCTTCTCAAGGCGCTTCAGGCGTCCTCAGGACCGCTCGCCGGGCTTCAGGCGGATGTTCGCGCCGCCGCGCCGTCGAGGGCCCCCAACTCCACGCCTGCGGCGGCGAAGGTCCGCCGGACGGCCTGCCGCTTGGCGGGCCGGATGGACAAGGGGCTCTCACCCGCCAGATCCGTCTCAAAGCGTGTGATGGTCGCCGCCGAAACGCCGCTCGCCTTAGCCAGCGCCGCCACGCTCCAGCCCAGGAGGGCGCGGGCGGCTTTGCATTCCCGCGGTGTCGGCCTTTCGCGGTGGGGGTCGAGGGACGTAAGCCCAAGGAGCGGAGGCTCCGCGCCAGGACTGGGCGCGCAACAACCCACCCACTCCGAAACCTGGCTTTCGCCGTCGAGATTCGGGGCGGCGCGAACCTTCGTCGAGGCGGCCCGGGCCGGCGACGCGGGGCGCGGTTTCGCCCTCATCGCGAGCGAGGTGCGGGCGCTCTCCCTACGGTCGGCCGAAGCGGCCAAAGGCATCAAGGATCTCATCGCCACGTCCGCCGAGGAGCAGGGGATCGCCTTGCAGCAGGTCAATACGGCCATCACCTACATGGATCAGGTGACCCAGCTCGACGCCGCGATGGTCGGTGACGGGAAGGAGGCTTGCAGCTCGCTCAATGCGGAGGCCGCTCACCTGCTGGAGCTGGTGGATCAGTTTCATCTGCGGCCGGAGAGCGCCAATGACGGGGCGTCGCCCCCGCCGCAACGCGGCCCCCTGACGAAACCTCGCCCGGCAGGCGAGCGCGGGGCCGTGAGCGTCCTGCGACGCAAGGCGTCAACCGGACCGGGGGTGCGCTCGGGCGTAACTCGCCAAAAGGCTCGCCGCGTCCACGGCGGTATATTTCTGCGTGGTCGACAAAGAGGCGTGGCCCAAAAGCTCCTGAATGGACCGCAGGTCCGCGCCGGCGCCCAGGAGGTGGGTGGCGAACGAATGTCTAAGGGCGTGGGGTGAGGCGCGGTCCGAGAGGCCGAGGGCGCCCCTGAGCCGCTCCATGGAGGCCTGGACATGGCGCGGCCCGAGCGGCCCGCCCCGCTTTGCGCGAAAGAGCGGCAGATCCGCGTGGAGCGCGAAGGGCGCGGCGGCGCGGTAGGTCTCTACGGCGTCGCGCACGGCGTCCAAGACCGGGGCGATGCGGGTCTTGCCGCCCTTTCCCGTCACGCGCAGGACGTCTCCTAGGGGCAGGTCGGATCCTTTCAGGGCGAGGGCCTCGGAGATCCGCAGGCCGCAGCCGTAAAGCAAAGTGAGGACCGCCACGTCGCGCGCCTGCTCCCAGGGCTCCGCGCCGGTCCGGTCCGCGCCGGCTTCGGTCAGGAGACCTCGCGCCTGGTCCTCGGACAGGGGGCGCGGCGCGAGGGGCGGGAGGCGAGGGCCCCGCACCAGCGCAAGGCCCGGATTGGAAATCCCACGGCGCCGGTCGAGCCAGCGGTGAAACGCCCGGATGGCCGAGAGGGTCTGGCTGAGGGATCGCGGCGCAAGGCCCTTCCCGTCGACGCCGGTGCGGCGGTGCGCAAGATAGGCCCGAAGGTCCCCCGCGCTCAGGACGCCCAGGTCCGCCATCACCAGGGCGCCGCCCTGGTGGGTGGTCAGAAACGCCAGATAGGAGGCCACGCTCCTGCGGTATGATTCCAACGTCCGCGGCGCGGCGCGTCGTTCCTGAGCGAGGTAGGCGATGAAGGCCTCAAGGGCGGCGGCGGGCGTGTCGGCGGCGCCCGGCGCCGCCTCCGGCTTCGGCTCCGGCGTCAGAGGACCGGGGGCCATCGCTCGGCGGTCCTCTCCACGACCCTTGCGAGGAAGGTGATGAGTTCGGCGCCCATGGCGCGGGTGAACCCGGACGGGTCCGGCGAGGCGAAGATCAGAAGGCCGGCTCGGCGTTCGCCCCAAAGGGTGAGACGTACGAGCGCCATGGACCCCACAGCTGACGCGCGGTCGCCGAAAAAAAGCGCTTCGTCCACCGGCGCGCCCAGACGATGACGTCCATCGGGCCCAAGAAGGAGATCCACAGCGCCAGGCGGCGCCCCTCGCCAGCCGGAGGGCACGCCGCCGGCGGGGGCCTCAGCCGTCTCGACGGCGAGGGCGCCGCCTGTGAGCCCGAACCGGCCTATGGCGGCTGCGTCCACGCGATGGGCGAGGTCGGCGTTGTTGCGGGCCTCCAGAAGGTCGACGATGGCCGCGTGGGTCTCTGTTTGGGCGGCGTAATTGGCCTCGGCCAACTTCTCGATGGCCTGCCGCTGAGAGGATTCGCGATTCCAGGCGGCTTCTAGGCGCGCGAGGGCGGCGGGACCAAAATCAACCACGTTGGCGGCGATGGGCCGCACCCCCAGGGCGCGCATCAGTCCCTCGTCGCCCAGGATGAGTTCCGGTTTTGCAATAAGAAGGTCGCGCACCCGGCCGAGGCCTATGGGTGAGGTCGCGTGGTGGGTCGATTCAGGAAGCTCCTGGTCAGACGCTCCGTTCACCGCGGCCCCCAAAACGAATCACTGCCGTCAGACAATGGATTGACCGCTAGCCTTCCAGTCGCTCATGAATGTTTCAAGTCCCCGATCCGTCAGGGGGTGCTTGATGAGATCGGAGAAGACCTGGGGCGGGAGGGTGGCGCAGTCCGAACCCGCCAGCGCGGCGGAGGTCACATGGCGAACCGTCCGTAGGGAGGCCGCGAGAATGTGGGTGTCGAACTCGAATTGATCGTATAGCGCCCTGATTTCGGAGAGGAGTTCGACGCCGTCCGCGCCGTGATCGTCAAGCCGACCGACAAAGGGAGACACGTAAGACGCGCCGGCTTTGGCGGCGAGGAGGGCCTGGCTGGCGGAAAAGCACAGGGTCGCATTGGTCCTGACGCCCTGATCGGTAAAGATGCGAACGGCTTTCAGGCCCTCCCAGGTGATGGGAACCTTGACCACCACATTGGGCGCGATGGCGGCCAGGCGTTCGCCCTCGGCCACCATGGAGGGCGCGTCCAGGGCGGCGACCTCCGCGGAGACCGGGCCTTCTACGAGGGCGCAGATCTGCGCCACCGTCTCAATGAAACCCTGGCCTGAGCGGGCGATGAGGGTGGGGTTGGTGGTCACCCCGTCCACCAGTCCCGTCGCCACGAGGGGTGTCAGAACGCCGATGTCGGCCGTGTCTAGGAAGAGCTGCATTAGGGATCCCTATTGGACGAGCGTCTTCTAGCCGGTTCCAGCGGACGGGGGTAGGTCGTAGGCCGTGCGGCGGCGCCCCCTTGGACGTCTCAGCCTTCGCCCCGCCAATCGATTGCCTCCGGCGACCGAATTGGACCACAAGGCCATCATGCCCCTGGTCGCATCCGTGCTCCTGCCCCTGCCCCTGCCGGAAGCGTTCGACTACGCCGTGCCTCATGGACTTGAGGTCGCCGTCGGCGACGCTGTGGCTGCGCCCCTGGGACCGCGAACCGTGATGGGCGTCGTCACCGCCGTCGCCGAGCGCACGGGGATGAACCGGCCCCTAAAACCCCTCGCCGGCAAGGTCGACGCAGGGCCCCTCGGCGCCAACGTCATGGCCTTCGTGGAGTGGGCGGCCCGGTATGGCTGTCAGACGCCGGGGGAGGCCCTGGCCCTGAGCCTACGGGGCCTGAGATCCCCGCCGCCCAAGCCAGTGCGCCGCCTCAAGCCGGGCGGCGGCGCCGCGCGCCCCACCCAAGCCCGGGCCCGGGTGTTGGAGGCCCTGGCCAAGGGCGAGGCTCCATTGTCCGCAAGCGCCCTCGCCGAGGCTGCGGGCGTAACCCCCGCCGTCATCGCTGGTCTCGTGAAGGCTGGCGCTCTGGCGTGGGGCGAGGAACCCGTCCCCCCGCCCTATGGCCCGCCCGATCCGCACCATGCGGCGGGGGTCCTCAACCCCAGCCAGGCGGCCGCCCTCGACGCCTTGAGGGGGCGTATGCGCTCGGGCGGATTCGAGGCCATCCTGCTCGACGGCGTGACCGGATCGGGGAAGACCGAGGTTTATCTTGAAGCGGCCGCCCTCGTGCTCGAGGCGGACCCCGCCGCCCAGGTCCTGGTGCTCTTGCCCGAAATCGCCCTGACGGAGGCGGTGATGGCGCGGTTTGAGGCGCGATTCGGAGCCCGCCCAGCCCCATGGCACTCCGCCGTGCCTGGGCCACGGCGCCGCCAGGTGTGGGACGGGGTCTGCGAGGGCCGTTGCCGCATCGTTGTGGGCGCGCGTTCCGCCCTATTTCTTCCTTTTCGCCGCCTCAGCCTCATCGTCGTGGATGAGGAGCATGACGGGTCGTACAAGCAGGAGGATGGGTTCATCTACAACGCCCGGGACCTTTCGGTGGTCCGCGCCAAGATCGAGGGCGCCCCCGTCATCCTGGCGTCCGCGACGCCGTCACTCGAGAGCGTGCATAACGCCCAGATCGGACGCTATCGGTGGATCAAGCTCGCCGCCCGCCATGGAGCCGCGGTGCTTCCCGACGTCGCTCTTGTAGACCTGCGCCTTCATCCCCCCGACCCTGGCGCCTGGCTCTCCGATCCTCTCGTCGCCGCCATGGCCGAGACGGCGGCGCGCGGCGAGCAGACCCTGCTGTTCTTAAACCGAAGGGGCTATGCGCCCCTGGTCCTCTGCCGGGCGTGCGGCGAGCGCATGACCGCGCCCGACAGCCAGTCCTGGCTGGTGGAGCATCGCTACAGCAACCGCCTTGTGTGCCACCTCACGGGCTGGTCCATGCCCAAGCCTGACGCCTGTCCCCATTGCGGGGCCAGCGACGCCCTCACCTCCATTGGCCCGGGGGTCGAGCGCCTGGAGGAGGAAGCGCGCCGCCGCTTCCCCACTCTGAGGATCGCCGTCTTCTCCTCGGACACGGCGCCCTCCCCAGAGGCGGGCCGCGCCCTTATTGAAGCGATGACGGCGGGCGACATCGACGTCCTCGTGGCGACCCAGGCGGCGGCGAAGGGCCATAACTTCCCCCATCTCACCCTCGTTGGAATCGTGGACGCGGATCTTGGCCTGCGGGGCGGGGATTTGCGCGCCGCCGAGCGCACCTTTCAGCTCATCGCCCAGGCGTCCGGCCGGGCGGGGAGGGCGGATCGTCCGGGCCGGGCTCTGATCCAGACCTACACCCCCGACCATCCCGTCATGCAGGCCCTCGCGGCTCAGGACCGGGACGCCTTTCTCGCCGCCGAGGCGCAGATGCGAGAGGCGTCCGGCCTTCCCCCATACGGCCGTCTGGCGGCGGTCATCCTCTCTAGTTCCGACGCGGAGAGCCTTGAGCGCTTCGCCCGCGCCTTCGCGGCGGTCATTCCCAACGCCGAGGGCGTGGAGGTGTTCGGTCCCGTGGACGCGCCTGTGGCGGTGATCCGCGGCGTCCGCCGCAAGCGGTTCCTCGTGCGCGCGGATCGCAACGTGGACCTCTCTCTGTTCATGGGAACCTGGCGGTCGCGCGCGAAGGCGCCTGGAGCTGTTCGCGTCACCGTGGATATGGATCCCTATAGCTTCCTCTAAACTGGCGCGGTCTCGTAGGAACGACCTTTGGTCCCTTCCGCCGGAGCCAGGGCTTCTAAATCCTCCGCAACGGTGGGGCCGCGGCCCCTGAGCCTGGCCGCGGGGATCATGAGGGTGCACACGAACCCGACCCCGAGGACCATGAGGCCGCCTAGGAAAACCTCGCGCATGGCCATGGTCACGACGGCCTGGGAGGTCCGATCGAGGGCCGCCTCGGCCGCGGAGCGGCCGACGACGGCGGCCCGGCTGGCGGCTAAGCGCTCCAGGTCGGCGAGGGTCAGGGTTCTAGGCCCCCCCACCGCCCGCGCGGCAGAGGCGAGGTCGTTGGTGAGGAGGGTTCCGAACACGGCGACGCCGACGGTTGACCCGATCTGGCGGAAGAACTGGGACGTCGATGTGGCGACCCCGATCTCCCGGGGCGAGACGGCGTTCTGAACCGCAAGGCTATAGAGGCTCTGCGAGGGTCCCAGGCCCAGCCCGATGATGAGGACGCGCCAGCTGATGTCGAGGAGCGTCGCCTGATTGGGCGCAGCGGCCAGCAGGGCTATCCCGGTCCCCATGACGATCACGCCGCCCACCAGGATGGCTTTGAAGCGCCCGGTCTTGTTCACCGCCAGGCCTGCGGCGGTGGACGACACGATGAGCCCCACCATGAGGGGCAGCATGGCGACGCCCGAGGCTGTGGGCTCGGCGCCAAGGCCGAGCTGAAGGTAGAGGGGCAGGAAGGTCACCGTGCCCATGAAGGCGACGAAGACGATGAAGCTTGAGAGATTGGCCATGGTGAAGGTGCGTATCCGGAAGAGCCGCAAGGAGAGGATGGGATGGGCGGCTTTGCTCTCAACCAAGACGAAACCGACGAGGCCTAGGGCCGAGAGCGATAAAAGACCCACGATCCGCGGCGAGCTCCAGACGTAATCGCGTCCGCCCCAGCTCAAGGCGAGGAGGAGGGGCACGAAGGTGCAGACGATGAGGGCGGCCCCGAGCCAGTCTACCGTTCCTGGGATCCGATGGGTTAGGGCCGGCATCTTCACCGCAATCATGAACAGGGCCAGGATGGACAAGGGGAGATTGATGTAGAAAATCCAGCGCCACCCCTCCACGCTCACGCCGCCCACGTGGGCGACGCCAAGCTGGGTGAAGAAGCCCCCGATGAGGGGGCCAAGAATAGAGGCGAGACCGAAAACGGAGCCGAAGATCCCCGCGAAGCGTCCCCGCTCCCGGGGCGAGAACATGTCGGCGATGATGGAGAAGGCGGAGATGAACAGGGCGCCGCCGCCAAGCCCTTGCACGGCGCGGAAGACAATGAGCTGGACCATGCCGCCGCCGAGGATCGGCAGGGGGCCGAATTCGCCCGACATGCCGCACAAAACCGAACCCGCGGTAAAGAGGCTCACGCCGCTCAGCAAGATCGCCTTGCGGCCGTAAAGGTCGGAAAGCTTTCCATAGATGGGCACCATCACCGTCGAAGCGAGGAGGTAGGCGGTGGTCACCCAGGCGTAGAGGTTCAGCCCTTTGAGCTGAGCCGCAATCCTGGGCATGGCGGTGGAGACGATGGTCTGGTCAAGGGCGGAGAGCAGGAACACGATCATCAGGCCGGCGAGGGTGATTTTTCGCTCGGCGTCGGTGAAGGTCTGTGGCGTGTAGTCCGCGTCGGATTCGCTCATGGTCCTCGTCTCACCGGGCGCCGTCCTTCGCTTGCAGATCCCATGCGAGGCCTTAGCTTACCGCAGCGTTGCGCAAGAGCGGCATGCCCGTGCACATGAAAGGCGACCCAGTCTCATGGCCGAGCTCCTCACATGGGACGCCGTCGCCTCGTTTTTAACGCTCACCTTCCTCGAAATTGTCCTCTCGGTGGACAATATCCTTTTCGTCGCCCTTGCGGCGGCGCGCCTGCCCACGGATCGGCGCGCTCTTGGTCGTCAGCTTGGCCTCTGGCTCGCCCTAGGCTTAAGGGTGGCGATGCTTTCGGCGCTGGTCTGGATGACCCGCGCCGACGCTGGAGCGGTCCACGTCCTGGGCCGCACGATCTCAGTAAAAGACCTGGTGCTCGTCTCAGGCGGGGTCTTCCTGCTTTACAAGGCCGCCACAGAAATCCACGAGGCCCTCCAGCCTCCTGAGCCGCAGGCCGAGGCTCACGCGGGCGCCCTTGGACGCCCGGCGCCAAGCCTGATGAGCGTGGTGCTGGAGATCGGCCTGATCAACGTCGTCTTCTCCCTCGACAGCGTCGTCACCGCCATCGGCATGGCGCGACAGTTCGTGGTCATGGCGCTGGCGGTGTGCGTTTCAAGTCTGGTGATGATGCTCGCCGCCGCGCCGGCGGCGGGCTTCATTGAGCGGCGGCCGACGGCCAAGATGCTCGCCCTGGCGTTCATTCTTTTGGTGGGCGTCGTTTTGATCGCCGAGGGGACGGGCTTTGACGTGCCAAAGGGCTACCTCTACTTCGCCATCGTCTTCTCCCTCCTGGTGGAGGGGCTAAATTCCCTTAGGGCCTCGCGGCGGGCGCGCCGCAGCGGCGGGGTGCGGCTCAAGGGCCCCGACGAGGCGGCGTAAAAAAGGCGGGCGCGCCAGGGGCGTGCCCGCCGATTTTCCGTTTCAGGGTCGGCGCCCCGCACGGGGCGGGACCGAGCCCATCACGCGGACAAGGCGTCCTTCAGGGCTTTCGCCGGCTGGAAGGCGAGCTTTTTGCTGGCGGCGATGTTTACGGTCTCGCCCGTACGCGGATTGCGGCCTGTGCGGGCGGGCTTGTTTTGAACCTTGAATTTGCCGAAGCCGGGGACGCTCACTTCTTCGCCCTTGACCGCCGCATCGCGGATCGCGGCGAAGACCCCGTCGACCAGGGCTTTGGCTTGAGCCTTGGTGATTTTCGCATCTGTGCCGGCGAGGTGATCGACAAGCTCAGCGGTGTTCATAGGGTAGCTCCAAACAGAGAATCGAAGCGGGCACCTTGGCGAAATCCAAACACGGTGTCACGCCGTGGCGCAGCGAAGAGCGCTGTTGCAAAGGGTTTTCCTCACATTCCCCCCGCCCACGGGACGGGATTTGGCGCACAGACGCCCAGCCCCTTGCCGTCAGGCGGCTCCGCTGCGATGCATCCGCACAGGGATCGCGGGGAAGACTTCATGTCCAGACGGCTCACTGTCTTCATCGCCCTGGGCATGGTGTTGGGCGTAGCCGCCGGCTTTGTCTGTCATTCTCTGTGCCATGAGGCCCGGGCGGCGAGGGACGCGGCGGGGTATTTCTCCCTGCTGAGCGACATCTTCCTGAGGCTGATTAAAATGATCATCGCCCCCCTGGTGCTGGCGACCCTGGTGGGCGGGATCGCCCACATGGGCGACGGCGCCGCAGTGGGGCGTGTGGGCCTTAAGACCATGATCTGGTTTCTAGGAGCCTCCCTCGCCTCCCTCGCCGTGGGCATGACCATGGCGAGCCTGCTGCATCTCGGCTCAGGGCTTCACCTCGTGCGCACGGCCGCAGAGACGGCGGGGGTCTCCAGCGCCATGTCGCTCAAAGACTTCGTCGATCACGTGTTTCCGAGCTCCATCGCCGACGCCATGGCGAAAAACGAAATCCTTCAGATCGTCGTCTTCGCCGTCTTTCTGGGCCTGGCCATAGGGGCGGTGGGAGAACCGGCGCGCCCGCTTCTGACCCTGGTGGATCAGATCGGCGTCGTCATGTTGAAGGTCACCGCCTTTGTCATGCAGTTCGCGCCCCTGGCCGTGTTCGGAGCCCTCGCCGCCACGGTGACCACCCAGGGCCTTGGCGTCCTTGGCGCCTATGCCGGCTTTGCAGGCGGCTTCTATCTCTCCCTCGCCCTGCTTTGGGCGCTGATCATTTTGGCGGGCAGCCTGGCCATGGGAAGCCAGGCCTTCGATCTTGTACGCAGCCTGCGCGGACCTTTGCTCATCGCCTTCTCAACCTCCACCTCGGAGGCGGCTTACCCGCAAACTCTGGAGCGTCTTGAGGCCTTCGGCGTACCCAATAGGGTGGCGAGCTTCGTGCTGCCCCTGGGCTATTCCTTCAACCTTGACGGCTCGATGATCTATTGCACCTTCGCCACCCTGTTCATCGCCCAAGCCTACGACGTGCCCCTCAGCCTTGGTCAGCGCCTCACCATGCTTTTGATCCTCATGATCACGAGCAAGGGCATCGCCGGAGTGCCCCGCGCCTCCTTGGTGGTGATCGCCGCCACTCTTGTCTATTTCCATATCCCAGAAGGCGGCCTGGTCCTGATCCTGGCGGTGGACCATCTTCTGGATATGGGCAGGGCGGCCACCAACGTCCTTGGAAATTCCATTGCGGCGGGCGTCGTCGCCCGTTGGGAAGGCGTTCTTCCAGGCCGCAGCGCCCGCGCCGCCCTCGCCGCCCAGACCTGAGGATCCACATAGACATTTTATGCGGGTGTGTGGATGGTTCGCGCCATGGCGCTCAGCCCCGACGAACCCCACCGACCCGACCCCGACGCCCTGGTGGCGCAAGCTAAGCGGTCCGAGCGCGGCCGACTGAAGGTTTACCTCGGCATGTGTCCAGGGGTGGGCAAGACCTACGAAATGCTCATGGCGGCCCGAAGGCGGCGGACCGAACGCCAGGGAGAGGGCGCAGACGTGCTTGTGGGCGTGGTGGAGACCCACGGCCGCTCGGAGACCGAAGCCCTGCTTGAAGGCCTCGAGGTCCTGCCGCGGGCCCCTATGGAATACCGTGGGCACCAGCTCATGGAGTTCGACCTCGACGAGGCCCTCGCCCGTCGGCCCTCCCTGCTCCTCGTGGACGAATACGCCCACTCCAACGCGCCCGGCTCGCGCCACCCGAAACGCTGGCAGGACGTGGAGGAGCTCCTCGCGGCGGGGATCAACGTGTGGACCACCCTGAACGTTCAGCACCTCGACAGTCTGGTGGACGTGGTCTGGCGCATCACCGGGGTGCGGGTCCGCGAGACGGTTCCCGATTCGGCCCTGTCCCTCGCCGACGACATCGAGCTTGTGGACATCACGCCCGAGGAGCTGCGCGAGCGTCTGGAGGCCGGCAAGGTCTACATGCCCGACACCGCCCGGGTGGCGGCCAGCAATTTCTTTAAGGCGGAGAACCTGACCGCCCTTCGGGAGATGGCCCTGCGCCGGGTGGCGCAGACGGTGGACGAGCACCTCGTCCAGGTGATGCAGCGCCAGGGCATAGAGGGGCCGTGGGCGGCGGGCGAGCGCATTCTGGTTCTCGTGGGGGCCGACGCCATGGCCCTCTCCCTGGTGCGCGCGGGACGGCGCTTGTCGGACCTGATGATGGACGCGCCCTGGACGGTGGCGACGGTGGAGCGGCCCAATAGGCCCTCCACCGCCCCTCAGGCGGGCCGCATCATCGCCAACGCGCTCAAGCTCGCCGAGCAGCTAGGCGGCTCCAGCATCGTCCTAACCGGAGACGACTTGCCCGGGACGGTTCTCGATTACGCCCGGGCCAACAACATAACCCAGATCGTCATCGGCAAGTCGCCGCAGAACCGCTGGCGCGTCCTCCTTGGCCGATCCCTCGCCCAGGCGCTCGTGCAACGCTCCGTCGGCGCCGCCATCCATTTCATCACCGAAAGCGCCCCGGATAAGACCGACGCCAAGCCGCCGCCGCGACTGAGGCCGCGTCGCACCTGGCTCGCCTATCCCGCCGCCGCCGGCTTTGTGGCCGCCGCCATCGGGGTGGCGAGCCTGGTGGATCGGTTCGCCCTCGGCGCCGACTTGGCCATGATCTTCCTCGCCAGCGTCCTTGTGAGCGGTCTGACCCTAGGGCTTCGCCCCGCCCTCCTGACGGCGGCGCTCTGCATCTTCAGCTACAATTTCTTCTTCATCGAGCCCCGGTTCGCCCTGAGCATCGGGCGCCTGTCCGACTTCGCCACCTACCTCATCTTTATGGCGGTGGCGGGCGCAACGGGCTGGCTCACCGGCCGCGTGCGCGACCAGTCCAGCCTCGTCGCGCGTCGGGCGGCCGCGGTGACGGCCCTCCTCGCCGCGAGCCGGCGTCTGTCGGGCGCCCCTACCCAGGTGGACGCCGCCAAGGCCCTAGCCGAGCAGGCCGCCGCCGCCGCCGGGGCTGCGGCGGTCGTTTTGTTGCCTAGGAACGGCGAGCTTGAGGTCGCCGCCGGCGCCCCGACGGCGCCCATCCTGTCCACCGCGGCCATGACCGCGGCGCGCTGGGCCTGGGAGAAGGGCGAGGCGGCCGGTTCGGGCACGGGGACCCTTCCGCAGATCGGGTGGACCTTTCATCCCCTCCAAGGCATGAGGGGACGGGCGGGCGTGACCGGAATTGAAGCCGACGCCGCCTTGACCGGGGAGGCGGAGCGCCTGGTCTTGGCCTTCCTAGACCAGGGCGCGGTGGCCCTCGAACGGGCCGAGTTGGCCCAGGCCCATGTGGAGACCGAGTCGCTGCGCCGCTCGGACCGTCTGCGCTCGGCCCTCTTGAACTCCATCAGCCATGACCTGCGCACGCCGCTTTCAACCGTCTTGGGGTCGGCGACCACCTTGATCGAGTATGGGACAACCCTGAAGGCGCCGGTCCGAAAGGACCTTTTATTGTCCATTCGCGAAGAGGCCGAGCGCCTTAGTCGATATGTGGGCGATCTCCTCGACATGACGCGCCTTGAGGGCGGCGCGCTCTCTCCGCGCAAGCAGCTGACCGACGTGCGCGACGTCCTGGCGGCGGCGGCTGACCGGGTGGGCCGCCGCCTGGGAAAGCGCACCCTGGTGCGCGATTTTCCACCAAGCCTCTCCCTGGTGGACACCGATCCGGGCCTTCTTGAGCAGGCGGTGGTCAATATCCTGGAGAACGCCATCGCCTACGGACCCGACGCCAGCGCCATCGAGTTGGCCGCCTACGAAGACCGCGCCAATGTGGTGATCAGCATCGAAGATGAAGGCAAGGGCATTCCCACCGCCGACCTCGTTCGCATTTTCGAGAAGTTCCGCCGCATCCAGGACCCCAGCGACCGGGGCGGCGGCGTGGGTCTCGGCCTCTCCATCGCCAAGGGGTTCGTCGAGGCCATGGGCGGACGCATAGCGGCGGCCAGCCCCATCCACGGCGATCATGGCACGCGGGTTCTCATCAGTCTGCCCAAGTCCACGTCCACACACCATCTTCTCCTGTAAACGTTGGAACACCGCGCCCATGACCGCCTTCCGTCCCAGGGTTCTCGTCATCGACGACGAGCCCCAGATCCACCGGTTCCTCGGTCCCGCCCTGGATGCGGCCGGATATGAGGTGGAGCGCTGCGAGACGGCGGGCGAGGGCCTTAAGGCGATTGCGAGTCGGCCGCCGGACGCGGTGATCCTGGATCTGGGCTTACCCGACATGGATGGGAAGGAGGCCCTCAAGAAGGCGCGGACCTTCTATGGCGGGCCCATCCTCATCCTGTCCGCCCGCGACCGGGAAATCGAAAAAATCCAGGCGCTGGATCTTGGCGCCGACGACTATGTGGAAAAGCCCTTCGGCGTGGGCGAACTTCTCGCCCGTCTTCGGGTAGCCCTGCGCCACAAGGTCTTGAAGGCGGGCGGCGCCCCCAAGATCGCCGCGGGCGATCTTGAGATCGATCTTGTCCTGCGCCTCGTGACCCGCGCCGGCGAGCCGGTGCGTCTTTCGCCCAAAGAGTATGAGCTCTTGGTGCGCCTTGCTGAAGGCGGCGGCCGCGTTCTGACCCACCGCCAGCTCCTGACCGCCATCTGGGGGCACGCCCACGAACATGACGTCCAGTACCTGCGGGTGTTCGTCGGGCAACTGCGCCAGAAAATAGAAGGGGATCCGGCGGCGCCCAAGCTGATCACCACCGAGCCGGGTGTGGGCTACCGCTTCAATCTCACCTAACGTAAAGCCCCGCCCATGGACTGAGGGCCCCGCGTCGCCGTCCGCCTGTGGCGGCGCCTTGACCCGTCCATGTCCCCTGCGCCGACGCTTACGTGTTCTTTATGGCGCGGCGCACGAGCAGGTATTGAGACTTTACGAGCCTTTGCGCGAGTTTGCCCCGTCAAAATGGACCTAGGGGACCGGACGGTGGATATTGTTTATCTAGGCGGCGGCCTCGTGATCTTCGGTATCCTGGCGACTTACGCCAAGCTACTGACGAAGATTTAGTTATGTTTGTAAGTGCGCTCTACGCCATCGCTGCCTTGGGCATAGGCATTTACATGATTTGGGCCCTGCTTATGCCCGAGAAATTCTAGCGGTATTAAATATGAATGTTCAAGGGTGGGCCGAGATCGTTTTTACGATAGGCCTTTCTGTCGCGCTGGGCTGGCCGCTCGGCATTTACCTCGCGCGCATCTGGGAGGGTAAGACCACCTGGCTGACGCCGGTCTTCTCCCCCGTGGAAAAACTGATTTACGCCGCTTGCGGGGTCGATCCTAACGCGGGTCAGACCTGGATCGCCTACACCCTGTCCATGTTGACGTTCAGCGCGGCCGGCTTCGTCGCGCTCTACGGGCTTTTGCGACTGCAACAGGGTCTTCCCCTGGACCCCCAGGGGTTCGCGGGCATGAACCCTCATCTGGCGTTCAACACCGCCATGAGCTTTGTCACCAACACAAACTGGCAGTTCTACGGCGGAGAGACCACCCTCGGCCATCTGGCGCAGATGGCCGGCCTTACGGTTCAGAACTTCTTGTCCGCCGCCGTGGGCGTCGCCATCGCCGCCGCCCTGGCGCGGGCCTTTGCGGCCAACCGCGGTCGGACCTTGGGCAATTTCTGGGCCGACCTCACGCGGATAACGCTTTATCTGCTCCTACCCCTGTCCTTTGGCCTCGCGCTGGTCCTGGTCGCCGCCGGCGTCCCCCAGACCCTCGCCGCCCATGCGGACGCCCATACCTTGGAGGGGGCGCATCAGACCATCGCCCTTGGGCCCGTAGCGAGCCAGGAAGCCATAAAGCAGCTTGGAACCAATGGCGGCGGGTTCTTCAACGCCAATTCCGCCCATCCTTTCGAGAACCCAAGCCCGCTGACGAACCTCTTTGAGATCCTGGCCATGCTGGTGGTTCCGTTCGCCTGCGTGGTGGCGTTCGGCCGCGTTGCGGGCGCGCGCCGGGAGGCCTGGGCCTTGATCGCCGTCATGGTGATTATCCTCGGCGCAGGCGCCGCGGCCATTTACGCCGCCGAAACCCAGCCCGTCCCCGCTCAGGCCCACGCCCACCTGGTCGGCGCCGTCAACATGGAGGGTAAGGAGACGCGGTTCGGCGGAGCCTCCACGGCGCTGTTCGCCGCGGTGACCACAGGCGTCTCCGACGGCGCGGTCAACGCCATGCATGAGAGCTTCACGCCCCTTGGGGGCGGGGCGGCCCTGTTCCTCATCCAACTGGGCGAGCTGGCTCCAGGCGGCGCGGGGTCAGGTCTCTACGGCATGGTCCATATGGCGCTTCTGGCCGTGTTCGTGGCCGGCCTGATGGTGGGGCGCACGCCCGAATACCTTGGAAAGAAGATTGAGGCCCGGGAGGTGAAGTTCGTCATGCTCTCGGCCCTCATCATGACCCTCTCGATCCTGGGGTTTGCGGCGGCGGCGGCGGTCCTGCCGGCCGCCTTGAAAGGGCTTCAGGAGAGCGGAACCCACGGCCTTTCGGAGATTCTCTACGCCTACACCTCCGCCACCGGCAACAACGGCTCCGCCTTCGCCGGGCTCTCCGGCAACACCGACTGGTGGGATACGACCATGGGCGTCGCCATGGCCCTCGGGCGCTACGGCTACATCATACCGGTCATGGCCGTCGCCGGATCCCTGGTGGTCAAGCCCAAGCTTGAGCCCACGGCGGGGACCCTTTCGGCCCATTCGGGTCTATTCGTCGGCCTCGTCATCGGCGTCATCCTCATCCTGGGCGGGCTTCAATTCTTCCCGGCCCTCGCCCTTGGACCCATTGTCGAGCACTTCCAGATGCTCAACGCCCTCCATCAGTAATCGAGACCCGTCATGGCACCCTCCGCTACCGGCGCCGGCGCGCAGAACGCTCTTCTTGGGCGCGCCGTGGGCGACGCCCTCAAGAAGCTCGATCCTCGGGCGCTCGTCGGCAACCCCGTCATCCTGGCCACGGAAGTCGTCGCCGCCCTCGCCACCGTCTCCACCCTCGCCGCCTTCATGGAGCGCCAACCGCCCTGGTTCGCCCTCCAGATCGCAAGCTGGCTTTGGGCGACAGTCTTGTTCGCCAACTTCGCCGAGAGCGTCGCCGAAGGGCGGGGCAAGGCGGCGGCGGATTCCCTACGCGCCGCGCGTGTCACCACCAAGGCCAAGCTCATCGTCGACGAGGGGCGCGGGGTCGTCACCCTGACCCCCGCCAGCGAGCTGGCCATCGGCCAGGTTGTGCTCGTGGAGGCGGGAGACGTGATCCCCGCGGACGGAGAAATTATCGAAGGGGTCGCTTCAGTGAACGAGGCGGCGATCACCGGCGAGAGCGCGCCGGTGATCCGCGAGTCCGGCGGCGACCGGTCCGCCGTCACTGGGGGGACGACGGTGGTGTCGGATTGGATCAAGGTCCGCGTGACCTCAGGCCAGGGCTCCTCCTTTCTGGATCGCATGATCGCCATGGTGGAGGGCGCGGACCGACGCAAGACGCCAAACGAGATCGCGCTGGCGGTGCTCCTCGCGGGCCTCACCCTGGTCTTTCTCATCGCGGTGGTGACCCTTCTGGGTCTGGGACGCTACTCGGGCGTGCGCCTTGATCCCATCATCCTTGGGGCCCTCTTCATCTGCCTTATTCCCACAACCATCGGCGGGCTTCTCTCCGCCGTGGGCATCGCGGGCATGGACCGGCTCTTGAAAGTCAACGTCCTCGCCACGTCAGGCCGCGCGGTGGAGGCGGCCGGAGACGTGGACACGCTTCTTTTGGACAAGACCGGCACCATCACCTATGGCGACCGCATGGCCACGGAGGTCATCGCCCGTCCGGGGCTGGCGCCGCTGGCCGCCATGCGGGCGGCTCTGATGGCGTCCCTCGGCGACATGACGCCTGAGGGGCGATCTATCATCGAGTTGGCGCGCACCAACGGCATTGAGGCGGAGACGCCCGCGGGGGCGACGGTCATACCGTTCAGCGCGACCACGCGCCTCTCCGGCCTGGAGGTGAGCAATCAGAGCTGGCGCAAGGGCTCAGTGGACGCAGTCCTGCGTTTCCTGGATCAGAAGCGCGAGGCCCTCGATCCCGATCTTGAGGCCGCCGTAGACCGCATCGCCCGCTCTGGGGGCACGCCCCTCGGGGTGGCGGAGGCGGGCCGGTTCGTCGGCGTGATCCATCTGAAGGATGTGGTTAAACCCAATGTGAAGGAGCGGTTCGCGGACCTGCGCCGGATGGGGCTGCGCACGGTCATGATCACGGGCGACAATCCCGTCACCGCCGCGGCCATCGCCTCCGAGGCCGGCGTTGACGATTTCCTGTCCGAGGCGACGCCCGAGGATAAGCTGCGCCTCATCCGTGAGGAGCAGGCCAAGGGGCGGCTTGTGGCCATGTGCGGAGACGGGGCCAACGACGCGCCCGCCCTGGCTCAGGCCGACGTGGGCGTCGCCATGCAGACAGGAACCCAGGCGGCGCGTGAGGCCGGCAATATGGTGGATCTGGACAGCGATCCCACCAAGCTCATCGAGATCGTGGAGGTGGGCAAGCAGCTCCTCATCACCCGGGGCGCCTTGACGACCTTCTCCATCGCCAACGACGTCGCCAAGTATTTCGCCATCATTCCGGCCATGTTCATGGTCTCGCTTCCAGCCCTTGCGGCCATTAACGTCATGCATTTGCACAGCCCGCAGAGCGCGATCCTATCGGCGGTGATCTTCAACGCCATCATTATCGTCGCCCTCATTCCCCTGGCCCTGCGGGGGGTGAAGTACCGCCCCATCGGGGCGGATAAGCTCCTCTTCCGCAATCTCATGATCTACGGCCTCGGCGGGGTCTTGGCGCCCTTCGCGGGCATCAAGCTCATCGACATGCTCGTCTCCGCCGCGCGATTGGCCTGACCTCGCCGGTTCTGAAAGGACAAGTCCATTGCTCAACACCCTTAGACCGGCGGTGGTCATGGTGATCCTCTTCACCGCCCTCACCGGCCTCGCCTACCCCCTCGCCGTCACCGGCATCGCCGGGCTCGTCTTTCCCGCGGCGGCGGGCGGCGGACTTGTGCGCGACGCAGGCGGCCGCATCGTCGGCGCCGCCCTCATCGGCCAGGCCTTCGCCGCGCCCCAGTATTTTCATCCAAGGCCCTCGGCTGCGGGCACGGGCTATGACGCCTCCAACTCCGCCGGCTCCAACATGGGCCCCCTGAACCCCAAGCTCGCCGAGAGAATGGCTTCGGATGCGGCGGCCCTACGCAAAGCGGCGCCGGGCGCCGAGATCCCCGCCGATGCGGTCGCCGCCTCCGGATCAGGCCTTGATCCGGAAATCTCGCCGCAATTCGCCGCGCTGCAGACGCCGAGAGTGGCCGCCGCCCGCGCCATGTCCACGTCCGCCGTGCGCGCCCTCGTCCTCGCCCATACCAAAGGCCGGCTTTTCGGCTTCATGGGTCAGCCTCGGGTGAACGTCCTCATGCTCAACCTCGCCCTCGACGCCGCGTCTCACCCGGGTCCCGGCCGTTGAAGGTCCGCGAGTGACGGCGCCGGAGGCGGGCTGACCTCAATTGTCATCGATGCGACTGTGGGTCGGCGCATGCCGAAAATCAAACAGACACAGGCGGTCCAGGGCGTCCTGTGTCGTCATTTCTGAACTATCATGCTGGCAAGGCGATACGTGAGAACGCCTATTGTAATAGCGGCTTCGGAATAGATTACTGGTGAGTGAGTTGAGGTTAACTACGGGATATTGTCTGAAGGACTGAAGCCGTAAAGATATATTATTATCTTTATAATCCCTTTATACTTAATTTTGCCTATTATAATTGATCGTTGATGCTGCTCTCTTTAGAGCTTTCAGCTCCGGATCAATACTAAAACCGGGCTGTGTGAGGGGTCGCATGTCTTTCAACATTTTGGGGCGCGGTGTGGCCTGCGAGGGTAAAGGTTTCGCCGCCGCCAGGGGACTGGGCGGCCTCGCGGCGCTTCTTGTGTCCACCACCGTTTTCGCCGCCGCGGCCGACGCGGCCGTGGCCAAGGACGAGGACGCTCCGGCGGTGGTGACGACACAGGCGGCGGCGGATGCGGCGATGTCCGACGCGCTCCTTTGGGCGGACGAAGGCCAACCGGCTTCGCCGACGGCTGCGGCTCCGGCCGCCAAGCCTGCCGCGGACAACCCTTACGACCATCTCGGATCCAATCCGTTCGTGCGATTCTTCACCTATGAGAAACTTGAACTCGGGATGGACGCCGCTCCGGTGGACCCCACGGTGACAGCGCCCGCGTCCGTGCGGGAGGGATGGCCGACCGTGCCTGAGGCGACCCCGCCCATGCCCTTCACCGACTGGCCCTATGGCGGAACCACCCTCATTGGCGACAACCGCACCGCATCCGTCGACAGCCCGTTGATGGTGGCCATCGCCAATACGGATGTGGGAAAGAGCCTGGCGGGTCTGGGGATCCAGGCCTATGGCTGGATCGACTATGGCGGCAACCTCAGTTCCAGCACTTTGAAGGCGGGCAACGCGCCGGCCGCCTACGATTACAACCCCAACAATATTCAGCTCGACCAGGCGGTCCTCTATGTGGAGCGCACGCCCGACACGGTGCAGACCGACCACGTGGATTGGGGGTTCCGATTTTCAGCCATCTACGGTGAGAACTACCGCTACACCACCTCCTATGGTCTCGCGAGCTATCAGCTCCTGAACCATAACTCCTTTTACGGCTACGATTTTCCCATGGTGTACGGGGAGCTCTGGATCCCCAAGGTGATGCAGGGGCTGATGATCCGGGTCGGGCGGTACATCTCCCTTCCCGATATTGAGGCGCAGCTCGCGCCCAACAATTACATGTACACCCACTCCATCACCTACACCCTCGACAACTACACCAACGAGGGCATCCAGACGACCTTGTCGGTCACTAAACAGTTCATGCTGCAGGTGGGCTTGAGCGTCGGCACCGAAACCACGATCTGGAACCTTGGGGAGAAGAAGGTCAACCTCTTCATCCAGCAGGGTCTGGGTCCTGATCCCCTCTATCCTGGCGCGACCTTCGCCAAGGATCCTGGAGCTCAGCCCACGGGGACCCTCTGCGCCCGGTATCAGAGCCAAGACGGAAACGACGACCTCAACCTCTGCGCCAACGGCATCAATAACGGTCGGTGGGGTTATAACAATCTACAGTGGTACGGGCTGACGGCCTACCACAAGTTCAACCAGTTCTGGCACATTTCCTTTGAATTTTATGACGAGCACCAAAGCGGTGTTCCTAATGCGAAAAACCCGGAAGCGGAATATATCTATAATAACGGCGGCACACCCTTCTCACCGCAATTTATTCCCTACAATGCGCCGTACTTAGCGCAGTGTAAGACAATTCAAACTCTGCGGTGTACGGCCGTTTCTGTAGGGACGGTATTCTACCTGAGCTACGCACCCAATCACCTCAATAACTTTAGCTTCCGCGGTGAGTATTATGACGATCCGCAGGGGCAGCGCACCGGCTATGCTGTCCGCTACTCGGACATGGGCATCGGCTGGCAGCACTGGCTCTCACCGCAGATCGAGTTCCGCCCCGAGTTCACCTACTACACAAGCTCCGGTCCGGCGTTCGACCTTGGCACCAAGGAATATGAGAAGGTCTTTTCCGGCGACGTGATCCTTCACTACTGAGGCGGCCTCACGGCGCGTCTCAGGGGCGGGGAGGGGCGTGTCCGCCCCGTCTTAAGGTTGACGAGCGCATAAGGGGGGCTGCGCGTTCGGGGCGGATCGCCGGCTTTGCCGCGGCCTGGACGCACAACAAGCCGCGCCATGGCGACGAGGACGCCGACGCTCGCTAGGGCCGCCAAGACAGCGCAGGCCGCCTCAAAATCAAGACCTGTCATGGCGCGTCCTCAAGCGCCCGCTCCTATCCCGCGCGCGCCACGGGGCGCTTCATCGCGCGCCGACGCCGGCGCCGACGGTCTCGACGCGGGCGGTCGCTGGAGGCCTGCCTCCTGCGTCATCTGCATCCCATGGGATTTCGCGGCCGGCTGCGTCAGCGCGGGATAAAGGCGAGCGGCCATGGGGGGGCCATGGGGGGGTGGGCGCTCGCGCCGTAAGGGCCGAGGCGCCCTTGAGGCGTCACAAGAGCGGCGCGTCCGACTCGGCGCGCGCCGGCGCTTTGGGCGTCTCCTCGCGTCGGCGGCGTAGCCGGGCGAGGCGACGCAGGCGCTTCCAGAACCGCGTCTTTTCCGGCTCTGGATAGGGCTGCAGGTTCCGTAGAAACTCCTCCGCCGACGCTCGCCACGAGAATTTCAGGGCGTGCCCACGGACGGCTGCGCGATCAAGCTCGAGGCAGTCGAGGCAGGCCTTGCGCAGATCCTCGTTAATGAAACCCGCGCCGGACCCTGGGACGATATCCACCGGACCCGGAGCGGGATACCCGGCGACGGGGGTTCCCGCCGCCATGGCCTCCAGGAGCACCAGGCCGAACGTGTCGGTGAGAGAGGGAAAAACGAACACGTCCGCGGCGGCGAAGAAGGCGGCCAGCTCCTCTCCGAAGCGGGCGCCGGCGAAAAACACTTCAGGGTATTTCTCCGTCAAGGCTTCGCGTGAGGGCCCGTCGCCCACCACGACTTTGGAGCCGGGAAGGTCAAGCTTCAGAAAGGCCTCAATATTTTTCTCCACCGCCACGCGTCCGACATTGATGAAGATGGGCCGCTCAAGGTGCTGAAGCAGATGCGCGAAGGGCCCGGTCGGGTCGTAGGGTTTGAAGATGTCCGTGTCCACGCCCCTCGACCAAGGAGACAGGTTGCGGAAGCCGCGGCGCTCAAGCTCCTCCCGCATGGTCGGCGTCGCCACCATGACCCGGCCGGACGGACGATGGAACCAGCGCATATAGGCGTAGCCTGCAGCGCTCGGGACCGGAAAGCGGGCCGAAATGTATTCCGGGAAGCGGGTGTGGTAGCTCGTGGTGAAGGGAAGCTTCCACTCGATGCACAACCTGCGGGCCGCCAGTCCCACGGGCCCTTCAGTGGCGATATGAATAGCTTCGGGCTCGAAGGCCTTGAACCGCTCCTGCATGGGCTCGTAGGCCCCCATCGCGAGGCGAATTTCCGGATAGGTGGGCATAGGGAGGGTCGGGAACTGGTCTGGCGAGATCACTTCCACCGCATGGCCCATGGCCCGCAGCTCGCTCACCGTCCGCGTCAGCGTGCGAACGACGCCGTTGACCTGAGGCTCCCAGGCGTCCGTCGCGATCAATACGCGCATGATCGTCCGCCCTGCTTTGGTCCACACAACCCTTGATCGGGCCGCGGCCGCTCCCCACGACCATTTTCGTAGAGCAGCCTGCGCACTAAGCGGTCATAGGGTGAATCTCCTGGGCAGGCGAGCATTTTCCCGTCCCGTCGGCTCTAGCGCCGGGCGCCTGACCGGCCTATGTCCATCTACCGCAGTGCAGCAGATCAAGGACGATGCCGCGTCTGTCGCTTAAAACCAGTGAACCCGCAGTCCGGGAGGTCCCGGATAGTCCAAAGAGCCGGCGCACGCGCGCGCGTATCTTGGATGCGGCCATGCGTCTTTACGCCGAGGAAGGGTACCAGCCTTCCGGTCATGCCCTGGTGGCAGAAGCCGCGGGCCTCACGCGCGGCGCCATGCTCTATCACTTCCCCGACCGTGAGACCCTCATGGAGGCGCTGGTCCCGCATATTCAGGCGGCCCGCGAGCGTCTATTGCAGGCGGCGGTGGACGAGGCGCCCCGCGGCGCCGACCGAACCGACTACGCCATTGACAGCTACTGGCGTCTTTTGCGTGAAACGCCGTTCGTGGCCTTCGCTGAGCTCGAACGGGCTGCGCGAACCGACCCTGTGGTGCATCGCTATCTAGCGCCGGCCCAGGACGCCTTCGACCGCGCCGAGGTCGGGGACAATCTGTTCGACCTGGTTCAGGGAGGCACCAGCCCCCGCCTCCAGGCTGGACGCGACCTCGCCCGTTTCATGCTTGAGGGCCTGTCCCGGGCGCGACTGGCCTATGACGCAGAGGGGCGCACCGAACGGCTCCTGGCGGTGGTGAAGCGCGCTGCGCGCATGCTTAATCGCAAGGGCTCGGTGCAGGATTTGTGGCCGGAAACCTGACCGCCTAGCTTCCGGTCTCGCCTCCCTCAGACGGCGCCGCTATGCTGGGCCATGACCCAGCTTGACCATATTCCGGCGCTCCTGGACGACCTGAGCGCCCTCTACGAGACCTCAGCGGGCAACCTCAGGCGCGCCCTCGCCCTCTATCTGTCCGGTGGGCCGCCGCCGGATCCGGCCGCCCGCGCCGCAGGCCTGTTCGCCTATCCGGAACTGCGCGTGACCTATGACGCCGACGGTCCGGCCCCGCGCATAAGCCGGGCCTTCGGCCTGATCCGCAACCCCGGCGTCTACACCGTCACCATCGCCAGGCCCGCCCTCTTTCGTCGCTATCTCGCCGAACAGCTTGACCTCCTCGTGCGCGATTACGGCGTTATCGTCTCGGTTGGCCGCTCTCGCCAAGAGATCCCCTATCCCTACATCCTCGACAGCGGCGCGGGGCTTAGCCTCGGGTCCGCGCGCAGCGAAGAACTCGCCCGACTGTTTCCAGCGACGCAGCTCGCCCATATAGGAGACGAGGTCGTCGACGGGGTCTTCATCCTAGACGGCGACGGACCGCGGCCCCTCGCTCTTTTCGACGCGCCGCGTGTGGATTTCTCCCTGTCGCGCCTACGCCACTACACCGGCGCGCCGCCCGAGCATGTCCAGGACTTCGTCCTTTTCACCAACTACACGCGCTATGTGGACGAGTTTGTCCGCTGGTCGGTGCAGCAGCTTAAAACCAAGACGGGACCTTATACGGCCCTGTCCCTCGCAGGGGGCGAGATCATCACCGCCGACACCGCCGATCCGGAGGCGCTTATCGCAGAGGCGGCCTGGCGTAAGCATCAGATGCCGGCCTACCATCTTCTCGCCCCGGGCGGGTCGGGGGTCAGCCTCATCAACATCGGCGTCGGGCCCTCCAACGCCAAGACCATCACCGATCATCTGGCTGTCCTCCGCCCCCAGGCGTGGATCATGATCGGACATTGCGGCGGCCTGCGCCCAAGCCAGAGCATCGGGGACTACGTCCTCGCCCACGCCTACCTCCGGGACGATCGGGTCCTCGACGACGTCCTTCCTGTGGAGATTCCCATTCCCCCCATCGCGGAGGTGCAGCTGGCCCTTTATCGCGCGGCGGAGACCGTCTCTGGGGAGACGGGGGAGACGCTGAAGCGACGGCTGAGGACGGGGACCATTGTGACCACAGACGACCGCAATTGGGAGCTGCGCTACACCTCCTCGGCCCTGCGCTTTAATCAGTCCAGGGCCGTTGGGATCGATATGGAGTCGGCCACGATCGCCGCTCAGGGATACCGGTTCCGCGTCCCTTACGGCACGCTCTTGTGCGTCTCCGACAAGCCCCTTCATGGGGAGATAAAGCTCCCGGGTCAGGCCAATCTCTTCTACGAGCAGGCCGTCTCCCAGCACCTCAAGATTGGGCTCGAGGCCATGGCGATCCTGCGTGAGGAAGGGCCGAGGCTACATTCGCGCAAGCTTCGGGCCTTTGACGAACCGCCCTTCCGCTAGGGGTTCGCCGTCAGGAACCGGGCGATGGCGTCCGCGAAGGCCGCCTCGGTCACGGCCGTCAGGTGATCGCCCGGCGTCCGCAGGGCGCGGGCGTTGGCAAGCAGGCCTGCGAGCTCTTCGGCGGACCCGTTGTCGTCGTCATGGGTCCCAGCGAGGACCAAGGTGGGCGTGGGGATCTTAGCGAGGGCGTCGGCGGGGGTTGAAACGAATGTGGAGAGGACGCCAAGGAGGGCGTCCCGCTTGAGGCCGCCCTGGCGCATCATGAATTGGATACGTCGACCCGCTTCAGGATTTTTTCCCTCCGCGCCATGGCGGATAGCGTCTTCAAACAGGGCGGCGCGCGCGCCCGCCTCCCGCAGACCCGAGGCGCCCATGCCGCCCAGCACCGCCCGCCGCGGACGCTCGCCCCGCACCAGCATTCGCGCCGCGGTCCGGGCCCCCAGGGAGTAGCCTATGAGATCGTAGTCCTTCAGGGCCAGATGGGCGAGGAGGTCGAACTGGTCTTCGCACAGCATGTCAGGGCGCCAGAGGGCGGGATCCGTCGGCGCGGCCGAGGCCCCATGTCCGCGCAGATCGGGAACGATCACCCTAAAGCCCTCCGCGACCAGGCGCCCCGCGATCCCCGGCGCGATCCAGTTGCGCATGCCGTCTGCGAGGAACCCGTGGATCAGGAGGGCGGATCGCCCTGATCCGGCTGTTAGAAAGGCGAGCTGGGCCCCGTCGCGGGCGGTGAAGCGGGCTTCTGTCCAGGCGAAGGTGGTCATCAGGGTCTCCTAGGGGCGCGCAGTGCGCCTCATGCCGCGCCTGCGCCGTCATTCGCCATGCAAAATCCCGCAGGCCCAAGCACGGCTTTGTCTCGTCCGCGTCGCAGACTTGTTCTATGCCTGAGGCATGAACGCAAAGCCCGATCACGCCCACTTCGAGGGCATCGATAATTTCCGCGATTTTGGCGGCTACAGCGCCCTGGAGGGGGCCAAGGTTAGAACCGGCCGCCTTTATCGTTCGGCGCACCACGCCCGCGCGACCGACGAGGATCTAGAGCGCCTCCTGTCCCTAAAGCTCGCCGTTATCGTGGACCTGCGCCGGCCTGACGAACGCCAGCGCGACCCCTCCCGCCGCCCTGACCTCTGCCAGGCCCATGTGGTCATGAACGACATCGGCCAGTCGACGGAGGACGCTTACCTCAGGTTCCTGAAGACGTCCGACCTTTCGGTTGAGGCCATGCGCCGGTTCCATGTGGCCTATTATCGGGACGCCCCGTTTGAACGGCGCCACATCGACCTCTACAGCCGATATTTCCAGGCGTTGTCGACGGCGGAGGGCGCGGCCCTGATCCACTGCGCCGCAGGAAAGGATCGGACCGGGCTCCTGGCCGCCCTGACCCACCATCTTCTGGGCGTCTCTTATGAGGACACCCTTGAGGATTATTTGAAGACGAACGACCCGGTGCGCATCGAGCGACGGCTCGAGCCCTTCCGCGCCTATGTGATCGCCTTGACCGGCCGCACGCCGAGCGACGACGCCATGCGGGCGGCCATGAGCGTTGAGGCCATCTATCTGGAGACCGCCCTTGGGGCCATCGAGGAGGCGTCAGGGTCCGTGGACGCCTATCTTGAGGGAACGCTCGGCGTCACCCGCGCGTTGCGTCAGCGCCTGAGAGATCAGCTTCTGGCGTAAGGCCTGGCGTCGTAAGCCCCACCGGAAAAAGGATCGCGCCCGCCGCTAACGTCTGCGAAGGCGTTGGCGACAGGCGCGAGGGACTTTGGACCTCCATCCAAGACCTGCATCTTGCCCCGTCGCCGAACGAGATACTAATCACTAGGCTGTGAGGTCGCGCCCGCGTGGTGCGACATCGTTGACAGGAAGAGCCTTGTGAGAAGTTTTCACCCTCCCGCTCGCGTCCTCATGGGGCCCGGACCGTCGGACGTTCCCGCCCGTGTGCTCCTCGCCCAGGCGCGGCCCACCCTGGGTCACCTCGATCCCGCCTTCCAGACCATCATGGAGGAAGTGAAGGACGCCCTCACCCGCCTGTTCCATGCGCCCGGGTACGCCGCCGTGCCCCTGCCGGGGCCGGGAACCTGCGCCATGGAGGCGGGGATTATGAACATTCTGGAGCCCGGGGACGTGGCGGTGGTGGCCATCAACGGCGTCTTTGGCGGCCGGATGGCCGACATGGCGGAGCGCGCTGGGGCGGAAGTGGTGCGGGTGGAGGATAATTGGGGCGCGCCGGTGGATCCGGAAAAGGTGGAGGCCGCGCTCTGGGCGCGCCGCGCCAAACTCCTCGCCTTCGTCCATGCGGAAACCTCCACCGGGGTCATGACCGATCCTGCGCCCCTGTGCGCCCTGGCGCGGGAGCATGGCGCGTTCAGTCTGGTGGACTGCGTCACCTCGACGGCGGGCATCCCGGTGAATGCGGACGCGTGGGGCGCGGACATCCTTTATACGGGAACGCAGAAATGCCTCTCAGCCCCCCCTGGGCTGGCGCCCTTCGTCATTTCCCCCCGCGCCCTCGAGGCGGTTCGCGCCCGCAGCGAAAAGGCGCGGACATGGCTTTACGACCTGCAGCTGCTCATGAGCTACTGGGGAGGCGGGCAGGGCGGCCGCGCCTACCACCACACTGCCCCGGTCAACGCCGTCTACGGTCTGCATGAGGCCTTGGTCGCCTATTTCGAGGAAGGCGAGGCGGCCGCGTTCACCCGGCACCGGGCGATGCATGAACGCCTCGCCGCAGGTCTCGCCGCCCTTGGCCTCGATCTGCACGTGGCGCGCGCCCACCGACTGCCCCAGCTCAACACCGTGGTGGTGCCCGAAGGCGTGGACGAAGCGCGGGTTCGGGCCCACCTGCTCGAGCGTTTCTCCCTGGAGATCGGCGCCGGGCTTGGACCCCTCAAAGGCAAGGTCTGGCGCATTGGGCTCATGGGCGCCTCGGCCTCGGAAACCAACGTCATGCTATGCCTTTCCGCCCTTGGAGACGCCCTTAGCGCCCAGGGGCGCAACATTTCCGTGCGCGACGCCCTCAAGGCCGCTGGCGGTTGACGACGGCGTCGACGGCGTCTCTCTCAAAGCGTTGCCTCGGTCCGGTTTTCCCGCCCATACTCTCCCTCTACGGAGGCAAGCGCGATGACCGGCTCTATCGACCCGACCCGGGCGCAGTTCGACGTGTTCAAGGCCCTCCCGCGCGATGAGCCAGTTCATATGCTCAACCTCGTGCGCCTGCGGGCTAAAGCGGCCTATCCTGATGATCACCCCCTGGCCGGTCAGGAGATCAGCGGGCTGGAGGCCTATCGCGCCTATGGCCGCGAGACTGCGCCCCTGTTCCGTCGCCTCGGCGGGCGCCAGATTTGGGCTGGACGGCCGCAGGCGGTGGTCACCGGTCCTAGCGACGAGCGCTGGGATCTCGCCTTCATCGCCGCCTATCCCGACGCCAAGGCCTTTTTGGCGATGGTGACGGACGAGGGCTACCGCCAATCAGTGAAACACCGGCAGGCGGCGGTTGAGGACTCGCGTCTGATCCGCCTCTCGCCCATCGAGCCGGGCGAAGGCTTTGGCGAATAAACCCGGCGAGGCCGGGCTTAAACAAGGAGGAACCCCCATGGCGCAGGCGCTTAAAGTATTTAACTCCATCGGCCCCAACCCCCATGTGGTCCGCATGTTCGCCGCCGAGAAGGGCGTGCCGCTAGAGCTGGTCGCCGTGGACCTTATGGGCGGTGAGAACCGCGGCGCTGAGCATCTGGCCCGAAATCCCTTTGGGCAGACCCCTGCCCTTGAGCTGGCGGACGGCTCGTATCTCACGGAGATCACGGCCATTTGCGAATATCTCGACGAACTGAAGGCTGAGCCCGCCCTCATCGGCGCGACGCCCGAGGCGCGGGCGCGCACGCGTATGTGGACCCGGCGGCTGGACCTTAATATCGTCGAGCCCATGGCCAATGGGTTTCGCTTCGCCGAAGGGCTGGCGCTGTTCAAGGATCGGGTCACCTGCATTCCTGAGGCCGCGCCGGCGCTCAAGGGCATCGCCCGGCGCTGGTTGCGCTGGCTTGATCAGGACCTCGGCCATCGGGAATTCATCAGCCCCGACGGCTTGACCCTCGCTGACATTCTCCTGTTCTGCTTCATCAGTTTCGGCGCGGAGGTCGGCCAACCCCTGGAGCCGGAGAACACCGTCCTCGCAGCCTGGTACGAACGTATGAAAGCGCGACCTAGCGCGACCGCTTAACGCCCGCGGTCGTCACCGCGAGATTTAAAGCGCCGCGGGGGCCGGATCCGTCCGCCGCGGCGCGTTGGAGGAGACATGGACGAAGGCGCTTTACGCAACCATCCGGATATGGACGCTTTCTGGATGCCGTTTACGGCGAACCGCCAGTTCAAGGCGGCGCCGCGCCTGCTGGAGAGCGCCAGGGGCATGTACTATCGAACGCCGGACGGTCGCGAGGTCCTCGACGGCTGCGCGGGCCTTTGGTGCGTCAACGCCGGCCATGGTCGCCGAGAGATCTCCGAGGCGGTGGGACGCCAGCTTGAGACCCTGGATTTCGCGCCCTCGTTCCAGATGGGCCACCCCCAGGCCTTCAGCTTCGCCTCCGCCCTGGCTCGCATCGCCCCCGAGGGCCTGGACCGCATCTTCTTCACCAACTCCGGGTCCGAGTCCGTCGATACGGCCCTGAAGATCGCCCTGGCCTACCACCGCGTGCGCGGCGAGGGTCAAAGGACGCGCCTCATCGGTCGCGAGCGCGGCTACCACGGCGTCGGCTTCGGCGGGATCTCCGTGGGCGGTCTGGTGAACAACCGGCGCATGTTCCCGACCCTTTCAGCCGATCACCTGCCCCACACCCTGAACATCGCCGAGAACGCCTTCTCCAAGGGCCAGCCGCGGCACGGGGCGCACCTGGCCGACGCCCTCGAGGGCCTATTGAACCTGCACGGTCCTGAGACCGTGGCGGCGGTGATCGTCGAACCCGTCGCCGGCAGCGCCGGCGTCTTCCCGCCGCCGGTGGGTTATCTTGAGGCCCTGCGCGCCATCTGCGATCGCCACGGCGTGCTTCTGATTTTCGACGAGGTGATCACCGGGTATGGGCGCTTGGGCGCGCCTTTCGCCAGCCAGTATTTCGGGGTTACGCCCGACATCATGGTCACCGCCAAGGGCATCACCAACGGGTGTTTTCCCATGGGGGCGGTGTTCGCCCGCCGTGGGGTGTTCGACGCCTTCATGACCGGTCCAAACGCGGCAATCGAGCTCTTTCACGGCTATACCTACTCCGCCCATCCGGGCGCCTGCGCCGCCGGCCTGGCCACCCTCGACATTTATCGGCGGGAGGCGCTGCTGACCCGCGCGGGCGAACTTGCGGCCCATTTCGAGGCGTGTGCGCACAGCCTCGCCGACCTCCCCAATGTCATCGACGTGCGAAATCTTGGCCTTATGGGCGCGGTGGAGATGGCGCCGAGGCCCGGCGCGCCGGGCGCCCGGGGCTATGAGGGCCTGGTGGGCGCCTTTGAAGCGGGCCTTCTCGTCCGTTCCACGGGCGACACCATCGCCCTGTCGCCGCCCCTGATCGTCTCTGAGGACGAGATAGAGCGGATTTTCTCCATACTGCGTGAGGTTTTGGCGGCCATCCCCTAGGGCGGCCGCCCCATCCTGGGTCGCAGATTACTGAGCCGCCGCCTTATGACCCCCAAAGCGCGGGGAGAGGGCGCCAGACGCGTAGCGTTTGGCCATGACGGAGGTGTGGACGGCGCGGATGCCCGACGCGCGGCCGGCGGCGCCGAACTCGGTGAAGCGCTGCTTGACCACGGCCTTCATCGCTTCCTTGGCTGGCTTTAGATAGGCGCGAGGATCAAACTCCTCCGGCTTCTCGGCCAGAACCCGGCGAATGGCCCCTGTGATGGCCATGCGGTTATCGGTGTCGATGTTGATCTTCCGGACGCCGTGTTTGATCCCCCGCTGGATTTCCTCCACCGGCACGCCCCAGGTCTGAGGCATGCGGCCGCCGAACTGGTTGATGAGGTCCTGAAGGTCTTGCGGCACCGAGGAGGAGCCGTGCATGACCAGGTGCGTGTTGGGCAGGCGGCGGTGAATTTCCTCGATCACATGCATGGCGAGGACCTCTCCATCGGGTTTGCGCGTGAACTTGTAGGCGCCGTGGCTCGTGCCCATGGCGATGGCCAGGGCGTCCACACCCGTGCGCTCCACAAAGTCCACGGCCTGATCCGGGTCGGTGAGAAGGGCGGAGTGATCCAGCTTGCCCTCGAATCCGTGGCCGTCCTCGGCCTCCCCCATTCCCGTCTCAAGGGACCCTAAAACCCCCAGTTCTCCTTCCACGGACACGCCGCAGGCGTGGGCCATGTCCGCCACCTGGCGGGTGACGTCGACGTTGTATTCATAGGTGGCGGGGGTTTTGGCGTCCTCCATGAGGCTGCCGTCCATCATGACGGACGTGAACCCATATTGGATGGCCGTGGCGCACGTCGCTGGGCCGTTGCCGTGGTCCTGGTGCATACAGACCGGAATGTGAGGATAGATCTCCACCAGGGCGTCGATGAGGCGCGCCAGCATGATGTCGTTGGCGTAGGAGCGCGCGCCCCGGCTCGCCTGAATGATCACAGGGGCGTCAAGGGCGTCCGCGCCCTCCATGATCGCAAGACCCTGCTCCATATTGTTGATGTTGAACGCCGGCAGGCCGTAGTCGTGCTCAGCCGCGTGGTCCAGAAGCTGTCTTAAGGTTATCCGCGCCAAGGCAGTCCTCCGGTGGTCCAATCTTTCGCCAATTCCATCGCGCGTCGCCTTTTGCTAAAGCCGAGCCGCGCCGTCTAGCCGCCGCCGCTTCGGCCGCATTGGGACGGCGCGTAAGTATAGTGCACAAAACGGGCCACATGGAACGATCGATCACCCGACGGGCGGCCCTGACGAGCGCCCTCATCCTCGCCGCGCCCATCCTCGCCCCGCGCCGGGTCCTAGCGGCTGCAGACGGGCCTTTAACCGTGTTCGCCGCCGCCTCCCTCCAGAACGCCCTCCAGGCGCTGGAGCCGGAGTGGACGCGTCGCGGGGGCGCCCCGTTGCGATTCAGTTTCGCCGGGTCTTCAGCGCTCGCCCGCCAGATCGTCCAGGGCGCCCCCGCGGACGTGTTTGTCTCAGCGGACGTCCAGTGGATGGACGCCGTAGAGAAGGCGGGCCTGGTTCAAATCGGGACGCGGATCGACCTTCTCACCAATCGCTTAGCGCTCATTGCGCCCGCGACCTCACCCGTGCGCCTAAAAATCCAGCCAGGTTTCCCCCTGGCCGCCGCCCTTGGCGACGGGCGCCTGGCCCTCGCCGAGTCGTCGGTTCCCGCCGGGATCTACGCTAAGGCGGCCCTTACGACCCTGAAGGTGTGGGATGCGGTCGAGGCGAAGATCGCCCGCGCGGAGAACGTTCGCGGGGCGCTCAATTTTGTCGCTCGGGGCGAAGCCCCCCTTGGGATCGTCTACGACACTGACGCCCGGATTGAGCCCATGGTGCGGATTGTGGACCTGTTCCCGGACGACACCCATCCGCCTATCATCTACCCTGCGGCGCTGGTGAAGGGCGCCGGGCCGGGCGCACCGGCCTTTTTCCAGTTTCTGAAAAGCGCCGAGGCGGGCGCCGTCTTTGCGCGGTTCGGCTTTCGCCGCCTGCCCGGATGAGCGCGCCCGTCGGCCCAAGCCCTTCGCTCCGCGGCCGGGGCGCGGTGATCTTCGACCGAGACGGCGTCCTGAACGTCGATATCGGCTACGCCTACCGGCCAGACCAGATCGCTTGGGTGGAGGATGCGGCGAAGGCGGTGCGTGCGGTGAACGCGGCGGGACTTCTCGCCTTTGTGGCCACCAACCAGTCGGGCGTCGCCCGCGGACTTTACAGCGAAGCGGACGTGCGCGGCCTCCACGCCTGGATGAACGCCGAGCTGGCTCGCGACGGCGCCCGGATCGACGACTTCGCCTACTGCCCCCACCATCCTGAGGGGGTGGTCGACGCCTATCGTCGCGTCTGCGCCTGCCGCAAGCCTGGTCCTGAGATGATCCTCGATCTTATGCGCCGCTGGGGGGCGGATCCCGCCCGCTCAGTCATGATCGGCGACAAATCCAGCGATCTTGACGCGGCGACAGCCGCCGGCGTCGCGGGTCTCCCCTTCAAGGGCGGCTCGCTTCTGCGGGCGGTGAGGCCGGCTCTGGCTCGTCTTGCGGCCATGACCGGCGAGTGATTTTGGTTTAAGGGCCGGGGCATGACGATGGGCGCAAAGAAAATCGGCATGGTCAGCCTGGGCTGTCCAAAGGCTCTGGTGGATTCAGAGCGTATCCTGACGCGCCTGAGAGCGGAAGGTTATGAGACTGCGCCCACGTACGAGGGCTCCGACGCGGTCATCGTCAACACCTGCGCCTTCATCGACTCGGCCCGCGAGGAGAGCCTTGACGCCATAGCCGAGGCGCAAGCGTCAGGCAGGCCGGTTATCGTCACCGGCTGCCTCGGCGCGGAGCCGGATCTCCTCAAGAGCCGGTTTGCGAGCCTTGGCGCCGTCACCGGCCCTCAACGATACGACGCGGTCATGGAGGCGGTTCGCACCGCTGCGCCGCAATCGCCCTTCGTTGAACTGGTCCCCACGCCCCCGCAGGGCGTGCGTCTGACGCCGCACCACTACGCCTATCTCAAGATCTCCGAGGGCTGCGACCATGCGTGCGCCTTCTGCATCATCCCAAGCCTGCGCGGGGGGCTGACGTCGCGCCCCATCGCCGAGGTCCTTAAGGAGGCTGAGGCCCTGGCGTCCGCCGGCGTCAAGGAGATCCTCGTGGTCGCCCAGGACACCTCCGCCTATGGGCTTGATTTGCGCTATGAGCCGGGCGTGTGGCGCGGACAGACATGGCGCGCCCATCTGACGGACCTCGCTCGGGGCCTTGGGGAGCTTGGGGTGTGGGTGCGTTTGCATTACGTCTACCCCTATCCTCACGTGGACGCCCTCGCACCCCTCATGGCCGAGGGCAAGATCCTCCCCTACCTCGATATTCCGTTTCAGCACGCCAGCCCCGCGGTGCTGAAAGCCATGCGCCGGCCGGCTAACGAAGCCAAAACCCTCGACAGAATCGCAAAGTGGCGCGCGGCGTGTCCGCAGATCACGATCCGATCAACCTTCGTTGTGGGATTTCCTGGGGAGACGGAGGCGGATTTCGACGTCCTTCTGGACTGGCTTGAGGAGGCCCAACTCGACCGCGTGGGCTGCTTCGCATACGAAAACGTGGCCGGGGCGGCCGCGCAGGCCCTGCCCGGCCATGTGGATGAGGTGGTGAAGCAGGATCGCCGCGAACGTTTCATGGCCGCTGCGGCGAAGATCAGCAGGGCGAAGCTGCGCAAGAAGGTGGGCCGCACCCTTGAGGTTTTGGTCGACCAGGTTCGCGCCGACGGCGTGGCCGTGGCGCGCTCCTGGGCGGACGCGCCGGAGATCGATGGAAAAGTCTACGTCGACCCGGGTGCGCGGCTTAAGCCGGGGGACCTCTTGAAGGTCAAGGTGAACGCGGCCGACGCCTTCGACCTTTTTGCGTCCCCCCTCGACTTCCGTCTGCGCGCTCCGGGGCCGACGCGGCCCATGCATCGGGTCATCGCTCGCCGTTGATCCACCGACGCTGGCGACGCGCCGCCGGCGCTCTCAGTGGGCGACCCGCACCAGGTTCTGATCGGAATTTCGGTTGATCATGGTGTTGTAGGGATCGACGCCGCCCACGGCGGGCGCGGCGTCCGAGACGAAATTCACGGTTGTGTTTCCCGAGGTCAGGGTCACGCGGCGCATGGCCAGGACGTCTTTGGCGGCGAACCCCTTGGAGCCCGGCTCCTTGGCGAACAGACCCACATCGACGGGCTCGCTCATGGGGGTCGCGGTCTCGCGACCCTTCCCGTCGGCATAATATTTTTTGGCTGAAATGGCGACGCTCACGTCGTAGCGCCCATCGGCCCGCCGATGGCTCGCCGCCCTGACCGCCTTGAGGTCGTAGAGGGTGATTCTCTCGAAAAGATCAGTGATGAGATTTTGGCGCATGGGATCCGGCCCGGCTTCCTCCCGCAAGAGCGAGATGAGGTCGGTGGAGCGCGGATAGGGCGGACCCTTAAAGGCGTAGGCTTTGAGGAACCGGCGCAGGGCCAGGTTCACCGGCTTGGCTCCGATGACGTCTTTCAGCCGGTACATGACCAAGGAGCCCTTGCGGTAATGCACATAGCCCTGGTTCTCCACCCGGTAGAGCGGCTCCTCCTCCAGGGCCTCCGAACCGCGACCACGCAGATAGGCGTCGAGTTCGAACTTCAGGAACTTGCGGATCTGATCGCGGCCGTAAAGGGCCTCCATGGTGGAGAGGGCGGAATACTGGGCGAGGGTCTCGTCCAGCATGGTCGCGCCCTGCATGTTCGCGCCGATGACCTGATGGGCCCACCACTGGTGGCCGAGCTCGTGGGCTGTGATGTAGGTCGCCATGTCGATCTGGTCCGGATCGCGGGCGTCGTAGATGAACCCAAGGTCCTCGGAGTAGGGAATGGTGTTGGCGAAGGATTGGGCGAAGGCGCCGCGCGGGGCGGGAAATTCCACGATCCTCACCTGCCTAAATTGGTAGGGACTGAAAATCGTCTGGTAGAGATCAAGGCCCGCTTCGAGCGCCTTGGTCATGCGCTCCACGTTCCAGGCGTGGCCGGGGTGATAGTAGACGGCGAGGTCCACGCCCTTGTAGGGGGTCCGAGCTAGCGCGTAGCGGGCCGACTGGATGGAGAAGAAGTGGTTGATGGGCGCCTCGGTGACGAACCTGGCGGTTCTGCGCCCGCCGGCGGTTACATCAGACACCTTATAGCCGGGCGCGATAGGGGTCTGATCGGATTCGGTCGCGACGGTGATGTCGGCCGTCACCCAGTTCGAGTCGCGGCGCAGGACGCTGAACCTTTGGGCGGCGAGGTCCTCCAGGCGCGGCATGCGCAGCTCGGGCGGCAGACCGTATTTGCGGCGCTTCGAACGATCCGAGAGGAGGAAGTCGCGGTCCATCCCGATCATGGGTGTGATGGACGTGTTGTCGAGAAAGGTGCCGTTGTCGAGGATGTCTGTGAGGTTTCTGGAGTTGGCGAAGCCTTTTTGCGCGAGTTGCGTGCGAAAGAGGATGCGTCGCCGTTCTCCAGGAAGGAGAGGGCTGTCGTAGGCGTAGATCCGGTAGTTGAACCGGGCGTAGTCCGCGTTCAGCCTCGCGCCCTCCACACTCAGGGACAGGACCTTCAGGTTCTGGGCGAAACGCACATGGACGGTGTCAATGGGTTTTGCGGTCGTGTTTTGGATCACATAGACCCCATCCGTCACGGCGCTGGGCGCTTTTGGTCGGAGGTCGATCTTCAGCGTCACTGATGTGATGGTGGGCTGGGGGGTCGCCTCAAACTTCAGGAACGCCTTTTCATAATCGGCCGCCCACCGCTCGTCGTCGATGCTCGTGTGATAGGGGTTCCAGATATTGGTGTTGACGAAAATGAAGCCCCCCAGACCGGCGGCGGCCAGGATCGAAACCGCCAAAACCGCGCCCGCCGGACCCGCCAGGCGCCGCGGCAGCCGGCGCAATCGCGGCGAAAGCCGCGTCTCAGTTCCCCTGCGCCAGAGGCCGTAGGCGAGGACCGCCAGGCCGAGGCTCACGGCCCCCCAGTAGGCGCGCAGCCACAAGGCCTCCAGCCCCGGACGGCCCAGGCCATTGAGGTCTGAGAGGGGCACAAGGGGGCCGATGAGGCCGCCGCCGAAGCGATAAAGGTTGTGCTCGAAGCCGAGGGAGCTGAGGACAATCTGGGCGATGATGAAGCCCATCATCACCGCCCAGCCGATAAACTTATGGGGCGAGACGGCCTGAACGAAGACGCACAGGGTGGCGAACAGGGTCAGGCTGAAGCAGAGGGGCGCGAAGTACCACGCGGCGTATTTGAGAAGCTCGAAATCATGGAAGCCCTTCAGGATCTGCACGCCCACGCCGACAAGAACCGAGACGGCCATGAGGGCGGCGAACACCAGGGCGATGGCCGCGATCTTAGGCCCAACGAACATCCAGTCCGGTATGGGCGCGGCGTCTATGATCTCCTCGGTCCGCCGGTCCCGTTCGCGCCAGACGAGCTCTCCTGAGTAGTAGATGGCGACAATGACCGGGATGAGGGTGAACGCGCCTTCAAGGACTGTGATCATAAGGCGGGTCACCGGGTAGACCTTGACCCCGTAACCGCCGTCGCTCAGCCAGAGCACGACGCCGGCGTTGAAGACCCCGAGGGCAAGAAGGATGAAGAGGGCGGGGCTGAGGAACACCTGAGCGAAGTCGAGGCGGGTGCGGGCCAGAAGTTGCGCCCATTGGGTCGCCGCGCCGAAGACCGGGCGGGCCAAAATCCTGGGGGGAGACGCCAGCGCCGGGGGCGGCGGTTCCGGCTTGAGGGCGGGGGACCTGCGCGGGCGCGCGCCGGGACGATAAAGGCCGTAGGCGAGGGCGAGGAGGCCGCCGGCGATGGTCAGCCAGAGGACCCGGTTCCAGAGAAGGGGGCCCAGGAGCGGCACGAGCTGAGCGTTTCTTTGGGCTGGCGCCCAGTAGCGGGTGGCCAGGCTCACCGCGCCCAGGCCGAAGGGATCGAGGTAGGCGCTTGCGGCCAGATACTGGGGCTTGTCGGTGACGGCGGTGACGATGGTGTAGAGGACCAGGATCGCCACCACGCCGATATAGGTCGCCATCATCGAGCGCGTCGCCGTGGCCAGGGCGAAGAAACCGGCGCTGACCACCAGCAGGCCCGGAAGCGCGAGAACGAAGTAGGTGTAGAGGTAGTCGCCGGGTCGGAACGGTCCGATTTTTTCCGGATCGACCCAAGGCGCGAAGGAGCCGATGAGGGTCCCGAGGGGAATGGCGATGAAGGCGAGGCACGCTGCAAGGAAGGCCCCCAGGAAGCGGCCGTAAAGGTACTCCGCCTTGCGGATGCGGGTCGCGCGGATGATTGGGCCATAACCCGTCTCGTCGTCACGGACGACGACGTTGGCCACGAAGGCGGTGGTGACGAACATGAAGAAGAACAGAAAGTTGAGATTGATCTGCGCCAGGGCGTAGGGCGAATTGACGTGGACGTTGGCGCTGGAGCCGATTTGAATCCGGTCCACGGTGGCGGCGGCGAAGGAGAGGAGAAAGAA
>Ga0116230_10000026_pt1 | contig 104499 bp, 95 predicted proteins | sample S1TSphfallax_3_FD_88678 | JGI IMG/M metagenome (GOLD analysis project Ga0116230, IMG submission 88678) | Host-associated microbial communities from peat moss isolated from Minnesota, USA - S1T2_Fd - Sphagnum fallax MG | ecosystem: Host-associated > Plants > Peat moss > Unclassified | place...
GCAGGCGTTTTGATCGTGACGTTCATGAGCACCGCCGGTATTTGTTTCCAGATATCTTCATGGTATAAAGAGCGGCTTTTTTTAACAACCCCGCACGCGTGTCGTCACAATCGGCCGGGTGCCCGGCGCAAAACCCGCGGATTTGCCCCTATCCCAGATGGGACGGGGGGCGCTTTCGCGGACTGTTCCGGGTTGCCGATTGGGATGCGCGGAGGCTCAACCCAAGCAAAGGAGTTTTCAATGTCTAGCGTGTCCATGCGACAAATGCTGGAAGCGGGCGTCCATTTCGGGCACCAAACGCGCTTCTGGAACCCGAAAATGGCCCCGTTCATTTTCGGCGAACGCAACAAAATCCACATCATCAACCTCGAGAAGACCCAGCCTCTCTATACGACCGCTGCGGCCTTTATCAAGAGTGTGGCGGCCGAGGGTGGCAAAATCCTGTTCGTCGGCACCAAGCGCTCGGCACGCGATGCCGTGCAAAAAGAGGCCAACCGCTGTGGTATGCCCTACGTCAACCAGCGTTGGCTGGGGGGAATGCTGACCAATTTCAAGACCATTCGTCAGTCGATCAAGCGCTTGAACGAGCTCGACGAAATGGCCCAGAGCGGCGCGCTCGACCGGCGCGGCAAGAAAGAGGCGCAGATGCTGCGCCGTGAAATGGACAAGTTGCTGCGCAGCTTGGGCGGGATCCGCGATATGACGGCGCTGCCCGATGCGCTGTTCGTGATCGACGTAGGTCACGAGGAGATAGCGATCCACGAAGCGCGCAAGTTGGGCATTCCCGTCGTTGCGGTCGTCGACACGAACTGCTCGCCGGACGGCATCGATTACGTGATTCCGGGCAACGATGATGCGATGCGTGCGATTCTGTTGTACGCCGGCGGCGTCGCGGAGTCTGTGCTGGAGGGCAAAGCCTCGCTGCCGGAAGTGCCGGTCGGGGAGGACGAATTCGTCGAACTCGACGAAGCCGGCAATCCGAAGAAACAGTCGGGCGGCGCACGTCGTCCGGCCGCGCCCCAGCGCGGCAAGAAGCCCGCGCCGCGCCGCAAGGTACCGGTCACTGTCATTCCGGGCGTCGCCGCGGCCGCCGCTGCGACCGAAGACGAAGTCGAAGTCGACGAGGTCGATGCTGTCGACGCTCCGCCCGCGGAGACGCGTCCCGCCAGTGCGCCGCGGCGCCGGCCCGTGGGCCGAAGCGCCCCGCGGCGCGGTGCCTGAGCGGCACGCTGGCGACCGGGGCGGGCACTTGGAATCGAGGGCCCGCCCCTCAATGTCTTTTCGGGGTCTTCGGGTTCGCCTGCGGGTGAGCCCACCAACTGTCACTGGGTGAATCGACTATGACGATTACGGCCGATGCTGTGAAACAACTCCGCGAGCGTACCGGCGCGGGCATGATGGAGTGCAAGAAGGCGCTCGTCGAAACTAAAGGCGATCTGGACGCTGCGGCCGAACTGATGCGCAAGTCGGGTCTCGCCAAGGCGGACAAGAAGGCGGCGCGCGTCGCCGCCGAGGGTACGATCGCGACCCTGCGTGCCGGGCTTAGCGCGGCGATGGTCGAGGTCAATTGCGAGACCGACTTCGTCGCCCGCGGCGATGAATTCCAGACCTTCGCGCGCGACGTGGCGGCTGCAGCCCTTGGCGCTCGCCCGGCCGACGTGGCGGCGCTGCTCGCGGCACCGCACGGCGAGGGCACGCTCGACGGGGTTAGACGCGTGCTGGTCGCGAAGATCGGCGAAAACATCTCCGTACGGCGCTTCGCTGTGGTGACGGCGCCGACCGCGCTGGGCGTCTACCTGCATGGCGGCCGCATCGGCGCGCTGGTCGCGATCCAAGGCGGCGATGAAGCCTTGGCGCGGGACCTGGCGATGCACGTGGCGGCGGCGAACCCTGCCTATATCGATGCTGCGGCAGTGCCCGCGGCTGTGCTCGACAAGGAGCGGGAGATTCTGTCCGAACAAACCAAGGGCGAGAACAAGCCGCCGGAGATTATTGCCAAGATGGTCGAGGGCCGGCTGCGCAAGTATCTGGCGGAAATCACGCTGGTCGGCCAGCCCTTCGTCAAGGATCCGGATACCACGGTCGAGAAGCTCCTGAAAAAAGCGGGCGCGACGGTCACGCAGTTCGTGCGCTACGAGGTGGGTGCCGGCATCGAGAAGAAGCCGGACGACTTCGTCAAGGACGTCATGGACCAGGTCAAGGGATCGAGCTGAAGAACTGAGACCCACGAGACCATAGAGACCGCGCCGGGCTGGGCGGCCAGGTATAGTAGGACCCCAAGATGACGACCACTACGACAGGCACGGCCCGTTACCGCAGAATCTTGGTCAAGCTCTCGGGCGAGGCGCTGCTCGGCGACGAGGATTACGGCATCGACCCCGCGATCCTCAAGCGCATCGCAGCGGAGATCCGCGAACTCACGCACATGGGCGTCCAGGTCGCCGTCGTCATCGGTGGCGGTAACATCTTCCGCGGTGCGGGTCTTGCGCGTGCCGGCATGGACCGCGTCACCGCGGATCACATGGGCATGCTCGCCACCGTGATCAATGCACTCGCGATGCAGGACGCGCTCGAGGGCCTCGGCACCTATGCGCGAGTCATGTCGGCGCTGCGCATCAACGAGGTTTGCGAGGATTACATCCGCCGCCGCGCGATCCGCCATCTCGAGAAGGGTCGCGTCGTGATTTTCGGCGCGGGCACCGGCAATCCCTTCTTCACGACCGATACCGCCGCGAGTCTGCGTGCGATCGAGATCAACGCCGACATCCTGCTCAAGGCGACCAAGGTCAACGGCGTCTACGATTCCGATCCGGTCCAAAACCCCGACGCCAAGCGCTATACCCGGCTCACGTTCGACAAAGTGTTGAACGATCGACTCAACGTCATGGATGCGACCGCGATCGTCATGTGCCGCGAGAACAAGCTCCCATTACAAATTTTCAATCTTTTCCATGCCGGCGATTTGTTGCGTATCGTGCAAGGCGAGGACGTGGGCACCGTAGTTTCCGTCGACCCTTAAGAGGACCTCATGCTGAACGACATCAAGAAAGATGCCACCTTGCGCATGCAGAAATGCGTCACGACGTTCAGGGACCAGCTCAAGAAGCTGCGCACGGGCCGCGCCCACACCAGCCTCATCGAACACATCAAGGTCGATTACTACGGTTCGGAAATGCCGCTGAACCAGGTTGCGAACATCGCCTCGGAGGACGCCCGCACGCTGACCGTGACGCCGTGGGAGAAGGCCATGGTGCCGATCATCGAAAAGGCCATCTACAAGTCCGATCTCGGGCTCACGCCGAATACGGCCGGCACGCTGATCCGGATCTCGATGCCGGCGCTGACCGAAGAGCGACGGCGCGACATCACCAAGGTCGTGCGTTCCGAGGCGGAGGGTGCGCGCGTCTCGGTGCGCAACGTACGCCGCGAGGTCATGAACGAGTTGAAGGAGATGCTCAAGGAGAAACTCATCGCGCAGGACGACGATCGCCGCGCTCAGGAGGAGATCCAGAAGCTGACCGACAAGCACGTCGCCGAAATCGACCAGGCGATGGCCGAGAAGGAAAAGGAATTGATGCAGGTCTGAGCGGTGGAGACTTGCACACTCAAGACCTAAGGGTATGGCCGACTCGCCGCAGCATGTTGCGATCATCATGGACGGCAATGGCCGATGGGCGCGCTCGCGCGGCCTGCCGCGTCCGGCGGGCCATCGGGCGAGCCTCAAAGTCGTCCGCCGCGTCGTCGAAGAGTGCGCGGAGCGCGGCGTCAGATTCCTGACCCTGTTCGCCTTCAGCAGCGAGAATTGGCGGCGTCCACCCGACGAAGTCGGCATGCTCATGAAACTGTTTCTCGATGCCCTGGTGCGCGAGATCGAGGCTCTGCATCGCAATCGCGTGCGCCTGCGTTTCATCGGTGATCGCGGACTGCTCGGCGCCGAACTCGCCGAACGCATGATCGCGGCCGAAGTCCTGACGAAGCACAATACCGGCCTCGGACTGCAGGTCGCGGTCGCCTACGGCGGCCGCTGGGACATCGTCCAAGCCTGCCGCGCGCTCGCCGCCGACGCCGCCGCCGGAAGCATCGAACCGGCCTGCATCGGCGACGCCGAGATCGCCGGACGGCTCGCCCTCGCGGGTTTGCCGGACCCGGATCTGCTGATCCGCACCGGCGGCGAGCAGCGCATCAGCAATTTCCTGCTCTGGAACCTCGCCTACACCGAGCTCTACTTCAGCGAGGTGCTTTGGCCGGAATTCTCGTCGGCGCATCTCGATGGCGCCTTCGAGCATTTTCTGCGCCGGGAGCGTCGTTATGGCAAGACCTCGGCGCAGCTCGCGGCCCATAGCGATGCGTGAGCTGCCTGAGCTTGGTCGTGCGTGAGTTTTGTCATGCGTGAGCTTGTCCGTGCTTGAACCTGCAGCCGGTGTTTGACGAGTCCGCATGCTCAAGACGCGTGTGATCACGGGCGCCTTGCTCGGCTTGACGCTGTTGACGGCTTTGTTTCTGCTGCCGTCGCGCTGGGCGATCGGCGCATTTGGAATCGTTTTCACGATCGGTGCCTGGGAATGGTCCGGTTTCGGCGGAATTCATGCCAAGGCTCTGCGAATAGCGTATACCCTCGTGGTCGTGTTGCTGCTCTACCTCGCGTCGACTCTGCCGGCGCGGTCGCCGCAAGCCCTGTGGGTGTTGCTGGCGGGCTGCATCTGGTGGGGTATCGCGTTCCTGTGGCTGTGCCTTGCGCCCGCGCGCCAACGGCCGGCGGTCACCCTGCTGTGCGGGATCACGGTGTTGGTGCCTGCATTCCTGGCGCTTGCCAAACTGCTCAAGGTCGGCGCAGGTTTCGCGACCGGCCCGCAGCTTGTGCTCTGGCTGCTGATCCTCGTCACCGGCGCGGACATCGGTGCGTTTTTCGCGGGACGCCGCTTCGGTAAGCTGAAACTGGCACCGCGCGTGAGCCCGGCGAAAACCTGGGAAGGGGCGACCGGCGGCATTGCGATGGTGCTCGTACTGGCATGGGTCGGCGCGGTCCGTTTCGGGCTGCCGGTGCTCGCGACCATGGCATTCGGCGCGGCCGTGGGCATCATTTCGATGGTTGGCGACTTGACCGAAAGCATGTTCAAGCGCGCAGCGGGACTCAAAGACAGCGGCAACTTATTGCCGGGGCATGGGGGTATGTTGGATCGTATCGACAGTGTGACTGCGGCGGCGCCTTTGTATGCGCTGGGGCTATTCGGTTCCGGGTGGCTCGCATGAGCGCGCCGCTCGGCATCGCCATCTTGGGCTCGACGGGCAGTATCGGGCGCAGCACGCTCGCTGTGATCGCCGAGCATCCGGAGCACTTTCGCGTCACGTGCTTGGGCGCGAATCGCAGTTGGGCGGAAGTCGTCGAACAGGCGCGCACGTTCAAGCCCGATACGGTCGTGCTCGTCGATCCCGCCGCCGCCGCCGCGGCCCGCGAGGCGCTGCGCGCCAGTGGTTCGTCGACGGAGGTCGAAAGCGGTGTGGCGGCGCTCGAATCGGCGGTTGCCGCCGCGAACGTGCACATGGTCATGGCGGCGATCGTCGGCGCGGCCGGTTTGTTGCCGACGCTCGCGGCCGCGCGTGCCGGCAAGCGTGTGCTGCTCGCCAACAAGGAATCGCTGGTCATGACGGGCCATTTGCTGATGGAAGTCGTGCGCGCGGGCGGCGGCCAGCTGATCCCGATCGACAGCGAACATAACGCGATTTTCCAGTGTATGCCCGCCGGCTACCTGCCCGGCGCGGAAGCTCGCGGCGTGACCCGCGTGATCTTGACCGCCTCGGGTGGTCCGTTTCGGACCACGCCGGCCGCGGAACTGGAGACCATGACGCCTGATCAAGCCTGTGCCCACCCGAAATGGAAAATGGGACGGAAAATCTCGGTCGATTCGGCCACGCTCATGAACAAGGGCCTCGAGGTCATCGAAGCGACGCTGCTGTTCGGCTTGCCCGAATCCCGGGTCGACATCGTCGTGCATCCGCAGAGCATCGTGCATTCGCTCGTGCAGTACGCCGATGGCTCCTTGCTCGCGCAACTCGGCGCTCCGGACATGCGCACGCCGATCGCGCAAGCAATGGCATGGCCGGACCGGATCAGTTCCGGTGTACAATCCTTGGATCTTGCCGTGATCGGCCAGTTGGACTTCGAGCCGCCCGACCATGGGCGGTTTCCGAGCGTGCAATTGGCACGAGCCGCGGCGCGCGCCGGGGGGACCGCGCCTGCACTGCTGAATGCCGCCAATGAGGTGGCCGTGCAAGCCTTTCTCGACCGGCGCTTGAACTTTACGGGCATCGCCACGGTCATTGACCAGGTGCTGCAGCACGTTGATGCATGCCCCGTAAGGACTCTGGATGATGTGTTGGAGGCGGATGCCACCGCGCGTCGATTCGCTGCTGCCTTGATCGAGCCCGCGCGTGGAGCATTTGCATGAAATATGTGATCGACGTCGCCGCGTACCTGGTCGCGATCGGGATACTCGTGGCTGTGCACGAGTTTGGCCACTACTGGGTCGCCAAGAAGCTCGGTTTCAAGGTTCTGCGCTTCAGCATCGGCTTCGGCAAGCCGCTCTGGATGCGCGTCGGCCCCGGGCCCGATCACACCGAATACTGCCTGGCGGCGATCCCCTTGGGCGGTTACGTCAAGCTGCTCGACGAGCGCGAGGGACAGGTGGACCCGTCCGAACTGTCGCGTTCCTTTACCCGCCGGCCGATCTCCCACCGGGTCGCCGTGCTGCTCGCCGGGCCCTTCATGAATTTCGTTTTCGCGATCGTCCTGTATGCGATTTTCGCGATGATGGGCACCGAGATTGCAGTCCCGGTCGTCGGCGACGTCCAAGCGGGCAGTCCCGCGGCGATCGCGGGCCTCCGGCACGGCGACACGATCCTGCAGGTCGGCGACCGGCGTGTCGAGGACACGGAAGAGCTGCAGATTGCCTTGATCCGCCGCTTCACCGACGACGGCACGATTCCTCTGCAAGTGCGCCGTGATGGCGGCGTGAGCAGCATGACCCTGCGCGTGACCGGCGACCGGCGTGCGCTGACCGAACCGGGCCGATTGCTGCCCGGTCTCGGCTTCGACCTCGCGAGCTGGGCGGCGCCCACTCTGGTGGCGTCCGTGCCGGACGGCAGCGCGGGCGCCAAGGCGGGCATCAAACCCGGCGACCGCCTGCTCGCCGTCGACGATCATCCGCTCGGCAATAGTCTCGCGTTCGTCAACGCGGTCAGCAGTGCGCCGGGCCGCACCGTCACGATCGATGTACAGCGCGGCGCAGAGCACTTGGCGCTCGCGGCCGCAGTGCCTGCCGTGCAGGTCGATGGCCGCACGATCGGCCGCCTCGGCATCACCCTGCAGGAAGGCGTGCGCACTTGGCCTCCGGGCATCATTCAAATGCGCCGCTCGGGACCGATCGGGGCGATCGCCGAGGGCGTCGACAAGACCTGGGAGATGTCCGCGCTCACGGTGCAGATGCTCTGGCGCGTCGTGATCGGCGAAGTCTCCGCCAAGAACATCAGCAGTTCCATCAGCATCGCGGAATTCGCGGGCGACAGCGCAACCCTCGGCATCGGCGCCTTCATCAGCTTCCTTGCAATCATCAGCGTGAGCCTCGGGATTTTGAATTTGATGCCCGTGCCGCTGCTCGATGGCGGCCAGGTCGTTTACCAATTGGTCGAGGCCGTCAAAGGGAGTCCGATGTCCGAGCGCGCCCAGCTGTTCGGGCAACAGCTCGGCATCGCGTTGCTCATGGTTCTCATGAGCCTCGCGTTCTATAACGATATCTCCAGACATTTGAACTGATGGGAACTCATGACCAATCAAAATCTTAGGTTCGGCTAGCGTGGGGCTTGAATTTCGGCTTCTCGGCGTCGTCGCCCTGGCAGTCCAACCCTTGAGTCTCACGGCAGTCGCCCAAGAGACATCCCCTGATCAGTTCACCGTCGGCGACATTCGGGTCGAGGGCCTGCAGCGCATTTCCGAGGGCACGGTATTCAATTACCTGCCGGTCAACATCGGCGATCATCTCGACGCGCAGCGCGTCGCCGAGGCGATGCGCGCGCTGTACGCGACCGGATTCTTCCGCGACGTCGAGTTGCGCCGGGACGGCAATACGCTGCTGGTCGTCGTCGTCGAGCGGCCCTCGATCGCGAAGTTCGACATCAAGGGCAACAAGGACATCAAGACCGAGGATCTGACCAAGAGCCTGCGCAACGTCGGCCTCGCCACCGGCAAGATCTTCGACCGTTCCGTGCTCGACGAGGTCAAGCAGTACCTGACGGACCAGTACTTCAGCCGCGGCAAGTACGCCGTGCGCATCGACACCAAGGTCACCGACTTGCCGGGCAACAAGGTCGACGTCACGGTCGACATCAAGGAAGGCAAGCGCGCGGTCATCCGCATGATCGACCTGGTCGGCAACAAGAGCTTCAACGAAAAGGACGTGCTCAACTCACTCGAGTTGAAAACGCCGAACTGGCTCTCCTGGTACAAGCAGGACGATCGCTATTCGCGCGAATCCCTGACCGGCGACCTGGAGAAGATCCGCTCCTATTACATGGATCGCGGCTACGCGAATTTCCAGCTGGACTCGACCCAGGTGACGATCGCACCCGAGAAAGACGACATGTTCATCACCGTGAACGTGACCGAGGGCGAGGTGTTCAAGGTCTCCGAGATCAAGCTCGCCGGCACCATGGTCGTGCCCGAGGCGGAGCTGCGCAAGCTCCTGCTGATCCATCCGGGCGACATCTTCTCACGCAAGGCCGTCACGAATTCCCAGGAGCTCATGAGTTACCGCCTGGGCGCCGATGGTTACGCGTTCTCGAAAATCGACCCCGTGCCCACTGCCGACAACGAGAAAAAGACGGTCTCGATCACCTTCTTCATCGAACCGGGCAACCGCGTCTACGTGCGGCACATCAATTTCAACAACGAAACCGCGATCAACGACGAAACCCTGCGCCGGGAAATGCGCCAGCTCGAGGGCGGCTGGCTGTCGAATTCCGCGGTCGAGCGATCCAAGGAGCGCATCCAGCGCCTGCCCTACGTCGAGAAAGTCGAGTTCGAAAACAAGCCCGTCGCGGGCAGCGCCGATCTCGTCGACGTCGACTACAACATCAAGGAAGGCCTGCCCGGCCAGTTCGGCGGCGGCATCGGCTACTCCGAAGCGCAGAAGTTCAGCCTCAACGGCAACTTCGTGCACAGCAACTTCATGGGCAGCGGCGAACGCATCGCCCTCGAGGTCAATGCCGGCAAGTACAGCAAGACCTATACGATCGCGAACACCGATCCCTACATGACGATCGATCAGGTGTCGCGCACGACCTCGTTCACCTATCGCGACGTCACGCAGTTCGTGTCTTCTTCGTCCGTGTTCGGCACGAAACAGCTGACCCTCGCGCAGAGCTTTGCTTATCCGATTTCGGAGTACCAGGGCATCCAGCTGGGCCTCACGGCGAACAAGAACGAACTCGTCACCTCGCAGGGCTACAGCGCCCAACAGGCGGTGAATTGGGTGCGCAGCAACGGCTCGGGCTTCGAGCGCCAGATCGACGACACCAACGGCGACGGCTACGTCAACTCGCTCGACACCCCGTACACGGTCTACGGCACGGATTTCTACACCTTCGAACTCACGGGCGGATGGTCGATGGATTCGCGCAACCGCTACCAGTTTCCCGACCGCGGCATGCGCAATGCGTTCTCGTTCCGCTATGCCGTACCGGGCAGCAACGTGCGCTACTACGCGCTCAACTACCAGTTCGTGAAGTACCAGCCGCTCATCGGCAAATGGCTGATCTCAGACCAGTTCACGGTCGATTATGCCTCGGCCCTGGGGCACACGACGGCGTTGCCGCCGTTTCTAAATTATTTCGCCGGCGGCCCGGACAGCGTCCGCGGCTACCGCGAGAGCACGCTGGGCCCTCGCGACAACATCGGTGTCGGCCACCCCTATGGGGGCAATTTCCGGCTCGTGAACCGCTTCGAATTGATCTTTCCCGTTCCCGAGAAATGGAAGAGCGCGGCGCGCGTCAGCTGGTTCTACGACTTGGGCAACGTGTTCCAGACCGGCAACAATGTCAAATTCCTCGGGGTCGATGACACCACGCCCGTCAATTATCATTTCAGCTATAATGAACTGAAGAAATCGACGGGGCTTGCCGTGCAGTGGCTTGCACCCCTGGGTCTGTTCCGGTTCTCGTACGCGATACCGTTGAACGCTTTCCCGGGTAATACGGTTCAGTTCAACGACGAGACCGAGCGGTTTCAATTTTCGATCGGACAATCGTTTTGACCATTCCTTCATCCGAGGTCTCGAGGATCAATATGTCGACTTTCAAGCGTAGCGTTCCGTTCCTGCTGCTGAGCCTTTGCGGCTTCCTCGCGGCGCAGCAGGCGAGTGCCGAAAACAAGATCGGCGTCGTCAATTTCCAGAAACTGCTGGAAGATGCTCCGCAGACCAAGACGGCGATGGCCGCGCTCGAGACCGAGTTCTCGCCGCGTCGGCGCGATTTGCTGACCATGCAGAACGACCTCAAGGCCCGCGACGAAAAGCTGCAGCGTGAAGGCGCCGTCATGGCCGAAACGGACCGTGCCAAGGCCGAGAAGTCGCTGCGCGACGAGCAGCGCGAGTTCTCGCGCAAGGCCGGTGAATTTCAAGACGATGCGTCGACCCGGCGCAACGAGGAGCTCGGCAAGGTGCAGCGCTATCTCGTCTCTGAGATCCAGGCCTATGCGAGCGCCCAGGGCTTCGACCTGGTGCTCGGCGATGGTGTGTTCTTCGCCAAGCCACAACTGGACATCACGGCGCAGGTGCTCGCCGTGCTGCTGACCAAGCCCGCGACTCTGCCGGCGGCGCCACCGACGGCCACGCCGCCTGCGGGGGCGGCGGCGAAACCCCCGGCGACGAAGTAGGGCGAGTGCCTTAAGGCAGCGGTCGGACTGGTGGGTCCCCTTGCAGGCCGACGGTTACAGTCTTGGTGAACTGGCGGTCCGGTTCGGTCTCGAGCTACATGGCGACCCGGACCTGCGCGTCACCCGCGTCGCGACTTTGCACCATGCCGGCGTGGGCGGCATCAGCTTTTTCGCCAATCCGCGCTACCGCAAGCAATTGGAAGCCACGGCCGCGACCGCAGTCGTGATCTCGGCGGAGAACGCCGCCTGGTGTCCCGTGGCGGCGCTCGTGATCGGCAATCCCTATTTGAGCTATGCGCGCATCGCCGCCGTGCTGCACCCGACGCCCGCGGCGCCGCCCGGCATCCATCCGAGCGCCGTGGTCGGCGCCGGCGCGCGCATCGACGCCTCGGCTGCGATCGCCGCCCAGGCGGTGGTCGAGGACGACGCGGAGGTCGGGCCTAGATGCTTCGTGGGACCCGGCTGCATCATCCAGCGCGGCGTGCGCATCGGTGCCGATACCCGCCTCGTCGCGCGCGTGACGCTCTGTCCGGATACGCGCCTCGGCGAACGCTGTATCCTGCATCCCGGGGTCGTGATCGGTGCGGACGGCTTCGGTTTCGCGATGGACCAGCGGACTTGGGTGAAGATCCCGCAGATCGGCGGAGTGCGCATCGGCGATGACGTCGAAATTGGCGCCAATACGACGATCGATTGCGGGGCCATCGAGGATACCGTGATCGAGAACGGCGTGAAGCTCGACAATCAGATCCAGATCGGCCACAACGTCACAATCGGCGAGCACACGGCGATCGCGTCCTGCACGGGCATTTCCGGCAGCACGACGATCGGCAAACGCTGCATCATCGGCGGCCTCGTGGGGATGGCGGGGCATTTGACGATCACAGATGACGTCATCATCACGGGATTCAGCATGATCAGCGCATCGATCCGTCGCCCCGGCAGCTACTCGAGCGGCATCCCGGCCGAGGCGACGAAGGTGTGGTGGCGACGGGTCGCGCAGTTTCGCAAGTTGGGCTCGGTCAAACCGCGCTCACAGGGCAAGAGTTTAAGGAGTGACGATGAGTGAGCCGATGACACTGGATATCGAGGCGATCATGCAGCAATTGCCGCATCGATATCCCTTCCTCATGGTCGACCGCGTGCTCGATCTCGTGCCCGGTGAGCGCATCGTTGCCTTGAAGAATGTGACTTTCAACGAGCCCTATTTCACCGGCCACTTCCCCCACCGGCCGGTCATGCCGGGCGTCATGGTCATCGAGGCGATCGCGCAGGCCTCCGGGATCCTCGCCTTCAAGACCGTCGGTTACGTACCCACCGAAGAGACGCGCTTTTATTTCGTGGCGATCGACAAGGCGCGCTTTCGCAAGCCCGTCGAGCCGGGTGACCAGCTGATCCTCACGGTCAAGGTGCTCCGCGCCTTCAAGGGCATCTGGAAATTTCATGGACTCGCGGAGGTCGATGGCGTCGAAGTCGCCTCCACCGAGATCATGGTGGCGCCCGAGACCAAGGCGCCGGCGAAGAAGGGGGAGGCGGGATGATCGATGCGCGTGCGGTGATCGCGCCGTCTGCGGAGATTGCGGCGGATGTGGACATTGGACCATTCACGGTGATCGGTGCGGATGTGGTGATCGGCGCCGGCACCTGGGTGGGACCGCATGCGGTCATCAACGGTCCGACACGCATCGGCCGCGAGAACAAGATCTTTCAGTTCGCCTCCTTGGGCGATGCACCGCAGGACAAGAAGTACAAGGGGGAGCCGACGCGTCTCGAGATCGGCGATCGCAACGTGTTTCGCGAATTCGTGACGGTCAATCGTGGCACGACCCACGACCAGGGCGTGACCACGATCGGCAGCGACAATCTGCTCATGGCCTACGCACACGTCGCGCATGATTGTCTGCTCGGCGACAAGATCGTCATGTCGAACTGTGCGACTTTGGGCGGCCATGTCGAGATCGGCGACTGGGTGATCATGGGCGGCTTGTCCGCCGTGCATCAACATACCAAAATCGGCGCTCATTGTTTCATCGCGAACAACGCCGCGGTCACGCGCGACGTACCACCCTATGTCATGGCCGTGGGCCAGCCGGCCGTACCGCATAGCGTGAATTCCGAGGGGCTCAAGCGCCGTTCGTTCAGCGCGGAACAGATCTTGAACATCCGGCGCGCTTACCGCCTGCTGTATCGCTCCGGCTTGAAGCTCGCCGATGCCCGCGCGCAGCTCGAGCAGATCGCGCTGGAACAGCCTGAGATCAAGCCCTTCGTCGAGTTCATCAAGCGAAGTTCGCGCAGCATCGTGCGCTAGCCTGCGCTGATGCCCGTACCACTGCGGATCGGTCTGGTCGCCGGCGAAGCCTCGGGCGACACACTGGGCGCGCACTTGATCGAGTCCTTGCGTCGGCGTCGCCCCGACGCGCGCTTCTTCGGAGTCGCGGGACCGAAAATGCAGAGCGTCGGCTGCGAAGTCTGGGAGCCGTCGGAATCCCTGGCCGTCATGGGCTTGTTCGAGATATTGCATGATTTGCCCCGGCTGTTGCGCTTGCGTGCGCGCATCCGCCGTGCGTTCATAGCCGCCGAGCCGGACGTTTTCGTCGGCATCGATGCGCCGGAGTTCAATTTGGGATTGGCTGCCTCCCTGCACCGCGCCGGAATTCCCACGGTGCAATACGTCAGTCCGCAAGTCTGGGCCTGGCGCCAGAGCCGCGTGCGCAGCATGCGCGACTCGGTCGATCTCGTGCTCTGTCTGTTGCCCTTCGAAAAGCGTTTCTACGACGAGCAGGGGCTCCCGGCCGAGTTCGTCGGTCATCCGCTCGCCGACGCGATCCCGCTCGAGGTGGATCGCGATGCCGCGCGTGTCGACCTCGGCTTGGGGCTGGACGCGAAGGTCGTCGCGCTGTTGCCGGGCAGTCGGCGCGGTGAAGTGACGCGGCTCGCGGCGGACTTTGCCGCCACCGCCCGCTGGCTCGCGGCGCAGCGTCCCGGGCTGCAGTTCATTGCCCCGATGGCGAGCGCGGCGACGCGCGAGATATTTGCAGAGAGCATGGCGCGCCTCGCGCCCGAGGTGACGGTCACTCTGCTCGAGGGCCGCGCGCAAGTGGCTTTGATCGCCGCCGACGCCGTGTTGGTCGCGTCCGGCACGGCGAGCCTCGAAGCCGCGCTCTGCAAGCGGCCCATGGTCGTGATCTACCGCTTCGGCGCCGTCACCGCGTGGGCGCTGCGGCGCTGGCAGCTGGTCAAATCGAAATTCTTTGCACAACCGAATTTGCTTGCGGATCGGCGCGTCGTCGGCGAATATTTTCAGGAACAAATCGTCCCCGAGTCGATCGGGGCGGAGCTCTTGATGTGGCTGGATGATCCCACGCGACGGCGGGAATTGGCTCTGGAATTCACCCGTATCCATGCAAATCTGCGTCGCGGCGGCAGCGACAGCGCGGCCGACGCGATCCTGCGCATGTTGGACCTGGCGCAGCGATGAAGCCGGCACGACGGGTCGCGGGCATCGATGAAGCCGGCCGCGGACCGCTCGCCGGTCCCGTGGTGGCGGCGGTCGTGGTGTTGCGCCCCGGCCAGCGCATCGAGGGAGTGGCCGACTCCAAGATCCTCGATCCCGAGACGCGCGTGGCGCTGGCGCGCTCGATCCGCCGCCGGGCGCTCGCTTTCGGCATCGGCTGGGCGGACCCCGCCGAGATCGACAGCCTGAACATTCTGCAGGCGACCTTCCTCGCGATGCGCCGTGCCGTGTTGGCGCTGGTCGTGCGGCCGGACCTGGTCTTGGTCGACGGCGATCGGTTGCCGTCCCTGGACGGCTTGGGCGCGGGTCTCTTGGGCGCGGGTCCCTCGGGCGCGGGTCTGGAGGCGCGCGCGATCGTGCAGGGCGATGCGACCGAACACGTGATCGGCGCGGCCTCGATCCTTGCGAAGACCGCGCGCGATGCCTACATGGAACGCGCGCATGCGCTCTATCCCCTGTATGGCTTCGCTGCGCACAAGGGCTACGGCACGCCGCTGCACCGGCGGCAGCTGCAGGAACACGGACCCTGCCCCTTGCACCGCCGCTCCTTTGCGCCGGTCGGTGACTGGCTGGCAGCGACGGACGCGCCCTGCGGCGCGGAGGAGGCGGTGCCGTGAGTCAGTTCGTGCATTTGCGTCTGCATACCGAGTACTCCCTCGTCGACGGCATCGTGCGCATGCCCGAACTCATGACGGCCGTGGCCGGGGCCGGCATGCCCGCCGTGGCGCTGACCGATCAGAGCAATCTGTTTGCGATGGTCAAATTCTACAAGGAGGCGCTCGCAGCGGGCGTCAAACCCCTGATCGGCGTCGATGCCTGGATACGCGAGCTCGGCGAACGTGCGCCGCCGGCGCGCGTCGTGCTCCTGTGCCAGAACCTCACTGGTTATCGCCACTTGACGCAGCTCGTCACGCGCTCCTATCTCGAGGGCCAGCAGCATGGCAAGCCGATGTTCGAGCGCAGCTGGCTCGAAGCCGAGATGCTCGAGGGGCTGATCGTGCTGTCCGGTGGTCCCGAGGGCGACATCGGTCGGGCGATCGCGCGCGGCCGCGAGGATGAGGCGACGCGCTGTCTCGATGCCTGGCTCGATCTTTGTGGCGACCGGTTCTACATCGAGGTGCAACGCACCGGCCGGGCGGGAGAACTCGTCTACACCGAGGCGGCGCTCGATCTGGCCGACGCGCGCGGCATTGCCGCGCTCGCGACCAACGACGTGCGCTTCCTGACGCGCGCGGAATTCGAGGCGCACGAGGCGCGCGTCTGCATCCACGACGGCGCCCTGCTCGCCGATCCCAGCCGTTCGCGGCGCTATTCCGAGGAACAATATCTCAAGTCGCCGGCCGAGATGGCGGAACTGTTCGCCGATGCGCCGGCGCTGCTCGAGAACACGGTCGAAGTGGCCAAGCGCTGCTCGCTCGAGATCAGGCTCGGCGCCTCGATGCTGCCGGCGTATCCCGTGCCCGCCGGCAGCAACACCGAGCAATTTCTGCGCGACGAGGCGCGAATGGGCCTCGCCGCGCGGCTCGCGGTGCCACAGCTGCCGGGCGCGATCGCTCGCGTCACGGACGATTACGCCGGCCGGCTCGAACTCGAGCTCGGCGTGATCTGCAGCATGGGTTTCGCAGGCTATTTCTTGATCGTGGCCGACTTCATCCGCTGGGCCCGCCAAAACGGCGTGCCCGTGGGTCCGGGCCGCGGTTCCGGCGCGGGCTCGCTGGTCGCCTACGTGCTCGGCATCACCGACTTGGATCCGATCGAACACGATTTGCTGTTCGAGCGTTTCTTGAACCCCGAGCGCGTCTCGATGCCCGACTTCGACGTCGACTTCTGCATGGAAGGGCGCGACCGCGTCATCGAGTACGTCGCAGCCAAGTATGGGCGCGAGCGCGTCTCGCAAATCATCACCTACGGTACGCTGGCCGCGAAGGCGGTGGTGCGCGATGTCGGGCGCGTGCTCGGCCACAACTACGGCTACGTCGACAAGATCGCCAAGCTGATTCCGTTCGAGATCGGCATCACGCTCGACAAAGCGCTCGAGCAGGAGGAGGAGCTCGCGCGCCTGTACGCGGCCGATGGCGACGTGCGCGAGCTTCTCGACCTTGCCCGCAACCTCGAGGGTCTCGCGCGCAATGCCGGCACGCATGCGGGCGGCGTCGTGATCGCGCCGTCGGTGCTCACGGATTTCACGCCGCTCTACTGCGAAGAGGGCAGCTCGACGCCGGTCACGCAGTTCGACAAGGACGATGTCGAGGCCGCGGGTCTCGTCAAGTTCGATTTTCTCGGCTTGCGCACGCTCACGATCATCGATTGGGCGGTGCGCGACATCAACGCGCAACGCTCGCTCGGCGGTGAGCCGCCGCTCGAGATCACGGCGCTGCCCATGGACGACGCGCCGACCTATCAGTTGTTGAAGAGCTGCCGCACCACCGCGGTGTTCCAGCTCGAATCGCGCGGCATGAAGGATTTGATTCGACGCCTGCAGCCGGATCGCTTCGGCGACATCGTTGCCCTGGTCGCCTTGTTCCGCCCCGGTCCATTGCAGTCGGGCATGGTCGACGACTTCATCGCACGCAAGCACGATACCAGCGGCTCGGCGATCGATTACCTGCATCCCGATTTGAAACCCGTGCTCGCGGCGACTTATGGCGTGATTCTCTATCAGGAACAGGTCATGCAGATCGCCCAGATTCTCGCCGGCTACACGCTGGGGGGCGCGGACCTCTTGCGGCGGGCCATGGGCAAGAAGAAGCCCGAGGAGATGGCCAAGCAGCGTTCCGTGTTCGTGAACGGTGCGGTCGGCCGCGGCGTGCGCGAGGCCCAGGCGACCACCATCTTCGATCTGATGGAGAAATTCGCCGGCTACGGCTTCAACAAGTCGCACTCCGCAGCCTATGCCTTGCTGTCCTATCAGACCGCGTGGCTCAAGGCGCATTATCCGGCGGCGTTCATGGCGGCGGTCTTGTCCTCGGACATGGACAAGACCGACAAGGTGGTGACGCTCATCGACGAGTGCGCGAGCATGCAGCTCGAGGTGCGGCCGCCGGACGTCAACGAATCGGTGTACGCGTTCAAGGTCGCGGGGCCCGCGAGCATCCGCTACGGACTCGGCGCGATCAAGGGCGTCGGCGCCTCGGCCGTCGAGGCGATCATCGCCGAGCGCAGCGTGCGCGGCCCCTTCGGCAGCCTCGCGGATCTGTGCCGACGCATCGATCTGACCAAGGTCAACCGGCGCGTACTCGAGGCCATGATCCGCAGCGGCTGTCTCGATGCATTGGGCGCAAATCGCGCCACCTTGAGCGCGGAACTCGAGCGCGCAATGCAACTCGGCGAACAGAACTCGCTGGCCGAGAGCAGAGGCCAGGACGATCTGTTCGGTTTGGGTGCGGCGCAGAGCATGGTGCTCGCCACGACTGCGCCACTGCCGGATTGGACCGAGGCCGTGCGTTTGGGCTACGAGCGCGAGACGCTCGGCTTGTTCTTGAGCGGTCATCCGATCACGCCATACGAGCCGGATCTCAAGTTCCTCGTGAGCGCCCGCCTCGCCGACGTCGGCGGTCCGAAACCCGCACCGGCGCCTGAGGGCGGCCGCAGTTGGGGCGGCGCCAAGCTAGCGACGGTCGCGGGCCTCGTGCTCGAGATTCGCCGGAGGCCGAACCGCGTGATCTTGATACTCGACGATCGCAGCGGCCGGCTCGAGGTCAGTTTGTTCGAGGAGCTGTTTCAGCAATACCGGGAGTTGATCGTCAAGGACGCGATCCTCGTGATCGACGGCAGCCTGCGCTTCGACGACTTCATCGAGGCCTGGCGTCTGCAGGCGAAATCCGTGCTCGACATCGACAAGGCGCGCGAGCGCTACGCCCGGCGGCTGTGGTTGCGCTGGCCCGCTGAATTCGATGGTCCGCAGGGCATGAATCGCTTCGAGGAACTCCTGAAGCCGTACCTGCGGGGACCGTGCGGGGTCAGCGTCGCCGTGGCCCGGCCGAGCTACAGCGGCAAATTGAACCTGCCGGATACCTGGTCGGTGCGTCCGACGCGGGAGCTGCTCGATCGGCTCACCGCTCTGGTCGGGCGCGAGGGGTGGTATTTGGTGTATGGTCCGCGCAGCGACGTTAAAGGTGAGGAAACATCTTCATGGCGATGAGTTTTCTGGAATTCGAGCAGCCGATCGCGGAACTCGAAGCGAAAATCGAAGAGTTGAAGTTCTTGGGGGACGATGCCAGCGTCAATATTTCTGAAGAAATCAAGCGTTTACAAGTCAAGAGTCGGGCACTCACGACGAGCATTTTTGCCAATCTCACGCCCTGGCAGATCACCCAGCTCGCGCGCCATCCGCAGCGGCCGTACACGCTCGACTATGTAGCGATGATCTTCACGGACTGGCAGGAATTGCACGGTGATCGCATGTACAGCGACGATCTGGCGATCGTCGGCGGCGTCGCGCGCATCGACGGCATCCCGGTCATGCTGATCGGCCAGCAGAAGGGCCGTGATACGAAGGAACGTGTGCGGCGCAACTATGGCATGCCCAAGCCCGAGGGTTATCGCAAGGCACTGCGCCTCATGAAGATGGCGGAACGCTTCCGCATTCCAATCATCACCTTGATCGACACGCCCGGAGCCTACCCTGGAATCGGTTCTGAGGAGCGCGGCCAGAGCGAAGCCATCGCCCGCAACTTGTTCGAGATGTCGAGCCTCGCCGCGCCGGTGTTGTCCGTCGTGATCGGCGAGGGCGGCTCGGGCGGCGCGCTCGCGATCGGCGTTTGCGACCGGCTGGTGATGCTGCAGTTCAGTGTGTATTCCGTCATCTCGCCCGAGAGCTGCGCATCGATACTCTGGAAAAGCACCGAGAAAAAAGAAATCGCCGCCGATGCGATGGGCGGCACGGCCGAACGCCTCAAGAAGCTCGGCCTCGTCGATGAGGTGCTCAAAGAGCCGCATGGCGGCGCACATCGCGACCCGCAAGCCATGGCCGCGACCGTCAAGGAAAGCATCCTCAAGCATCTGACCGAGCTGCGCAGCCTGCCGATCACGCAGCTGCTCGACATGCGCCAGGCGCGGCTGCGTTCCTTCGGAGTCTTCCGCTCCGGCTAGTAAGTACTCTTCATCCCTGAGCCGCCTCAGCGGTCGCCGGTAACCGCCAATATCTTTATTTGGCTCGAGGGCGCCAAAGGCGTCAAGCTTTCAATCGGCTGTGTTCGCATAGTAATGACGCGGTGTCAGGCTTCTGTCGCGTCGCCGAATATTGCGGCGCGTTCGCAATCCTCACAGAGGCAGCCGACGATCGGGTACCATGCGCGCCACGGTATCGTTATGAACTACAGTTTATTCAGGCGCCTCCTGCCGCAACGCTGGCTCGAGGGCCTGACGCTCGCACCGACGGATTTATTGCGCGATCGGATCTACCGACGCCTGTGGACGTCGATCTTGATCTCCTCGTTCGGCGGCCAGGTGACCTTGCTCGCCTTGCCGCTGACCGCGGCCGTGCTGCTGCGCGCGACGCCCACGCAAATGGGTCAGCTGACCGCGACCGAGATTGCGCCGTTCGTGTTGTTCTCCTTGCCCACGGGTGTGTGGCTCGATCGCGTGCGCAAGCTGCCCGTCTACGTGCTCGGCGAACTCACGATCGCCTGCACGGTGATGACGGTGCCACTCGCCTGGTGGTTCGGGTGGTTGTCGATCGGCTGGCTTTATGTCACCGCGTTCGTGATTGGCACGGTCAACACGACTGCGGGCAGTGCGGCACAAATCGTGCTGACGCAAATCGTGCCGCGCGAGCGCCTCGTCGAGGCGCATGCCAAGAACGCGCTCGCCTCCTCGACCGCGGAAGTGTCCGGTCCGAGCGCCGCCGGCGCGCTGATCAAGGTGGCTGGTGCGCCGATGGCCCTGCTCGCCGATGCGATTCTGTTGCTGACTTCGGCGTCGATCCTGCGCGGTATCGCAGTGCACGAGACGCCGGCAGAGCGTAATGCGCCGTTCTGGCCGGCGATGCGCGCGGGCCTACGCTTCGTCCGCGGCAATGCGCTGCTCGTGGCAATGGCGAGTTGCGTCGGCGTCTGGCAGATGTGCAACCAAGCGGCGATGGTCGTACAAATCCTGTTCGCGACACGGCAACTCGGCTTGAGCGAGCGAGCCGTGGGTTTGAGCTATGTCGGCCTCGGCGTCGGTACGATTGCCGCGAGTATCATTGGCTCGCGCGTGGTGCGTCGGGTCGGGTCGGGTACGACCCTGACCCTGGGCTTCGCGATTACCGGGTGCGGCTGGCTGCTGCTGGCCGTGGCGCCCGTCAACGCGCTCGGCATCTTCGCCTACGTGACGATGTTGCTGCTGTTCGGACTCGGCGCGGTGTTCATTACGATCAACTTCCTGTCGCTGCGCCAATCCGTGACACCGGCGCCCATGCTCGGCCGCATGACCAGCACGATGCGCTGGCTGATCCTGCTGCCCTCGGGGCCCGGGGCGCTGCTCGGCGGTTGGCTGGGGGAGCACCTTGGTTTGCGGTGGGCCTTGGGTTTCGGCGGCGTGACGGCGTTGCTGCTCGCCGTCGTCGCATCGCAGCTCGCGGTGATCCGCGATGTCAAAACCTTGCCGACGCTGCAGGCCGAGGCGATCACGCCCTACGCCGAGGAGCCTGTCTGAGGTAAAATGGACGGCCCTGGATTGCTTACCGAGGTTTTTGCTCATGATGCCGGATACAATCAAACGCTGGGCGCTACCCTTGGCCGCCGTACTCGGCGCCGCCGCCATGCTTGCGGCGCATGCGGCTGAACGGCAAATCTATCCGTCGCCCGATGTCGCGCAGACGGATTTGAACGCGGCCTTGAAGACCGCAGCAGCGACGCACAAACGGGTGATCTTGGACTTCGGTGGCAATTGGTGCCCGGATTGCCAAGCCTTGGATATCTATTTCCACGACGACGCCAACAAGCCGCTGCTCGATGCGAACTATATTCTGGTGCACGTCAACATCGGCGAACGCGATCGCAACCTCGACATCGCGAAGTCCTACGACATTCCGATCGACAAGGGCGTGCCCGCGCTCGCCGTCCTCGGCTCGGACGGCAAGCTGCTTTATAGCCAGCGCACCGGCGAATTCGAAGCGATGCGCCACATGCAATCGAGCAGCGTGACCGAGTTCCTGAAGCAGTGGAAGCCGGCGAGTTGAGTTCGGCGGCCGGACCTCGCTAGACCGCGCGCAACGCTAGACCGCGCGCCGCGCTAGACCGCGCGCAGTGCTTCCTCAAGGTCGGCGATCAGATCTGCGGCATCCTCGATGCCGACGGAGATGCGAATCAACGCGTCGGTGACGCCGAGTCGATCGCGGGTCGCCTTCGGCACGCCGGAATGCGTCGTACTCGCCGGATGTGACATCAGCGACTCGGTGCCGCCGAGGCTCACCGCGAGTTTGATGACCTGCAACGCGTCGAGCAGCCGAAACGCCTCCGCTTCGCCGCCTTTGACCGAGAAGCCGAAGGTTGAGCCGGCGCTCGTACATTGCCGTTCGAACACGGCGCGGCCCGGGTCGTCGGCTGCAAGGAAGCCCAGGTAATTGACCGAGGCGACTTTCTCATGCGTGCGCAGGTATTCGGCCACGAGCGCGGCATTGGTCGCCGACTTGTGCATGCGCAGGGACATGGTTTCCATCGAACGCATGATCATCCAGGCCGTATTCGGATCGAGCTGCGTGCCGAGCGCGCCGCGGAGCCGCTTGATCGGCGCGATCATGGCGCGCGAGCCGGTGACGCCGCCCGCGACGAGATCCGAATGGCCGCCGACGTATTTGGTCAGCGAGTACATTGCAATGTCCGCGCCATGCAACAGCGGCGGCTGGAACACGGGCCCGAGGAAGGTGTTGTCGACCGCGACCGGCGGCCTACCGTCCCGCTGCGCACCACCGATGCGCTCCGAGACCTCGCGCAACAGCTTGAGGTCGACCAGGCTGTTGGTGGGATTCGCGGGCGTCTCGGCGAGCACGAGGCAGACGCGGCCGCCGTTCTCCGCCGCGAGCGCCAGGGCGCGATCGGCGGCTTCGTTGACGGCGGTCGCTTCGCAGCCACGCGTGAAGCCCACGGCGCGTACCCCGAAGCCGGGTAGCGTCTTCTCGATCAAGGTTTCCGTGCCGCCGTACAAGGGCTGGCTGATCAAGATCACGTCCCCCGGCCGCACGTAGGCCCACAACGTCGTCGAGATCGCCGCCATGCCGCTCGAGAACACCGCCGCCATTTCCGCCTCGTCCCAGAGGGCGAGGCGATCCTCGAGCACTTCGAGGTTGGGGTTGTTGAACCTCGAATAGACGAGCCCCGCGGTTTGGCCCGCGCCGAGTTCGCGTCGCCCGGAGCTGAAGTCGAAGAAGTCCTTGCCGTCCTGCGCACTCTTGAACACGAAGGTCGAGGTCAGGAAGATCGGCGGTTTCAGCGAGCCTTCCGACAAACTGGGGTCATAGCCGTAGCCCATCATCTGGGTTTCGGGTTTCAACAGGCGCTTGCCGACGCGGCGCTTGTGATAGGTGTCGTAGCTCATGGGTACTCCTGGTGCGATCGGGCGCATGATACGCCGCGGAAGGCGCCATCGGGAAACGCGCCAGGTTACTGTTTGCGCTGGGTCTGCACGCGGGGCCGTGGTCGCGAGGAGGGCGGACTCGCCCCGAGAAAATCAGCGAAGCGCTCGAGCTCTGCGGTCAGTTCCCGCCGGTAGATGCGGCTTTTCGGCTCGGGTCGCGGTCGGTAACCGAACTGCGCTTGCAATTGCCCGTCGCGGACCGCGAGGTTGCCCCAGCCGATGATTTGCTCGCGCCACAACAAGGGTAGGGCGTAGTAGCCGAGCTGGCGGCGCTTCGCGGGCGTATAAGCCTCGAAGCGATAGGGCCACTCCCAGAATGCCTCGAACCGGCGCCGATCCCAGACGACCGGGTCGAAGGGCGCGAGCAGCCGCACCTGCGCCGGCGAGGCATCGAGCGAGTAGTCCGTGGGCCGCTCCGACGCCGGCCAGTACCATACCGTGCCTTCGAGCGTGGTGTGGTTGAGCAATTGTTGCGCGCGCCCGCGCGATCGCGCGAGTTCGCTGCGCAATTGCGGCGCGGCATGCGCCAGCTTGGCGATCAGCTGCACGAGACTCGGGGCGGGTAGCGGCGCGTAGAGCGCAACGACCAGCTGCACGAGCGCGTCCGCCTGCCGCTGGGTGTCCGGCGGCGCTGCGTCGGCGGGCGCTGCGTCGGCCCCGTCGACACCGGGCGGCACCCGGCCGCAGGGCATATAGACGCGAATCCCATCGTCGCGACGCGCGACGCGCAGCAGTCCCTGGAAGTGCAGCCGTTCCAACATCTGCGTGGTCGCGCTCGACATGCCGCCCCAATAATTCTCGACACGACCGAGACTGAAGCGAGCGGCGGCCGTGCGCGGGTGGATCTCGCCGTGCTCGCGTGCGAATGCGAGCAGCCGTTCAACCTGGTCGGCCGTTCCCGTGATGGGTCGGGCCGTTGCAGGGCGCGGATGCAGCAGCCCGCGATGGCGCTGCGGCAGGAAACCGTAATTGACGAAGTGTTCCTCGTCGATCGCGAGCGCCCGATAGCGCCTCTCGAGGTCCCCATCGCGATAGCGCTGGACGCGATGTCGCAGGATCAAGTCTTGCGCACGCGCCGGGGCGCGGATCGGATCGGCCTGCACGAAACCGAGGCGATCGATGGCGCGCCGCAGCGTCGTCGGTGCGAACAGCGAGCGGGCAATCGCATAACGGCGCAAGGTCTTCAAGCTCAAGGTGCTGGTCTTCGAGGTGATCACACTGGCCTTAAGTCGCTGACGCTGGGCTTTTCTTTACACAGCTTTGCATCCCCGCCCAATCCCTTTGGCGCCGCGGGCCGCTAAACTTCGCTCTCCTCGCCCGGAAAGTCGGTATAGGAGGCCGCCGCCATGAGTCGATTGAAATTCTTTGCTGCACTTCCGCTGGTCGCCACGCTCGCCGGCATCACGGTGGGCGAGATCGTGTTCGCGACCGTCTCGGTCGCCGATGACACTCCGCCGCCGAGCCAGACTCCCGATGAGCCGCCGCCGGGAGGGCATCATCATAACAACCCCGCATGGGCGGCCTGCAAGCAACAAGCCGACGACAAGAAACTCGAACGCGGCGATGAGCGCCGGGAATTCATGAAGCAGTGCTTGAGTTCCACCAAGGGCGCCACGTCGGTACCGTCCCCCGCGACCTGAGCAAGTGCCCGCGGTCGCACCGCATGCCTTACCATGCGGTGCTATGCGCTTTTCGGCGGCCGATTTACTGACGGTCTTGGAGACTCACCTGCCGCTCGAGTCCGAGGGCTTGGTACTCGCCTTGAGCGGTGGCATGGACTCGACTGCCCTGCTCGGCGCACTCGCGCAATTGCGCGACGCCGGGCTGGGTCGGCAGCGACCGCTGCGCGCCGTCCACGTGGATCATGGCCTACAGGCAGCCGCTGCGGATTTTCGTGCCGCCTGCCGCGGCCAATGCGAGTCGCTCGGCGTGCCGCTGCGGGTCCTTTCCGCTGCGGTCGATCCGCCCGTTGGCAGCTCGCTCGAAGCGGCCGCACGGGACGCGCGCTATGCGGCGCTGGCTGCCGATCTCGAGCCCGGAGAATGCCTGCTCACGGCGCATCATTGCGACGATCAGGCCGAGACCTTCCTGCTGCAAGCGCTGCGCGGCGCGGGTCTCAAGGGCTTGGCGAGCATGCCGCTGCTGCGAACTTGGGCCCGCGGCTGGCATCTGCGTCCGCTGCTTGCCTGGCGCCGGGCGGATCTGCAGACCTATGTCGCAACGCTCGGCCTCGCGACGGTCACGGATCCCATGAATACGGATGGCCGTTTCGATCGCGTTTACGTGCGCCGCGAGCTCTGGCCCCTGATCGAAGCCCGCTGGCCCGGCGCAAGCCAGGCCCTCGCACGCACCGCCGCGCATGCGGGGGAGGCGCAGGAGTTGCTCGACGCGATCGCGGATGCAGACCTCGTCTCCCTGCGCGACGGCGAAGCGTTGCGCCTGCCCCGCTTACGCGGCCTCGCGCCGGCACGGCGAGTCAATGCGCTGCGCCGCTGGCTGCGCGAACGCACGCCGACGCTGCCGCCCGCGGCGCGCCTGGCCGAGGCACTACGCCAGATGCTCGAGGCCGACGGCGATCAATTGCCGGCAATCCTCTGGGATCGGTATGCGCTGCGCCGCTATCGGGACCGAATTTTTCTGAGCGCGGCGCAGCCGCCGCGCCTGCGCGCAGACCGAAGCTGGTCGTGGCGCGATCAGCCGACGCTCGAGCTCGGCCATGGACTTGGCGCTTTGCAGGCTGTGACGCGACCCGGCGGACTCGCGCTCGCGCGACTGCCTGCGCGCTTGAGCGTGCGCGCGCGCGCGGGCGGTGAAGTGCTCAAGCCCGCGCACCGGGCGGCGACCCGCAGCGTGCAACATCTTTGTCAGGATCTCGGCGTTCTGCCGTGGATGCGGGATGCGATCCCCTTCATCTGCGCCGGCGAAGACTTGCTCGGAATCGGCGATTTGTGGTTGGACGCGCGCTGGTGCGAGACTGCCGGCGAGCCTGGATTGGCCTTTCAGTGGCTAAGCGGCCCGAATCTTGTCTGACTCGATTGTCGCAGGGTCCGTATTCTGCTAGGCTGAACTCCCGTCGAATTCTCGTATTTCCCAACAGGCTCCTCGTACGTGCCGGCTGCACTAGCTTGGCAAGCGTACGAATTTTTATAATCGGCGGTGACCATCATGACTCGATTCGTATTCGTCACCGGCGGTGTCGTTTCCTCGCTAGGCAAGGGCATTGCGTCGGCATCGCTGGGGGCAATTCTCGAGGCGCGCGGGCTGAAAATCAGCATGGTCAAGCTCGACCCTTATATCAACGTCGATCCCGGCACGATGAGCCCATTTCAGCACGGCGAGGTGTTCGTCACCGCCGACGGCACCGAAACCGATCTCGATCTCGGTCACTACGAGCGATTCGTGCGCACCACGACCGGGCGCAACAGCAATTTCACGACCGGGCGCATCTACGAGCGCGTGATCGCCAAGGAGCGCCGCGGCGATTATCTGGGCGCAACCGTCCAGGTCATTCCGCACATCACCGACGAGATCAAGTACCGCATCCGCATGGGCGCCGGCAACTCCGACGTCTGCATGGTCGAGATCGGCGGCACGGTCGGCGACATCGAGTCCCTGCCGTTTCTCGAGGCCATTCGTCAGATGGGCGTGGAACTCGGCCGCAATCACGTGCTGTACATGCATTTGACGCTCGTGCCGGTGGTCGGCGGCTCGGGTGAGATCAAAACCAAACCCACGCAGCACTCGGTCAAGGAATTGCGCGGCATAGGCATTCAGCCGGACATTTTATTGTGCCGCTGTCAGGAGGCGCTGCCGGACGAACAACGCCGCAAGATCGCACTGTTCACGAACGTCGAGGAGCGGGCCGTGATTTCGGCCGTCGATTCGGACGATATCTACAAGATCCCGATGCTGCTGCACGAACAGGACCTCGACGACATCGTCGTCGACAAGTTGCGCCTCGATGTGCCGCCGACCGACCTGTCCGACTGGCGCGCCGTCGTCGCCGCCAAACAGAACCCCGAAGCGGTCGTCGACATCGGCATGGTCGGCAAATACGTGCAGGTCCGCGACTCGTATATTTCCTTGAACGAATCCCTGATGCACGGCGGCATCAAGACGCGTACGCGCGTCAACATCCATTATTTCGAGTCGCAGGACATCGAGCGTTCGGGGCCGGGCGCCTTGCAGAACATGGACGCGATTCTCGTGCCCGGTGGCTTCGGCGATCGCGGCATAGAGGGCAAGATCCAGGCGATCCGCTATGCGCGCGAGAATCGCATTCCCTATCTCGGCATCTGCCTCGGGATGCAACTGGCGATCATCGAATACGCGCGCCACGTGCTCAGCCTGGCCGGCGCGAACAGTACCGAATTCGATCGCGCCACGAATCACCCCGTGATCGCCTTGATCACTGAATGGCAGGACCTCGCGCGCGGTCAACAGGTGCGCGACGAGAAGTCGAATCTCGGCGGCAGCATGCGCCTGGGCGCGCAGGAGTCGCGGCTCACGCCCGGTTCACTCGCGCACGCGACCTACGGCAAGGAGTCGATCTTCGAGCGGCATCGCCACCGCTACGAGTTCAACAACAACTATCTCGAAGAACTCGGCGCGGCGGGCTTACGCTTCTCGGGGTTCTCGGCCGATGGTCTCGTCGAGTTCATCGAGTTGCCGGGCCATCCGTGGTTCATGGCGTGCCAGTTCCACCCGGAATTCACCTCGACGCCGCGTGACGGCCACCCCTTGTTCACGGGCTTCATTCGCGCCGCGCGAGAATATCGCGCATCGCTGCGGCCGGGTCGCGCGACGGCCTGAACGCACGGCGCCGGCATGCAACTCGCGTCCTTCGAGGTCGGCATCGACCGTCCGCTGTTTCTGATCGCGGGGCCCTGCGTGATCGAGAGCGAGGAACTCGTGATCGAGGTGGCGGGCCGGTTGCGCGAGATCACCACGCGCCTCGGCGTGCCGTTCATTTTCAAAGCCTCGTTCGACAAGGCGAATCGCTCCTCGGGCACGAGTTTTCGCGGTCCAGGCATCGACGCCGGCCTCAAGGCGCTCGCGCGCGTACGCGCCGAAATCGGTGTGCCCGTGCTCACCGACGTGCACGAGGACACGCCGCTCGCCGAGGTCGCGAGCGTCGTCGACGTGCTGCAGACCCCCGCGTTTCTTTGCCGGCAGACCAACTTCATCCTGTCGGTCGCCGGCGAAGGCAAGCCCGTGAACATCAAGAAGGGGCAATTCCTGTCGCCCTGGGAGATGAGCAACGTCGTCGACAAGGCGCGTTCGACCGGCAACACGCAGATCATGGTTTGCGAGCGCGGCTTCTCCTTCGGGTACAACAATCTCGTCTCCGACATGCGCTCGCTCGCCGTGATGCGTGAGACCGGCTGCCCCGTCGTCTTCGATGCGACGCATTCCGTGCAGTTGCCCGGCGGCAAGGGCACGGCATCGGGCGGTCAGCGCGAATTCGTGCCGGTCCTCGCCCGTGCGGCGGTTGCCGCGGGCGTCGCCGGGGTGTTCATGGAAACCCATCCGAACCCGGCGAAGGCCCTGTCCGACGGCCCCAATGCGTGGCCCTTGGCGCGCATGGAAGCCCTGCTCACGACGCTCGTCGCGCTCGATCGGGCGGTCAAACAACAAGCATTCGAGGAGTCTTTGCTATGAGTCGTATCGTCGACATTCGCGCCCGTGAAATCATCGATTCGCGCGGCAATCCCACGATCGAGGCCGACGTCGTCCTGGACTCGGGCGTGATCGGTCGTGCCGCGGTCCCGTCGGGTGCTTCGACGGGCTCGCGCGAGGCCGTCGAGTTGCGCGATGGCGATCCGAAGCGTTACGGCGGCAAGGGCGTGCTCAAGGCCGTCGCCAACGTCAACGGCCCGATCCGTGCCGCGATCGTCGGCAGCGATCCGGAGGACCAATCCGGCCTCGATGCGAAACTCATCGCCCTCGACGGCACGGACAACAAGTCGCGACTCGGCGCAAATGCGCTGCTCGCCGCCTCGCTCGCGACCGCACACGCCGCGGCGCGCGAGGTCAAGCTGCCGCTGTACCGCCATCTTCAAAGTTTGGGCGGCGGCCGCGGTGCGCTGACGATGCCGGTGCCGATGATGAACATCATCAATGGCGGTGCGCACGCCGACAACAGCGTCGACATCCAAGAATTCATGATTCTGCCGATCGGTGCGCCGAGCTTCTCCGAGGCTTTGCGCTACGGCGCCGAGGTGTTCCATACGCTCAAGAAAGTGCTGCACGCCAAGGGGCTCAATACGGCGGTCGGTGACGAAGGCGGTTTCGCGCCCGATTTGCCCTCGAACGAGGCGGCGCTCACGACGATCCTCGAGGCGATCGACAAGGCGGGCTTCCGTGCGGGCAAGGATATCTATCTCGGCCTCGACGTGGCGAGCACGGAGTTCTATCACGATGGCGTTTACGATCTCGCCTCCGAAGGTCGCAAATTCAGCGCCGGCGAGTTCGCCGATTACCTCGCAGGCTTGGTCGCGAAATATCCGATCGTGACCGTCGAAGATGGCATGAGCGAGGGCGACTGGGCGGGCTGGGCGATCTTGAGCGAGAAACTCGGCCAGAAGGTGCAACTGGTCGGCGACGATCTGTTCGTCACCAACACCAAGATATTCGCCGGGGGCATCGCCAAGAAGATCGCCAACGCGATCTTGATCAAGCCCAATCAGATCGGCACGCTGACCGAGACCCTGGCCGCGATCCGCATGGCGAGCGACGCCCGCTATGCTGCCGTCGTGTCGCATCGCTCGGGCGAAACCGAGGATGCAACGATCGCCGACATCGCCGTCGGCACCACGGCGACGCAGATCAAGACCGGCTCGCTGTCGCGCTCCGATCGCATGGCCAAGTACAACCAGCTGCTGCGCATCGAGGCGGAGTTGGGCAGCGCCGCGGTTTATGCAGGCGCGACGGCGCTGGCGGTACCAATTTCTTAAGAGTTCGTGCTAAGCTCCTGTGCCAATGAGAGTTTTCGCTGCCATTTTGGCCCTCAGTCTGGTTTTGCTGCAAGTTCGCCTGTGGCTGTCGGACCAGGGCGTGCGCGAGGTCACGCGGTTGCAAGCGGCCATCGAGGCACAAGCGGCTGCAAATCGCACGCAGACCGAGCGCAACCGGCAACTCGGCGCGGAAGTCACCAATCTCAAGGTCGGGCTGACGGCACTCGAGGAGCGGGCGCGCAGCGAACTCGGCATGGTCGGCAATAACGAGACCTTCTACCAGATCGTCACGCCGGCGAGCATTCAGCCGCAGGCGCTGCCGCCCACCGTCACCGCCCGCGCGGAATGAGTTCGCAGGGTCCAGCTTCCCGCGTCTGGGCGATCGTGCCCGCGGCGGGACGGGGCGAGCGCTTCACGGGTGCCGCTGCGGATGCGCCGCCCAAGCAATATACGAGCTTGTTGGGCACGAGCATCCTCGAGCGCAGCTTGGCTCCGCTGCTCTCGGAGCCGCGGCTGCAAGCGATCGTCGTGGTGCTGGCGGCCGGCGATGCGTACTGGCCCGGCGTCGCCGCGCGGCTCGACGGGTCACGCCTGCGCACCACGATCGGCGGCGCCAACCGTCAGGATTCCGTGCTCAACGGCCTAGAATCTCTCGCGGATAGCGCCGCCGCCGACGACTTCGTGCTCGTGCACGATGCCGCACGGCCCTGCCTCGCCGCCGCCGAGATCAGCGCCTTATTGGCGGCGCTCGACGCCGGAGCCACGGGTGCCGTGCTCGGTGCGCCGCTCGTCGATACGATCAAGCGCGAACGCGACGGACGCATCGGCGCGACCGTCGATCGCCAAGGTTTATGGCGCGCGCTGACCCCGCAAGTGTTTCGCTATGCCGAGTTGCGCCGCGCCTTGCACGAGGCGCGCGCCGCCGGCATTGCGGTCACCGACGAGGCGCAGGCCATGGAGCGGCTCGGTGCCACGCCGGCACTGGTCGCGGGTTCCGCGTTCAATATCAAGATCACGGTTCCCTCGGATCTCGCCGAAGCCGCGAAAATCTTGCGCACAGAGGGCAATGGCAGGATGCGTATCGGTCATGGTTTCGATGTTCACGCCTTCGGGCCGGGCGATCACGTCGTGCTCGGCGGCCTGACGCTGCCGCATACGCACGGCGTGGTCGCACACTCGGACGGCGACGTGATCATCCACGCGCTCTGCGACGCCATTTTGGGCGCGCTCGGGCAGGGCGACATCGGCCAGCATTTTCCCGACAGCGATCCCAAGTGGCGGGGCGCCGACAGTCGCGTGTTCCTGCGCGAGGTCGCCGCCAAGATGCGCGGCGCGGGCTTGCAACTCGCCAATGCGGACGTGACCGTGCTCGCCGAGGCGCCGCGTATCGCCAAGCACCGGCTTGCGATGGCCAACTTGCTCGCAGCGGATCTCGAGGTCACCGCCGATCGCGTGAACATCAAGGCAACGACGACCGAAAAGCTCGGCAGCATCGGCCGCGGCGAGGGCCTCGCCGCGATGGCCGCGGTGCTGCTCGAACCTTGAACTCGGGTGCCAGGCCCGGCGTGCGGCGCCGTTGGTCAGGCGCGCAGCAGCACGTAGACCGCGCCCGTGCCGCCATCGATGGCCTTGGCCGAGGTGAAGGCGAGCACCTCGTAATGGCGGCGCAGCCAATGATCGACGGCCGATTTGAGCACGGCGCCGCGGTCGCCCGAGCGCAGGCCCTTGCCGTGAATCACGCGCACGCAGCGCGCGCCGTGCGCTTTGCTCGCATCGAGGAAGTCGGCCAGCAGCACGCGCGCGCGCGCTTGATTCAAACCGTGCAAATCGAGTTCGCCCTCGACCGGCAAGAGTCCGCGGCGCAGTCGGCGCAGCACTTGATCGCGTACACCGGGGCGATGAAAGGCGAGACTCTGTTCGGACGTGACGTGGGCGGCGACGAGCGGCATTTCGGCCTCGAGATCGATGACCGCCGAGACTTGCGCCGGGGCGCGGCGCTTGCGCGCCCGCAGCGGCGACGGCACGAGTGCCGACGGCGTGTGGGCGAGCGGCCGAACGCCCTCCACGGCGGCGCGAAACGCGAGACGGTCCGCTTCGCCACCGGCGTGCGGCGCGGGCTCCGATGCAACAGCCGCGCTGCCCGCTGCGCGCTGCGTGTTTTTTGGGCGGGCCTTGTCGGCGCGTCTCTTGACCATGGCGGGCGGGCTTCCAGTATAGTCCGCATGGCGCCACCCGCCATGCAGAGTGCCAGCATAACATCGCGTGAAAATACTAGTTTCGAATGACGACGGTTATCGTGCCCGAGGATTGACGGCGCTGCGCCTTGCGATGCAGCCCCTGGGCTCCGTAACCGTCGTCGCCCCCGAGCGCAATCGCAGCGGTGCGAGCAATTCGCTGACGCTCGACGTGCCGCTGCGCGCGTGGGGCTACGAACCCGGTGCCTATTTCGTCAACGGGACACCGACCGATTGCGTGCACCTCGCGGTTTCGGGCCTGTTCGACTTCGATCACGACATGGTCGTCTCCGGCGTCAACGACGGCGCAAATCTCGGCGACGACACGCTGTACTCGGGCACCGTGGCCGCCGCGGTCGAGGGACGCTTCCTCGGCCTGCCGGCGATCGCCGTGTCACTGTGCGTCGAGGAGGGCAGTCCGCGCAATTTCGCGAGCGCCGCCCGCGTTGCCGCCGGCCTCGTCGAACGGCTGGCACGCTCGCCCTTGCACGGGTCCATGATCTTGAACGTGAACGTACCGGACTTGCCGGATGGCGAGTTGCGCGGGCTGCGCGTGACGCGGCTCGGCAGCCGTCACCGCAGCAAGCCCGTCGTCCGTTCGCAGGATCCGCGCGGCCGGGACGTGTACTGGGTCGGGTCGGCGGGCGAGGGCCAGGACGCGGGTCCCGGTACGGATTTCCACGCGGTCGCCGCGGGCTATGCGTCGGTCACGCCGCTGCAGATCGATCTGACTCGCCACTCGGCCTTGCCCGAAATCGAACGCTGGTTGCAGGTGTGAGCGTCTATATCCAGGGCTCGCGACTCAGCGGCATCGGCATGACCTCGGCGCGCACGCGGGAGCGGCTCGTACTGAGATTGCAGGACCAAGGTATCGCCGACGAGCGCGTGCTCGACCGGATTCGCTCCGTGCCGCGCCACTTGTTCATGGACGAGGCGCTCGCGACGCGCGCCTACGAAGATACCGCCTTGCCGATCGGCTTCGGGCAGACGATCTCGCAGCCCTACATCGTGGCACGCATGACCGAGCAGTTGCTCACGGCGGGCCCCGTGCGCCGCGTGCTCGAAGTGGGCACGGGCTGCGGCTATCAGACTGCCGTGCTCTCGCCCTTGGTCGAGGAAATCTACAGTGTCGAGCGCATCGCCGGACTCCTCGGACGCGCGCGGCGGACCTTGCGCGAGCTGAAAATTCGCAACGCCAACTTCCGTCATGCGGACGGCAACAGCGGCTGGCCGGCGCGCGCGCCCTTCGACGGCATCCTACTCACTGCCGCGCCCAATGCCGTGCCGGCTGCACTGTTCGAGCAACTGGCCCTCGGCGGCCGCTTGATCGCCCCGGTGGGTCCCGAAGGCCGCCAAGAGCTGATTCGCTACACCAAGACCGAAAAGCGCGTCGAATGCGAGTCCTTGGGGCCCGTGAGCTTCGTGCCCTTGCTATCGGGATTGCAGCGCTAGCGCGGTGCGCGGACCGGCCTCGCTGCGACTTGCCGCCGCCACACTGTGCCTGGTCGGCATCACCGGCCTCGCCGGCTGTGCGACCGACGAATACGCCGGTCCGGCGCTCTACACCGTAGCCCCGCAGGACACGCTCTACAGCATTGCCTGGCGCCACAATTTGGACTACCGGGAACTCGCCAAGTGGAACCATCTCGGCCCCGATTTTCGCATCACCGTGGGGCAACGTCTGTGGCTTTCCCCGCCGCGCGCAGCAGCGGGGCATACCCCCGCCGTTGGCGCCGCAAGCGGCGCTGTTGGGACGACCGGGAGCGCGTCGGCGGGTATGACGGCGCCGGGCGCAGCCGCGGAGGGCGGCCGGGAGTTACCGCGCAACTCCCACCCCTCGGCCGGCGCCAGCGCGCGCGCGCTCGCCGGCATCCCCATCCCGCATCTGACCTGGGTCTGGCCGACGGAACGCAGCGTGAGCCCGCGGGCCGTGCAGAGCGGCGGGATCTTGTTCGCCGGACGCTTGGGTCAGGACGTGCGCGCCGCCGCTGCGGGCCGCGTGGTCTACACCGGCAGCGGCATTCGCGGTTACGGGCAACTGGTGATCTTGAAACACAGCGACGTGTTGCTTTCAGCCTACGCATACAACCGAGACGTGCTCGTCAGGGAAGGCGAGGAGGTCACGGCAGGACAAGCAATTGCGCACATGGGAGAGGGTGCGCATCAGAACCCGGTGCTCTATTTCGAGATTCGTGTGAACGGCAAGCCGATCGATCCGCTGCCCTTCCTCATGGGCAAGAAGTAAGTCTCAAAATATTTCATAAATACATGATATTTATAAAAAAATATTTGACGCACGCCAACAATCTTAACTTGCTAGACCACGCGGTCTATGGTTTACTGCCGAACGTCCGCAGAGAGGTCATTTGCGGGGCGCAGAACCATCGCACAGGAGCTGACGGGGGGATTAAAAAGCCAACAAGATCAATAAGAAAAATTAAAATACTCCAGGTCGCCCAACTGTGTCTGTCAAGCCGAGGCGACCGAGATCCGATCTTCGATTCCTGTCCGGTGCAGTAAGCGCCTCGCCATTTTCTCGCCCGACCTGCTGACCCCGGGTCGCATTGCGACGCTCACAGCAACAACACCGCAACCACGCGTCTCTGTTCCGCCACGAGCACGTTGAACGTGCGGCAGGCGGCGCCCGTGTCCATGACCTCGAAGCCAACGTTCGCGCGCAAGAAGCGCGCAGCGAACGAGGCCTCGGGAAAGTGTTGGCGCGGCCCCGTGCCGAGCAGCACGACTTCAGGTTCCATGGCCAGGACACGCTCGCTCAGAGCCGGGGTTAAATCGGCGAGGGACAGAATCGTCGGCTCCACCTGCATCGCGGTCGCGCTCAGCAGCACCGTGCTCTGTATGCGCTCCGCGTCGATGCGCAGCTCGCCGGGTGCATAGCCGCGGATGAGGCGAGTGCCCGAACTTCCATCGCGATTGAGCCGCATGTGCTTAAGATACTCAATCTCATCCCGGGGCGCCGCTTGTCCATCGCTTATATTCGTTTTCCCCTGGGCTCTGCGCTGGCCTCGGTCGATACCCGGCCCGAAGACAGCCCACGCGAGCCCTTGCTCGAACGCCTGTTGGCGCGTGCCGATGCGGCCGTGCAGTACACGGATTGGCGCGACGATGCCTGGCAATCGCTGCAGGCGCCGGACGGGCCGCAAGCAGGCCAGCGACCTGCGGCCGGTCCGGTCGCCCTCATGGCGGCGCAAGGCGTATCGGCGCAGGGTTATGCCTGCCTCGCGAGTCCGCTGCACTACGTCGCCGGGATGACGAACGTGCGCCTGCCCGACGGCGGACTACTGCAGCTCACTGGCGCCGAGGCGCTCGCGCTGGCGCAGGATTTTGCGCGCGTGTTTGCCGACGGCGGACAGCGGCTGATCGTCGGCGCCGACGGGACGCTCTGCTGCCTGTTCGAGCGCGCGGTCGATGCCGTCATGTGCGACCCGCAGGGCGTGATCGGCCGCGACATCGGCCAGCATCTCCCGCAGGGACGGGATGGGCCGCGGCTACGACGCCTGATGAGCGAGATCGAGATGTGGCTGTTCGAGCACCCGGTGAACCGTACGCGGGCAGCACGCCAGGAGCTGCCGATCACGGGTCTGTGGCTCTGGGAGGGCGGCCCCGCGCTCCTCAGCCTGCCGCCACTGCCGGCCGCGGTGGTCGGCCGGGACGTCTTGTTTTCGGCCTGGTCGCACGAGCCCCCCGCAGCCGGCCAGGGTTCGCTTCTAGTCATCAGCGAGGCCTCGCCCGGGACCCCGGCCTGGCGCGAATTCGAGTCGGCGCGCTTGCTTCGCCTCCTGTCCGAATTGCGCGCCGGGCGCCTCAGGCGTCTCGTGTTGTCGGCGAGCGAGCGCCGCTATAGTCTCGGCGCCCATTGGCATTGGCGCTTTTGGCGTCGGCCGCGGCCGTGGAGGGAGTTCTTTGCTTGATGTGCGTGTGCCCTGCTTGATGCGCCTGTGCCCGACGACAACGCGATGATCCCGCCGCAAATCCGGCGGCGGCCGGCGGCCGCAATGCCGCCCTTCGGCGATGGCCTGCACCCCGTCTTGCGACGTGTCTATGCCGCGCGCGGTGTCACCAGCGACGCTGAACTCGACCTGTCGCTGCAGCGTCTGCTGCCGGTCACGTCGCTCGCCGGTGTCGATGCGGCCGCCCGTTTGCTGGCCGAGCACCGCACGCAGGGGCGCGTGCTCGTCGTCGGGGATTTCGACGCCGACGGCGCGACCAGCAGTGCGCTGGTCGTGCGGGCGCTGCGCGGCCTCAGGTTTCAGCACGTCGATTTCCTCGTGCCCAATCGCTTCCGTTTCGGCTACGGCTTGACGCCCGAGATCGTCGCCCTCGCGGCCGAGCGCAAGCCGAGCTTGATCGTCACCGTCGACAATGGCGTCTCGAGTATCGAGGGCGCCGACGCCGCGCGCGCACTCGGGATCGCCTTGCTCGTCACCGACCATCATCTGCCCGGTGCCGTGTTACCGGAGGCGGCGGTGATCGTCAATCCGAACCTCGCCGGCTCGAGCTTCGGCAGTGCCAACCTCGCCGGTGTCGGAGTCGCCTTCTACGTGATCGTCGCGCTCGCGCGGCAGCTGGCGGTGCCCGACTTCCAGGCCGCCGATCTGCTCGATCTGGTCGCTCTCGGTACGGTCGCCGACGTCGTGCCGCTGGACCGCAATAATCGCATCCTGGTCGAGCAAGGCTTGCGGCGCATCCGCGCCGGACGCTGTGTACCGGGGATTCGCGCCTTGCTCGAGCTTGCGGGCAAACGCCTCCCGCAACTGACGGCGGCGGATCTCGCATTCAGCGTCGGACCCCGCCTCAATGCCGCAGGACGCCTGACCGACATGAGCATCGGCATCGCGTGTTTATTGACCGACGATGCCGGGGAGGCGGCGCGTCTCGCGGCGCAACTCTCGCGGCTCAACGAGGAACGTCGCGAGATCGAGCAGCGCATGCAATTGGCAGCGATCGATATCGCGGCCGCCGTTCGCACCGATGCCGACGGCGCCGAAGCCCTGGGGCTTTGTTTGTTCGACGAGACCTGGCACCAGGGTGTGATCGGACTCGTGGCCGGACGCATCAAGGACCGCCTGCACCGCCCCGTCATCGCGTTCGCGCGCGCCGAGGACGGCAGCCTGCGCGGTTCGGCGCGCTCGGTCGCGGGCGTGCACATCCGCGACGCGCTCGACAGCGTCGCGGTCCGTCACCCGGGATTGATCGCGAAATTCGGCGGCCACGCGATGGCCGCGGGCTTGAGCCTGCGCGCCGAGAACCTTGAGCCCTTTCGCCTGGCGTTCGCGACCGAAATCGCGGCTCGCGCCGACATCGAATCTCTGACCGGCGTCATACTGTCGGATGGCGAACTCGCCGCCGCTGAACTGAGCATGGCTACGGCACGCGCGTTGCGCGCCGCCGGACCCTGGGGCCAGGCCTTCCCCGAGCCGGTCTTCGACGGCGTGTTCGGCGTGCAGGGCACACGCATCGTCGGCGAACGGCATCTCAAGCTAACGCTGCGCACCGGGACGCAGTCCGAGCCGATCGAGGCAATCGCGTTCGGTTACATCGGCGGCCTCGCCGAGGACGCAGCGCTGCGGACCGGGTCGCGCGTGCGTTTGGCCTACCGGCTCGAGGTGAACGAATGGAACGGCAGTGCGCGGGTGCAGCTCAACTGCCAGCATTTGCAGGTCGCGTGTTCTTGAGTAGCAGGACCGGCGGCGGATGCAAAGAGCAGCTGCGCGAGAGTCGTCGGACTCATTCGACGTTCGCTTTGACGATCGCCTCGGGCAGGCCCGGCGAGAAATCGGGCTCCTTGGCGAGCACGAACGACGGCAGCAGCGTCGTCAAGGCCGCGTAGATCAGCAGGGCACCGTAGAGCGTGTCGCTGATGTGATAGCGATCGCGCAGGATCGTCGCCAAGACGAGAGTAAATATCAGCGTCGGTGTGAGGGCGGTCGCGACGCGCAGGCTGGCGCGCGCCTTCTCGCCGGGGATGAAGCGCCGCTGGCACCAGACGATCGCAATGCGCAGCGGCAGAATGGCCGCGGTCAGCAACACACCTTCGCGTAGTGCCTCCCACTGCAAAGCCGCCGCCGGCACGCCCATGCCGGCGGAAAAGAAATAGAACGGGATGAAAAACGAGGCGAACAGCTGAATCGCGCGCAGATTCTCCGGCGAAGCGAGCCCGGGCATGCGCTTGCGCAGCAGCCGGGCGATGAAGCCCGCGAGGAACGCGCCGACGAGAAAATGCACGCCGAGTTCGTCGGTGAGATACGCCGCCAGCAAGCCGACCATGACCAGCAGGGAGAACTCCGAACCCGGGGCATACGGGACGACCAGCCGGCCGAGCAAGCCGAACAACAAGGGAATGCCCAGGATCATCGCGAGGATCGCGAGCGAGGAGACCTCGAGATGCGTCGCTGAGTCCGACTGCAGCACGACGAACACGACGACCAGCGCGAGGAGCTCGGCGCCGATCGCCTTGATCGTGACCCAGTAACGCTCGTCGGCATCGAGGCCCAGTCGCGCGAGCGACTCGAGGATGAAGCCGGTCGAGGGCGTCAGCAGGGCGAGCGCGAGCAGCAGCGCGGTATTCCAGGCTAAACCGAAATACCGTATTGCAATCCAGGTTGCCCCCGCCAGGATCAAGGCGCTCAGTACCAGGTGCGCGAGCAGCGGCCACCGGCCGCGCTTCAGGCTGTCGATATCGATCTCCAGGCCCGCGAACAGGAACAGCGAGGAGATGCCGAGCGTCGCGAGCAGGATCAAGGTGGCATCGTGATAGGCGGCCCCGAGCAGCCACGCGGCCAGCATGCCGAGGGCGAAGCTGGTCAGCGGTGCGGGCAGGCGGAAGCGCTGCAGGGCCCGCGGAATCACGATCAAACCGAAAATCAGCCCGAGGTAGGCGAGATTACTGGTCAGCGACAGCGTACTCGGCAATGACCAATTGGTCGGCAGCGTCAGCGTGGTGGGCATCGGATAAGCCTTATGCTCGGCGCGGCAGACCGCTACAATTTGGATTCGTCGGGTCAAGACTACGCGCGGAGCAAGCATATGGCGAATTCTTACACCTTGTACGGCTGGCAGGGCTCGGGCTCGCTTGTCGTACAGGCGGCGCTCGAAGAGATCGGCGCGCCCTATGAGCGCGTCTGGGTGGCACGCGAGCCTGAGGATCTGACGCGTTTCCGGGAGTTGAACCCCACCGGCCGCGTGCCCGCGCTGCGCCTGCCTGATGGCACCATCATGTTCGAATCCGCCGCGATCCTGATCCATCTCGCGGCCGCGCATCCCGCGGCGCGCCTCGCACCGCCGGCGGCGACCAGCGCGCATGCCCGCTTCTTGCAATGGATGGTTTATTTGTCGGCGAACGTCTACGAATCGGTATTACGAATTTATTACCCGGAGCGCTATTCCACGCGAGGGCCTGCGGATGCGGAGGCGATCGCGGCCCAGGCCACCGCCGCTTACGAGGCGCAACTGCGTCTGATCAGCGAGACTCTTGCGCCGTACGTGCTCGGTGCGGAATATTCGGCCGCCGATGCCTACCTGCACATGCTTGCGGGCTGGTACCCCGGCGACAGGGCGCAATTGAACGCCCGCTTGCCGCGACTCGGCGTCCATTCGACGCTCGTCGCGGCGCGTCCCGCCGTGCTCAAAGTCGAGGCCGACCACGCCGTCTGAAGGGGACGGCTGCGCGCAGCGCGAGGCAGCGGCGATCGGCCAAAACTGCGGCCTGGTTCACAGTCTCGTCGCCGCAGCCCGCCCGTCGCGCAAAAAGTGAGCTATGTGCTCGCGACCCGAATGGGTTCCGTTTGCTATCTCCCTGCACATGAATATCCGTTGGAAGGTCATCACCCTCGTGGCGTCCTTGTTCGCGGTCCTGATCGCGATCGAAATCGTCATTCAAGAACGCGTCTTCATGCCGAGTTTCCAACAACTGGAGCGCTCGCAGGCGGATACGTCGATGCGCCGGATCCGCTACGCCCTCGACCGGAGCCTCGAAGGCCTGAAGCTCAACGACCAGGAGTGGTCGAATTGGGGCGAGCTGTACCAGTATATGCAGGACTTCAATCCGGCCTTCCTCGCGACCTACTCGACCGCGGAAGCGATGGCGCCGCTGAAGAGCAATGTACTGTTGCTGGTCGACATGCAGGGCAAGTATGTCTTTTCGGTCGCGCGTGACTGGGCCTCGGGAGCGCCGCTCGCGATCGAGTTGGCGGCAGGGTCCGCTCTGCCCGATGATTTTCCCTGGCGTGCCGCCCTCGCCGCCGGCAAGCCGGTTCGCGGGCTGATAAACACCTCGCAGGGCGTCATGATGCTGGCCGGTGCGCCGATCTTCAACGGTTCGGCCCACGGGGAACCGCGGGGCATGACGATCATGGGGCGCCTCTTGACGCCGGAGCAATTGAAGCGGATCGGCACGGAGGCGCAAGTCGAGGTGAGCATGCTGCCGGATAGCGGACCCGAGCCGCGGGATGGCGAGCTCGTCGAAACCGAGCATACGACACGCGTCTTCGGGACCTTTGCGGACGTCTACGGCAAGCCGGTCCTGACGCTGCGCATCGACGTTCCGCGCAACATCACGGCACGGGGTTACGCGGCCGTGCGCTATTCGCTCTGGTATTTGGTCGGCGCCGCCGTGACCGTGCTGGTGTTGGTGCTCGTGATCTTGAACCGCGTCGTGCTCGCGCCGATTGCGCGGGTCACGCGCCATGCCGTGACGGTCGGTGAGGGGGACGATTTGACGGCGCGGCTGGCCGCACAGGGGTCGGACGAAATCGCGCAATTATCGCGCGAATTCGATCGCATGGTGCAGAGTGTCGCCGAGTCGCGGCAGCGGCATTTGGAGCAGTCTTATCAGGCCGGTTTCGCCGAACTCGCCAAGGGGGTACTCCATAATCTCGGCAACGCGATGACACCTCTCGAGGTGCGCCTGTCCCTGCTCGCCGCTCGCTTGCGCTCCGCACCGCATGCCGACGTGCTCTGGGCTGCGAACGAATTGGCGGGCAAGCCGCACGCAGCCGATGCCGGCGACACCCTGGCGGCCGACAGCGATTCCGGCGCGCTACTGCGCCGCGCAGACTTGTTGAGCTTCGTCGAACTCGGTTGTCGCGAGATCGCCGCCGCGGCGAAGGGTGCGCAGGAGGACATCGACGTGATGCAACGCCAGACTGCAATCATGCGCGCCGCGCTCGCCGAACAGTTGCCGGGCAAACAGTTCAATCAACGCCTGGAGAGCGTGATGCTGCCCGAGCTCATCGCCCAGTCGCTCGAGATCGTCCCGGATGCCTTCCGGCAGCGGGTCGCTGTCGAAGTGGACGAGTCGCTGCGGGCCGTCGGTCCCGTGCCCGTGGCACGCACCGCTTTACGCCTGATTTTGCAGAACCTGATCATCAATGCGGCAGATGCGGTGCGCGACGCCGGCCGCGAGCGCGGCACGCTGCGCTTCCGGGCCGAAATCCGCAGCGAGCACGAGACCGCGCAGCTGTGCCTGCATGCCCAAGATGACGGCGTCGGGATTGCCGCGGAGGACTTGCCCCGAATCTTCGAGCGCGGGTTCCGCGCGATGTCGGAAGTTACGAATCAGGGTCTCGGACTCGACTGGTGCGCCAATGCGCTGCGTTCCCTGGGCGGCAGCATTTCGGCGAGCAGCGAAGGCAGGGGACGCGGCGCCACGATGCACATCGTGCTGCCCGTCAATGGTCGGGAGGCGCTCGAAGTCGAGCAGCACGAAAAGTCGAAAGTCACTGAGCAGGAGCGATGAGCATGGACGAACCAATCAGAGAGCCGATTCGCGTACTCGTCGCCGATGACGAGGCCTCGCTGCGCGACGCGTACCGGCAAATCCTCGTGACGGCCGAAAGCATCGGCGGTGCGTCGAGTCTTGCCGATCTGCGCGCCCGGCTGCTCCCCAAAGCCCCGGGCGCGGCGCCAAAGCCGGCGCCGATCAAGAACCGTTTCGACGTCACTTTTTGCGATGGCGCCGAGACTGCAGTTGCAGCCGTCCGCGCAGCCATCGCGGCCGGGAAGCCGTTCGCCGTCGCCTTCATCGACATGCGCATGCCGCCGGGACCCGATGGCGTCTGGGCGGCAGGCAGGATCAGGGAACTCGATCCCGCGATCGAAATCGTGATCTGCACCGCGTACGCCGATGTCGATGCCGGTGAGATCGGCGGCCTCGTGCCGCCGGAAGAAAAACTCTCGTATCTACAGAAACCATTTCATCCCGGCGAGATCCGGCAGATGGCTTTGTCGCTGGCGAGCAAATGGCGCGCCGAGCATCGCATCATCAAGCTCGCCTATTTCGATGCCCTCACGGGGCTGCCGAACCGCGAGCAACTGCGCACGCGCATGAGCAGTGCAATCGCAGCGGCGGAGCAACGCCGTCAATCACTGGCCGTGCTCTATCTTGATTTGGACAATTTCAAACGAGTCAACGACACGCTGGGCCATGCGGCCGGCGATCAGCTGCTTTGCCTCGTGGCTGCGGCCATGCGGAACTCGGTTCGCAGCGGCGATCTCATTTCCGCGGACGTGCCGCCCGACGGCCGCGGCGGCGGCCACATCGCCCGGCTCGGTGGCGACGAGTTCATCGTGATCCTGCCGAACCTGCAATCGATCGACGACGCCGGCCGCGTCGCCGAGCGCCTGGTCGCGGACCTGAAGAAACCGATGCAGCTCGGCGCCCATTCGCTGGTCATCACGCCGAGCATCGGCATCGCCGTGTATCCGCGCGACGGTGCCGACGTCGAGAGCCTGCTGCGACACGCGGACCTCGCCATGTACTTTGCGAAGCGCTCGGCCCCCGGGGGCTATGAGTTCTTCGATGCCGGCATGAACGACGTCGCGCTGCGACGATTCGCGATCGAGGAGAAGTTGCGCGGCGCGCTCGAGCGCGGCGAATTCTCCCTGCAGTATCAGCCGCAGTTCGACGTCGTCTCGGGTGGGATCGCGGGCATGGAAGCGCTGCTGCGCTGGGACAATCCGGAATTGGGGTCGGTGCCGCCGATGGCCTTCATCCCCGTTGCCGAGGAGACCGGCCTGATCCTGTCGATCGGCGAGTGGGTGTTGCGTACGGCCTGTCTCCAAGCCCAGGCCTGGCGTGAGGAGGGCCTGCCGCCCGTGCGCATGGCAGTCAACGTGTCCGGACAGCAGTTCACGCTCAAGGAGTTCCCCGAACTCGTCGCGGCCGTGATGGCCGAGACGGGCATCGATCCGCAGTTGCTCGAACTCGAGATCACGGAATCGGTGGTCATGAAGGACGAGAACGCGTCGGCGCGGGCGTTCGCGCAACTCAAACAGCTCGGGGTCGGCCTCGCCATCGACGATTTCGGCACCGGTTACTCGAGCTTCGGCAGGTTGCGTAATTTGTCCGTCAACCGGCTCAAGATCGACCGCTCCTTCCTGACGAGCCTGGTCGAATGCAACGACGACCAAGCGATCGCCAAGGCGCTGATCTCGATGACGCGCTCCCTGCGGATCAGCGTGACCGCCGAAGGCGTGGAGAATTTCCCGCAGCTCGCATTCTTGCAGGAGCAGGAATGCAACGAGGCGCAAGGCTACCTGCTGAGCCATCCGCTGACGCCGGCCGACGCGCTCGCGCTCTTGCGGCGCGCCGCCGCGGCGGTCAGCGAAACCAGTCGCACGGCGCGATTGCGCGCCATCGTGTCGTAGACTTCAGATCGGCTCTTCGAGCGACTTGGCGAGCGGCGTGAAGGTTACCGGGCCCGTCTCGGTCATGTGCCAACAATCCTCGAGGCGCACACCGAATTCGCCCGGAATATAAAGGCCCGGCTCGTCGGAAAAGCACATGCCGGCCTGTAAGGGCGTGGCATCGCCGTGGACGAGAAAGGCCGGCTCGTGGCCATCGAGACCGATGCCATGGCCCGTGCGATGCGGCAGGCCCGGCAAGTGATAGCCCGGGCCCCAGCCCTCGCTCTGGTAATACTGCCGGACCGCATCATCGATGCTGCCGACGGGCGCACCGAGTTTCGCGGTTTCGAGCGCGAGTTCCTGACCGCGCTTGACCGTGTTCCAGAGCTGACGCTGACGCGCGCTCGGAGTCCCGACGACCCAGGTGCGCGAGATGTCCGACGTATAACCATGCACCGTGCAGCCGCAGTCCATCAAGACGATCGAGCCTTCGCGGACCGTCTGCGGATGATGCGAACCATGTGGGTAGGCGGACGCTTCGTTGAGGAGAACCAGGGGCGACTCCGACTTGCCGCCCAGCGCAGTCGTCGCCGCCTGCATGATGCCGTCGATGTCCGTCGCGGTCATGCCGCGCTCCACGCGCGTGTGCAGATAGCGCAGTGCTTCGATGGTCACGTGGTTTGCGGACGCGAGCAGGGCGAGTTCCGCCGGCGACTTGATCAGTCGGCAGGCACGTACGAACGGGTCGCCGGAGATGAATTCGTAGACCGGTGAGGCGCGCCGCACGCCGTCCAAGATGAAGAAGCGGATCGTCGACTCGACCGCGACAGGACCGCGCTGCACGCCGCTCTTGCGCAGCGCCGTGGCGATCAGCGCGAAGGGACTGTCCGCCTCGTTCCAAGGCAAGACGTCGCCGGCCACCTGCAGCGTCTCGCGTATCGACGGCTCCTCGAACGCCGGCGTGACTACGACGACCTGCCCATGAACCGGGATGATCGCAGCGGTCGTACGCTCGGAGCGCCACCAGTTGATCCCGGTAAAATACTCGAGCGAGGTTCCCGCCTCGACGAGCAGCGCGCCTACCTTGTGTTCGGCGAGCAGCCCCTGCAGCTTCGCGATGCGTGCCTCGCGTTCTTGGGCGGAAATCGGCTGTGCGTCGCCGGTGATGGATCTGAGGCCGGTCAGGTCGGCGCGGGGCGCCGTTGCCGGCTCGTCGGCTGCCGCACCTGTGCGTGCCCCGACCGCGAGCAGCGGCGCGGCGCCGGCTGCCGCCATGAACGAACGGCGAGTGATCATTGTCACGCCAGCACCGCACCGTAAAGCGTCAGCAGTTTGCTCCAGGCGACTTCGGCGTCGGCGCGGTTATAGATGGGCTTGCCGTTCTGCAGCGGCATGTCCGGCACGCACCAGCCGTGCTGCGTGTCGGGATACACCTCGATCTCGGCCGGCACGTGGGCGGCGGCAAACGCCTCGCGCAGTTTGTCTTTCGCGTCCGGTTGTTTCGCATCGTCGCTGGCGGCGATCGCCAAATACATCCGCGCCTTGATCAGCGGCGCGAGCAGATGCGGGCTGTCCGGCTTGTCGGTCACGAGGCCGCCGCCGTGAAACGTGGCGCCTGCGCCGATCCGATCGGGTCTCGCGGCCGCGGTCTTGATCACGAGCGGTCCACCCATGCAATAGCCCTGGGTGCCGATTTTCTTGGTCTTGTCGACCTGCGGCTGCGAGTCCAGATACGCCACGTAGGCTTTGGCATCGGCATCGACGGCACCGGGCGCGAAGAGCGGTCCCGTGAATGCATCCAGCTTGGCGCGATCCGCCGGGTTTTGCCAATCGAAGCTGGAGACGTCCGCGATCACGGGGGCTTTCGCGGTGCGATGAAAAGGATTCGGCACCAGGACCGTGTAGCCTTGCGCTGCGAGCCGCTTGCCGAATTCGCGAAACGTCGGCCGCAGTCCGAAAATGTCGGTCCAGATCAGCACAGCGGGGTGGACACCCGTGCTCGGATGGAACAGAGCGGCATCGCAACTTCCATGGCTGGTCTTGATTTCGACCGTCGTCTCGACGACCGACGTATTCGCAGCCGCGATGGCGCCGCCGGCCGCAACGAGTCCGGCGCCGACCGCGAGCGCAACGAATTCGCGTCGCGAAGTACCCGCTGAAGATTTATCGTCCTGCTCGCTCATGCTGGCGCTCCTCTGGGTGTGATTGCCGAAGTTCCCGTGTCCGCCAGTGTAGCGTCGCGGCGCGTGGATTCCAGTCGGCTTCAGTTCCCAGCCGATGCGCGTCGGGCTATGATCGGATGACACGTGCCAACAATTGGTGCATTCCAACAGGTGCGACGAGCGGCACAACCGCCCGTCGGCCATCGCAGGCGAGGTGAGCGATGAGTGTTTATGATTTTTCCGCTCGTACGATCGACGGTTCCGAGCAGCCCTTGTCCAGCTTTCGGGATCATGTCCTGCTGATCGTCAACGTCGCCAGCAAGTGTGGCTTCACGCCGCAGTACACCGGGCTCGAAGCGCTCTATCAAAAGTATCACGCTCGCGGGCTCGAGATACTCGGCTTTCCCTGTGATCAGTTCGGACACCAGGAGCCGGGCGATGAAGCCGAGATCAAGAATTTCTGCACGCTGACCTACGGCGTGAGCTTTCCGATGTTTGCGAAGATCAAGGTCAATGGCGCAGACGCGCATCCCCTCTATCAATATCTCAAGCAGGCGCGTCCGGGCCTGTTGGGACTCGAGGGCATCAAATGGAATTTCACGAAGTTTCTCGTCGGCAAGGACGGCGAACCGCTCAAGCGCTACGCGCCGGCCGACAAGCCCGAGAGCCTCGCTACGGACATCGAGGCGGCGCTGGCTTGACATCGACGCGAGCTTGACATAACGCCGCGCGCATCAGCCCATCGCCACGATCGGCTATGATGAGGCACACGAGTAAATCGAAGCGGGGAGAACCGTGAAGCCGATTGTCCTGATGCTGGCCCTGCTGAGCACTTCCGTCTTCGCACTCCCCGTATCTCAATTGAGCGTGCGCATCGTCAATGGTGCACAACCGCTGCGCGCCGGCAGCGACGTCGAGTTGCGTATCTATGAGGTCGGCGGCCACGTCTTGCATCTGCCCCTGACGCACGGCGAGGCCTGGCCGCCCGCATCGACGCGGGTGATTCCGCTGGTCTTGAACGAACCGCTCGATCCGCGTTCGGTCATGCGCTACAGCATTTTTTACCGGGCGCCACAGCCCGACGGTGCGTCGTGGGAGATCGCCGACGCCGACGTCGATCTGCCCGCCGGTCCCCTTGCGACGACGCGCCTGCTCGATACGCACTTGTCGGGTGCGATCACGCAAGAAGGTGAACTTTCGACCGAGGAACTGAGCGCGGGCTCCCTGGCCTGTGTCGTCGATGCGGACTGCGACGATCATCGCAGCTGCAACGGCCTTGAACGCTGCGCGCCGCACGCCGCGGGCGCCGATGCGCGCGGCTGCGTCAAGGGCACGCCCTTGGTCTGTCCGGTCAACGAGGTCTGCGTGGAGAAGCGGGGCTGCGTCGGGATGGGGAATATCAACAAAGGCGGCGCAGCGACTCCGCCCGTCCAGCCGCCCGCCGGGGCCGCGCCGCCCGGGACGTCGCCGTCCGGAGCGGCCTTGCACTGAGGCTTACTGGCCGCCTGAACCGGTCAGCAGCACCTGCTCGACGGCGCGATCGTCGAGAACCACCGCGGCTTCGGCCGGTGCGCTGGCCTGCCGGTCCGCGATGCTGCGCGCGGCACGCGCGGCAGTGGCCATGTCGACCTTGCCGTTGAAGCTCGCGCCATCCGCGATCGAGACGCGCGGCGCCATCAGATTGCCTTGAACCTTGGCGGTCGGCCGGATCGCGATCGACTCGAGGGCGTACAGATCGCCCTCGATCGTGCCGTCGACGATGATGTTACGGGCACGCGAGTCGCCCTTGACGACGCCGTCGGTGCCGATCGTCAAGTTCTGCGTGTGATGGATCGAGCCCTCGATACGACCTTGCAGGGTGAAATCTTCGTCGGCGCGCAACTCGCCCTTGAAGCGCAGGCTGGCCCCGAATACGGATACGATCGGCTTGGCCTCGACGGCCGTTGACTTGGCGTCGGGCTGAGCCTTGGCGTCGACTTCGACTTTCGCATCGACCGCCGACTTCGCGTCTGCCGATGATTTCGCCTCGACCGGTGATTTAGCCTCGATCGGTGACCTCGCTGCAAACGGCCCCTTGGCTTCCAAGGCAGCCTTGGTCTCGAGCGACGTGCGGTCGAGCGATGATCGGAATTCGTTGCGCGACGGCGCGGCCGGCAGCGGCGATTTCAAATCGAAACTGGAATTGCTCATGGTCGTATTGTCCCCGGCGGTGTTTTTGAACCAGCTCATCGTGCTCTCCAGACCTTCAAGCTGCGTTGTGGGCGCGTTGCGCCGTCGCGTTGGTTGCCTTGGCGCCTTTGCCGTCGCTCATGTCGACGCTGCCGTTGAAACGGGCGCCCTGCAGGATGGCCACCGCCGGCGCCGTGATGTTGCCGGTCATGTTCGCCGTCTCGGTGACCGACACGGACTTGTCGGCGCGGACATCGCCCTCGATGCTGCCTTCGATGATCACCTGGGCGGCATCGATGCTTGCGTGGATCGAGCCCTCGCGGCCGATCGTGAGACGCTGTGTGCGCGTGATCGTGCCTTCGATCTTGCCGTGTATGACCAGGTCTTCATCGCAGGAGAGCTCGCCTTTGAAACGGATCGTCGGCCCGAGGATCGAGGTCCTCTCGTTCGCCGTGTTGTAGGGGTTGCTCATCTGAAGCTCCTCGGTTTGTGCATCGTGCAGATCGGGCGGGGCGGCGGGGAATGCTACAAAAAGGTTTTGACAGTTCCCTGATAACCGCGTCACAACATTCATCGGTCGGTCATATTGTTGTTGCAAGCTTGTCGCCAGGTAGATACAGGAGCGCGAGCCGGCTCGCGAAAAACGTTGCAGACGATCGACTTGGTCTATTTCAATGCCGGCGGCGGGCATCGTGCGGCGGCCGTGGCTTTACAGCAGATCATGCTCGAGCAAGACCGTCCCTGGCGCGTGCGGCTCGTGAATCTGTTCGAGGTGCTCGATCCGCAGGGGTTGTTTCGCAAGACCACCGGGATGAACCCGGAGGACTATTATAACAAGCGGCTCGCGCGCGGTTGGACGCTCGGTCTCGCGCAGGAATTGAAGCTGCTGCAGGCTTTGATCCGCTTGAGCCATGGTTCGTTGGTCAAGCAGCTGCGGCTGTACTGGCGCAGGAGCCGACCCGACCTGATCGTCTCGCTCGTTCCGAATTTCAACCGAGCGATGTACGAGGCGGCGACTGCGCTGCTGCCGGCCATTCCCTACGCGACCGTGCTGACCGACTTCGCCGATTTGCCGCCGCACTTCTGGATCGAGCCGCGCCAGGTTCAGCACACGATCTGTGGCACGCCGCGCGCTGTGGCGCAGGCGATTGCGCTGGGCTGCGACCCGCGGCGCGTACATGCGACGTCCGGCATGATCATCCATCCTGATTTTTATCGGCCGCCGGTCCATGACCGCGCAGCGGAGCTGCGCCGCCTCGGTCTCGATCCCGCGCGGCCGACGGGCCTCGTGCTGTTCGGAGGCCACGGCTCGCGCGCCATGCGCGGCATCGCGCGCCGCCTCGCAGACACCCAGCTGATCCTGATTTGCGGGCACAACCGCGCCCTCGCAGACAAATTGCGTGACTTGCCGGCCACGGCGCCGCGCCTCGTGCTCGGCTTCACGAGCGAGATGCGCTACTACATGCAGCTCAGCGATTTTTTCATCGGCAAACCCGGGCCGGGCAGCATCAGCGAAGCCGTTCAACAGGGCCTGCCGGTGGTCGTCGTCCGCAATGCGCTGACCATGCCCCAGGAACGCTACAACACGACCTGGGTACGCGAGCGGCGCGTGGGGGTCGTGCTCGATTCGTTCCGCTCGGTGCGCGCCGGCGTGGCCCAAGTCATTGCCGACTTGCCGGCGTATCGCAGCCGGGTGGCCTCGCTCGAAAACCGCGCGGTCTTCGAGATTCCCGAGATTCTCGCCGCGATCCTTGCCGCAAATCGTCCGGCACATGCGGGCGCGGCGGCAGATGCGGTGGCGGGCGCCGCGGTAAGTGCGGCCGCAGGCGCGGCGCTCAGTGCGTGAAGCCCTGACCGACCCGTTCGGGCGCGGCCGCCTTGCCGACCGGCGACAAAAGCGCGCTCAATTCAGGCAGTTCCGCGCCCCGGACCCAGGCGAAGGCGACGATGTGCTCGAGCGTGTGTTGTACGTAGCTGCGCGTCTCGTTGTAGGGGATGTTCTCGATCCAGATGTCGGCGGCGACCGGCGCGTCGGGCTGCCAGCGAGCCACCGGCGCCATACCGGCGTTGTAAGCGGCCAGCGTCACCTCGAGCTGGCCGTCGTAGTGATCGAGTAGTTCGCGCAAGTGCGCGGCGCCCAAGCTGATCGCGACCATCGGATCGAACAGGGCGCTGAGCGGCGGCTGGGGCAGGTGCCAGCGTTTCGCGACCGCATCGGCGGTCGCCGGTAGCATTTGCATGAGGCCGCGCGCGTTCGCGCGCGACACGGCGTCGATGCGGAACAGGCTTTCCTGACGCATCACGGCAAGGATCCAATCGCCCGGGACATGTGCGAGGCCGCTCGCCGCGGCGACCGCGGCGGGGTAAGGGCGCGGATAGCGCAGCCGCACATCGTCGAAGTCTCCGCTTTGCGCGAGCGTCGCGATCGACTGCGCATACCAACCCCAACCGGCGGCAAGGCGCGCCGCCTGCACTTTGACCGGGGGATCCTGATGCGCGACGACGAGCGCCCACTCTGCACCGGCATCGTCGAGCTCGTTGCAATCGAACAAAGCATGCGCCCGTTCCATGCCGGGGGCGGCCATCAGTGTGGCCTGCACGGACGGGTCGTCGGGCGTTACCTTCGCGTTGATGCTGTAGCTGTGGTGCACGTGGTCGGCGGCGAGATAGCCGTAATAGTCGCGCAGGCCCGCAAGATCGACGAACAGCGGCTCGGCCGCCGCGTCGCCCGACGTTGCCGCGAGCGCACGCGCGCGCCAATAGCGCCAACGCGGCAGGTTCGCGAGTGCCGGCGGCATTTGTTCGATCCAGCTCAGGGCTTGCGCATAGTTGCCGGCCCAGAGCGCGGCACGGGGTCGCCATTCCTGCACCGGCTCGTCGCTGGGATCGGCGGTGAACCTCGTGAAGGCCGCGACGGCGCCGGCCGCATGATCATAGGCGTCGCCGAGGGCTGCTGCGCGGCGCAGCCGCTGCACCAGTGCGGGGCTCAGTTGCGGGCGCGCGAGCAGGGCGGGCAGCAGCGCGTCCGCGCTCGCGGCGTTCGCGCGTGCGAGGCGTGTGAAGCCGGCGGCGAGCGCATCCGGTTCGACGCTGATGTCGGGGCTGCGCGCGAGCGCACTCAAGCTCGGCTCGGGCGTATCCAGCAATTGCGCCCATTGCAGCAGCGGTGCCGCTTGCGGCGCGGGCACGTCGCTCGCGAACTCGCGCGCCAGACGCGGATTATCGGCGCCGAGCGCGGCGCGCATCCGTGCCTCCGCGAGTGCCGGCGTGAACAGGTGCTGGGCGCGAGCCCAGGCAAACGGCTCGTCGCAGGCCGGCGGGGACTCTTGTACCAGAGACCACCGGGCGAGCGTCGCTTCCTGAAGTCCCTGCGTCTCACCGGTGAGCAGCAAACCGCGCAGCCGTTCGCAGCTGAGCGTCGGATCGGCGACATCGCGCGAGCGCGGCAGAAACCAATCCCAGCGCGCGCGTTGGGCGAGGCTTGCGAGCCACTCATGTCGCAGCGCGCGCGTCACCGGCTCCGAACCGTGCGCTTGCAGGAAGGCGTCGATCGCGCCGTCGAGCTCGTCGCCGCTGCTGCGGGCGAGATCCCGGCGCAGGCGCGCCGCCACCAAGTAGTCGTAGATCACGTAGGCGCGCAGCGCCGGTGTATCCGGCGGCTCCGGCAAATGCAGGCGCACACGCTGCATCGCCGCGACGAAGTCTTCCCGGGGCTCGCCCGCCGCGACCGCCGTCGCGCCACTCGCGCCACTCGCGCCTGCACTCGCGTCTACGACTGCGCCCGCGGCCACCGCGGGCTGCTGCTCGGCGCCCAGCCCGCGTACAGCCCACGCGAGCAGCAGCGTCGGTAGCAGCAGAAATTTTGTGCGCGGGATCACGGCGGGGATTTTAGCCGTCGGCGCTGAGCGCCGTCGGAATTAGTTATGCACTCGCGCCGGCGCCTGCTCGGCCGTGCGGTGCACATATGTGATAATATTTGGCGCCATGGAAATAAACCAAATCAAACGCTTCATCAAAGAACTCGAGGACCGCACCGGCTCCTTGAGGGGGTATCTTTGATTACGACAACAAGCACGAACGCCTGCAGGAAGTTGCGCGCGAGCTAGAACAGCCGCGCATCTGGGATACGCCCGAACGCGCCCAGGAACTTGGCCGGGAGCGCGCCAAGCTCGAACAAGTCGTGACCGGACTCGACCAGTTGACCCGCGGTCTCGCGGATGCGGGCGAGTTGCTCGAACTCGCCGCCGCCGAGGGGGACGAGAGTGCCGCACGAGAAATCGAGGCGGATGCGCTGCGCCTCAACGCCGAAGTCGAACGACTCGAGTTTCAACGCATGTTTCCGGGCAAGATGGACGCGCACAGCGCGTTCCTCGACATTCAGGCCGGCGCCGGTGGCACCGAAGCCCAGGACTGGGCGGCCATGCTGCTGCGCATGTACCTGAAATGGGCCGACGGACACGGCATCAAGACCGAGATCATCGATCAGAGCGACGGCGAAGTGGCCGGCATCAAGGGCGCGACGGTGAGCATGACCGGGGACTATGCCTATGGCTGGCTGCGCACCGAGACCGGCGTGCATCGTCTGGTGCGCAAGTCGCCATTCGACTCCGGCAACCGGCGGCATACCTCGTTCGCCTCCGTGTTCGTCTCGCCGGAGGTCGACGACGACATCGACATCGAGATCAACCCGGCGGACCTGCGCACCGATGTCTACCGCTCGAGCGGCGCGGGCGGTCAACACGTCAACAAGACCGAATCGGCGGTGCGTATCACGCACGTGCCGACCAACATCGTCGTCGCCTGCCAGAGCGAGCGCAGCCAGCACAAGAACCGCTCGACCGCGATGAAGATGCTCAAGGCCAAGCTGTACGAACTCGAATTCAACAAGCGCAACGCGGCGGCCAAGGTGCTCGAGGATTCGAAGTCCGACGTGAGCTGGGGCAACCAGATCCGCAGCTATGTGCTCGATCAGTCGCGGATCAAGGATCTGCGCACCGGCGTCGAAATCGGCAACACCACGGCGGTGCTCGACGGTGGACTGGACGTTTTCATGCAGGCGAGCTTGAAGCAGGGTTTATGACGGAACACGACGAACCACCGACCGACGAAAATCACCTGATCGCGGAGCGTCGCGCGAAGCTCGCGAAGCTGCGCGAGCGGGGCAACGCCTTTCCCAATGATTTCCGGCGCAACGCGCTCGCCGAACATCTGCTCACCGCCTACGGCAGCCGCAGCGCCGAGGCGCTCGAGGCCGAGGCGATTCCGGTCAGTGTCGCCGGCCGGCTGCGGGTCAAGCGCGTCATGGGCAAGGCGAGTTTCATCAAGCTCGAGGACTCGAGCGGCTCCATCCAGGTGTTCCTGCAGCAGCAGCCGCTCGGCGAGTCGTACGATGAGGCCAAAACCTGGGACATCGGCGACGTTGTCGGTGCCGAAGGCACGTTGTTCCGCACCAAGACGGGCGAACTCTCGGTGCGCGCGGTCAGGATTCGTCTCCTGACCAAATCGCTGCGTCCGTTGCCCGACAAATGGCATGGCATCGCCGACACCGAGTTGCGTTACCGGCGCCGCTACGTCGACTTGATCGTCAATGAATCGAGCCGGCGTGTGTTCGAGACGCGCTCGCGGATCGTGCGCTACCTGCGCGATTTCCTCGACGCCCAGGGCTTTCTCGAAGTCGAAACGCCGATGCTGCAGACGATCCCGGGCGGCGCGGCGGCGCGCCCGTTCACGACGCATCACAATGCGCTCGACCTCGACATGTATCTGCGCATCGCACCGGAGCTGTACCTGAAGCGCCTGACCGTCGGCGGTTTCGAACGCGTCTACGAGATCAACCGGAATTTCCGCAACGAGGGGCTCTCGACGCAGCACAATCCAGAATTTACGATGCTCGAGCTGTATCAGGCCTACGCCGACTACCACGACATCATGCGCATCGTGGAGAACATCTTCCAAGGTGTCGCCGATGCCGTGCTCGGCACACGCAAGGTGCAATATCAGGGGCGCGAATACGATTTGACCGGCAGTTTCCAGCGGCTCAGCATCGAGGAGATCCTGCTCGCGAACAATCCGCAGCTCGATCCCAAGTCCTTGCGCGACGTCGCCTATCTGCGCCGCGTTTGCGACACTTTGAATATTCCGTTCAAGGGCGGCGATGGCGCGGGCAAGTTGCAGATCGAGATCTTCGAGAAGACCGGCGAGCACACCCTGATCCAGCCGACCTTCGCGTATGCCTATCCTGCCGAAGTCTCGCCGCTGTCGCGTCGCAACGATCAGGATCCGTTCATCACGGACCGCTTCGAATTCTTCATCGGCGGGCGCGAATATGCGAACGGCTTCTCCGAACTCAACGACGCCGAGGACCAGGCGCAGCGCTTCAAGGAGCAGGTGGAACGCAAGACTGCGGGCGACGAGGAGGCCATGTACTACGATGCCGACTACGTGCGCGCGCTCGAGTACGGCATGCCGCCCACGGGCGGTCTCGGCGTCGGCATCGACCGGCTCGTCATGTTTTTCACCGACTCGGCTTCGATTCGCGACGTGCTGCTGTTTCCGCACATGCGACCCGAGGTGTGAGCGACGCGTACGGCGAAGGCGCCCGGCCGATCGGGGTGTTCGACTCCGGCGTCGGTGGCCTGACGGTGTTGCGTGCCCTGCGGCGCGCGTTGCCGGGCGAGGATTTCATCTATCTGGGCGATACCGCCCGTCTGCCCTACGGCACCAAGAGCGCGGCCACGGTCGCGCGCTATTCCTTGCAATGTGCCGCCGCGCTGACCGCGCGCGACATTCGCTGTCTGGTCGTGGCCTGCAATACGGCGTCGGCATCGGCCCTCACGGCCTTGCGTCTCGAGTATCCGACTCTGCCGGTGATCGGTGTGATCGAACCGGGCGCCGAGGCTGCGGTTGCGGCCTCGGCACGCCAACACATCGCCGTGATCGGAACCGAAGGAACGATTGCCGGCGGGGCTTATCAAGAGGCGATTCAGCGCCGCAATCCGCAAGCGCGCGTCAAGGCGCTCGCCTGTCCGCTGTTCGTCGCGCTGGCCGAGGAGGGTTGGACCGACGGGCCCGTCGCCGAGGCAATCGCCAGGCGCTATCTCGCGCCCTTGTTCGAACTCAGCGCCTCACCGGACACGCTCGTGCTTGGCTGTACGCACTTTCCAGCGCTGAGCGCCGCGATCCGGGCGGTGCTGCCGCCGTCCGTGCTCATCGTCGACTCGGCCGCGACGACTGCGGCGGCCGTGTTGCGTCAGCTCGAGGGACAGCGGCGAGGCGGGGAGGTGGGCCGCATTCGTTGGCTCGCGACCGACGGCGCGGCGCGCTTTGCGCGCGTCGGCGCGAAGTTTTTCGGTGAGCCGCTGGATCCGGCGGCGGTCGAGATCATCGACTTATAGCATCGGGGCGTGCGAACTCGTAGGGCAGTGCCAACTCGACGGCCGTCGTGACCGCGGCCTCCGCAGCATCGCTGTCCGCCTCGGTGGCGGCCAAATTCAGCACGGCCAATGCTTCGATGCCGGCGTCGCTCGCGGCGAGCTCGATGAGCCGGCCGCTGCGGCCGTCGGCGAGGCGCAGCGTCTGCCCGATGCTCCACGCGCCCGGCGGCAACCCTAAGCGAAACATGCGCCGCTTGATCCGCCCGAGATGCTGGGTGCGCGCGATGATCTCCTGGCCGGTGAAACAACCCTTGGTGAAACTGATGCCGTCGATGAGATCGAGATTGAGCATCTGCGCGACGAAGGCCTCGCTGGTCGGTGCATAGACTTGCGGGATGCCGGCACGAATATTGGCGAGCCGCCAGTCCCGCTCGACGTCCGCCGCCGCCGCGGCACCTTCCCGTATACCGATCTCGCCGATGACCCAGTAACGATCCGGGTCACCGCCGACGCGCGCGATCGCGAACTCCCCCTTGTTCATATAGCCAGGCTTGGGCGCCGGGTGTGGCAGTTGCCAAGCTGCGAGTGTCGCGGCCCCATGCACGCCCCAGACCGGCAGGGAATCGCTGAGATCCTCGATCTGCAGCTTCGCACGCAACACGAATCGGCGTAGGCGTTCGCCCGTCGATGCGGCGAGTTCGCGCGGCAACAGCGCGAGAATGCCGCTCGCATGGGGGAGTAACTCCAGCACGGCAATGACCCGCCCCTGGGGCGAGGAGTAGGCCGCGCGTAGCGGTTCGCCCGCAGCGAGACGCCGGGTGTCGTTCGATACCTGGCCTTGCAGGAAGCACTGGGCGTCGGTGCCGGCAAAACGCAGCACGCCCATGTTCGCCAACCGTCCGGATCGTGGGTGCATCGGCCAGTCTATTGGGCATAGTCGCGCGCCTGTCAAGTCCGCGGAGTGCACTCCAGGACCCCGCTTGGCGACTCTCTGATGGAAATTCTGATGTAAATTAAGACGCTGAAGCGGGCCAGCCGGCCGGTTTTCTGGCAAACTTTCGTCTGTGAATCGCAGCCCTTCCGAAGAACCTGTCGAAGCGCCTCCCGCTCCGGCGAACGCCGATCCCGCTCCGGCAGCACCCCGCGAGGTCGGCGGCCGCGATGGCCCCGATCCGACCCGTTATGGCGATTGGGAGTTGCGCGGGCGCTGCATCGATTTCTAAGGTCGCCGAGATCCGATCCCGTCGATAGTTAAGGACTGACCATGCCCGTACGCGCCCGGCCGCTTTCACCCCACCTGTTGATCTATCGCTGGCAGATCGGCAATACCCTGTCGATCCTGCATCGCTTCACCGGGGTGTTTCTGGCGCTGGGCTTTGTTGCACTGAGCTTTTGGTTCGTCGCGCTGGCGACCGATGACCGGAGCTACCGGTCGGCAACGCATCTATTCGCAAGCCCCTTGGGCTGGCTCGCGCTGCTCGGTTGGACGTTCGCGTTTTTCTATCATCTGTTGAACGGGGTGCGCCATTTGCTCTGGGACGTGGGCCGTGGCTTCGAACGCGTCGAGCGCCGCTTAAGCGGCTGGCTTGCGGTCATCGGCGCGGTCGTGCTGACCCTGTGCGTCTGGGTGCTGCTGTGGCATTTCGAGCGTCTGTGAGGTCCCGACGATGAGTCTGCGCAGTCCTTTGGGCAGGGTTTTGGGTCTCGGCTCGGCCAAGTCGGGAACCGGCCACTGGTGGGGCCAGCGCGTCAGCGCGATCGCGCTGGTCCCGCTCAGCCTATGGTTCGTGTTCTCGTTGCTGTTGCTGCCGGATCTCGATTTCGCAACGACACGCGCCTGGCTGCACTGGCCGGTCAGCGGTTTTCTCGCGATCCTGCTCGTCATCGTGGTTGCCTACCACTCGTATCTCGGCACGATCGTGGTCATCGAGGATTACGTACATGCAGAGGGCTACAAACTGCTCGGCTTGTTGTTGCTGCGGTTTTTGCACGTGCTCGTGGCCGGCGCCGCGATTTTCGCGATCTTGCGCATCGCCTTTGGAACCTGAGATCTCATGACCGACCATCAATTCACGGATCACAGCTACGATGTGATCGTCGTCGGCGCCGGCGGCGCCGGATTGCGCGCCACATTCGGACTCGCGGCCGCGGGCCTCACGACCGCCTGCCTGACCAAGGTTTTTCCGACGCGCAGCCACACGGTTGCCGCACAGGGCGGCATCTCGGCGGCTCTCGGCAACATGGGTGCGGACGACTGGCGTTGGCATATGTACGACACGATCAAGGGATCCGACTGGCTGGGCGATCAAGACGCGATCGAATTCATGTGCAAGGAAGCGCCGTCCGCGGTCATCGAACTCGAGCATTACGGCCTGCCGTTCTCGCGCACCGAGGACGGCAAGATTTACCAGCGTCCCTTCGGCGGCATGACCACGCACTATGGCCAGGGCGTCGCGCAGCGCACCTGCGCCGCGGCCGACCGCACCGGTCATGCGATGCTGCACACCTTGTATCAACAGTCCCTGAAGAACGAGGCGACGTTTTTCGTCGAATACTTCGCGCTGGACCTGATCATGGAGGAGGGCGCCTGCCGCGGCGTCGTCGCCCTCAACATGGCCGATGGAACTCTGCACCGCTTCCGCGGTCATCGGGTGATACTCGCCACCGGCGGCTACGGGCGCGCCTGGTTCTCGTGCACGTCGGCGCACACCTGCACGGGTGACGGCGGCGGCATGGTGCTGCGTGCGGGTCTGCCGCTGCAAGACATGGAGTTCGTGCAATTTCATCCCACCGGCATCTACGGTGCCGGGTGCCTGATCACCGAAGGCGCGCGCGGCGAAGGCGGGTATATCACCAATTCCGCGGGCGAGCGCTTCATGGAACGCTACGCGCCCAACGCCAAGGATCTCGCCTCGCGTGACGTCGTCAGCCGCTCGATGACCATCGAGATCCGCGAAGGACGCGGTGTCGGCGCGCACAAGGATCACATTCACCTGCATCTCGAACATCTCGGGCCGGAGGTGATCAAGGAACGTCTGCCCGGCATCGCGGAAACCGCGCGCGTCTTCTCAGGCGTCGACGTCAACAAGGACCCGATTCCCGTGCTGCCGACCGTGCACTACAACATGGGCGGCATTCCGTGCAATGTGCACGGCGAAGTCGTCAGGAACAGCGAGGATGGCATCGATCATCTCGTGCCGGGCCTCATGGCCGTCGGCGAAGCGGCCTGCGTCTCGGTGCACGGCGCGAATCGCCTGGGCTCGAATTCTTTGCTCGATCTGGTCGTCTTCGGGCGCGAGGCGGCGCGTCAATGCGCGCGCACGCTCGAGCCGGGCAGGCCGCATCGCGCATTCGCCGCCGGTGCGGGATCGGACGCCGTGGCACGACTCGAAAGATTCCGCACGGCTGCCGGTTCGCGGCGGACCGCGGATGTGCGCCTCGAGTTGCAGCGGACGATGCAGCGCGACGCGGCCGTGTTCCGCACGGGCGAAACACTCGCCGAGGGCAAGCTCAAGCTAGGCGCCGTGGTCGCCTCGTTCCAGGACGTGCAGATCGCGGATCGCTCGCTGATTTGGAACTCCGATCTGATCGAAACCTTGGAGCTCGACAATCTGCTCGGCCAGGCGGTCGCGACGATGCATTCCGCCGCGAACCGCAAAGAGAGCCGCGGCGCGCATGCGCGCGAGGATTTCCCGAATCGCGACGATGCACACTGGCTGAAGCACAGTTTGTGCTGGGTCGATCCCGCGGGCGAGACCCGGATCGACTACCGGCGGGTGCACCTGAACACCTTGACCGACGAGGTCGAGGCCGTGCCGCCCAAGGCGCGGACCTATTGAGACCGATTGCGAGGGGTACTATCGATGGCTGAATTCACACTGCCTGCCAATTCCAAGATTCGCAAGGATGGGCGCGTATTCAAGGCGCCGCAGGGGGCCACGAATGTGCGCGTTTTCAAGATCTATCGCTACGATCCGGACTCGCCGGAGAATCCGCGCATCGACACCTACGAACTCGACATGGACCGCTGCGGACCGATGGTGCTCGACGCGCTGATCAAGATCAAGAACGAGATCGATTCGAGCTTGAGCTTCCGGCGCTCCTGCCGCGAGGGTATTTGCGGCTCCTGCGCGATGAACATTGACGGCAGGAACGCGCTCGCCTGCGTCAGTGCCTGCGCCGAGGTCAAGAAAGACGTCAAGATCTACCCGCTACCGCACCTGCCGGTGATCAAGGACCTCGTTCCCGATCTCACGCATTTCTATGCCCAGTACGCCTCGATCAAGCCCTGGCTGCAAACCCGCACGCCGGCGCCCCCCGACGCCGAGCGCCTGCAGACCAAGGCAGACCAGGAATTGGTGGACCGACCGTCCGCGTGCATCCTCTGCGCCTGTTGTTCGACGAGCTGTCCGAGCTATTGGTGGAACAGCGACCGCTACTTGGGACCGGCCGCGCTGCTCGCGGCTTATCGCTGGATCATCGACAGCCGCGATGAGGCCACGGGCGAGCGCCTCGATCACCTCGAAGACCCGTTCCGCTTGTACCGCTGCCATACGATCATGAACTGCACCGAGGCCTGTCCGAAGGACTTGAATCCGGCCAAGGCGATCGGTGAGGTCAAGCAGCTGCTCGCCCAGCGCGGCCTTTGATGCTGCCGGCCGAAAGCGAAGATTTCGGCCGCTTGCGCTGGGCCTGTCGGCGGGGCATCCGGGAACTCGACGTGCTGTTGACGCGCTACATCGACGAACGCTTCCGTGCCGCGCCCGCCGCGGAGCAAGACGCGTTCCGCCGTTTGCTCGAGGCCCAGAACCCGCTGATCTACGCGTATTGCCTGGGACGCGAGGAAGCCCCGAATCCGGAAATGCGCAGCCTGATCCGGCGGATCGTCGCCGGGGCGGCCGGCGATCGCTAATCTACCGTGCCGGTGGCTGGTAGAATGCCGGAATGTGCGAAAAGTCACGTTTACAGCGGTTCTCGCGCCGAAGTCGTCGAACTTTTTTAGCGCCGGTCGGTCTATCGCGACAGGCTGGTGCGAATGACTATTGACGACAGTGATCTCAAACTCGTCGAAAGAGTCCAGCGTGGCGAGAGAGCGGCATTCGATATATTGGTCCTGCGATACCAGCACAAGGTGCTGAAGCTGATCATGCGTTACGTTCACGATGCATCCGAAGCGGAAGACATTGCCCAGGAAGCCTTCGTCAAGGCGTTTCGGGCCCTGCCCTCGTTCCGCGGGGACAGCGCGTTCTATACCTGGCTCTATCGGATCGCAATCAACACCGCCAAGAACGCCTTGGTGGCGACCAAGCGCCGGCCCATGGACTACGACCTCGACCTGCAGGACCCCGAACAATACGAATTGCATGCCCGCTTGGCCGAAGCCGAAACGCCCGAGGCGCTGCTGCTGACCGACGAGATTCGCGACACGGTCAACCGGGCGATAGAGAATTTGCCGGAGGACTTGCGTACGGCCATCGTCCTGAGAGAATTGGAAGGCTTGAGTTACGAGGACATTGCGGAAACCATGGATTGCCCCGTGGGAACCGTTCGATCGCGAATTTTCCGTGCACGCGAGGCGATCGACAAGAAGCTCCGACCCATTTTTGACGGCGGTCTAGGCCGTCCCGAGGACACATGAGCGAACAAATCCGTGAACAGGTCAGCGAACAGATCCGTGAACAGGTCTCCGCCTTTCTCGACGGCGAGCTACCCGGCAACGAAACGGAACTATTGCTCAAGCGCATGACCCGAGACGCGGATTTGCGCGGCAGCTTCGGGCGTTATGCGGTCATCGGCGAGGCCTGCCGCGGCACGAAGAACATCAATTTGCGTGTCGATCTATGCGCGCGCATCAGCACTGAACTCGACGGTGAGGCCGCCGTCGCGGTCGCGGCGGCGAGAATCGGAGTCGTGGGCCGGCCGCATTGGTGGCGTCCGTTCGCCGGGGCCACGGTCGCCGCCGGTGTCGCGGTCGTGGCGGTCTTCGCGCTCCAACAACGCGCCCATACGCCGACGCTGGCGAGCGCGCCCATGGCAACCGCGGGCGGCGTGGCGGTGGTCAACGGCCCGAACTCGAGGTCCGCCGCGACGGCGCCTGCCGTGGTCACGGCGCCCATGCTCGCCGGTGTGGCGGCCGGATCGCGCGAACCGGTCTCTTATACGACGCCGAGCGCTCTCACCGAGCCGTCCGGTTCCTTTGCGACGGCACGTTTGACGAACTATGTGTTCGCGCACAGCAAGTACCCATCGCTGCTCGGGCAGCGCGACGTGCTCACCGATCTGATCGTCGAGAGCGACGAACCGGCGCCGCCGGCAGCCCCCGAAAGAGCCCCATGACCATGCCGACGATCGCGCGCGGCCGTTGGCTGCTTCCTTGCGCATTCGTCGGTGCATTGGTTTTGGCGGGTCCGCCGCGCGTCCGCGCCGCAGACGACGACCCGCGCGTGTGGTTGGAAAGAATGAATCACGCACTCGCGACGCGTAATTACGACGGCACGTTCATGCACATCGGCGAGGGCGGCCGTATCGAGACGATGCGCATCGTGCACCGGGTCGAGGGTGGGCAGGTGACCGAACGTCTCGCCTCGATGGACGGGTCAGGGCGCGAATTCGTCCGCAACAACGATGAACTGACCTGCTATCTGCCCGACAAGAAGACCATCCTGGTCGAACCGCAGCAGGAACATGGACCGTTCTTGGGTTCTCTGCCGCAGTTCGGGGCCGGCGTGAACGAGTTTTATCAAATCGATTCGCTGCCCGGCACCCGCATACTCGGCCGTCCAGTGCGGGTGATCATGGTCAATCCCAAGGACCAGTTCCGCTTCGGCTATCGTTTGTGGTTGGACGAAAAAACGGCAATGCCCCTGCGCACGCAGCTCTGCGATGCCCGCGGCAACGTGATCGAACAGATCGCCTTCGCGCGTCTCGATATGCCGGACAGCATTGCCCCGGCCGATCTCGCGCCGGCGGTGCGCACCGACGGCATGCGCTGGGTGCGTCAGATGCCGCGCGTCAGCGCCTCGACTGAACTCACGAACTATCGGGCGAGCCAATTGCCGCCCGGTTTTCATTTGACGGTCGCCGGCGCGCAGACCCTCGGTGGCGCAAACGTGCCGGCGACCCACCTCGTCTACTCGGATGGCCTCGCAACCGTGTCGGTGTTCGTCGAGGCAAGCCCCGATGAGCGCGCGGAGTCGCAGCCGCCGCCGGTGCCGATGCAGGGCCTGACGCGCGTGGGGTCGGGCTTCGTCTTCTCCACGGTCGTTCAGGGTCATCAGGTTACCGCCGTCGGCGAAGTCCCTGCGCAAACGGTCGAATTCATCGCCCACTCGGTCAGAGCCTACGGCGGCGGCGAACCGGCCGGCGCCGGCGAACCCGCCGGCGGCAGCGAGTCGGCGCACCACTGAAAACCGTGGGCGAGACCCTAGGGAAGCCTCGATTCCTGCTGTACTCGCGCGCCGACTGCGGCCTGTGCGAGACCATGCTCCGACAGCTCCAGGCCCTGCCCGCGGCCGCCGGTATCGCAATCGACGTCGTCGACGTCGACCGGGATGCGGCAAGCCGGGAGCGCTACGGCCACAAGATTCCCGTGTTGCTGCTCAGCGGCGAATTGGTCTGTCACGGACGTTTGCAACCGGAAGAAGTATTTAAGGCGCTCGCGGTCCTTCGCCCACCGGTATAATGCCGGGTTTGTCCAAGCCCGGCCCTAGATGAAGAATATCCGCAACTTTTCGATCATCGCGCACGTCGATCATGGCAAGTCGACGCTCGCCGATCGGTTCATCCAGGATTGTGGCGGTCTCGACGCGCGCGAAATGCAGGCGCAAGTCCTCGATTCCATGGATCTCGAGCGCGAGCGCGGCATCACGATCAAGGCGCAGAGCGTGACGCTCGGCTTCAAATCGGTCACTGGCGAGGTGTATCAGCTCAATTTCATCGATACGCCCGGCCACGTGGATTTTTCCTACGAGGTGTCCCGCTCGCTCGCCGCCTGCGAGGGGGCGCTCTTGGTCGTCGATGCGGCCCAAGGCGTCGAGGCGCAGAGCGTTGCGAATTGCTACACGGCGCTCGAGCAGGGCCTCGAGGTCCTGCCGGTGATCAACAAGATCGACCTGCCGTCCGCCGACCCCGCCAAAGTCATCCACGAAATCGAGGAAATCATCGGCATTCCGGCCCAGGATGCCGCGCTCGTGAGCGCCAAGACGGGCCTCGGCGTCGCCGAGCTGCTCGAACAACTGGTCAAGCGCATACCCGCGCCCACGGGCAACCCGGACGGCCCGCTGCAGGCCTTGATCATCGACTCTTGGTTCGACAACTACGTCGGCGTGGTCTCGCTGGTGCGCGTCATGAACGGTGCGCTGCATACGGGCGCGAAGATTCGCGTCATGTCCACGGGCCGCAGTCACGTCATCGACAAACTCGGCCGCTTCGCGCCCAAACCCGTGACCCGGGATTCCCTGCTCACGGGCGAAGTCGGCTTCGTCATTGCCGGCATCAAGGAGATCGACGGCGCGCCCGTCGGCGACACGATCACGCTCGAGGCCGACCCCGCGTCAGCGCCGCTGGCCGGCTTCAAACAGGTACAGCCGCGCGTGTTCGCGGGCCTGTTTCCGGTCAGCTCCGACGACTACGAGCAATTTCGCGACGCGCTCAAGAAACTCAAGTTGAACGACTCCGCCTTGCACTTCGAACCGGAGGTATCGACCGCGCTCGGTTTCGGTTTTCGCTGCGGTTTTCTCGGCCTGCTGCACATGGACATCGTGCAGGAGCGCCTCGAACGCGAATACGATCTCGATCTGATCACGAGCGCGCCGACCGTGATCTACGAGGTCTTGCTCACCGACGGCAGCGTCGTGAGCGTCGACAATCCTTCGAAGCTGCCGTCCCAGGACCGGATCGCGGAGCTGCGCGAGCCGATCATCATCGCCAATATTCTCGTGCCGCCCGATCACGTCGGCGCGGTGCTGACGCTTTGCAGCGAAAAACGCGGCGTGCAGAAGAAAATGCTGTTCCTCGGCAGCCAGGTGTCGCTGCAATATGAATTGCCGCTGGCGGAGATCGTGCTCGATTTCTTCGACCGCTTGAAGTCCGCGACGCGCGGCTACGCGTCTTTCGACTACGAATTCAGCCATTTTCAGGCGGCGCCGCTGGTCAAACTGGACGTGCTCATCAATGGCGAGCCGGTCGACGCGCTGTCGCTGATCGTGCATCGCGACAACTCCTATCATCGCGGCCGCGAACTCGTCGACAAAATGCAGGAACTGATTCCGCGCCAGATGTTCGACGTCGCGGTGCAGGCTGCGATCGGCAGCCATATCATCGCGCGCGCCAGCGTCAAAGCCATGCGCAAGAACGTGCTCGCAAAATGCTACGGCGGCGACATCTCACGCAAGCGCAAATTGCTGGAGAAGCAGAAAGCCGGCAAGAAACGCATGAAACAGGTCGGCTCGGTCGAGATTCCCCAGGAGGCCTTTCTCGCCGTCCTGCGGGTGGGCAAGAAGCCTACTTGATCTCGCGCCGGCCGGTCTCCACCAGTGTCAATTCGGGAGTGATTCGTGAACGACGGCGATAGTCTTTTTATAATCTTGTTGGGTGCGGCGATCGCCTGCGTGCTGGTGATCCTCGTCGACGCCTGGATCTTGCGCCCGCGGCGCGACCCCTCCGCGACGAGCCTGGAGGAACCCTGGCTGCCGAAGTTGGCCAGCTACGCGCTGGTCGCGCTGTCGCTCGCCCTGCTCTGGCGTTTATTTCGCTACGAGGCCGTGGACTTCAGCCTCATGCTCGTGATCGTCGGCGCGGTCGCCGGTATCGTCTGGGGCACCGATCGGCTGTTCTTCGCGCGCCCGCGAGCACGAGCCGCCGCCGCCGCGGGTACACCTGCGGCTGCGGTGCGCGAGCCGGTCGCCGTGGAGTACGCCCGATCGTTCTTCCCCGTGATCGTGCTCGTCCTGGTGATCCGCTCGTTCCTGTTCGAGCCCTTCCGCATTCCGTCCGACTCGATGATGCCGACGCTGTTCGATGGCGATTTCATCTTCGTGAGCAAGTACTCCTATGGGCTGCGGCTCCCGGTCACGAATACGCTGGTGCTGCCCACGGGCACCCCGCAACGTGGCGACGTGATCGTTTTCCGCTTGCCGCCGAACCCGAAAATCAATTATATCAAGCGCTTGGTGGGGCTCCCCGGGGACCGCATCCGCGTCGACGAGAACAACCAGCTATACGTGAACGACGTTCCCCAGAAGCAGATTCCGGGCCCCAGCTACGAGGGCCCGAAGCAGGATCTGCCCATTTATGCCGGTGCGCCCACGGCAACGGAGATCCTCGGCACGAAAAAACACGAGATCCTGCTCGCGCACGGCTCGGTGCGGGCCGGCGAGTGGATCGTGCCCGCGGGCCATTATTTTTTCATGGGTGATAACCGCAACAATAGTAAGGACAGCCGCTGGCTGTACGATTCCGATGCCCCGGGCTTCGTCCCGGAGCAGAACTTGGTCGGAAAGGCGGTGCGTATTTGGCTTAATCTCGATACCCGCGACGGGCCCTTGTGGGGTCGTATCGGGCACGGGATCCAATAAACGCGCCTTGAGGAAATAAGCGGAGGTTCATATGCGACACCGTCAACGTGGGATGACGTTCCTGGGGCTGCTCTGTATCCTCGCCCTGGTCGGAGTCGTCGTCTATGCCGGGATCCGGCTTTTGCCGGTCTATCTCAATTATATGAAGGTGGTCAGCGCCATGACGAACGTCTCGAGCGAGTTCAAAGGCGGCGGAGCCGACGAACTCAGCGTGCGGCGCGCGCTCGAGAAGAACTGGGGTATCCAGGACATCACCGGCGTGGATTTCAAGGAAGTCGAGATCAAGAAAGCCGAAGGCGGCGGTCTCGTGCTGCACGTCAATTACGACGACGTCGTCCCGTATATTTCGAACGTCTCGCTCTCGGTCAGCTTCGACAAGACCGTGAACATCGAGTGAATGCGCAGAGCTCCCCGGAGGCGCTGTCGACCTGGGTGCAGCGCTCGTTCGGCTACGCTTTCCGGGAGCCCGCACTCTGCAGCGTTGCGCTCACTCATCGCAGCGCCGCTCCCCAGCATAACGAGCGCCTCGAATTTCTCGGCGATTCCGTTCTGAATTGTGCCGTGGCGCGTATGCTGTTCGACGCCAACCGACAAGCCGACGAGGGCGCGCTGTCACGGCAACGTGCCTCCCTGGTCAGCGGCGAAACCTTGGCCGAAATCGCCGCCGAACTTGGGTTGGGCGAGCATTTGCGTTTGGGCAGCGGCGAGCTGAAGTCGGGCGGTTTTCGGCGTGCGTCGATCCTGGCGGACGCCTTGGAGGCTATATTGGGCGCTATTTTCCTCGATTCGGGCTTCGATGCCGCCGCCGCGGTCGTGCAGCGGATCCTCGGGCCCCGCCTGTCCGGGCTGCCCGCGGTCAACGTGCTGAAGGACCCGAAGACGCGGCTGCAGGAAGCCTTGCAGGGGCGGGGGCTGGCACTGCCGCTCTACACGCTGACCGGGGTCGCCGGCGAGGCCCATGCACAGACCTTCACGGTCGATTGTCAGGTGCCCGCGCTCGGCCTCGGTGCGACCGCCTCCGGCGGCAGCCGGCGCCGTGCCGAGCAGCTCGCGGCCGAACGGGTACTCGCCGATCTGCCGGCCGACATGCGGTCGCGCTCGTGAGCGCCGTCGCGTTCCGCGCCGGCCACGTCGCGATCGTCGGCCGGCCGAACGTCGGCAAATCGACCTTGGTCAATGCCCTGGTCGGGCGCAAGGTCACGATCGTCTCCGCCAAACCGCAGACCACGCGTCACCGGATCCTCGGGGTCGTCAACCGTCCCGAGGCGCAATTGGTGCTCGTCGACACCCCCGGACTGCACGAATCGGCTCGCCGCGTCATGAATCAGTACATGAACCGGGTCGCGATCTCCTCGTCCCAGGACGCCGACGTGATTCTCTTCGTGATCGAGGCGATGCGCTTCACCGATGAGGACGAGTGGGTCTGGGAGCGCGTGCGCGGACTCAAACAGCCCTTGTTCCTCGTGATCAACAAGGTCGATCGCGTCTACCCCAAGGAGGAGCTGCTGCCGTTCCTCGAAGAGATGGCAGAACGCATTCCGGCTTCCGGGGTCGTGCCTATTTCCGCGCAAAACGCCGACAATCTGGACCGGCTCGTGACGCTCGTGGGTTTGCGCCTGCCGCTCTCGCCGCCCTTGTTCGCCGCCGACGTGGTGACCGATCGGGACGAGCCGTTTCACGCCGCCGAGATCGTGCGCGAAAAGCTCACCTTGAAGTTGCGCGAGGAGCTGCCCTACGGTATCAACGTGCAGATCGAGCGCTTCGCCGAGGAAGGCGGGCGCATCATGATCAACGCCGTGATCTGGGTCGAGCGGGCGGGACAGAAGGCCATCGTGATCGGCCAGGGCGGGGAGCGGCTCAAGGAAATCGGGCGCATGGCGCGGATCGAGCTCAACGATCTGTGGCAGCGCTCGGTGCATCTCGAATTATGGGTCAAAGTGAAGGAGAATTGGGCCGACAGCGAGATGGCGCTGCGCCAATTCGGGTACGACACACTGTGAAGAACACACGGCGCGTGTGGTTGACACCCGCCTATGTCTTGCATCAATACGCCTACCGCGACACGAGTCGGATCGTCGAGGCGTTTTCGGCCGAGCACGGCCGCTTGAGCTTGTTCGCGCGCGGCGCGGCCTCCCCGAAGTCCGCGCTGCGCGCGGTACTGCGCCCGTTCCAGCGCTTGCTGGTCTCCTGGTCGGGCCGCTCCGAGGCCTGTCAACTGGTCACGGCGGAGATCGATGGGATCGCAACTTCCTTGCCGTCCGATAGGCTCATGAGCGGTTTCTACTTGAATGAATTGCTGCTCAAGCTGACCGTGCGCGCCGACCCGCACCCGGACGTTTTCACGGCGTATGCCGAGGCGATTCGCGCCTTGAGCCACGGCGAGGACGAAGAGTCGGCGCTGCGTCGCTTCGAGAAGCGCCTGCTCGAGGATCTCGGCTATGGCTTGGAACTCGCCCGGACCGCCGAGGGTGAGCCGATCGAGGCCGGGCGCTACTACCGGTTCAAGGCCGAGAGCGGGCCGCAAGCCTGCGTGGCCGAGGCGCCGGGCGCCGTCTACGGCCGATCCCTGACCGATCTCGAGGCCGAGGAATTCGCCGATCCCCGCTCCCTGCGCGACGCGAAGCGCATGCTGCGCGCGGCGCTCGATGTCTGCCTCGAGGGCAAGTCGCTGAAATCCCGTGAGGTCATGCTTGCGCTGCGGCGCCGGGAGGGCGCGTGAACGCGCGGCGGTGGACGTGAGCATCGCGCTCGGCGTGAACATCGATCACGTCGCGACGCTGCGGCAGGCGCGGCGCGCACGCTATCCGGACCCGCTGCAGGCGGCCCTGCTCGCCGAGCAATCCGGCGCCGACAGCATCACCCTGCATCTGCGCGAGGACCGCCGCCATATCCAGGACCGTGACGTCGCGATCCTGCGCGACGCCTTGCAGACGCGCATGAATTTGGAGATGGCGGTCACCGACGAGATGATCGCGATCGCGCAGCGCACGCGGCCGCAGGATTGCTGTCTCGTGCCGGAATCACGCCAGGAAATCACGACCGAAGGCGGCTTGGACGTGCGCGGACAGCAAGCGCGCGTCGCTGCGGCCTGCGCGGCGCTCGGCGCCGCCGGCATACGCGTGTCCCTGTTCATCGACCCGGATAGCGCACAGATCGAGGCAGCCCAGCGCGCCGGCGCGCCCGTGATCGAACTGCATACCGGCACCTATGCGGAAGCCGAGGGTGCGACGCGCGCGCGCGAATTCGAGCGGCTGCGCGCCGGTGCACGCCACGCCGCGTCGCTCGGCCTGACCGTCAATGCCGGCCACGGCCTGCACTACCACAACGTGCAGCCGATCGCGGCGATCCCGGAGATCGTGGAATTGAACATCGGCCATGCGATCGTCGCGCGGGCTGTGTTCACGGGTTTGGGTCCGGCCGTGCGCGAGATGAAAGAGCTGATGCTCGCCGCGCGCCGCTGAGCCGCACGCCGCCGGCCGCATGCCGCTGAAATCAGGGGGGTGCCATGAACGTGCTGGTCTTCGATATCGAAACCGTGCCCGACACCGCGCTCGGGCGCCGTCTGCATGGGCTCGAGGGTCTGTCGGACGAACAGGTTGCGCAAATCATGTTTACGAAGCGCCGCCAGGAGACGGGCGCGGAGTTCCTGTCCCACGAGCAACACCGCGTGATCGCGATCTCGGTCGTGATGCGCGCGCGCGATACACTGAAGGTCTGGAGTCTCGGCGACGAGACCTCGTCCGAGCGCGATCTGATCGAGCGATTCTTCGACGGGCTCGACAAGTTCACGCCGGATCTCGTCTCCTGGAACGGGTCCGGCTTCGATCTTCCGGTGCTCAATTACCGCAGTCTTCTGCACGGTCTGTGCGCGGCCCGGTATTGGGAGACCGGGGACAACGACGGCAGCTTCCGCTTCAGCAACTACCTCAGCCGGTTTCATTGGCGGCATATGGACCTCATGGACATCTTGTCGGGATTCCAGGGCCGCGGCCGTGCGAGCCTCGATGCCGTCGCGACTCTGCTCGGCTTCCCCGGCAAGGTCGGCATGAACGGCGCCGACGTCTGGGATGCTTATTTGCGCGGCGAGCTCGCCCGGATCCGCGGCTACTGCGAGACCGACGTTCTCAACACCTATCTCGTCTATCTGCGCTTCGAGCTGCTGCGCGGACATCTCAATCAGTCCGAGCATTTGCACGAGGTGACGCGCGTGCGCAAACTCCTCGCCGAGTCGACGGCGGCGCATTTACGGGAGTTTGCCGAAGCATGGCCCGAGTCCTGAAGCCCGGTCCCGTGCAGGAGGCCGAGATCGTCGGCCTCGCCCACGACGGACGCGGGATTGCGCGCGTCGACGGCAAGGCGGTGTTCGTCGCCGGTGCTCTGCCGGGCGAACGCGTCACGCTGCGTGTGATCAAGCAGCGACGCCAGATGGACGAAGCCGTACTCGGCGAGATCCTCGTTGCCTCGCCGGATCGCGTCGTGCCGCTGTGCGCGCATTATGGCGTCTGCGGCGGGTGTTCCTTACAACACCTTGCGCCCGAGGCGCAGCTCGCCGCCAAACAGTCCCAGCTGCTCGAGGACTTGTCGCGGATCGGACGGGTCAGCCCTGAGCGGCTGCTGCCGCCGCTGCGCGGTCCGGTCTGGGGCTACCGCCGGCGGGCGCGTCTCGGCGTCAAATACGTGCACAAGAAGGGGCGGGTGCTTGCCGGTTTCCGCGAGCGTGAGAAACCCTATCTCGCGGACTTGCAGCATTGTGAAGTGCTGGTGCCGGCCCTGCGCGCGCTGCCGCAGAAGCTCGCCGCTCTGGTCGAGACCCTGAGCGTGCGCGAGCGGGTGCCGCAGGTCGAGGTGGCCGTCGGCGACGTGGCGACCGCGCTGGTCTTCCGGGTCATGGAGCCACCTTCCGCAGAGGACTTGCAGCGGCTCGAGGCCTTCGGCTTGGCGTTGGGCGTGGAAATTCACCTGCAGCCCGGAGGCGTCGACTCCGTCCGCCCGCTGCGCGCCGCCGCGGCACCGCTGCGTTACGGGATTGCACCGTTCGGCGTGAGCATCGAATTCGGACCCTTGGACTTCGTCCAGGTCAACGCCGATATCAATACCGGCATGGTCGGCGCGGCGCTCGATGCGCTGGAGGTGCTGCCCGGCGAGCGGGTGCTCGACCTGTTTTGCGGGCTCGGCAATTTCACGCTGCCGCTCGCCGGCCGCGCCGCGCAGGTCGTCGGCGTCGAGGGCGATGCCGGCCTCGTTGCCAGGGCGCGCGCCAATTCGTGCGCGAACGGCGTGGAGAATGTCGCCTTTTTTGCCGCGAATCTGTTCGACCCGGCGAGCTTCGGTGACTGGTCCGCCGGGCACTACGAGCGCGTGTTGCTCGACCCGCCGCGGGCGGGAGCTCGCGAGGTCGTGGAGCGCATGGCGTCTTGGCGTCCGCGTCGAGTGGTGTATATTTCCTGTCATCCGGGCAGTTTGGCCAGGGACGCCGGGATTCTGGTAGAGACGCAAGGCTACCGTTTGATGGCTGCAGGGGTGATGGACATGTTTCCGCAGACGACGCACGTCGAGTCGATGGCTGTTTTTACACGGCGAGATTGAGCCCCATTTCATGACGCTCGGACCGCTCATGGTCGACATCGCGGGCACCTCGCTGACAGCCGAGGATCGCGAAGTGCTTGCTCATCCGCTGATCGGCAGCGTCATTCTTTTCTCGCGCAATTACCGCGACCGCAGCCAGCTCGCGGCGCTGACCGCCGCAATCCGCGCCCTGCGCTCACCGCACCTGCTGGTCGCCGTCGATCACGAGGGCGGCCGGGTGCAGCGATTCCGTGAGGGATTCACGCGCCTGCCGCCGCTGCGCGCCCTCGGCCGCGGCTACGCCGAGGATCGGCGCGCCGCGCTCGCGCTCGTGCAAACGGCCGCCTGGCTCATGGCCGCCGAACTGCGTGCGGTCGGCGTGGATTTCAGTTTCGCTCCCTGCGTCGATCTCGATTACGGCGTCAGCGAGGTCATCGGGGATCGCGCCTTTCATGCCGACGCAGACGTCGTCGCGGCGCTCGCGGTCGCCTACATCGCGGGCATGCGCGAGGCCGGCATGGCGGCGACGGCCAAGCATTTCCCGGGCCATGGAGCCGTCGTCGCCGATTCGCACGTCGCCCTGCCCGTGGACCGGCGTGACTTCACCGGCCTGGAGGCGGACCTGCGGCCCTATCGGCTGCTGATCGCGAATCATCTCGCCGCGATCATGGCGGCCCACGTCGTGTTTCCGGCCGTCGACGAGCTGCCGGCCAGCCTCTCGCATCGCTGGATCAGCGGGGTCTTGCGCGGCGATCTCGCATTTCATGGCTGCGTGTTCGCCGACGACCTCACCATGGGCGGCGCCGCCGCGTTCGGCGACGTTGCGACGCGTGCACGCCTCGCCTATGCGGCCGGTTGCGACGTGCTGCCGATCTGCAACGACCGGCCCGCCGTGCTCGCCGTGCTCGACGGCTTCAAGCCCGCGGTCTTGAATCCAGCCTCGCAGGCGCGACTCGTGCGCATGCGCGCGCGCGGCGAAATGCCGTTCGAGCTCGAGACGAATGCGCCGTGGCGCGAGGCCGTGGAGCGCGTGCGCGCCGTCTCCGTGCCGCCACCGCTGGTGCTGACCGAGGGGCAACGGTGAGGCGGGCAGCGACGTGAACGAGATTGCACAGCCGACTGAGTGGCTCGCGTCGCATTACCGGCGGCTGCTCGATGCCGCGCCGATCGGCGTCGTGCTGGTCGAGACCGAACCGCCGGCTGGGAAGATCGTCTACGCGAGTCCGGGCATTGCGGCGATGAGCGGCTATGCGCAGCACGAGGTGCTCGGGCGCGAGCTCCTGTTTCTGCGCGGTGAAGACCGCGATCGCGAGGCGCGTGAGCGCCTGCTCGACCAGGTTCGCCGCGGCGAACCCTGCCAGGCCTTGCTGCGCAGTTTTCGCAAGGACGGCACGGCGTTTTGGAACGAACTCAGGATCGTACCGCTGCACGACGAGTCGGGCGTGCTCACCCACGTTGCGGCGTATTTTCGCGACGCCGCCGAGCGGCTGCGGCCCGAGCCCGCGGCACGCGCGGGCGAAGCGCGCTCCGCGCCGAGCGTGAACCGCGACGATCGCCTCACCGGCCTGTTCTCGCTGCCGTTCCTCGAGGAGTTGTTGAAGCGCGACTGGGCGATCGCACAGCGCGAGAGCCGGTCGATCGCCGTCTTCGCGATCGACTTCGACGCACTCGATCTGTACAACTCCACGTTCGGGCGGGCGGCGGGCGATTCGGCGATCCGCCGGGTCGCGCACTGCGTCTCCGGCTGTCTGCGCCGCGCCAGCGACGTCACCGCGCGCGTCGATGGCGGCGCTCTGCTCGCGTACGCGCCGGGGCTGGACACGGAGCAAGCGCTGCGGATCGGCACGACGATGGCCCAGCGGGTCCGCGACCTGCGCATTCACCATCCACGCTCCACGGTGCTGCGCTACGTGAGCATCAGTGTCGGGGTCGCGGCGATGTCACCCGAGGCCGCCGACATTCCGGCGGATCTGTTGCAGAAGGCCCGCCAGCAGCTCGATTTGGCCAAGAAATCCGGCCGGAATCACGCCGCCTGAGCGCCGCCCGAGCGCCGCCCGAGCGCCGCCTGAAGACCGCCTTGGCGTGGCGGCGGACTGTGACGCAAGTCACCTTCCGCGGTTCAAGACCAGGCGCCTGCCGCCGAAAACGCGAACGCGATCCGCCCCGCTCAGCGGCCGGTCTGATACGAATGTCGGTATGAAAATCCGCCTCAAGGTGCTGCTCTCGCTGGCGTCGCTGATCGCGGTCCTGATCGCCGTTGAAATCGTCGTCCAGGAACTCGTGATTCTGCCGAGTTTCGCCGAGCTCGAGCGCGCGGATGCAGAGACCTCGATGAAGCGCATCCAATTCGCGCTCGACCGTACGATCGAAAGCTTAGGATTGACCGCCGCCGACTGGTCCGACTGGGGCGAACTCTATCAGTTCATGCAAAACCGCAACCGCGCCTTCGTCGACACTTATACGACGCCGATCGCGATGACGCCGCTCAAGGTCAACATGCTGCTGGTCGCCGACAACGACGGCAACTTGGTGATCTCCTACGCCCGCGATTTGCGCACGGGTGCGCCGCTCGATCTGCAACTCGCCCATCAAGCGAAGCTGCCCGAGGAGTTCCTGCAACCGCTGCACGGCCTGCTGCGCACCAACCTCGGTGTCATGATGGTCGCCACCTCGCCCGTGCTGGACGGCAGCGGCAGCGGACATGCGCTCGGCACGGTGCTGATGGGCCGCTTGCTCACGCCGCAGCAGATCGCCGCGATCGGTGTTCAGGCGCAGGCACAGCTCGCCATGACGAGCACGAATCCCGATCCCGCGCAGCCGTCCGTCGTCGAAACGCGTGACATGACGCAGGTCTATCGCAGTTTCACCGGGCTCCATGGCGAGCCGCTGATGACCTTGCGCGTCGAAGTACCGCGCGAGATCACCCATCGCGGCAAACAGGCCGTTCTGTATGCCTCTAGCTACCTCGTCGTGGCCGTGATCGGCGCTCTCGTGCTGCTGCTGATGATCCTCAATCGCGTCGTGCTCGATCCGATCGCGCGCATCACACGCCATGCGGTGGCGATCGGCGAGGGCAAGGATCTGACGGCGCGACTCAATTTTCCGGGCGGCGATGAGCTGGCAAAGTTGGCGCGCGAATTCGACCGCATGGTCGGGCGGGTCGCCGAGTCGCGCCGGCAGATCGTCGATCAATCCTTTCAGGCCGGCTTCGCGGAATTGGCCAAAGGCGTTCTGCACAATCTCGGCAATGCCATGACCCCGCTCGGTGTGCGGCTGGCATCGCTCGCCGAGCGGCTGCGCGCCAATCCGATCGCGGACGTGCAGACGGCGGTCGGGGAACTCAACGAGGGCTGCCCGGAGGCCGCGCGTCGCGAAGACCTCGAGGAGTTCATCCGCTTGGGTTGCCGCGAGGTGGCCGTGACGATCGAGGGCGCACAAGGCGATGTCGCGGTGCTGCAGCGCCAGACCCAGGTGATACAAACGACGCTTGCCGAACAAATGGGCGCGGCGCGCAATGAACACGTGATGGAATCCGTGCGCCTGCCGGAATTGGTTGCGCAGTCGCTCGAGATCGTACCCGACGCGTGCCGTCAGCGTCTGGTGCTGCGCGAGGACGAATCTCTGCGCAAGGTCGGGGTGGTGCGCGTCGCGCGCACGGTCCTGCGGCTGGTCTTGCAGAATCTGATCATCAATGCCGCCGACGCCGTGCGCGATGCGGGTCGAGAGCGCGGCGTGCTGCACCTGGCCGCGGAAATCGTGCCTGGTCACGAGCGCGACGAGTTGCATCTGCGCTGCGTGGATGACGGCGTCGGCATCGCGCGCGACGCGCTTGCGCGCGTTTTCGAGAAGGGTTATTCGACCAAATCGCCGGAAACCAACCAGGGTATCGGCCTGCACTGGTGTGCGAATTCGATCGCATCGCTCGGTGGCCGGATGTGGGCCGCCAGTGACGGCCCCGGCCTCGGCGCGTCGCTGCACGTGATCCTGCCGCTCGCTGCGCGTCAGGCAGGCTCGGTCGCGCTCGGTTAAATCAGAGGGATGGATATGGAATCGAAAGGTTTGCCGATACGCGTGCTCGTCGCCGATGACGAGCAGAGCGTACGCGACGCCTACCGGCAGACGCTGCTGGAGAGCGACGTCAGCCAGGATCTCGCCGCGTTCCGGGATCTGCGCGCGCGGCTGTTCGGCAAACCGGTCGTCGATACGGGATTGCTGCCGCAGCTCAGCGCACCCCGCGGCAAGACCTTCGCTCCGACGTTTTGCGAAAACGCCGAGGGCGCCGTTGCCGCCGTGCGCCAGGCGCTCGCCGAGGGGCGGCCGTTCGCGGTCGTGTTTCTCGACATGCGCATGCCGCCGGGAGCCGACGGCATCTGGGCGGCCGGGCGCATACGCGAGATGGATCCGGCTGTCGAGATCGTGGTCTGCACGGCCTATTCGGATGCGGACCCCGTCCAGATCGGCAGCCTCGTGCCGCCCGAGGAAAAAATCTCGTACCTGCAAAAGCCCTTCCACCCGCACGAGATCCGGCAGATGACGATTTCGCTCGCGAGCAAGTGGCGCGCCGAGCACCGCATCGTCAAGCTCGCCTACTTCGACACGCTGACCGGCTTGCCGAATCGGGAGCAGTCGCGCAATCTGCTGCAGACCTCGATCGCGGCCGCCGCGGCCCAGGGCGGTAAACTCGCCGTGCTCTATCTGGATCTCGACAATTTCAAACGCGTCAACGACACCTTGGGCCATGCCGTCGGCGACGAATTGCTGCGCGTGATCGCGGATCGCCTGCGTCGTTCGCTGCGGCCGACCGACATCGTGGGCACGCAGGGCGAGGGCAACGGCGACGGCGCAAGCCACATCGCCCGGCTGGGCGGCGACGAATTCATCGTCATTCTGCCGCAGCTCGGTGGCTCGGTGGAAATCGACGTCGTCGCGAGCCGTCTGATCAGCTCTCTGCAGACGCCCGTCAATCTCTCGATGCACTCGCTGGTCGTCACGCCGAGCATCGGCATCGCGATCTATCCGGCCGACGGCACGGACGTGGACACTCTGTTGCGCAATGCCGATCTTGCGATGTATTTCGCCAAGCGCGGCAGCCCCGGCAATTACGCCTACTTCGACGCGGCGATGAACGTCAAGGCGCTGCACCGGTTCACGGTCGAAGCGAAGCTGCGCGGCGCACTCGAGCGCGGCGAGTTCGCGCTGCACTATCAGCCACAGTTCGACGTCGGCACCGGCGCCCTCGTCGGCATGGAGGCCTTGCTGCGCTGGACCAACGCGGAGTTGGGCCCAATCGCGCCGTTGGAGTTCATTCCGATCGCCGAGGAAACCGGCCTGATACTCGGGATCGGCGAATGGGTGCTGCGCTGTGCCTGTCTGCAGGGCAAGGCCTGGGCGGACGAAGGCCTGCCGGCGATCCGCATGGCGGTCAACGTCTCCGGACAACAGTTCATGCTCAAGGATTTTTGCGATACGGTCGCAACGATCCTCGCCGAGACCGGGATGGACCCGAACTGTCTCGAACTCGAGATCACCGAGTCCGTGGTCATGAAGGACGAGGCCTGGGCGGAGCGTGCATTGGCGGATTTGAAGGCCCTGGGCGTCTCGCTCGCGATCGATGACTTCGGTACCGGGTACTCGAGTTTCGGACGGCTGCGGCGGTTTGCGGTCGATCGCCTCAAGATCGACCGGTCCTTCGTAACGAGCCTGCTCGAGTGCAGCGACGATCGCGCCATCGCCGCCGCGATCATCGCGATGTCGCGTTCCCTGCGCATCAACGTGACCGCCGAGGGCGTCGAGAACTTTCCGCAGCTCATGTTCCTGCAGGAGCACGAATGCCAGGAGGCGCAGGGTTTTTTGTTCAGCCGGGCACTACCACCCACCGAGGCTCACAGACTATTATGTCGCGCCGCAGAGTCGACCGGCGCGAGCCGGTCGGCGCGACTGCGCAGCATCATTGGTTGAACGGGTCGAAGCAGCTTGGGCCAAACAATTCCGCCGCGCGCCGGCTCTTCGGCGGCCACGATCCTCTTCGCGAGCCTGATCGGCACGACGATTGAGTTCTTCGATTTCTACATCTACGCGACGGCGGCCGTGCTGGTGTTCCCGAAGCTGTTCTTTCCCGAGAGCGATCAGCTGACCGGAACACTGCAGTCCTTCGCGACCTTCGCGCTCGCGTTCTTCGCGCGGCCGATCGGCTCGGCGTTGTTCGGGCATTTCGGTGATCGCATCGGCCGCAAGGCAACGCTGATCACCGCACTGTTGACGATGGGCATCTCCACGGTCGTGATCGGTCTGTTGCCCACTTACGCGTCGATCGGCGTGAGTGCCGCGTTTCTGCTCGCCGCCTGCCGTCTCGGCCAGGGTCTCGGCCTCGGCGGCGAATGGGGCGGTGCCGTGCTGCTCGCGACCGAGAATGCGCCACCGGGCAAGGAGGCCTGGTACGGCTGCTTCCCGCAGCTCGGTGCGCCGCTCGGGTTTCTCTGCTCGACCGGTGTGTTCCTGCTGCTGAGTTCCACCTTGAGCGAAGCGCAATTCCTCGGCTGGGGGTGGCGCGTGCCGTTCCTGGCGAGCGCTGCGCTCGTGCTCGTGGGTTTGATTCTGCGCCTGCGGCTCGTCGAAACCCCGCAATTCAAGCGTCTCATGGAACGCGGCGAACGCGTGCGCGTGCCGTTGCTGACCGTGATCTCGCGCCACGGCCGCCCGCTCATACTCGGCACGCTCGCCGCGACCGCAACCTTCCTCGTGTTCTATTTGATGACCGTGTTCACACTGTTCTGGGCGACCAGCAAACTCGGTTTCTCGCGCAAGGATTTTCTGATCCTGTTGATGATCGGGGTGCTGTTCTTCGGCGCGACCATTCCCGTCTCCGCACTCGTCGCCGACCGCATCGGCGCGCGCCTGATGCTGATTTTCGCGAGCATCGGCCTGTTCGCGCTCGGCTTCACGTTTCAACCGGTGTTCGGCGCCGGCACGGGTGTTGCCGTGCTCGCATTCCTCGCGCTCGGTCTCGCGCTGACGGGGCTGACCTACGGGCCGCTCGGCAGCTGCCTCGCGGCGCTGTTTCCGACCTCGGTGCGCTACACGGGCGCTTCGCTGACGTTCAATCTCGCCGGCATCGTCGGCGCCGCCTTGTCGCCGCGGATCGCAGCGACCCTGGCGACCGAGTACGGACTGCCCGCGGTCGGCTGGTATCTGTCGACGGCGGCCGCCGTTTCCCTGGGCGCGCTGCTGGTGCTCGGTCGGTTGCCGGCGACGCGCGATCCCGTCGCGGCTTAGCTGGTTCTTAGGAAATACTCGGACAAGCTCCAGGTCCCGCGATGGCCGCCGCCGCCTAAACGAGCCCCGGCAACACGCCGCCGTTCGGGCTGCCCAAACCGGTGCACGCGTCCCAGCCGACGGTCGCCGCGAAGTCGCCGTTGTTGCCCGTCGTGATGTCGCGCAAGCCTTGGGGGCTCTGGTAGAGGCGGGGATTGAGATAACCTGCGGGCGCGCCGTTGATTTGATTGATGCGTGCGATCAGGGCCGCCCAAAGCGGCGCGACTGCGCTCGTCCCGCCGATCACGGTGTCGGTGCCGTCGATGCGCACGGCATAGCCGGTTTGCGGATCCGCGTCCCCGGCGACGTCGGGCACGCCGCGCTTGGCCAAGGGCACGACGGTCCCGTCGGTTTCATGGGCGGACAGGCCTGTTTGCCAGCTCGGCGTGGCGAAGAAGCTGCTGATACCGCCGCCGGTCGCCCCGCCGGTGGCGCCGTCGTTCCAGACCGTCTCGCTGGAGATACCGGTCTGACTGGCACGCAGCGACGTGCCGCCGCAGGCGAGGGCATAAGGGCTCGAGGCGGGGAAGTCGACGTGATCGGCGCCGCCGGCGACGCCGTCGCTCGAACCGCCGTCGCCGGCCGCGACACAGACGGTGATACCCAGGGTCGCCGCCGCCTGGAACGCGGAGTCCATGGCGGTCAGTGCCTGCGACGTCCAGGTCGATTCGGCGCCGCCCCAACTGATCGAAAGCACCGAGGGGCTGTTGGTCTGATCGTGGATTGCCGTCGTGACCGCATCGAGAAAGCCGGCGTCGGTGTTCGGCGCAAAATAGGCGACCACGTGCGCCGCCGGCGCGATCGCGCCGACGACCTCGATGTCCAACATGACCTCGCCGTCGGGGCCGTCGGCGCTGCCGGTCGGCGCGTTCTCGGCTTGGTCGACCGACACGGCGGAGACCTGGACCGAACCGACACCGAGGCCGGAGAAATAGGTTTGCAGATCGGTTGCGCGAAAGCCGCCGCCCAACTCGATCAGCGCGACGCACTCACCCTTGCCGGTGCCGGCCGGGTAGCCGTAGAAGCCGGCGACTTGCAGCGGTGTATACGAGGTTGCGGCGGCCGCATGCTTGCGCAGACGGAAGTGCGGTTGCGCTTGCGGGCGATTGTCGAGGCCGAGCACGGCTTCGATGATGCCGGCGAGTTCCGACGGTATCTGGATCGAACCCGTACGGCCGCGATAGTCGCCCCGGGGATGTGCGTAACGCAGGAGCTGCACGGCGAACGCGGCCTCGAACTGTTTGACCGTCCCCGACAATCTGACCGTGCGCCGATCGGCGTGCTCGGCGACCACGGTGAGTCCCATGGCCGCGGCGAAGCTGCGCACGGCGGCGAGGTCCGCGTCGGCGGCGCCGTGCACGCGCGCAAATTCCGCACGGCTCATCGGTGCGCCGACACGATGGCCGGCCGCGAGCGTCGCGACACGCGCGTCGAACGCTTCGCGGCCACCGCGGCGTACGAGCACACTGACCTCGAGGCGTTCGGTGGGCGGCATCGGCCCGATGAGGCGCGAGCCGGCGACTGCATCGCGTTCACTTCCAGAAAGCAGAACCTGTGTCATGGGCGGCACTCCGTGGTAAGGGTTCCGGCGCGCAGTATAGAGCCTCGGTCATAGGCGTAGCGGGGGACCACGTGGCTAAAGCCCGGTGCATTTGAACATATCGTAGAGTTGCTCCACCCTGAGGCAGCGCACCGAAGCGGCATGACGATGGACAAGCGTCAGGGGCCCTCGGCCGGCGGCGGCTGTTGGACGCCGAACCGGGCGCCGGTCGGATCGGCAAGAATCGCGGTTTGTGCACCGTCCTTGTTCGCTTGCGCTTCGACCAGCACACGTCCGCCCAAGGCGAGTGCGCGCGCGACCGCGTCCGCGACGTCCGGGACGCGTACAAAGCCCACCCAGGCGCCGGCCTGCGGCCAGGAGGGGTCGGGCAGGGGGTCGATGCTGATACGCGGCCGGTCGCCGCTGCTCAGCACGATGCGTTCGAAGCCCGCGCTCGTGGGCGCGCCCAAGACCCGATACGCAAAGGTCTGCTGAAAAAACACTGCGGTCCCGGCGGGATCGCGCGCGAACAACGCAGTCCACGCCCACGCACCCGGCGGTGCGGGTGCCTGCGTGGGGTCGCCGCTCGAGGAATTTTCGAGCGCCAGCGCGAGTCCGTCGGGATCGCGGATCAAGGCCTGACGGCCGCGCTGCGCACGATTCTGCGGGTCGGCGAGCACGAGCGCCGCGTGCCGGCGGGCAAGACTCACCGCGCCATCGACATCGGGGACGGACACGAACGGCAGCCAAGCGGACGGCCGTTCCTCGCCTTCGTGAACGGCGCGTTGCAGCATGCCGGCGATCGGCTGCCCGGCGTTCATCGCCACCACGTAAGTGCCGGCCCCGGAGCGGTACTCGCGCAGTTCCCAGCCGAATAGGCCTTTGTAAAAGGCCTCGGCGCGCGCGAGGTCGGTGGTTTCGAGATCGTGCCAGATGATCTGGCCGTCGTGGTGTTCGCCGCTGGGCGGCGTGGTGATCGGCGGCAGATCGAAGCTCGGGGCTGCGAGCGCCGCCGTGCTGCAACCGAGCAGCAGGGCAAGCAGCGGCCCGCGCTGCCGCACCGAGAGTTGGCGCAATGCGTACATCGCCGCGAGCGTGGCGTCGAAGCCGGGCACCGGTCTGTACGCTAGCCCACGCTCCCACCGCGCTGCCACGAGAGGCGACGCTCGCGCGGCGCTCCCAAGAGGCTCAACTGCAGCGCCCACCGGTGCACTGCAGCGCTCAAGCGAGCTGATCGAGCACTTGTTCGATGCGCTGGAAGAGTTTGTCCTCGGTCTTCGCATCGTGACTGAAGCGCAGCTTCAGTGCGCCCTCGAGGCGGTACTCCTTGGGTCGGCCCTGGATCAATTTGAGCACGCGCTTCGGATCGATCGGGTTCTCTGCGTCGAACACGAGATAGCCGCTCGCTGCGCCCGCATCGATCTTGCGGATACCGAGTTGTGTGGCGCGCAGCTTCAGTCCCATGACGCGCAGCAGGGTCAGCGCATAGGGCGGCATGGGTCCGAAGCGATCGATCATCTCGACCTTGAGATCGTCGAGTTCAGCGCGCGATTGCGTGCTGGCGATGCGCTTGTAGAGCACCAGGCGCAGATGCACGTCGGGAACATAGTCTTCCGGGATCAGTGCCGGCAGGTGCAATTCGACCTCGGGTCCAGCGTCGAGCGGCCGCTCGAGATCCGGTTGCTTGCCGGATTTCAACGCGCTCACGGCGCGTTCGAGCAGCTCCATGTACAGGTTGAAACCGATTTCATGAATCTGTCCGCTCTGCTCATCGCCGAGCAATTCACCGGCGCCGCGGATCTCGAGGTCGTGGGTCGCGAGCGTGAAACCGGCGCCGAGTTCCTCGAGCGATTCGAGAGCTTCCAAGCGCTTGACGGCGTCGGCAGTCATGGCCTTGCGCGGCGGGGTGATCAGATAGGCATAGGCGCGGTGGTGCGAGCGGCCGACGCGGCCGCGCAGCTGATGGATCTGCGCGAGCCCGAAGCGGTCGGCGCGGTCGATGATGATGGTATTGGCCGTGGGCACGTCGATGCCGCTCTCGATGATCGTCGTGCAGACGAGCACGTTGAAGCGGCGATGATAAAAATCGAGCATGAGCTGCTCGAGTTCCCGCTCGCGCATCTGGCCGTGACCGACGGCGACGTTCGCCTCCGGGACCAATTCGCGGATCGCCTGCGCGGTCTTCTCGATGGTTTCGATGGTGTTATGCACGAAGTAGATCTGGCCGCCGCGGCGTATTTCGCGCAATGCCGCTTCGCGCACGACCGTTTCGTTCCACTCCAGTACGAAGGTCTTGACCGCGAGCCGCTCGGCCGGCGGGGTCGTGATCAAGGACAAGTCGCGCAGACCGCCCATGGCCATGTTGAGCGTGCGCGGAATCGGCGTCGCGGTCAGCGTCAGGACATCGACCTCGGCGCGCAGCGCCTTCAGGCGCTCCTTGTCGCGCACACCGAACCGGTGCTCCTCGTCGATGACGACCAAGCCTAAGTCCTTGAAGCGGACCTTTCCCTGCAGCAGGCGCTGGGTCGCGACGACGACGTCGACGCTGCCGGCGGCGATGCCCTCGAGCACGCCCGCAGCCTCCTTGTTCGTGCGGAAGCGCGACAGGCTCTCGATGCGCACCGGCCAGTCGGCGAAGCGATCCGTAAAGGTCGTATAGTGTTGTTGCGCGAGCAGCGTGGTGGGCACGAGCACAGCCACCTGTTTACCCGCTTGCACCGCGACGAAGGCGGCGCGCAGCGCGACCTCGGTCTTGCCGAAACCGACGTCGCCGCAGATCACGCGATCCATGGGTTTGTCGGAGCTGAGATCGGCGATGACTTGGTCGATCGCAGTGGCTTGATCGGCGGTTTCCTCGAACGGAAAGCCGCTCTGGAAAGCGCGGTACTCCGCCTCGCCGGAGACGATGCGCGTACCCTGGCGCGCGGCGCGCCGCGAATACAGATCGAGCAACTCCGCGGCGACGTCGCGGATGCGCTGCGCCGCCTTGCGGCGCGCCTTTTGCCATTGATCGCCGCCGAGCTTGTGCAGCGGCGCAGTCTCGGCGGGTGCGCCGGTGTACCGGGACACGAGGTGCAGCGCCTGTACGGGCACGTACAGCTTGTCGCCATCGGCGTACTCGAGCACGAGAAATTCGCCGATCTCGCCGGCCACGTCCATGGTCTGCAGGCCGACGTAGCGGCCGACGCCGTAGGTTTCGTGCACGACCGGCGCGCCGATGCGCAGATCCGACAGTTCCTTGAGAATCTTGGCAGGGTCGCGTTCGGCGTGCCGGCGCCGCCGCTCCTGGCGCGCGCGATCGCCGAACAATTGCGCCTCGGTGAGCATCTCGAGCGGTGGTGCGGCGAGCGCCAGACCGTTGACGACCGGCGACACGGTGATGCCGAGCCGGGCGTCGCTCGCGACGAAGCTCGCGAAGCTGTCGAACAGGTCGGGCCGCAGGCTCCGCACGCGCAGCAGATCCATGAGCAACTCACGCCGCCCGGCCGACTCCGCGGCGAGCAACACGCGGGCGGGGCTCGCCTCCAGGTGGGCGACGAGCGCCGCGGCCGGTTGTTCGGCACGGGCATCGATGCGCACCGTGGGCGGCGCGGTGGTGGCGAAATTACGCTGCGGGCCGCCGAGCTCCGGCGGCCATTCGAAGTGATGCAATTGCACGCGCGGCCAGACCGCGAGCAGCGCGCCGAACTCGGCGGGCGGCAGGAACAGCTCGGCAGGGTCCAAGATCGGGCGGTGGCGGTCGTGACGCAGCTGCTCGTGGCGGAGGACGATGCCCTGCCAGAGACCGTCGGCCGCATCGCTCGCATCGTTCACGTCGACGATGACCGCGCCCGGCGGCAGGTACTCGAACAGATGCGCGCTGCGCTCGAAGAACAGCGGCAGGAAATATTCGATGCCGCCCGAGGCGATGCCCTGACTGACGTCGCGATAGACCGCCTGATCGGACAAATCGCCGGGGAACCGCAGGCGGTAGCGTCGCCGGAACTCGCGCACCGCGTCCGGATTCAGCGGTGTCTCCCGCGCCGGCAGCAGCTCGATGCGCTCCAAACGATCGCCCGAGCGCTGCGTGTCGGGGTCGAACAGGCGGATGCTGTCGACGTCGCGATCGAGCATGTCGATGCGGTACGGGCTGTCCGAACCCATCGGAAACACGTCGACAAGCGAGCCGCGGACTGCGAATTCGCCGTGGGCGACGACCTGGGTGACGGCGGCGTAGCCCGCCGCCTGTAGTTGCGCGCGCAGGGCCTCGAGATCGAGCGCCTCGCCGACGTGCACCTTGAGCGAATACGCCTCGATGTAACTGCGTGGCGGCAGACGCTGCAGCAACGTGTCGACCGCAACGATCCAGACGCCGGTGCGCGCACGCGGCAATTCGGCGAGCGTGGCGAGGCGCGCCGAGGCGATATCCGGATGGGCCGAGAAGCTGTCGTAAGGCAGCGTCTCCAGATCGGGAAACACGTGCACCGACAGGCGCCGATCCGCGAAGAAGCGGATCTCGTCGCTCAAGGTCTCCGCCTCCCGCGAGTTCGGTGCGAGCACGATCAGCGGGCCGGGCGCCTCTGCCGCGGCTTCGGCGATCGCGAGCGAGGGTGCGGCGCCATAGAGTTTCCCCCAACGGACGAGGGGCGAATCTACGGTGGGTAGAGGCGGTGCGAGAAGAGCCACGGGTTCCAAAAAAAAAGCGCCCACCGGGACGTCGCAGTCGCGGTGGGCTGGTATCTGTCGGCGCGGATGTTACGTGAAGGGTGCTTTACCCTGCAACCACGCTGTGAATCACATGATCGTTTTCGAAGTAAACGATGAAGCCCGGATATTCCCAGCGCGAGATCGGCGGTTTGCCGACTGCGGGCACCTTGCTGACCGGTGCGCCGAAATGCTCTGCAACCTGGGTCATGGTCATGCCGCGCGCCGGCGTCGCGACGCCGGAATCCTTGATGGCGATGCCGCCGTTGTCGGTCGGCACGGTTTCCGCGGCGGCCAGCCCGCTGAGCCCGGTCGACGTCACGATGGTCATCAGGGCGGCCATCATCAGGGTTTGCTGGTGCATTCCTTACCTCCCGCACATTGCCTAAGAACGGCCAATTGTAGCATCGCTCCCGGGGTCCAAGAGTTGACTCAATTAACACTCTGATTGCATTGATTTTTCCCCAAACGCACGCCGTGTGGTTTAATCGCGCCGGATGTTCCAGCCCATTCCGGTATTCGTGGGCCTGCGTTATTCGCTGGCCCGCGAGCATGGCTTTTTCGTGTCCTTCATCACCTGGGTTTCGCTGCTCGGTGTCGCGGTGGGCGTGTGGGCGCTGATCACGGTCATCTCGATCATGAACGGCTTCGAGACCGATCTACGGACGCGCCTGCTCAGCGTCTCCGCCGACGCCATCGTGACCCACGCGGGCGACGTGATCGCGGACTGGCCGCAGCTCATGGCCGATCTCAGGGGCTCGCCGGGGCTGGTCGGGGCTGCGCCCTACCTCGATACCGACGCCATGTTGAGCCGGTCCCCGTCGATGAGCGGTGCGGTCGTGCGCGGCATCGATCCGGACCTCGAACCGCGGGTCTCGCAAATCGGCGACTCCTTGCACGGCGGCAAGCTCGAGGATCTGCAACCCGGCAGCAACCACATCGTGCTCGGCCAAATCCTCGCCTATGAGCTGCAGGTGGTCGTGGGCGACTCCGTGACCGTGATGATCCCGAGCGGTGGCAAGACCACGGCCGGCGGTTCGACCGAACTCGTACCGCGCCTGCGCGAGTTCCAAGTCGTGGGAATTTTCGACGTCGGTGTCCAGGAACAGGACAGCGCGCTCGCGCTCGTCAATCTCGCCGACGCCGAGAGCTTGCGCGGCCTGACCGGACCCACCGGCATACGCCTGAAATTCGACGACGTGCTGAACGCGCCCGCGCTGTCGCGCGATGTGGCCGCGCGCCTGCCTCGGGGCCTCGAGGTCCGCGACTGGACCCAGGAGAACGCCGCCTATTTCCGCGCGATCAAGATCGAGAAATCGATGACGGGCTTGCTGCTCATGCTGATCGTCGCGGTCGCGGTGTTCAACATCGTCGCCACCTTGGTCATGGTCGTCAATGACAAGCGCACGGATATCGCGATCTTGCGGACCCTGGGCTTGAGTCCCCGGGGCGTGCTCGTGATCTTCATGACCCAGGGCGTTCTGATCGGTTGGATCGGCACGGCCGTCGGCGTGGCTCTTGGCATCGCAACCGCGCTCAACGTCGATGTGATCGTGCCGTTCATCGAGCACCTGTTCCACTTTCACATCATGGATCCGAGCGTCTATTACGTGGACGGCATCCCGAGCGAGATGCACCCCCACGACGTGTTGTTGATCGGCCTCGCGGCGCTCTTGCTGACCTTCTCCGCGACGATTTATCCCTCCTTGCGCGCCTTCAAGACCGCGCCCGCCGAAGCCTTGCGGTACGAATGATGAGCACCGGACACGACTGATGAGCACCTGGTACGAAGGTTTCGTGGGACTGCGCTATCTGCGTCCGGCGCCGCGCCGCGGCTTCGTCTCGCTGATCGCCGGCATCGCGATCTTGGGGTTGGCGCTCGGGGTTGCGGTCCTGATCGTCGTGCTGTCGGTCATGAACGGCTTCGAGGAGGTGCTGCGCACGCGTATTCTGAGCCTCACCGGTCATGCGACGATTTCCGGCCTCGACTCGGAACAAGACCGCATCGCCGACTGGCGTCCCGACCTCGACACGCTCGCCCACTTGCCCGGGATCATCGCCGCGGCGCCGTATATCGAGGCCCAGGGCATGCTCGTGCATGGCGCGAAGTCCGCGGGCATCCTGTTGCGCGGTATCGTCCCCGCCGAGGAACAGCGCGTCGTCGATCTCGCACCGCATCTGCAAAGCGGCCGCCTCGACGCACTCGTCCCCGGTGGCTACAAGATCATCCTCGGCAGCGCCCTCGCCGAAGCCTTGGGCGCGCAGGTCGGCGATCGCGTGATTCTGGTCGTGGCCGAGGGCAACGTCACACCCGTGGGTATCCTGCCACGCATGCGCGCGTTCCAGGTCGTCGGCATCCTCTCGGTCGGCATGTACGACTACGATCGGCGCGTCGCGCTGGTCGCGATGGCCGACGCTGCCAAAGTGTTGCAGATGGGCGACGATATCACGGGCCTGCGGCTCAATCTGGTCGACATGTATGCCGCGCCACGCGTCGTGCATGATGCGGCGGTCGCGCTCGGCGGTGGCTTCAATGTCGAGGACTGGACCGGCAAGCACATGAACTTCTTCAAATCGATCGAGATCACGAAGCGGATCTTGTTCGTGATTCTCTCCCTCGTGGTCGCGGTCGCGGCCTTCAACATCGTCTCGACCATGGTCATGGTCGTCAAGGACAAACGCCGTGACATTGCGATCCTGCGCACGTTCGGTGCCTCGCCGCGCAGCATCCTGCAGGTATTCGTGATCCAAGGCAGTCTGATCGGGCTGCTCGGGATCGTGCTCGGCGTAGCGCTTGGGGTCAGCCTCGCGGTCAACTTGCAACAGCTCGTGCACGGTCTGGAACGCCTCGTCGGCATCCAGTTTCTCGACGCGCGCGTGTATTTCATGAGCGATCTGCCCGCACACGTGCATCTCGTCGACGTCCTGCAAATCTGCGGCATCGCATTCGTGCTCGCCTGTTTGTCGACGATCTATCCGGCCTGGCGCGCGGCGCGACTGCTGCCCGCCGAGTCGTTGCGTACCGAATGAACGATCACGACGACGGTATCTTCTCCACGAAGGAACAGCCAAGGCGATGACGACGACGAACGCAATGGTGCTCGAGGGCGCCGGACTCGTGAAGGAATTCGTGCAGGGCGCGACCCGGCTGCAGGTGCTCGCCGGTGCCGCGATAGAGGTGCGCGCGGGCGAGCGAATCGCGATCGTCGGCGCCTCCGGTTCCGGCAAGACGACCCTGCTGCAACTACTCGGCGGACTCGATCTGCCGACCAGCGGAACGGTGCGTATCGCGGGGGCTGCGATGAACGAACTCGACGACACCGAGCGCGGCATGTTGCGCAACCGCGCCGTCGGTTTCGTGTATCAGTTTCACCACTTGTTGCCGGAGTTCTCCGCGCTCGAGAACGTCGCCATGCCCCTGCTCGTGAGGCGCATGGCGCCACGGCTCGCGCGCGAACAGGCGGCCGCGATTCTCGCGCGTGTCGGTCTCGCGCAACGCCTGGAGCACCGGCCCGCGCAACTGTCCGGGGGTGAGCGCCAGCGCGCCGCCGTGGCGCGCGCACTGGTGACCCGTCCGCAGTTGGTGCTGGCCGACGAGCCCACCGGCAACCTGGACGGTGCGAATGCCGCACAGGTGTTCGAGTTGATGCTCGAACTGAACCGGGAACTCGGCACGAGCCTGGTGATCGTCACGCACGACGAGCGCCTTGCGGCGCGGCTCGACCGGACCCTGGCGCTCGTCGACGGACTATTGGTGGAGCGGGCGACGGCTGCAGCGGCTGCGCCGCCGCCGTAGCAGATAGACGACGCGGGCGCGCCAGAGGCCCTGCGCGAGCACATAACCGACTGCGGCCGAGGCCGCGCCGAGAAACAGGGCCCCGAGCAGCAAAGGTCCCCAAAGTTGGGCGAGAATGCGGCCCATGTTGTGGTGGTCGACGTGACGGATCACCGGCATCAAGTCCCGGCCCATCAGCAGGGCGCCGACCCAGATCGAGCCCACGACCTGGGGCAGCCACGTGAATGGGTTGCTCACGAACACGGTCGCGAACAGCACGGGCAGATTCAGCCCGAACATGACGCCGATGATCGTGCAGACGATCAGATGCAGCGGAAACAGCGGCGTCGGGGGAATGAAGGCGATGAACAGTCCCAACGCAAAGGCGCGCGTCACACTGCTGCGATGAAAGTTCCAGCAGACCGGATTCATGACGATGGCCGTGAAGGGCCGGAGAAACCAGAGTCTCTCCAGCGCGTCGCGGTCAGGTGTGATGCGTTTTAGCCAGCGTTGCATGGATTTCTCGAATCCTGCCTATGGTATGCCTGTGCACGCAGAATTGGGATAGGCGCGGAAGTGCGCTCGCGTGGGCGGTCAAGTATCATGCCGGGTTACCTGGACAGTAAGGAACGAGTATCCAAATGTGGGAGATCATCCGCGCGGGCGGCGGTTTCATGTGGCCTATCATCGTCTGCTCGGTTGCCGCGGTCGCCATCATCCTGGAGCGCCTTTGGGCCTTGCAGAGCAGCCGCGTCATTCCCGGTGATCTGGGCCAAAAAGTCTGGAATTGGATCGAAGCGGACCAGCTCAGCGACAAGCTGATCACGGCCCTGCAGCAGAATTCTCCGCTCGGTCAGCTGCTGGCGATAGGCATCGCGAATCGCGACAAGCCCCGGGCCCTCATGGTCGAGCGACTGCAGGACGGTGGCCGACACGTGGTTCACGATTTGGAGCGCTTTCTCAATACGCTCGGCACGATCGCCGCGGTCTCGCCGCTGCTCGGGCTGCTCGGCACGGTCGCCGGCATCATCCACGCGTTCAATGCGATCACGGCCAACGGCATCGGCGATCCGCGCGTCCTTTCGGGCGGCATCGGCGAGGCCTTGATCACCACGGCGGCGGGATTGTCGGTCGCGATTCCATCCCTGATCGCGTACCGCTTCCTGCGCGGCAAGGTCGAGCGGCTCGTGATCCAGATGGAAAAAGAGGCGATGCGGGTCGTCGATGCGCTCGATGAACGCAGCCGGCTGCTCGCGGGCGCCTGAGCATGAACCTTCAGCCGCGCCGCCGTGAAGATCCGGAGATCAATCTGATCTCCATGATCGACGTACTGCTCGTACTGCTGATTTTTTTCATGGTCTCGACGACCTTCAACCAGGAAGGCCGCGTCAAGGTGCAGCTGCCGCAGTCGAGCGACACCCCCATCCCCAATCCCACGCACGAGCCCCTGGTCGTGACCGTGACGGCCGAGGGAACGTATCGCGTCAACGAACGTACCCTGATCAATTCCAGTCCTGATACGCTGCGCGCCGCCTTGCTCAAGGAGGCCGGCACGGACCGCGGTCCGATCACGATTCGCGCCGACGGCCGCGCCACGCATCAATCGGTGATCACGGCCATGGATGTCGCCGGCAAGCTCGGGTTCTCTCAATTGAACATCGCGACGGTGCACGACGAGACGACTCCGTGAGCGAGGGGCGAAAACCCTGGGGCATCTACCGGCGTCTGTTGCCCTATGCGCGTCCCTATGCCGGTGTGTACTTGGTCGGTGTGCTCGGTATGGTGTTGTTCTCGGCGAGCGAAGCGTCGTTCGCTCTGTTCGTCAAATACCGGTTCAATGAAGAGTTCATCACGACGCACCCGTTCACGGTCTGGGCCGTGCCGCTGTTTGTGATCGGGGTGTTTGCGCTGCGCGGTGTCGGCGACTTCGTGGGCAATTACTTTCCGAGCTACGTCGGCCGCCAGGTCATCAAAGGGCTGCGCCGCGATGTGTTCGCACACTATCTGCGTCTGCCGACCGCCTACCTGGACGCCGAGAAATCCGGTCATCTGCTCTCCAAGCTGACCTACAACGTCGAGATGGTCGCGAACGCCGCGACGGTCGGCTCGATCGCCTTGATCAAAGAACCCGTCACGATCGCCTTCATGATCGTCATCCTGTTCTGGCTCAATTGGCGACTCGCCTTGTTCTGCATCGCCGTGGGTCCCTTCATCGGCTGGCTCATGCAGGGTATCAATCGCAGTTTCCGGCGCTACAGCGCGCGCATCCAGAACTCGATGGGCGACATCACGCGGGTCGCCAAGGAGGCGATCGACGCGCATCGGCTGATCAAGATCTTCAATGCCGAGCAGCACCAGGACGCGCGTTTCGAGCAGGCCAACGAACAGAATCGGGCCTCGAACATGAAGCTCGCGCGCGCGCAGTCGATCAGCAATCCGATCATCCAATTCATCGCCTCGCTCGCACTCGGCGCCGTGCTCTGGTTCGCGATCGGTCAGATCCTGTCGCACCACATGCTGTTCGGGGATTTCTTTGCGTTCTTGGTCGCTGCGCTGGGCGTACCCCCGGCCCTGCGCCGGCTCGTCAACGTCACCGGACCCTTGCAGCAGGGCATCACGGCGGGTGAGAGCGTGTTCGAGCTCATGGACCAGCCGGGCGAAACCCAAGGCGGGACGGTCGCGATCAAGCGCGCGCGCGGCGAAATCGAATTTCGCAACGTTTCCTTCGTATACGACGTCGCCAAGGGCGGTGTGCTGCATGACGTGAGTTTCCATGCGCGGCCGGGCGAGACCGTCGCCTTCGTCGGACCCTCGGGCAGCGGCAAGACCACGCTCGTGAGTCTCGTGCCGCGTTTCTACGACGTCCAACGCGGCGCGATCCTGATCGACGGCGTCGACGTGCGCCACTACCGGCTCGCCGATTTGCGCAACCAGATCAGCCTCGTCAGCCAGGATGTCGTGCTGTTCAACGACACGATCCGCAACAACATCGCTTTCAATGCCACCGACCGAACCGACGCCGAAGTCGAGGCCGCCGCACGCGCGGCGAACGTCATGGAATTCGTCGCCGAGCAGCCGTTGGGCTTCGACGCGCCGCTCGCCGATCGCGGCAGCAACCTGTCCGGCGGTCAGCGGCAACGCTTGTCGATCGCCCGTGCCTTGCTCAAGGATTCGCCGATCCTGATTCTCGACGAGGCAACCGCGGCGCTCGACAACGAGTCGGAGCGTCGCGTGCAGGCGGAACTGTCCTTGCTGATGCGCGGGCGGACGACTCTGGTGATCGCCCACCGGCTCTCGACCGTGGAGAATGCCGACCGCATCATCGTGCTCGATCGCGGACGCATTGCCGAGGTCGGTACCCACCGGCAACTGCTCGCGCTCGACGGGCTCTATGCTTCCCTGCACGGCCTGAAGTTTACCGCTTAGCGGCCGGAGCGGCGTAGGCGTGCGCACCGAAGCCTGGCTGAACCGCATCTGGTACGAAGGCCGTCCACCGCCCTGGTGGCTGCGCTCCCTCGCAGGGCTTTATGGCGCAGTGACTGCCGTGCGCCGCGATCTTTATCGCAGCAATCTGCGCCGGTCCACCCGGCTCGCCGTGCCGGTGATCGTGGTCGGGAACCTCAGCGTCGGCGGCACCGGCAAGACCCCCGTAGTGCTCTGGCTGAGCGAACAACTGAAGGGCCGCGGCTTGGCGCCGGGTATCGTGACCCGTGGTTTCGGGGGCCGGGTACGCGGTCCGCAACTCCTCGACGCCGCGGCGGAGCCGGCGGACGTGGGCGACGAACCGGTGTTGCTCCAGCGCCGCGCCGGTGTTCCCGTGGCCGTTGGTCGGGACCGACCAGCCGCAGCGGCCTTGCTGCAGCGGGCGGGCTGCGACCTCATCATCAGCGACGATGGTTTACAGCACTATGCGCTCGAACGTGATTGCGAGATCGTCGTCATCGACGGCCTGCGCCGCTTCGGTAATGGTCGACTACTTCCTGCGGGTCCGTTGCGCGAGGCTCCGCAGCGCTTACGCGCCGTCGATGCCCTGATCGTCAACGGGGGCGAGGCAGCTGCGGTGACCGGCGGCTGTTTGCTCGCGCAGCCGTTCGCGATGGGGCTCGTGGCGGCATCGGCCGTTGCGCTCGTGGGTGGCGCAAAGCGGCCGCTCGCCGCGTTTCGCGGCGCACCCGTGCACGCCGTCGCCGGCATCGGCAATCCACGCCGGTTCTTTACGATGCTGCGCGACGCGGGTCTCGAACTCATCGAACACCCGCTGGCCGATCACGCGCGCATCGCCGCCGCCGATATTTGCTTCCCGGATCGAAATCCGGTGCTGATGACGGAGAAGGATGCCGTAAAATGTGGCCGGCTGGCGGACGAGAGGCATTGGTACGTACCGGTCGCTGCAGGGTTCGAGCCCGCGGCGCGGGAGGCGCTGGTCGAGCTCGTCTTGCGACGCACGGGTCTTACGAAGTCGATGGATGGTGAGGTTCAGCGTGGATAAGCGTTTATTGGAATTGTTGGTATGTCCGGTTTGCAAGGCGCCATTGCGCACGGCGGGTACGGGCGCGTCGCTCGAGCTCGTCTGCCGCGCGGATCGGCTGGCCTATCCGGTGCGCGAGGGCATCCCCATGATGCTACCCGACGAGGCGCGCGTGCTGGGCAGCGACGATCCGCTGCTCGTGCGCTGAGCACTGCAGGCGCGGCTAAGTGTTTCACGTCGTCATACCGGCACGCTACGCAGCCTCACGCTTGCCCGGCAAGCCGCTCGCGCCGATCGCCGGTCGACCCTTGATTCAGTTCGTTTGGGAGCGCGCTCGCGCGAGCGCTGCCGCGGACGTCGTGATCGCCACCGACGATGAGCGTGTGCGCCTGGCCGCCGCCGGGTTCGGCGCCGATTGCGTGTTGACCGAGGCTTCGCACCTGTCAGGCACCGATCGAGTCGCCGAGGTCGCGCGAGCGCGTGCTTGGGCTCCCGATGACATCGTCGTCAACGTGCAAGGCGACGAGCCGCTGATCGATCCCGGATTGATCGCGAGCATTGCCACGGCGCTCGTCGATCGTCCGGAGTTCGACATTGCGACCGCCGTCGCTCCGGTGCAGTCGCTTGCGGAATTCCGCGATCCGAATTGCGTCAAAGCGCTGCGCGCCGAGGATGGACGGGCCTTGTATTTCAGCCGCGCGCCCGTGCCCTGGCCGCGCGATGCGCTCGTGGCCGGTGAGCCGGCTCGCTATGAGGGTGCTTGGCGCCATATCGGGATCTATGGTTTTCGCGTCCACAGTCTCTTGCGTTTTGCGGCCTGGGCACCGACACCGCTCGAGACCACCGAGAAGCTCGAACAGTTGCGCGCCCTGGAGTGGGGTATGCGCATCTTTCTCGTGACGCTTGCGGCCGCGCCGGCGGCCGGCGTCGACACGCCTACGGACCTGGAGCGCGTGCGTGCGCTATACGATCAGCAGCCTTCGAGCACTGCGGCCGCAGCCGCGAACTGCAGCGTGTCCACTAGTTCGCGCAGTGACTCATAAGGTGAGGTGCCCAGTCGCTGCCGCAATCGCGGCGCGAGCGAACGAAAAAGATCGATGGACGACTGGGTCTGCAAGCGCAACATGCGGGCAAGATTCAAGACCTCGGCGGACCCAAGCGCCGGTGCAGTCGCTGCTGCGCGCGACGTCTCATCGCCCGCGGCCGCATCCGATGCGCTCGGCGCCGCATCTTGCAATCGGCGGAGGCGAATCGCCAGCTGCTTGGTCAGCAGCCGAACCTCCTCCACGTTGCCGACGACACAGGCCTCCTCGATCAGGCCCGCGAGTCGGTGAACGGCCAAGGCGCCGAGGGTGCCCGCACAGCCTTTGAGCTTGTGGACGCGACCGGCAAAGACGCTATTGGCCGGATTTTCGCCGATCTCGACCAAAGCGATATCCTCGAACTCGATCAATAGACGACCCAGTAGCGAGCGGAACAGACCGACGTCATCGCCGAAGCGTCCGTGCGCGGCCGCCGAATCGATGCCGTCGATCTCCGGCCACCCAGCAACGCGGCACGCCGCAACGACGATCGGTTCCGCGATCGTGGCCGGCGCCGGGAAATGCGTGAGGCGCGCGTGCTGACGAACGGTTTGCACGAGCTTCTGTGGATCGAACGGTTTGATGATGAAATCGTTCATGCCCGCCGCGAGCGCCTTGGGCCGATCGCTGCTCATGGCGCCTGCGGTCAAGGCGATGATGGGCAGATCCGCGAGACCCAGTTCGCCGCGGATACGGCGGGTGGCGGCGTGGCCATCGAGTACCGGCATTTGCACGTCCATCAATACGACGTGGAAGCCGCTCGGTTCGGCCCGCAGGCGATCCACCGCCTCTTCACCGTTGCTGGACAAGCAAACGCAGGCGCCCTGCATCTCGAGAATCCGCTTCGCCACATCCAGATTGATATCACTATCGTCCACGACCAAGACGCGCACGCCGCACAATGCCGGCGTGGGCAAGGCCGTCGGCGGCGCCACGGGTCGATCGAGCGTCGCCTGGGTCGCCAGCGCAAACTCCAAGGTGACGCTGAATTCGCTGCCGACGCCGAGCGTGCTGCTCATGCCGACCTCTCCGCCGAGCAGCGTGACCATGTGTTTGACGATCGACAGCCCGAGCCCCGTGCCGCCGAAGCGGCGCGTGATCGATGCATCCGCCTGCATGAACGGCGTGAACAAGCGCGCCTGAACGTCCGGCGCGATGCCGATACCGGTATCGCTGACCACGAACAACAGAGTCACGCGGCCCGCGTCGGCCGTGATCTGTCGAACGCTCAGCTCGACGCTGCCGCGGTCCGTATACTTGATCGAGTTCGAAAGCAGGTTGGTGAGGATCTGGTTGAGACGGTTGGCGTCGCCTTTCAATGCGCCGGCCAAGTCGTCGGCAACGCTGACCCTGAACTCGATCCCCTTGGCGTCCGCCTGGACGCGCATCACGTCCGCGAGCTCGGACAGCAACTCACGGGGCTTGAACGACGTACATTCGAGCACGACCTCGCCGGCTTCGATCTTCGCAAGATCCAGAACGTCGTTGATGATCGAGAGCAGCGATCGGCTCGCCAAATTCACCTTCGCCAGAATCGAGGCCTGGTCGGCGTCCAGTTTGGTTTGTCCGAGCAAGTACGACAGACCGATCACGGCGTTCATCGGCGTGCGAATCTCATGACTCATGTTGGCGAGAAATTCGCTCTTCGCGCAATTGGCGTGTTCCGCGGCCGCGGTGGCCTCGCGCAAGGATTTCTCGTATTGTTTGCGCTCGGTGATTTCCCGCACCGAGGCGACCACGCCCTGCAGCCTGCGGTCGCGATCGTAGTACGTCGTGGCACTGTACGAGACGACCGTGGTCTTGCCGTCGCGATCGCGCGCCGTCAGTTCGTAGTCCGTGACCTTGCCGTTGCCGAGCGCCAGCTTGCTTCCGGCCGCGGCACGCGCCGGATCCGTGAAGAAGTCCTTGAACGGCGCGCCTATCAATTCATCGCGCGTGGAGCCGGTCAAGGATTCCATCTGTTTGTTGACGTCGGTGATGATGCCGCGCGTATCGGTCGTCATCAGCGCGTCGATATTAGACTCGAACAAAGACCGGGTGTAGAACTGGTAGTCGCGCAGACGCTGGGCGAGCTGCGTCTGCTCGGCTTCGATCTGCTTTCTCGCCGTATTGTCGGTGCCGATCAGGAGATAGCCGATGATGGTCCCGTCGGCGTCGCGCAGCGCCGTGACCGACACGATCGCCGGGAAGCGGCTCCCGTCCTTGCGGATGTAAGTCAGCTCGTAGATGTCCTCGATGCCGCGCGAGGCCTTGAACACCAAGGCCTCGAATCCGGGTGCGATCGGCGTTGCGAGTTCGCTGGAGAGCGCCTGCGCCCGCATGATGACTTCCTGGGGATCGGAGATGTCGGCCGGTGTGATCTTGTTGATGACGTCGGCCGCGGCAAAGCCCAGCATGCGTTCGGCGCCGACATTGAAGAGTTGGATGACGCCCGTCGCATCGGTGGCGATGCTCGAGAAGTTGGCGCTGTGCAGGATGGCGCTCTGCAGAGCGTCCGATTTGAGCAGGGCCTCTTGCGCCTTCTTTCTATGCATCGCGGTTTGAGTCAGGCGGCGTCAGCGCCTCGCCAAAGCGCGCCCAGCGGCGATTCGGACGCCGCGATCTCCATCTCCGGGGTGTCCACGTCCGCGATGTCGCGGAACGCAGCTTGGGCACGGCCCGCGCGTTTGGCGCAATAGAGCGCCCGATCGGCGGCAAGCACGAGGTCGCTGCCGTCGCGGCCCGGTCTCGCGCCGACGACGAAGCGCAGGTCCTCAGCCGCATTGGGCCAGCAAGGACTCTGTTCATCGTGGCAGGCGATGCCGATGCTCACGGTGACGTGATGGGTGGGCGTCGGCGAATCGCGGTGGAATATCCCGGACGCCTCGACCGCCTCCAGTGCCCGGCGCGCCACATGCTCCGCACCCGCTCTCGAGGTGTTCGGCAACAGTACGACGAACTCTTCGCCGCCGCAGCGCGCGACGTGATCCGAGGGCCGGCGGGCCACGCCGAGCAATACGCGAGCCAGCTGGCGCAGGCAGGCATCACCCCTCGGGTGTCCGTAGCGATCGTTGAAGGACTTGAAGTGATCGACGTCGATCATCAGCAGGGACACCGGGTCGCCGGCGCGACGGGCGATCAGCCACTCGCGCGCGAGTGTCTGATCAAACTGACGCCGGTTCGCGATTCCCGTGAGGCTGTCGGTCAATGAATCGCGCCGCAGACCATCGGCCATGCGCTTCAGACTCAAATGTGTCTTCACGCGGGCCAGCACGATCGAGGACTTGAACGGCTTACCGATGTAATCCGCGGCGCCCATCTCCAGCGCGGATACCTCGAATCCGGCCTCGCTGTGGCTGGTGATGAAAATCACGGGCACATCGGCGAGTCCGGGGTCCGCCTTGAGCGCCTCCAGCACCTTGAAGCCGCTCATTCCAGGCATTTCCGCATCCAGCAGAATGATATCCGGGCGCGTCGTCCGGGCGATTCGCAGCGCATCCGCACCGTTGGTCGCAAAGCGTATGTTGCCTTCCGCGCAGAGGATGCAGCTCAGCAGCTGCATGGCGCCCGGATCGTCGTCGACGAGCAGGATATCCGCGTCGTTGTCGCACGGCGGCTTGGGATCGGACTGTTCGGATCGTCTTGAAGTTCTCGTGACCATGCGAGGCAGTAGGCGCTTTCGGCGACGTTCAGATGCGCATCGCATCCCATTACCGCCAAACATTTTGTAAAACCCGGCCTCGACTGACGAGAACCCGATGCGCCGCACACTACGGGCCTTGACGGGCTGCGGGGAGGCCAAAGAGGTATACTGGGCTGCGCCGGCTATCTACCCACGGGAGCGAGGTCCATTCGTATGCGCAAACAGTTATCGGCTCTGGTCCTGTGCACGGTCGTGGTGGCTCTCCCGGGCTTCGTTCAGGCCAAGGGCTGCGTCAAAGGGGCAGCCGTCGGTGCGGTCGCCGGGCATGTTGCGGGTCATCATGCGGTCGCCGGTGCCGCGATCGGCTGCGTCGTCGGTCATCATCGCGCGAAAGTCAAAGAGCGGGAGGCGAGAGAGCAGGCCGCTGCGGCTCAGCAGCGCGCCAACCCCCCGGCGAGCCGCTGATCTGGGAGAAAAGGTCCCTGCGCTGTGCGGCCCACCCGCGTGTTATTCGTCTGCCTCGGCAATATTTGCCGCAGTCCGACAGCCGAGGGTGTGTTGCGCGACCTGGCCGCGCGCGAGGCGCCGCAGCTGCGGCTCGACGTCGACTCGGCAGGCACGGCCGACTATCACATCGGCGCTCCGCCGGATCCACGTACTCAAAGCGCGGCGCGTGCTCGCGGCATCGATCTCAGCGGATTGCGTGCCCGTCAGATCGAGGGCCGGGACTTTGAGCGCTTCGATTACATACTGGCGATGGACGAAGATAACCTGGTGCAGCTCGAGCGGCTGCGGCCGCGTGACGCCCACGCGCAGTTGCAGCTGTTCATGAGTTACGCACCGCAACTCGGTCAGCGCGAGGTGCCGGATCCCTACTACGGCGGTCCGCAGGATTTCGAGGCCGTGCTCGACCTCACCAGCGCCGCAGCGCGCGGCTTCATCGCCGCGCTCGAGCGTGCTTAGGCTGCTTAGAGGAGGTTCCGTAGCAGCCAGTACAGGCCGCCCGCAAGGGCGATCGAGACCGGCAGCGTGAGCACCCACGCCATGAGAAGGTTGCGCACCGTGGCCCACTGTAGGCCCGAATGGTTCGCGACCATGGTGCCGGCCACGCCCGACGAAAGCACGTGGGTCGTGCTCACCGGCAGGCCGAAGGCGTCGGCCGCACCGATCGTCGCCATTGCCACGAGTTCGGCCGATCCGCCCTGGGCGTAGGTCAGATGCGTCTTGCCGATGCGTTCGCCGACGGTCACGACGATGCGCTTCCAGCCGATCATCGTGCCGAGGCCCAGTGCAATTGCGACCGCTACCTTGACCCAGGTCGGGATGAACTTGGTCGCGTCGTCGAGTTGCGTCTTATAGGCGGCCAGAGTCTTTTGATCGCCGGTATCGATCGCCACGGACTTGGACTTGGCGAGCAGCCGCAGGCTCTCGGAGACCAGGTAGATGTCGTTGCGGATATTGACCATCGATTCGGCAGGGACCTTGTCGAGGGAGTGATAGGTGTTGACCTTGGTGTCGATGACCTTGCCGAGCGCGATCATCGCCGGGATGTTCTCGGCGGCGACGCTGCGCTTACGCACGATGTCGATAACCGCCGTATGCGGATCCGCAGGAGCGACGCCTTGCGCATAATGGGACAGTGCGGTCTGTGCATCCGCCGAGACGGCGAGGAAGTGGGTGACGTCCTGTTCGTGCATCGTGCGGTTCAGGGCGTAGGCAGTCGGCACGGTGCCGATCAGGATCAACATGATCAGGCCCATGCCCTTCTGGCCGTCGTTCGATCCGTGCGCGAAGCTCACGCCCGTGCAGGTGAGGATCAGCAGACCGCGGATCCAGAACGGCGGCGGCGCGCTACCCTTGGGCTCGGCATACAGACGGGGAACCTTGATCGTCGCTTTGGCGAGCATCAGCAGCAGCGCCGCGAGACTGAAGCCGACCAAGGGCGAGAGCAGCAAGGATTCGCCGATTTTGGTGGCCTGGGCCCAATCCACGCCGCTCGTACCGCTTGCCTGGGTCGCCATGAGCTGATTCATGAGGCCGACGCCCATGATCGATCCGATCAGCGTGTGCGAACTGGAGGAGGGCAGGCCGAAATACCAAGTCCCTAGATTCCAGATGATCGCCGCGATCAACAAGGCGAACACCATCGCGAAGCCGGCGCCGCTGCCGACCTGCAGGATCAGTTCCACGGGCAGAAGCGAGACGATCCCGAAGGCGACCGCGCCGCTGGAGACGAGCACGCCGAGAAAGTTGAAGAAGCCGGACCACACGACCGCGAGATTCGGTGCCATGGAGTGGGTATAGATGACGGTTGCGACCGCGTTCGCGGTATCGTGGAAGCCGTTGACGAACTCGAAGCCGAGCGCGATCAGCAGGGCGATGCCCAGCAGGATGTAGGGAAAGGCGCGGCTATCGCGTACCACGGACAGGTCGTTCGCCAGATGGTAGCCGGCGTAGATCACGCCGACGATGAGCACGACCCCAGCGAGCACGTTGAACCAGGGGTTTGACTTATTGCTGCCCAGCGGCGAAGTTAGCGGCGTCTGGGAAATCGCACTGGCATCGGCGACTGACTGGTTCATGCTTTAGAGTCCTGGATGTAGTGAGACGCAGTCGGCGTTTTATAACCGGCTAATGTGACAATTCGATGAATCTCGGGGTCGGGCGCCATGCCATTCACCATTTCTCACGTCGCGGCGGTGCTGCCGGCCGCGCGATTCCTGCGGCGCGGCCGAGTACTGTCGGCGGTCGTGATCGGCAGCATGGTTCCGGACTTCGGTTGGCTCCTGCCGTGGCGACCCGAACGGTTCGAAACCCACAGCGCGATCGCGCTTGTGACCTGGAGCCTGCCGGTCGGCCTCGCGACTTATTGGATCTTCCAGTACCTGATCAAGACGCCCGTGCGCGAGATCCTGCCGGATGCGGCTTACGGGCGATCGCTGCCCTATGCGCCGATCGCGCGCATAACGGCGCTCGAACAATGGTTGATCGCGGCCGGCGGTATTCTGGTCGGCGCCGTCACGCACCTGATCTGGGACGGATTTACACACGAGGGCGCGCGCGGCGTACGCATGATCCCCGCGATCGACGAATGGGGGTTCGCGGTTGGCGGCCGGCCCGTGCCCGGCCCGCGATTCCTGCAGGATGTGAGCTCGTTGCTCGGACTCATGGTCGTCGTCTGGCTGTTATGGCGCGCCTGGCGTGCGCCCAGCCCGACACCGATCGGTGCGCGCCGGCTGCCGTCGGCACAGCGCATGACCTGGATCGCGGCCTATATGCTGACCGCTGTCGCGGTCGGCATGGCCGACCTACTGCTCGTCCACTCGAACGAACCCTATGGCCTGCGCGGCGGCCCCATTTCCCACGCCGCGATTGCAGGCTTGCGCGGCCTGGCGGCGTCGGCGCTCGCGGTGAGCGCCTGCCTGAGCCTGTGGCTGCAGCGTCAGCGTCGCCCGAACTAGCCGGACGAGCTACGGCTCCTCGGGCCCGCTGCGCGGGGCTTCGGCGGGAGCCGATCCCCAAACCACGTACTTGGCTTCGCTTGCCGCGGCCGGAGCGACCGGCGCGCTGATCGCAGCGACGGCAGGCGCAGCCGCTGCAGGCGCCGCCGCTGCCACCGCGGGTGCAGGTGCAGGCGCAGCCACCGCGGGTGCGGGTGCCGGCGCAGCTGCCGGCGTCGGCACCGGAGCCGGTGCCGGCACAGGCTCCGTTGCAATCGGCGCCGACACCGGTGCCGCGCGCTCCCGCGGCGGATCGGTGAACAAGGCCGTCTGCGCAGGCACGGCTTGCACGCTCGCGGCGCTTGGGGCTGCAGGCGCGGAAGACGGCGCCGTCGACGGCAAGACAGGCGCCGGCTCGCTTGACGGTGCCGGGCCGTTCGGTGCCCCCGGTCTCGGGCCGGAGTTGCTGCCGTTGGCGAAGGCACTCTGTTCGCCGCCCTCGGCTGTGGGTCCCGATGCATTCGCGCCATTCTCGCCGCCGCCCTCGCCACGGCCGCGGCCACGGCCACGACGCCTGCGGCCACGGCCGCCACGCTCGCTGCCAGGACCGCGTTCCCCGCCATCACGCTCGCCATTGCGATCCGTGCGGGGACCCTGGTCGGAGCGCGGCGCCTGCTCGTTACGCTGCGCTAGATCGTTGCGCGGCGCCTGCTCGTTACGCTGCGCTAGATCGTTGCGCGGCGCCTGCTCGGCGCGCGGATTCGCCTCGTTACGTGGGGCTGGCTCGGATCGCGCCTCCGCACGCGGTGCGTTCGCCGCGCGCTCTGGCGCATTCTCGGGCCGCCGCGGCGGCCGGCCATCGCGGCGCGGTTCATCGCGACGCGGGTCGCGCTGTCCGTCGCGTTGTCCATCGCGCTGTGCGTCACGCGGCCCATCACGCCGCGGATCGCGGTTGCGATCGCCCCGGTCGCCGCGGCTTTGCTCGCGGTTGCGGAATCGATCCTGTCGGGCGTCGCGATGTGGTGGCCGGTCCTGCGGCGCGGGCGATGCGGGCTTCGGCGCCGATGCGACCTCGGTTGTCACCACCTTGCTGCCGAACAACCATTCCCACGCGCGCACGAAGATTCCCTTCGTGGGCTGTGGGGCGATCACGACGGGGGCCGGCGGCGGCGGCGCCAGCGTCGGCTCGGGAGTCGGGATCGGGATGATCGGTGCGGCAGAGGCGGGCAGTATGCTCGGCACGAGCGGCGCCTCACTGGGCGGCTTCTTGTCGCGGTTGCCGATGTTGGAATCGTCGAGCACGGGCTGATCGGCCAACTGGTAGCTCGAAGTGTTGTTCTCCGGCAATTCTTTTTCGTCGTCGCGGATGCGCCGCAGCGTGTAAGCCGGCGTTTGCAGATGCGGATTCGGCACGATCACCAGCGATACTTTGTCGCGCGATTCGATCTGGTTGAGCCAGTCCCGCTTCTCGTTCATGAGATAGGTCGCGACGTCGACAGGTACCTGGGCGATCACGCGCCCCGTGCGCTCCTTGCGGGCCTCCTCGCCGATCAAGCGCAACAGCGCGAGCGACATGGATTCCACGCCGCGGATCGTGCCCATGCCGCTGCAGCGGGGACAGTTGATGTGCGTGGTCTCGCTGAGCGCCGGACGCAGCCGCTGCCGCGACAGTTCCAGCAATCCGAAGCGCGACAACCTGCCGAGCTGGATCCGCGCACGGTCCATCTTCACGGCATCGCGCAGCATGTCCTCGACGGCGCGCTGGTTGGCGGTGGATTCCATGTCGATGAAGTCGATGACGATCAGGCCGCCGATATCCCGCAGGCGCAGTTGCCGCGCGATCTCCTCGGCCGCCTCGAGATTCGTATTGCGCGCCGTCGCCTCGATATCACCGCCGCGCGTGCTGCGCGCCGAATTGATGTCGATCGAGACGAGCGCTTCCGTATGATCGATCACGAGACTGCCGCCGGACGGCAGCGTGACCTTGTGCGAGTACGCCGACTCGATCTGGCTCTCGATCTGGTACCGGGTGAACAGGGGCACCGGGTCCTGGTACAGCTTCAGCTTGCGCTGCGCGTCGGGCGGCATGAACCGCTGCATGTACTCCAGGGCCTTGGCGAAGGCCTCGGGCTGGTCGATGAGGCACTCGCCGACGTCGTCGGAGAAGTAATCGCGCAAGCCGCGGGTCACCGCGTCGCTTTCCTGGAAGATCAAGAACGGCGCCGGCCGGCCATCGTTGGCCGCCTGGATGGCGTCCCAGGCAGTCTTGAGATTGTTCAGATCCCATTGCAGTTCCTCGGTCGTGCGACCGACGCCGGCGGTGCGCACGATCGCGCCCATGCCATCGGGAATCTGCAGGCCGTTCATGGCCTCGCGCATCTGATCGCGGTCTTCGCCCTCGATGCGTCGTGACACGCCTCCGGCGCGGGGATTGTTCGGCATCAAGACGAGGAAGCGGCCGGCAAGACTGATGAAGGTCGTCAGGGCCGCGCCTTTGTTGCCGCGCTCCTCCTTTTCGACCTGGACGATCAGCTCCTGGCCTTCCTGCAGCAGATCCTTGATGTTGAGCCGACCGCCGGAGGCGGGCTGCTGGCGGAAATATTCCTTGGAGACTTCCTTCAAAGGCAGGAAGCCGTGGCGCTGAGCGCCATATTCGACGAACGCGGCTTCGAGGCTAGGCTCTACGCGTGTGATTCGTCCTTTGTAGATATTCGACTTTTTTTGTTCCCTGGATGGGATCTCAATCGATAAGTCGTAAAGTTTCTGGCCATCGACGAGCGCAACTCGCAATTCTTCTTCTTGAATTGCGTTGACGAGCATTCTTTTCATTTGCCCCAACTACAGTAGTGAGGGCCGAGGAGAGCTTGAGAATAGAAGCCGGGGCCGCGAATGGGAGCGCGGCAAGCAA
>Ga0116230_10000027_pt1 | contig 99397 bp, 91 predicted proteins | sample S1TSphfallax_3_FD_88678 | JGI IMG/M metagenome (GOLD analysis project Ga0116230, IMG submission 88678) | Host-associated microbial communities from peat moss isolated from Minnesota, USA - S1T2_Fd - Sphagnum fallax MG | ecosystem: Host-associated > Plants > Peat moss > Unclassified | place...
ACGCAGTTCGACAAGGACGACGTCGAGGCCGCGGGTCTCGTCAAATTCGACTTCCTCGGATTGCGCACGCTCACGATCATCGATTGGGCCGTGCGTGACATCAATACGAGCAGGGCGATCGCGGGTGAGCCGCCGCTCGCAATCGCCGCTCTGCCGATGGAGGACCCGGCGACCTATCAATTGCTGAAGAGCTGCCGCACGACGGCGGTGTTCCAGCTCGAGTCGCGCGGCATGAAGGATTTGATCCGCCGACTGCAGCCGGATCGATTCGGCGATATCGTCGCCTTGGTCGCCCTGTTCCGACCGGGCCCCCTGCAGTCCGGCATGGTCGACGACTTCATCGCGCGCAAGCACGACAAGAGCGGCTCGGCGATCGACTATTTGCACCCCGACTTGAAGCCCGTGCTCGAGGCGACCTATGGCGTGATCCTCTATCAAGAACAGGTCATGCAGATTGCGCAGATCCTGGCCGGCTATACGCTCGGTGGCGCGGATTTGCTGCGACGTGCGATGGGCAAGAAGAAGCCGGAGGAGATGGCCAAACAGCGCTCCGTCTTCGTGAGCGGCGCCGTGGCGCGCGGCGTGCGCGAATCCCAGGCGACTTACATCTTCGATTTGATGGAGAAGTTCGCCGGTTACGGCTTCAACAAGTCGCATTCGGCCGCCTACGCACTGCTGTCCTATCAGACGGCGTGGCTCAAGGCGCATTATCCGGCGGCCTTCATGGCGGCCGTGCTCTCTTCGGACATGGACAAGACCGACAAGGTCGTCACGCTCATCGACGAGTGCGCGAGCATGGGCCTCGAGGTGCTGCCGCCCGACATCAATGAATCAGTCTATGCGTTCAAGGTGTCCGGCTCATCGAGCATTCGTTATGGCCTGGGCGCGATCAAGGGTGTCGGCGCGGCCGCCGTGGACACGATCGTCGAGGAGCGCCGTGTGAACGGACCGTTCGGCAGTCTTGCCGACTTGTGTCGACGCATCGACTTGCAGAAAGTCAACCGCCGTGTACTCGAGGCCATGATTCGAAGCGGTTGTCTCGATCGCCTCGGCGCCAATCGCGCCAGCTTGGCCGCCGAACTCGATCGGTCGATGCAATTGGGCGAACAGAGCTCCCTGGCCGTCTCCACGGGTCAGAACGACCTATTTGGTTTGGGCGCCGCACAATCCGTCGTGATCACCACGAGTGCCGTTGTACCGGACTGGAGCGATGCCGTGCGGCTCGCGTTCGAACGCGAGACCCTGGGGTTGTTCCTGAGCGGCCACCCGATCGCCCCCTATGAGCCGGATCTCAAATTCTTGGTCAGCGCGCGTCTTGCCGACATCGGCGGCCCACGGCCCACGCCTGCGGCCGAGGGGGGGCGTACTTGGTCGGCGGCCAGGCCCGCAACCGTCGCCGGTCTCGTGCTCGAAATCCGCCGTAGACCCAATCGGGTCACCCTGATCTTGGACGACCGCAGCGGGCGACTCGAAGTCAGTCTATTCGAAGAAACCTTCCAGCAGTTTCGCGATCTCATCGTCAAGGATGCGATACTGGTCGTCGATGGATCCTTGCGGTTCGACGATTTCATCGAAGCCTGGCGCCTGCAGGCGAAGTCGGTCCTGGACATCGACAAGGCACGGGAACGCTATGCGCGACGCCTGTGGATTCGCTGGCCGAGCGAATTCGACGGGCCTCAGGGCATGAACCGCTTCGAGGAACTCCTGACGCCGTACCTGCGCGGTCCCTGCGGAATCAGCATTGCGGTCTCCCGCGACGGCTTTTCCGGCAAGTTGAATCTCGCGGACTCCTGGTCGGTTCGGCCCACTCGGGAACTGCTCGACCGCTTGACGACGCTGGTCGGGCGCGATGGCTGGTATTTGGTGTATGGTCCGCGCAACGATATTAGAGGTGAGGAAACATCTTCATGGCGATGAGTTTTCTAGAGTTTGAGCAGCCAATTGCAGAACTCGAGGCCAAGATTGAGGAATTGAAGTTTCTCGGAGCCGACGCGAGCGTCAATATTTCGGAAGAAATCAAGCGCTTGCAAGTGAAAAGTCGAGCACTTACGACGAGTATTTTCGCCAACTTGTCGCCCTGGCAGATCACGCAGCTGGCGCGCCATCCGCAGCGACCTTATACCCTCGACTACGTTACGATGATCTGCACCGACTGGCAGGAATTACACGGCGATCGCATGTACAGCGATGACCTCGCGATCGTCGGCGGCCTGGCGCGTATCGATGGTATTCCGGTGATGTTGATCGGGCAGCAGAAAGGGCGCGACACCAAGGAGCGTGTGCGCCGCAACTACGGCATGCCGAAGCCGGAAGGCTATCGCAAGGCGCTGCGTCTGATGAAGCTTGCTGAGCGGTTTCGCATTCCGGTGGTCACGCTGATCGACACGCCCGGCGCTTATCCCGGTATTGGTTCCGAAGAGCGCGGCCAGAGCGAGGCAATCGCGCGGAACCTGTTCGAGATGTCGAGTTTGGGTGCACCGGTTTTGAGCGTCGTCATCGGTGAGGGTGGTTCCGGCGGCGCGCTCGCGATCGGCATCTGCGATCGCCTGGTCATGCTGCAGTTCAGCGTGTACTCGGTCATTTCTCCGGAAAGTTGCGCCTCCATTCTCTGGAAGAGCACGGACAAGAAGGAGCTCGCCGCCGATGCGATGGGCGGCACGGCCGAGCGGCTCAAGAAGCTCGGGCTCGTGGACGAAGTCCTCAAGGAACCCCATGGCGGCGCACATCGCGATCCGCAGGCGATGGCGCAAACGGTCAAGGAAAGCATCGTCAAACATTTGACCGAACTGCGCGCCATGCCAGTGACGCAGCTGCTCGACGCGCGTCAGGCGCGGCTGCGTTCCTTCGGCGCGTTCCGCGACTCGTAAGCCCAAGGAGACCGGCCGGATCGCGGGCGCCCGCGGACGGCAGCGCAGAGTCATGAGCTGGGCAGAGCAAAGCGCGCGGTGGCGCGAGCAGCTGACGCTCGCTCCAAATGATCTGCTGCGAGATCCGGTCTATCGGCGTCTGTGGACGTCGATCTTGATCTCATCGTTCGGCGCTCAGGTGACCTTGCTGGCGCTGCCGCTGACTGCCGCGGTCTTGCTGCACGCGAGCCCTACGCAGATGGGTCAGCTCACGGCCACGGAACTTGCCCCCTTCCTGCTGTTTTCGCTGCCGACCGGCGTGTGGCTCGATCGCGTCCGCAAATTGCCGGTGTATGTGGTCGGCGAGTTGTCGCTCGCCTTCACCGTGGCCACCGTGCCTTGCGCCTGGTGGTTTGGTCGGCTGTCGATGGCATGGCTTTACTTGGTGGCCTTCGTGATCGGGTCCGTGAACACGACCGCAGGCTCGGCCGCGCAAATCGTGTTGACCCAAATCGTGCCGCGCGCACGCCTGGTCGAGGCGCATGCCAAGAATTCGCTCGCGCAATCAACCGCGGAAGTTGCCGGTCCCGGCGCCGCCGGCGCATTGATCAAGGTGGCGGGCGCGCCGCTCGCGCTGCTCGCCGATGCCGCTCTGCTGTTGACCTCGGCATCGATCTTGCGCGGTGTGCGCGTCGCCGAGACCGCCGGCGCAGGCAAGACTCCGTTCTGGCCTGCGATGCGTGACGGTCTCCGGTTCGTCGGCAGCCACCGCTTGTTGCTCACGATGGCCAGTTGTGTCGGCGTCTGGCAGATGTGCAATCAAGCGGCGATGGTCGTACAGATCTTGTTCGCAACGCGGCAGCTCGGCTTGAGCGAGCGGGCCGTCGGCTTGAGCTATGTCGCGCTCGGCGTCGGCACGATCGGCACGAGCGTGATCGGCAGCCGCGTCTCGCGCCGCTTGGGGCCCGGCACCACGCTCACGCTGGGCTTCGCGATCTCCGGGCTCGGCTGGCTGACGCTCAGTCTTGCCCCGCTGAACCGACTCGGCATTCTTGCCTATGTCTTGATGCTGTTTTGTTTCGGCGTCGGCGCCGTGTTCATCGTCATCAATTTCTTGGCCCTGCGCCAGTCGGTGACACCGGCCGCGATGTTGGGGCGCATGACCAGCACCATGCGTTGGCTGATCCTGTTGCCGTCCGTTCCGGGAGCCTTGTTGGGCGGCTGGTTGGGCCAACATTGGGGCCTGCGCTGGGCGCTCGGCTTTGGTGGGGGCACCGCATTGTTGCTCGCGCTTGTCGCGTCCCGGCTGCCATTGCTGCGCAACATCAAGAGCTTGCCTAGCTTGCCGTCAGCGCCCGGCGCGAATTAGACTGCCGTCCCGTTTTTCATTGGGCGAACGATATGCTGTACGCTGCGCAACGCACTCACTGGACCTTGGCGGCGATTCTGATGCTGGGACTCGTGGCTCAGGCGGGGGCCAAGGATCGCCAGATCTACCCGGAACCGGGTCGGGCCAAAGCCGACATTGCGGCGGCCTTGCAGTCTGCGGCTGCGACCAATAAGCGTGTGATTCTCGACTTCGGCGGCAACTGGTGTCCGGACTGCCAAGCCCTGTACAACTATTTTCACGACGCGGCGAATCAGCCGATTCTCGCCGATAATTTCATCGTCGTGTACGTGAACATCGGTTTGCGGGATGCGAACTTGGATATCGCCGCGCACTACCAGATACCGCTCGAGAAGGGCGTGCCGGCACTGGCCGTGCTGGGTTCGGACGGTCAGTTGCTGTTCAGCCAGCGCACCGGCGAATTCGAAGCCATGCGGCATATGCAGCCCAGCAGCGTGACGGGCTTTCTCGAACAATGGAAAGCCGCGCCACGCTCATAGATCCCAGCCGCCGCTAGATCGCGGCCAGGGCTTCGCCGAGGTCGGCGATCAAGTCCTCCGGCGCCTCGATACCGACCGACAATCTGATCAGCGCATCGGTAATCCCCAAGCGGTCGCGCGTCGCCTTTGATACGCCTGAATGTGTGGTGCTCGCGGGATGCGACATCAAGGATTCGGTGCCGCCGAGACTGACCGCGAGCTTGATGACTTGCAGCGCATCCAGAAGGCGAAATGCTTCGGACTCGCCACCCTTGATCGTGAAGCCGAATGTCGAGCCCGCGCTGTCGCATTGCCGCTCGAACACCACCCGGAGCGGATCGTCGGCGGCCAGAAATCCCAGATAGTTGACCGAGGCGACGCGCTCGTGCGAGCGCAGGTATTCGGCGACGAGGGCCGCGTTGGACGCCGCCTTGTGCATGCGCAGCGACATCGTTTCCATGGAACGCATGATCATCCACGCGGTATTCGGATCCAGCTGGGTGCCGAGCGCGCCGCGCAGCCTCTTGATCGGAGCGACGATGTCTCGAGGCCCGGTTACACCTCCTGCAACCAAGTCGGAATGACCGCCCACGTACTTCGTCAGCGAATACATCACGATGTCCGCTCCGTGCACGAGGGGCCGTTGGAACAGGGGACCGAGGAATGTGTTGTCCACGGCGATCGGCGGTCGGCCGCCGGTTTGCTCGCGGCCGATGCGCTCGGACACCGTGCGCAACAGGTCGAGGTCCACGAGGTTGTTGGTTGGATTGGCGGGCGTTTCCACCAGGACGAGACAGACGCGGCCGCCCGTCGTCTTGGCGAGCGCGAGGGCCTTGGTCGCGGCTTCGTTGACGGCCGCGGGATCACATCCTTGCGCGAAGCCAACCGTCTGCACACCGAAGGCGGGGAGGGTCTTTTCGATCAGGGTTTCCGTGCCGCCGTAGAGCGGCTGGCTGATCAGCAGCACGTCGCCGGGACGCACGTAGGCCCACAGCGTCGTCGAGATGGCGGACATGCCGCTCGAGAACACGGCCGCCATTTCCGCGCCGTCCCACAGCGCGAGGCGGTCCTCGAGGACTTCGAGATTGGGGTTGTTGAAACGCGAATAAACAAGACCCGCACTCTGGCCGGCGGCGAGTTCACGTCGCCCCGAGCTGAAATCGAAGAAGTCCTTGCCGTCCTGCGCGGTCTTGAACGCAAACGTCGAAGTCAGAAAAATCGGCGGCTTCAGAGAGCCTTCCGAGAGACTGGGATCGTAGCCGTAGCCCATCATCAGGGTTTCAGGCTTGAGGGGATGTCGACCGATGCGGCGTTTATGGTACGAATCGTAGCTCACGGGGAGTCTCCTGTTCTGATGCCGGTCATGATACGCCCCCGGCGCATCCCGCTGCGGTCACTAATGACAAGGCCCAGGGTTTTGTTCAAACTGCTTGCTGATAACGCAAATGGGTGATCGATGCACGTACGTTTCTGGTCCGGCCTTGGCCTCCTGTGTCTCGTCATCGTTCCGGCGGCGCAGGGCGCCGAACGCAACCTGGCATTGACCATTTATACGAACGATCTCGCGTTGGTCCAGGATCGACGCGACATCGATCTGACCGGCGCCCGCCAAACGCTCGAGTTCCCGGATGTTTCCGCGCAGATTCGTCCGGAGACGGTGTCGCTCGCGGCGGGCGATCTGCGCATCGTCGAGCAGAACTTCGATTTCGATCTGCTCACGCCGGCCAAGCTCATGGAAAAGGCGGTCGGTCACGAGGTCACGATCGTACGCGTCAATCCCGCGACCGGCGCCGAGACGCGCGAACAGGCGCTGGTGCTTGCAACCAACGGCGGCGTCGTGCTCAAGATCGGCCAGCGAATCGAGGTACTGCGCGACGATGGCCTGCCGGTGCGCGTCATCTTCGATCAGGTCCCTGATAATTTGCGCGCCCGTCCCACGCTCTCCGTGGTCGTCGATTCGACGCATCGCGGCTCGCGCGAGGCCACCTTAAGTTACCTGACTCCCGGACTCGGCTGGCGCGCGGATTACGTGGCCCTCTATGACGCAAAGGATGCCAAGATCGATGTGCAGGGGTGGATCACGCTCACGAATTCCAGCGGCACGACCTATGACAATGCGCAAACCCTGCTGGTCGCGGGCACGCCGAATCAAGAGCGCAACAACGCCGGGCAATTCAATCGCTACGGTGCGCCCTTCCCGAATCCGCAGCGTGCCACGCTGGAACAAGCAGGCACCGAGAGCGGCACGCGCGAGCGCCTCGGCGATTTTTATCTCTATCCGCTCGGCGAGCGTACGACCATCGCGGATCAGCAGACCAAACAGGTGAGCTTTCTCGACGTCCACGGCGTACCGGCGGAGCACGGCTACGAGTTTCGCAGCGGCTGGCTCGCGAGCGTCGATCCTGCCAAGAGCGCTAAGAGCGTCTACCGCCTCTCGACGAGTGCGCACGCCGGCTTGGGGGATCAACTGCCGGCCGGCACCTTGCGGTTCTATACGCACGATCAGCGTGGGGATGCGCAGTTCATCGGTGAGAGTCAAATCGACCATACGCCGATGGGCTCGACGCTGTCGCTCGCGACCGGCGATGCCTTCGACGTCAAGGTCAAGGTGACCGTCGAGAAGCGCACACGACTGCAGACGGCGCATTGGCAGACCGATATGCACTACGTCTTGACCAATGCCTTGCCGCAGCCAGTGGTCGTGGCGCTCGTGCAAAACGGCCTTTGGGGCGATGCACGCATCGTCGCTGAGAGTCAAAAAAGCGTGCGCAAGAGCGCCGATACGACGGAGTGGTCGGTGTCGGTTCCCGCCAACGGGAAGACCGATGTAACCGCTACTTTCGACACGCAATACTAGGCGCCATGCCGGGCTTGCGTGCATCCGGCCTGCTGGCACTGCTGCTGCTGCCGCCGCCGGCAGGCTTCGCCGCGAGCGGGACGACCGCCGCGGACGAGGCTTTACGGGAGGTCGTTGCGGGCGCGCCGTCGGACGTCTCGGTCACTGTTTACCGCGCTCCAAGCCGACGCAGTGGCGCGATCAATCTGGACACGCTGAACGGCTTCGCGTTCATCAGCGAGACTCGTCTCCTGGAGTTGCCGGCGGGCCGCAGTCGCGTGCGCTTCGAGGGCGTTGCCGATGGCATCGAGGCGAGCAGCGCCATCGTCTCAGGGCTGCCGGGGACCGTGATCGAAAAGAATCGCGACGCGCAGCTCTTGAGTCCGGAGGCCTTGGTCGAGGCTTCGGTCGGCAAGCAGGTCGAGTTGCTGCGAACCGATCCGAAAGCCGGTCGCACGCTACGAACCCCGGTCGAGGTTCGCTCAGCCGCCGACGGTGGTGTCGTTTTCTCTACGCAGGATGGCATCGAGGCGCTGCGCTGCTCGGGTCTGCATGAGACCTTCAGCTTCGCCTCGGTGATGGGCTTGTCGGCGCGGCCGACTTTGTCGGTCGTCGTCGAGACGCCCGTGCCGCTGACCGCCGCGGTTCAACTCGCGTATTTGTCGACGGGCTTTGATTGGGCGGCTGACTATGACGCGGTATTGTCGGCCGATGAGCGGAGCATCGATCTGGGTGCCTGGGTTACGCTCGCGAACGGCAATGGAACAGGCTTCCCGGCGGCACGCACGCAGATCGTTGCGGGCCGGCTCAACCGCGTCGTGGGCGAGGTCGAACCGATCTCGATGCCGGGTCCGATTCTCGCGCAATGTTGGCCGCGCGGCTCGACCAGCGATTCGCCGCCGACCTTGTTTTTGCGCAAAGCCGGGTTGGACGAACCCACGGCCGGCCGGATCGCCTATGCGGCCATGCCGGCGCCGGCCGCCATGCTCGAGCAAAGGCTCGGCAACACCACGGTCACGCAGGAACAACTCGGCGACTTGAAGCTCTATCGGGTGCCCGAGCGCACCACCGTGGCGAGCCGGCAAGCAAAGCAAGTGCGGCTGCTCGATCGCGAACGCATACCGGTCCGGCGCATCTACAGCATCGAGCTCGGACCGTTCTCTGACTCGGACCGACCGGTGCCGGCGCGTATTCTGCTGCGCGCCAAGAACGATACCGCGCATCATCTCGGTCTGCCGCTGCCTTCCGGGCAGCTTGCCGTCTTTGCGCGACGCGCTGACACGCGGCTCTTGCTGCAGGAATCCGGGATTCGCGACATCACGCTCAACGAGGAACTCGAATTACCGGCAGGTACCAGCGACGCCGTCTGGGTCACGCGAGTGAGCGAACCGCCCGTTGTAAGCCAAGCCGCTGTTGCGCCGGTCGCCCCCGGTGCGCGCAGCGATAGCCATGTGGTTTCGATCAGCAACGCGCTCGCCAAGCCGATCCCCTTTGAATTGCGTGTGCAGGTCGCGCCCAACCGACCCATCGTGCACGCTGATCATCGTTTGGAATTCCGGGGCGGTGAGCCGATGTTCCCATTGACGATTCCAGCGAATGCGACTCTGACCGTTCGCTATCAAACCCGGCTGCAGTGAAGCATGTGAGCGATCATCTCCAGGCCCGCGCGCCACGCGCTGCGAGGGTGGCGTGAGTTTCTCCGCGCGCGCGCTCCGGCAGATCCTTCAGGCTGAGCTGCCGGCCGAAGCAAAGGGTCTTCTAGTTGCCTTGAGCGGTGGCGCAGACTCATGCGCCTTGCTCGCGGCGCTCGCCTCGCTAGGAGACGCGGAGCTTGGCATGTCGGTTCGCGCCGTGCATGTCGATCACGGACTGCAGCCGGCGGCGCACGCGTTTCGTGAGGTGTGCGCGCGTCTTTGCCATGATCTCGGCGTTGAGCTCACGCTCGTGACGATGACGGTCGATTGTCCCAGCGGCGTCTCGATCGAAGCGGCCGCACGCGAGGCACGCTATCGCGCGCTGGCTTCGGCCATGCGCCCCGGCGAATGCCTGTTGACGGCACATCATCGCGACGACCAGGCCGAAACCTTTCTTTTGCAGGCCTTGCGCGGCGCCGGAGTCAAAGGGCTCGCCGCCATGCCCGGATGTCGGCCTTGGGGTCCGGGTTGGCATCTGCGGCCCTTGCTTGGCGTGACGCATGCCGATTTGGTCGCGTTTGCGGCCGGTCAGGGAATTGTGAGCGCGCAGGATCCCATGAACACCGACCCGCGCTTTGACCGAGCCTACCTGCGCTCGGAGCTGTGGCCGCGCATCGACGCGCGTTGGCCCGGGGCGGCACAGGCTCTGGCGCGTACGGCCGCGCACGCCGCCGAGGCGCAGGCTCTGCTGGATGCAATCGCCGATGCGGATCTGTGCAACTTGCGCGACGGTGAGGCTCTGTCGGTCCCGCGCCTGCGCGGGCTCGGCCCAGCACGTCGCAGCAATGCGCTGCGACGCTGGTTGCATGCAAGGGCGGTTCTGCTGCCGCCAACGGCACGTCTGCAGGAAGCGCTACGACAAGCGTTGGCGGCAGACGACGATCATCTGCCGGCCGTAGTCTGGGACCGGTACGCGCTGCGCCGCTATCGCGATCGCTTGTTCGTCACGGCCGCCGAGCCGCCGCGCTTGCGCCCCCGACACTTGCACATCGGACCGGGGCAGGAACCCGGGAATACACTCGAACTCGGTGCGGGGCTCGGCGCCCTCGAGTTGCACACCCAGCTCGGCGCCCTCGACCGCAGCCGACTTCCCGCGACGCTGCTCGTCGCGCCCCGCAGCGGCGGCGAGACGCTGCGCCCCGCCGGCAAAGCCGCAACCCAAACCGTGCAACATCTCTGTCAAGCCCTGGGCGTACTGCCATGGATGCGCGATGCGCTCCCGTTCATTTACGCGGGTCCGGAATTGATCGGAATCGGCGACTTGTGGCTCGATGCACGCTGGTGTGTCGCGGCCGACGAGCAAGGAATCGCCTTTCGGTGGCTGAGGGCGCCAAATATCGTCTGAGTCGATTGTCGCAGCGCCCCCATTCTGCTAAGCTAAATTCCCGTCGTATTCTCGAATTTCCCTTTGAGGCTCAAGTCCCGCGCCAGGCCCACCCGTGGTTTGGGGCGTGTGCATTTTATAATCGGCGGTGACCATCATGACTCGATTTGTATTCGTCACTGGCGGTGTCGTTTCCTCGCTCGGCAAGGGAATTGCGTCGGCATCTCTGGGCGCGATCCTCGAGGCCCGCGGCCTCAAAGTGAGCATGGTCAAGCTTGACCCGTATATCAACGTCGACCCGGGCACGATGAGTCCGTTCCAGCATGGCGAAGTGTTCGTCACCGCGGACGGCACGGAGACCGATCTGGATCTCGGCCATTACGAACGTTTCGTGCGCACGACCACGGGACGCAACAGCAATTTTACGACCGGGCGAATCTACGAGCGCGTGATCGCGAAGGAGCGTCGCGGCGATTATCTGGGCGCGACCGTGCAGGTCATCCCGCACATCACCGACGAGATCAAGTACCGCATTCGGCTGGGAGCCGGCAACGCCGATGTCTGCATGGTCGAGATCGGCGGCACGGTCGGCGACATCGAGTCGCTGCCGTTCCTGGAAGCCATCCGTCAAATGGGTGTCGAGCTCGGCCGCGATCATGTGCTGTACATGCATTTGACGCTCGTACCCATCGTCGGCGGATCGGGCGAAATCAAGACCAAACCGACGCAGCATTCCGTGAAGGAGCTGCGCGGCATCGGTATTCAGCCCGACATTCTGCTGTGTCGCTGCGTCGAAGCCCTGCCCGACGAACAGCGCCGTAAGATCGCCTTGTTCACGAACGTCGAAGAGCGCGCGGTCATCTCGGCCGTCGATGCCGACGATATCTACAAGATCCCGATGTTGCTGCACGAGCAGGATCTCGACGATATCGTCGTCGACAAGCTGCGCCTGCAGGTGCCGCCCACGGATCTGTCCGATTGGCGCGCAGTCGTCACCGCGAAGCAAAATCCGGAAGCAGCCGTCGACATCGGCATGGTCGGAAAATACGTGCAGAGCCGCGACTCGTATATTTCCTTGAACGAATCGCTGATGCACGGTGGCATCAAGACCCGCACGCGCGTGAACATTCATTATTTCGAGTCCCAGGATATCGAGCGCATGGGCCCCGGCGCCTTGCGTAACATGGACGCGATCCTGGTCCCCGGCGGGTTTGGTGATCGCGGCATCGAAGGCAAGATTCAAGCGATTCGCTACGCCCGCGAAAACCGCATCCCCTATCTCGGCATCTGCTTAGGAATGCAATTGGCGATCATCGAGTACGCACGCAATGTGCTGGCTCTGCAGGGCGCCAACAGCACAGAGTTCGATCGCGCGACGAATCACCCGGTCATCGCGCTGATCACCGAGTGGCAGGACCTTGCGCGCGGCCAGCAAGTGCGCGACGACAACTCCAATTTGGGCGGCAGCATGCGCCTGGGCGCGCAGGAGTCGCGGCTCACGCCGGGTTCCGGCGCGCATGCCGTGTACGGTAAGGAGTCGATTTTCGAGCGGCACCGGCACCGCTATGAATTCAACAATCATTATCTCGATGAACTGACCGCGGCCGGCTTGCGCTTCACCGGGTTCTCCGCCGATGGGCTCGTTGAGTTCATCGAGCTGCCCTCGCATCCATGGTTCATGGCGAGCCAGTTCCATCCGGAGTTCACCTCGACGCCGCGCGACGGGCATCCGCTGTTCACGGGCTTCATCCGCGCCGCGCGCGAATATCGCGCCTCCCTCCAACCCGGTCGGGCGACCGCCTGATCCGGACGGAAGTTTCATGCATCTTGCGTCCTTCGAGGTCGGTAACGATCGACCGCTGTTTCTGATCGCGGGTCCTTGCGTCATCGAGAGCGAGGCTCTCGTCATCGATGTGGCCGGGCGACTGCGCGAGATCACGACTGCGCTCGGCGTACCGTTCATTTTCAAAGCCTCGTTCGACAAGGCGAATCGATCCTCGCGCGCGAGTTTCCGCGGTCCGGGCATCGACGCGGGACTCAAGGCACTCGCGCGAGTTCGTGATCAGATCGGCGTGCCCGTGCTCACGGACGTGCACGAGGACACGCCGCTTGCGGAAGTCGCGAGCGTCGTCGACGTCTTGCAGACACCCGCATTCCTCTGCCGGCAGACGAATTTCATCGTCGCAGTCGCCTCGCAGGGCAAACCGGTCAACATCAAGAAGGGTCAGTTCCTCTCGCCATGGGAAATGGGCAACGTCGTCGACAAGGCGCGCTCCACCGGCAACTCGCAAATCATGGTCTGCGAACGCGGCTTCTCGTTTGGCTACAACAATCTGGTCTCCGATATGCGCTCGCTCGCAATCATGCGCTCGACCGGTTGCCCCGTTGTCTTCGACGCCACGCATTCGGTGCAGTTGCCGGGCGGTAAGGGCGATTCCTCGGGCGGTCAACGCGAGTTCGTGCCGGTGCTCGCACGTGCGGCCGTGGCCGCCGGCGTCGCGGGTGTCTTTATGGAAACCCACCCGGATCCCGCCAAGGCGCTCTCCGACGGACCGAATGCGTGGCCCCTGCAGCGCATGGCGTCCTTGCTCGGGACCCTGGTCGAATTGGACCGTGCGGTCAAGAATAAACCCTTCGAGGAATCCTTGTTATGAGTCGCATTGCTGACATTCGTGGGCGCGAGATCATTGATTCGCGCGGCAATCCCACCGTCGAGGCCGACGTGGTGCTCGATTCCGGCGCACGCGGACGCGCAGCCGTGCCCTCCGGCGCGTCGACCGGCTCACGCGAGGCCGTCGAGTTGCGCGACGGCGATCCGAAGCGCTACGGCGGCAAGGGTGTGCTGAAAGCGGTTGCCCATCTCAATGGCCCGATCCGGGACCTGCTGCATGGACACGACGCGCTCGATCAAACTGGGCTCGATGCGAAATTGATTGCCGCCGACGGCACGGAGACGAAGTCCAAGCTCGGTGCCAATGCGATCCTCGCGGCCTCTCTTGGCGCAGCCCACGCCGCTGCGGCGGAGCGCCGGCTGCCGCTCTATCGGCATCTCGGCGGTCCGGGTGATTTGACCTTGCCCGTGCCCATGATGAACATCATCAACGGCGGCGCGCATGCCAACAACAGCGTCGATATCCAAGAGTTCATGATTTTGCCGATCGGTGCACCGTCCTTCTCGGAAGCGCTGCGCTATGGCGCCGAAGTGTTTCACGCCCTGAAGAAAGTACTGCACGACAAGGGTTTGAACACGGCCGTGGGCGATGAGGGCGGCTTCGCACCCGATCTGCCTTCCAACGAAGCGGCGCTCACGACGATCTTGGAAGCGATCGACAAGGCCGGCTATCGTGCCGGCAAAGATATTTATTTGGGCCTCGATGTCGCGAGCACGGAATTCTACCAGGGTGGCGTCTACGATTTGGCATCCGAGGGACGCAAGTTCACGCCCGGCGAATTCGCCGACTATCTCGCCGGCCTCGTCGCCAAGTATCCAATCGTTACGATCGAAGATGGCATGAGCGAGGACGACTGGGCGGGCTGGGCCATCTTGAGCGAGAAATTGGGCAAGAAGATCCAACTCGTGGGCGACGATTTGTTCGTCACGAACACGAAGATTTTTGCCGAGGGTATCGCGAAGCAAATCGCCAATGCGATCCTCATCAAGCCAAATCAAATCGGTACGCTCAGCGAAACATTGGCTGCGATTCGCATGGCGGATGCCGCGCACTATGCCGCGGTCGTCTCGCATCGCTCCGGCGAGACCGAGGATGCGACCATCGCCGACATCGCAGTCGCAACTACGGCGACACAAATCAAGACCGGCTCGCTGTCGCGGTCCGACCGCATGGCCAAGTACAACCAATTGCTGCGGATCGAGGCCGAACTCGGCGCGCAGGGCAGTTATGCAGGCGCGCGTGCCTTGGCGGTTGCGGTCTCCTGAGGCGCCGCCGCTTCGCGCTGATGGCAACTTCTCAAGAGTTCGTGCTAAGCTCCTGTACCAATGAGAGTTTTCGCTGTCATTTTGGCTGTCTGCCTGGTCCTGCTCCAGTACCGTCTGTGGATTTCCGAGCAGGGGGTCCGCGAGGTTGACCGGCTGCAGGCCGCGATCGACGCCCAAGACATCGCAAACCATCGACAGGCGGACCGCAATCGCCAACTGGGCGCCGAGGTCAGCAACCTCAAAGTCGGCCTGACCGCACTCGAAGAACGTGCCCGCAGCGAATTGGGCATGGTCGGCAGCAATGAAACCTTCTATCAAATCGTGACACCGGCAATCTCTGAACCGGCCGCGCCGCCGGCGACGGTGACCGCTCGCGTTCGATGAGTTCGCGCGCCGCGCCGCCGCGCATTTGGGCAATCGTACCCGCAGCCGGTCGTGGCTCGCGATTTTCGGCGGATCCCGCGGCACCTCCCAAACAGTATGCGCAGCTCTTGGGCAAGAGCTTGTTCGAGTGGTCCCTGCAGCGTTTGCTCGCGGAGCCGCGCGTGCACGCGGTGCTTGCGGTGGTGGCCGGCGACGACGGCTACTGGCCGCCCTTGGCCGCGAAACTCGTCCAAGACCGATTACAGTCCACGATCGGCGGTGCGACGCGGCAACAGTCCGTGCTCAATGGCCTTGCCGCTCTCGAGGCTCAGGCGTCCGCCGACGATTGGGTCATGGTGCACGATGCCGCGCGTCCCTGTCTGACCGCCCTCGAAATACGGGCGCTGCTGGCGGTCTTGGACGCCGGGGCCTCCGGGGCGGTGCTTGCAGCGCCGCTGGTCGATACCATCAAACGTGAGCGTGACGGCGCCATCGGGCAAACCGTCGATCGCGAGGGGCTGTGGCGTGCGCTCACTCCGCAAGTGTTTCGCTATGCTGAGCTGCGCCGCGCCCTTCTGAATGCCGAGGCGGCGGGAATCACGGCGACCGACGAAGCGCAGGCGATGGAGCGCCTCGGCCACTCGCCGACGCTCGTGCCGGGATCCGTATTCAACATCAAGGTCACGCGCGCCGAAGATCTCAACTGGGCCGCGAGAATTATACAGACGGCGGGGGCGGGTAGCATGCGAATTGGTCAGGGTTTCGACGTTCACGCCTTCGGCCCCGGGGAGCATGTCGTGCTCGGCGGCGTACGCATCCCGTATCCGCGCGGTGTTCTGGCGCATTCCGACGGCGATGTCATCATTCATGCACTCTGCGATGCGGTTCTCGGCGCCCTGGGGCAGGGCGACATCGGCCAGCATTTCCCGGATACCGATCCGCGCTATCGCGGCGCGGATAGCCGCGTATTCTTGCGCGAGGTGGCGCGACTGATGCAGGAGGTCGGACTGCGGCTCGTGAACGCCGATGTCACGGTGCTCGCCGAGGGCCCGCGGATCGCCAAGCACCGTCTCGCGATCGCCGCCAATCTCGCCGCCGATCTCGGCGTCGCCGCAGCGCGTGTGAACATCAAGGCAACGACGACCGAGAAACTCGGCAGCATCGGACGCGGCGAGGGCTTGGCGGCCATGGCCGTCGTCCTCCTGGACGCCTAGTCACACGCGCAAGAGCACGTAGACCGCGCCGGTTCCCCCGTCGATCGCCTTGGCCGACACGAAGGCGAGCACATCGAAGTGCCGCCGCAGCCAATCGTTGACGGCTGATTTCAAGACGGCGCCACGGTCGCCCGAGCGCATGCCCTTGCCGTGAACGATGCGGATGCAGCGCAGGCCTTGCGCGCGACTCGCTTCGATGCAATCGGCAAGCAGCACGCGCGCTCGCGCTTGGTCGAGTCCGTGCAGATCGAGTTCTAGTTCGACTGGAATCAGCCCGCGCCGCAATTTTCTCAGGACCTGATCGCGCACGCCGGGCCGTCTAAAGCTCAACGCCTCTTCACCGCTCACGTTCGCCGCAACGAACGGCATCTGCTCGTCGAGATCGACCATCGGCACAGCTTGGCGTTTGCGTGCCGGGCGTTTGCGCACCGGTGCAGGGCGCACGACGACCGGAAGTGGTTTCACATCGCGCATGGCCGCGCGAAACAAGGACACATCCTGGGCGGTGTCCGGGTTTGCGCTCGGGTCGCGGCGTTTCGTCATGGTTTCGAGAACTCGATCGGCTATCGGGTGATCAGGCCTTCCAGTATAGTTAGATCGCGTGAAAATACTTGTATCGAATGACGATGGTTATCGTGCCGAAGGTTTGGCTGCGCTACGACTGGCCATGCAGCCGCTGGGATCCGTGACAGTCGTAGCGCCCGACCGCAATCGCAGCGGCGCCAGCAACTCCTTGACTCTCGATGTGCCGCTACGCGCGCACGCTTACGATATGGACGCCTACTATGTGAACGGAACACCCACCGATTGCGTGCATATGGCGGTCTCCGGTCTGTTCGACGCGGACCACGATATGGTCGTGTCCGGTGTCAACGATGGCGCTAATCTCGGCGATGACACGCTCTATTCGGGAACGGTCGCGGCCGCGGTGGAAGGTCGTTTCCTCGGCCTGACGGCAATCGCCGTTTCCTTGTGCGTCGAGGACGGCAGTCCGAGAAATTTCGCGAGTGCCGCGGGCGTCGCCGCCAATTTGGTCGAACGCCTGCGCCGGGTTCCCTTGCAGGCGGCAACGATTCTAAACGTCAATGTACCCGATCTGCCGCCGGGTGAGCTACGCGGTGTACAGGTCACGCGGCTGGGCAATCGGCATCGCAGCAAACCGATCGTGCGCGCCCAAGATCCGCGCGGCCGCCCGGTCTATTGGGTGGGCTCGGCGGGCGCCGGGCAGGACGCGGGCCCCGGTACGGACTTCCATGCCGTGGCATCCGGCTTCGCTTCGATCACGCCGCTGCAAATCGATTTGACGCGGCATGCCGCGCTTCCTGAGCTCGAACGCTGGCTGCGCCTTGAGTAGCTACATCGACGGCTCACGCCTGAGCGGCATCGGCATGACGTCGGCGCGCACGCGCGAACGTCTCGTGCAGCGCTTGCAGGAGCAGGGCATCGCGGACGAGCGCGTGCTCGACCGCATCCGCAGCGTTCCCCGCCATTTGTTTGTCGATGAGGCGCTTGCGAGCCGCGCCTATGAAGACACGGCCTTGCCGATCGGATTCGGCCAGACCATCTCCCAGCCTTACATCGTGGCGCGCATGACTGAGCAACTGCTGGCCTCGGGGGTGACGCGCAAAGTACTCGAGATCGGCACCGGCTGCGGCTACCAGACCGCCGTCCTCGCCCCCCTCGTTGCCGAGATCTACAGCGTCGAGCGCATTTCGCCTCTGTTGGGCCGTGCGCGGCGTACCTTGCGTGAGTTGAAGATTCGCAATGCCAATTTTCGTCATGCGGACGGCAACATTGGCTGGGCGGCACGTGCACCGTTCGACGGAATTCTGCTGACGGCGGCCCCCCATGCCGTGCCGAGCGCGCTGTTCGAGCAACTGGGTCCTGGTGGCCGGCTGATCGCTCCGGTGGGTCCCGAGGGGCGGCAGGAACTGATCCGCTATACGAAGACCGACAAAGGTCTCACGCGTGACTCCCTCGGAGCGGTGAGCTTCGTGCCCTTGCTATCGGGACTGCAGCGCTAGCGCAGTGCGCGGCTTGGCCGTCGTCTGGGCAGCTGCCCTGTGCGTCGCGCTGTTATGCAGCTGCGCGAGCACGCGACCTGAGGAACCTGAGGTCTACGTCGTACGGCCCCAGGACACGCTCTATAGCATCGCGTGGCGGCACAACCTCGACTATCACGATCTGGCGCGCTGGAATCAGCTCGGGGCCGACTTTCGTATTTCGGTAGGTCAGCACTTGCTGCTCGGTCCGCCGCACGGGGCAGGCGCGCCGAACGGGACATCGGCGCGGGCGAGTCCGCCACAGGGGGCGCGCGAAGTGCCGCGCTCGGGTGCGCCGCGAGCCTCCGCCAACCGTCAGGCACTCGCCGGGATCGCGATACCACATCTGGCCTGGGTCTGGCCGACCGACCGCAAGTTGGCACCGCGGCCCGTACAAAGCGGCGGCATCCTATTCACGGGTACACTCGGGCAGGACGTGCGCGCCGCTGCGGCCGGTCGGGTCGTCTACACCGGTAACGGCATTCGCGGCTACGGCCAGCTCGTGATCATCAAGCACGGCGACGTCATGCTTTCCGCCTATGCCTACAACCGCGAGATCTTGGTCCACGAGGGCCAAGAGGTCACCGCGGGTCAGGCCATTGCGCGGATGGGCGAGGGCGCGAATCAAGTACCGAGCCTGTATTTTGAAATTCGCGTCGAGGGTAAGCCGATTGACCCGCTGCCGTTCCTGATGGGTCAAAAGTAGATTCGATAATAATTGTTTAAACTTTTGATATATAGACAAAAATATGAATTTTCTTAGAGAATTTCTTCACTTGCTCATGGGGTACGCCTGTGCTTAACTGCGCAACGTCCACAGGGAGGTCATTTGCGGGGCGCAGAACCACGACACGGGAACTGATGGGGGATTAAAAGTCTAACAATATCAATAAGTAAAACAATAATTCTCAAATCCACTTTTAATTGTATTCGCCTTACAAAGAGTGGCTGAGATCCGATCTTCGATTTCTGTGTCCTGTAGTAAGCGCCTCGCCATTTTAGGGCAGCAAAATCGCCACGACGTTGCGCTGCTCCGCCACGAGCACGTTGAAGGTGCGACAAGCGGCGCCCGTGTTCATGACTTCAAAGCCGATGCCGGCGCGCAAGAAATGCGCCCCGAACGAGGCGTCCGGAAACACCTGCTTGAGTCCCGTACCCAATAAGACAATTTCCGCCTGCATGCCGAGCACACGCTGGGCAAGGCTCGGGCTCAGGTCCGCCATTGTGCGCAGTTCGGGTACCGACTGAAGTGCTTGCGCACTGATGAGCAAGGCCTCAGCGTAAGCTTGCTCGTTGACGCGAATGTCGCCGGCGGCATAAGCGCGGATCACGTTGAGTCCGGAAGTCGAGTCCTGGGTGAGCCGCATGCGCTTAAGATACCCAATCTCTCGGAGAACCGCCGCTTGTCCATGGTCTATGTTCGATTTCCGCTCGCCGGGCTGCATGGCGACGGGCATGACGGCGAGAATGGGCAAGGACGGCAGCGCGCAGCCCTGCTCGAACGGCTGCTCGCGCGTGCCGATTCGCGATCGGCGGTCGTCGACTGGCGTCTGGATGCCACGCGTTGCGTGACCGGCGCGGCCGATGTGCCGCCCGCGCCCGGCGCTGCCGCGCTCTTCGCCCATGCCGGGCGCGTCGCGGCGCCGTGGGTGTCCGTGGCGACCCCCGTGAGCTATGTGGCTGGGATGACCACCGTGCGCTTGGCGCCGGACGGATGTCTGCGCCTGAGCGGCGCCGAAGCCCACGAGCTCGCCGCCGATTTCAACAAAGTGTTCGTTGCCGGCGGCCAGCGCTTGCTCGCGGCCGAGGACGGCTCGCTGTTCTGCAGTTTCGATGCGTGGCTCAACGTCGCCACACGGGATCCGGTCACGATCCTGGGCGCCGAGATCGGAAACGCGCTGCCCGCGGGACCGGACGGCGCGCGTCTGCGCGGGCTCATGAGCGAGATCGAGATGTGGCTCTATGAGCATGCTTTGAATGCGCAGCGCAGCGCGCGCGGCGAATTGCCGATCAGCGGGTTGTGGCTCTGGGGTGGGGGCGCGACGCTGGCTGAGCTTGCGCCCTTGCCGGCCTGGCTGGCCGGGCGAGACCCGCTATTTTCCGCGTGGTCGACACGCCGGGTATCGGCGCCCGAGGCGGGTTCGGGAATCGCCGTGCTCGCGGCCACGCCGGGCGGCGAGGCCTGGTCGGACGCCGAGGCTCGCTGGCTTGCGCCCGCACTCGGCGCCTTGGCCGAGGGACGCATCGCCTCGCTCGAGTTGTCAGCCGGTGCGTGGCGCTATAGTCTCACGGCCCGCTGGCGGTGGCGCTGGTGGCGTCGTTCGCGTCCATGGTGGGAGAGTTTTGCATGACGGTAGCGCAGATTCGGCGTCGAGTTCTCGCCGACGCACCGGGCTTCGGCCGCGATCTGCATCCCGTCTTGCGCCGCGTCTATGTATCGCGCGGCATCGCCAAGGATACGGATCTCGATCTATCGCTGCAGCGCTTGCTGCCGGTCGGGTCGCTCGCGGGCGTCGATGGCGCTGCGCAGCTTCTGGCGCAGCACCGTTGCGGCAGGGTGGTCGTCATCGGCGATTTCGACGCAGATGGTGCAACCAGCAGTGCGCTGGTCGTACGCGCCCTGCGGGCGCTCAAGTTCGCGCATGTGGATTTTCTGGTGCCCAATCGGTTTCGCTTCGGCTATGGCCTGACCCCGGAAATCGTGGCCTTGGCGGCGACGCGTAACCCCAGCCTGCTGGTGACCGTCGACAATGGCGTCTCCAGCCTCGCGGGCGCCGAGGCCGCCGCGGCGCTCGGCATCCCCTTGCTCATCACCGATCATCATCTTCCGGGTGCGGTGCTGCCGCGCGCGGCCGCGATCGTCAACCCGAATCTTGCCGGCGCGACTTTCGCGAGTCGCAACCTCGCCGGCGTCGGTGTGGCCTTCTACGTGATCGTCGCGCTCGCGCGGCTGTTGAACGAGCCGGACTTCAAGCCGGCCGACCTGCTCGATTTGGTTGCGCTCGGAACCGTGGCCGACGTCGTGCCGCTCGATCGCAATAATCGCATTCTCGTCGCCCAGGGTCTGCGGCGAATCCGCGCCGGGCAGTGCGTGCCCGGCATACGCGCGCTCGCGGAAGTTGCCGGTAGGCGGCTCGAGCGTCTCATGGCCGCGGACTTAGGGTTCGCCTTGGCACCGCGGCTCAACGCCGCCGGCAGATTGACGGACATGCGTCTCGGCATCGCTTGCCTACTCTCGGACGATCCGCTCGAGGCGGCGCAGCTCGCGGCCCAGCTGTCAACGCTCAACGAGGAACGGCGCGAAATCGAGCAGCGCATGCAAGGCGAGGCCGTCGAACTTGCAGCGGCGTTGCGGCTCGCGCCCGATGGTGCGCAATCGCCCGGTCTGTGCCTGTACGAGGCGACCTGGCATCAGGGCGTGATCGGCCTGGTCGCCGGTCGCATCAAGGACCGCCTGCATCGGCCGGTCATCGCCTTCGCGCCCGCCGAGGACGGCAGCCTGCGCGGTTCGGCTCGGTCGATTCCGGGCGTGCATGTGCGTGACGCCTTGGACAGCATCGCGGTCATGCATCCGGGTTTGATTCAGAAGTTCGGCGGCCATGCCATGGCGGCGGGGCTGAGTATCCTGCCCGAGAACCTCGCCGCCTTCCGCGCCGCGTTCGAATCCGAAATAGCGAGCCGCGTCGACCGCGATGCGCTGACCGGCGTCGTCGATTCCGACGGCGAACTGCAGGCGGGCGAGCTTTGCCTCGAGACCGCCAGCGTCTTGCGCAGCGCAGGGCCCTGGGGACAGTCGTTTCCCGAACCGCTGTTCGACGGCGTGTTCGATGTGGCGAGTACGCGCGTCGTGGGTGGCCGGCATCTCAAGCTGCAATTGCGCGCCGAGGGGCAGAACGAACTGCTCGAGGCGATCGCGTTCGGTTTTCTGGGCGGCGAGCACGAGGACGCCGCTCTCGGCACGGGCACGCGCGTGCGGCTTGCCTACCGCCTCGAGGTCAACGACTACCAGGGCCGCGAACGTGTGCAGCTAAACTGTCAGCAGGTGCAAAGACTCTAGCTCGCCTCAGACTCGCTCTTCGACGCCGGCCGCCGCGGCCGCGGCCACGACCGAGCCTGCCGCCGCTGTCGCGGCCACTTCCGGCGCCGCAGGTGCGTCGCCCGGCGCCGCGGGCGAAAAGTCCGGCTGCTTGGCGAGCACGAACGATGGCAACAGCGTCGACACGGCGCCATACACGAGCAGCGCCCCGTACAAGGTATCGCTGATGTGAAAACGGTCGCGCAAGATCGTCGCCAGGACCAGCGTGAAAATCAGCGTGGGAGTCAAGGCGGTCGCGACCCGCAGGCTGCCGCCCGCGGTTTCGCCCCGGATGAAACGCCGTTGACACCAGACTTGCGCCACGCGCAGCGGCAACGCGACTGCGCTCAGGCCCAAGCCCCAGCGCAGCGCATCCCACTGCAGGGCGGCCGCCGGTACGCCCATGCCCGCGTAGAAGAAATAAAATGGGATGAAAAACGAGGCGAACAGTTGGATCGCGTGCAGGTTCTCGTTGGAGGCGAGGCCCGGTATCCGGCTGCGCAGCAGCCGCGCGATGAATCCCGCAAGAAATGCACCGACGAGGTAATGCACGCCGAGTTCGTCCGTGAGGTACGCGGCCATCAGGCCCACCATCACGAGCAGCGAGAATTCCGAGCCCGGCGCATAAGGCACCAGGAATCGACACAAGAGTCCGAACAGGATGGGTATGCCGATGATCATGCCGACGATCGTGAGCGTCGAGATGCCGAGCTTGTCCATGGAATCGGATTGCAACACCACAAAGACCACGACGAGTGCGAGAATCTCGCTGCCGATCGCCTTGATCGTCACCCAATAGCGCTCGTCCTCGTTCAACCCCAGGCGGCTCAAGGACTCGAGAATGAATCCCGTCGACGGGGTGAGCACGGCGAGTGCGAGCAGCACGGCGGTATTCCATTCATAGCCCAGGTAACGCATCTCGGCCCAGGTCGCGCCCGCAAGGACTGCAGCGCTCAACAGCAGATGCGCGAGCAGGGGCCAACGCCCGCGCCGCAGGCTCGCCGCGTCGACCTCGAGGCCGGCGAACAGGAACAGCGACGAGATCCCCAAGGTCGCCAGCAGGATCAAGGTCGCGTCGTGGTAGCCGGCGCCCAGGAGCCAGGTTGCCACCATGCCGAGACCGAAGCTCGACAAGGGTGCCGGCAGACGAAACCGTTGCATGGCGCGCGGGATCACGATGAGCCCGAATATCAGCGCCAGATAGGCAATATTGCTCGTCAGCGGCAGTGCGGAGAGCTTCTCGAACATGCTGTCAGTCCCCCAATGCTCGCGTAGCAGGCCGCTACAGGGCACACAATACGCAGTCGCCAGGGCGTCGCCAACTATTGCTATTGCCGTTTAGATCGGCTGATCCAGCGATTTCGCGAGCGCTGTGAAGGTCACAGGCCCGGCCGCCGTCATGTGCCAGCAATCCTCCAAACGCACGCCGAATTCGCCCGGAACATAAATCCCCGGCTCGTCTGAAAAGCACATTCCCGGCTGCAGGGGGGTCGCGTCGCCATGTACGAGATACGGCGACTCATGGCCGTCCAAACCAATTCCGTGGCCGGTGCGATGCGGCAGACCCGGCAGCCGATAACCAGGTCCCCAACCCTGACTTTCATAGTATCGGCGCACGGCGTCGTCCAAGCTGCCCGCCGGCACGCCGAGCTTCGCGGTTTCGAGCGCGATTTCCTGGCCACGCTTGACCGTATTCCACACGCTCCGTTGCCGGACACTCGGCGCGCCGAACACCCAGGTACGCGAGATATCGGATTGATAGCCGTGCACGGTGCAGCCGCAGTCCATGAGGATGGTCGAGCCGTCGCGCACCGTTTGGATCTGATGCGATCCGTGCGGGTAGGCGGATGCCTCGTTCAGGAGCACCAGCGAAAATTCCGGTGCGCCGCCGAGCGCGCTCGTGGTCTGATCCATGAGAGCAGCGATGTCGGCGGAGCTCATGCCGCGCTCGATGCGCGCGTGAACGCGCCGCAGTGCCTCGATGGTCACGGCATTCGCGGCCTGCATCAGCGCGAGTTCCGCGGGTGACTTGAACATTCGACAGGCGCGCACCAGCGCATCTCCCGAGACGATCTCGTAATTGCCCGAGACGTGACGCACGCCATCGACAATGAAGAAGCGAATCGTGGGTTCCACGGCGAGCGGTCCGCGCAGGACGCCCCGCGATCGCAAGCCGGCGACGATTCTTGCAAACGGATTGTCGGCTTCATTCCAGGGCAGCACGTCGCCCGCGACCTGCAGCGTCTCACGGACCGAGGGTTCTTCGAAGGCCGGCGTGACGATCATGACCTCGCCGTGCGCGGGAATCACGGCCGCCGTCGTGCGTTCGGACCGATGCCAGCGAATGCCCGTGAAGTATTCGAGGGTAGACCCCGATTCGACCAGCATGGCGCCGATGTTTTGTTGCGCGAGACCGGCTTGCAGCGTGCGCAGTCTCGTGCGGCGTTCCTCGGCGCCAATTGCCTGCGCGTTGCTGGTCAAGGATTCGGGCGCCGGCACAGCCGCAGCCGCCGATCCAGGTGTGGTTCCAGGTGTTGTTTCGCTTGCCGGCTCCGCGACGCCTTGCGCCGCCGCGAGCAAGGGCACGGCCCCGGCCGCTGCAAGCAAGGACCGCCGCGAGATCAGCGGTGTCGACGCGCGGCCGCTCATGGGACGAGCTTCCCCGGCGGCGCCGTGCTCACGTCCATCAAGAGCCGCGTAAACAAATACATGCGCGGCGTGACACTGTTCAGGTCGATCCATTCATGGTCTGTGTGGAAATCGCCGCCGACAAAGCCGAGTCCATCCAAAGCCGGAGTGCCGACCGACAGGGCCAAGGCCGACTCCGAGGCGCCGCCGTTGCCCGACGAGCTCACCTGTTTGCCGATCTCGGCATAGATCGCGCGTGCGCGCGCGGCGAGTGCGTCGATGGCCGCATTTTCAGTGAGCGGTGGGAACGCAGGGTCATGCGAGACGCTGACCGTCGTATCGGGCACGAGGGTTTGCGCGGCACCCGCTTCGACTGCCGCTACGACCGTGTCCAACTGTGGCACCGCCCGGTAGCGCACATTGAGCGTCGCCTCGGCCGCATCGGGAATGATATTGCTGCGCGTGCCGGCTTTGAGCAGCGTCAAATTGACCGTGATCCCGTCGCCTGAGTGGGGAAAACGCCCTTCAATCGCCGACAATTGATGCACGAGTTCGACCGCAGCATTGCGGCCATCTTGGGGCGCCATGCCCGCATGCGCGGCACGACCCTTGACCTGAATAACGATACTCGCAGACCCCTTGCGCCAGACCGTGATGGCGTCGGGCGGATCGCCCGGTTCCATGTTGAGTTCAACGTCGTTCTGCCTGGCGAGCGTCTTGATGAGCTGCGTCGATCCGGGTGAGCCCCGCTCTTCGCTGTCGTCGAGCAGCAGTGTGACCGATGCAAAGTTCTTGAAGCCGATGTCGCGCAGAATCTTCAGTGCCGTGATCGCATTGACGACCCCCGCCTTCTCGTCACCCACCCCCGGGCCATGGGCGCGGTCGCCGTCGATGCTGAACGGGCGCGCCGCGGCCGTTCCGGGCCCGAACACCGTATCGATGTGCGCGACGATCAGTATCTTCGCCGTGCCCGTGCCACGCACCACGGCGACGAGATTGTCGGGCAGTCCGGGAGCTTCCGCAGGCTCGGAGTGAACCTCGGCGCCCAAGTCGCGCAGTCGAGCAGCGAGCACCGCCTCGACCTGCGTTCCGCCCGCGACATCTCCGGTTCCTGAATCGATGTTGACTATTTCCTTGAGCAGCTCGAGCGCTCCGGCGCGATTGGCTTCCACCGCCGCGTAGACGCGCTCGTTGCGATGCCCCGCGGCGAGCGCAGTAGGCCCCGCCCCAAAGACCAGCAGCGTCGCCACGGTCGTCGCCCGCAGGTGCTCGGGTCTCATGTCAACGTGGTTCCGTAGAACGCCAGGAGTTTCGTCCAAGCGCGCGCCGCATCGGCCGGATCATAGATCGGCTTGCCGTTTTGGACCGGCATGTCCGGCACACACCAACCATGTTGCGTGTCTGCGTAGACCTCGACTTCGGCGGGATTGCCGGCTGCGATGAACGCATCGCGCAGCGTGGTCTTGGCGGTCGGTTGGTGTTGATCGTCGCTGGCCGCGATCGCAAAATACATTTTCGCCTTGATGCGCGGGGCGAGGAGGTGGGGGCTGTCCGGCTTGTCGGTCACGAGGCCGCCGCCGTGAAACGATGCGCCGGCGCCGACTCGTTCGGGCGCCGCGGCGGCGGTCTTGACGACCAGTGGGCCACCCATGCAATAGCCCTGGGTGCCGATTTTCTTCGCAGCGTTCACCTGGGATTGCGCGTCGAGGTAGGCGACATAAGCTTTGGCATCCGATTGCGCGGCACCGGGCGCGTTGAGCGGCGCCGTAAATTGCTGCAGTTTGGCGCGATCCGCCGGATTATCGAATTCGAACTTGGAGACGTCGTCGAACACCGGGGCCGGCGCGGTCCGATAGAACGGATTCGGCACGAGTACCGCATAGCCCTCGGCGGCGAGTCGTCGGCCGAATTCGCGAAATACCGGCCGCAGGCCGAACACGTCGGTCCAGATGAGCACGCCGGGATGGGCGCCGGCCGCGGGATGGAAAAACGCTGCGTCGCAGTTGCCGTCGGGCGTCTTGACCACGACATCGCGCGCAATCACGGGCGTGCCCGCTGCCGACGCCGCACCGCCGGCGGCACCGAGGCCGACGCCGACCGCCAGCGCCAGAAAATCGCGCCGCGATGCATCGAGCGGACTGTTCGGATCCTGTGAATCATTGTGGTCGTCGTGTTTCATCGTGAGCCCTCGTTTACCTGGCAGTCGTGCACCCGGGAGCAGTCTAGCGCGCGGCTATTCGAATGCGCCAAGGGTGTACGATATCGGGCCCCGGGCAGAACCCGTTCGCAGGCAGTCTTCACCCATGAACATTTATGATTTCTCCGTAACCAGCATCGACGGTGAGTCGCGTTCGCTCGCTGTGTACCGCGGCAAAGTGCTGTTGGTCGTCAACGTGGCGAGCAAATGCGGATTTACACCGCAGTACACCGGACTCGAAGCGCTGTATCGGCAATTTTCCGGCCGCGGTTTCGAGGTCCTAGGCTTTCCCTGTGATCAGTTTGGTCACCAAGAGCCGGGTGATGAAGCCGAGATCAAGAAGTTTTGCTCGTTGACCTATGGCGTCAGCTTTCCGATGTTCGCCAAAATCAAGGTCAACGGTGGCGATGCCGATCCTTTGTATCGCTACCTCAAAGATGCCCGCCCCGGTCTTCTGGGTCTGGAGGCGATCAAATGGAATTTCACGAAATTTCTGGTCGGCAAGAATGGTGAGCCCATCAAGCGCTATGCGCCGGCGGACAAGCCGGAGAGCCTCGCGGCGGATATCGAGGCGGCGCTCGTGGTGACATAATGTCGGATGACTGGTCATCGCGCACCGTTGGGCTATGATCGTGCCCGTGACAACCCCACTCATCAGTCGCGCACTACTGCCGATCCTCGCGGCACTGGCTCTGTGTGCTTTGAACGCTCCGGCCTTGGCGGTCGGCCACCTCACGGTGCGCATACTCACCGGCCCCGAGCCGCTGCTCGCCGGCAGCGATGTGGAGCTGCGCATTTACGAGGTCGGCGGCAAAGTTCGGCGTATTCCGCTCGCGCATGGTGAGTCATGGCTGCGCGATTCGACGCGCGTGATTCCCGTCACCTTGAACGATTCGCTCGATCCGAGATCCGTGAGTCGTTTTGGGATTTACTACCGGGCCGCTCAGCCCGAGTCGGCCCCCTGGGAGATCGTCGCCGCGGACGTGGAAATTTCGCACAACGGTGATTCGCCGCAGCGCTTGCTGGACACCAGCTTGTCCGGCGTGATCGCACGTCAGGGAGAACTATCGACACCGGAACGCAGCGCCGGATCCCTATTGTGCGTCACCGATGCCGATTGCGACGACCATCGGACCTGCAACGGCGTCGAGCGATGCGCGCCGCGGACCCCGGGTGCGGATGCGCGCGGCTGTGTGCGCGGTACGCCGGTGGTTTGCCCCGTCAATCAGGTTTGCAGCGAATCCCGTGGCTGTCTGGGCCCGGCTGCGATCAAGAAAATTCCGGTGGCGCCGGCACCTGCGCCGGCAAGCCCGCGCTGAGAGCCGGGCGAGCGCGAGGTAGCTCGCGCGCGTCGCCGCGCTGAGCGGTATTACTCGCCGCTCGTCCCGGTCATCAGCACTTGTTCCACCTGGCTCTCATCGAGCGTGGCCGAATCGGCCGGCACACTCGCTTGTCGGTCGGCAATGCTGCGCGCGGCGCGCGCCGCGGTCGCCATATCCACTTTGCCGTTGAAGCTGGCGCCGTCGGCGATCGATACCCGGGGGGCCATCAAATTACCCTGCACCTTTGCCGTCGGCCGAATGCTGATCGATTCGAGCGCGTAAAGATCGCCGTCGATCGTCCCGTCGACGATGATGTTGCGCGCGCGTGAGTCGCCTTTGACGACGCCATCCGTACCGATGGTCAAGTTCTGGGTGTGATGGATCGAGCCCTCGAGGCGGCCTTGCAGCACGAAATCCTCGTCGGCGCGCAACTCACCTTTGAAGCGCAGCGTCGAACCGAAAATCGAACCTTGGGGTTTGATCTCGGCAACCGGTTTGGACTCGGGCGCCTTCGCGTCCGGGGCCGCCTTGGGCTCGGCCGCCGCTTTGACGTCGCCCGCAGCCTTGGCCTCTGCCGTCGCCTTGAGTTCGGTGCGCGGCGGTGTGGCGGGGAGGGGGGATTTCAGATCGAACTCCGCGAGGCGCGGATCCGAAAAGCTCTCGCGTGTCGGACGCTTGTCGAAGCTCATATTGCTCATGGATGTGTTTTCCCCTGCGGCGTTCTTGAACCAACTCATGTTGCGCTCCGGTCGTGATCAGGCTGCGTTGTGCGCGCGTTGCGGCGTCGGCACCGCGGTCTTCGCGGCTTTGCCGTCGCTCATGTCGACACTGCCGTTGAATTTTGCGCCCTGTTGAATGGTCACCGAGGGTGCCGTGATGTTGCCGAGCATATTGGCGGTCTCGGCGACCGAGACGGACTTGTCGGCGCGCACGTCGCCCTCGATCGTGCCCTCGACGATGACCATGGCGGCCTCGACGTTCGCATGCACCGAGCCCTCACGGCCGATGGTCAGGCGTTGTGTGCGGGTGATAGTCCCTTCGATTTTGCCGTTGATGACGAGATCCTCTTCGCAGGATAGCTCACCTTTGAATCTGATCGTCGGTCCCAACACCGAAATCCGCTCTTTCAACGTGTTGTAGGGATTGCTCATCGATGAGGCTCCTTGCGGCGTGCGCGTCAGTGCGGATCAAACGGTATGCAACTGATGCTACGCGCGGGTAATGACCGTCCCCACCAACTGCGTCACAAAATCCGGGCCGTGTAAGGTTCATCTTACGGTCACATTCGTGACGCAAGCTGCCCGTCGCCCAGCCACGGGAGCGCGATTTGTCCGTAGCGACTGCCTTGCAAACGATCGACTTGGTCTACTTCAATGCGGGCGGCGGCCATCGCTCGGCGGCGACAGCCCTCGAGGCGGTGCTGCGCGAGCAGGGGCGTCCCTTTCATGTCCGGCTCGTCAACCTCTTCGAGGTGCTCGATCCGACCGGTGTTTTTCGCAGAACGACCGGCATGAATCCCGAGGATTATTACAACAAGCGGCTCGCGCGCGGCTGGACCCTGGGGTTGGCGCAAGAGCTCAAGCTGCTTCAGGCGCTCATTCGCTTGAGCCACCGAACCTTGACGAAGCGCCTGCGCCAGCATTGGCGCAAGACGAAGCCCGATCTCGTCGTCTCGCTCGTCCCCAATTTCAACCGCACAATGTACGAGGCCCTGACGAGTGCCCGACCCGGTGTCGACTTCGTGACTGTGCTTACCGATTTCGCCGACTATCCGCCCCATTTCTGGATCGAACCGCGGCAATTGCAGCATTTCGTTTGCGGCACGCCGAAGGCGGTTGCCCAAGCGCGTGCGCAGGGTTGCGCGCCGGACCGCATCCACGCAACCTCGGGCATGATCATCCGCCCCGATTTCTATCGGGCTGAGCGACTCGATCGGTGTGCGGAAATGCGGCGTCTCGGTCTCGATCCCGCGCGGCCGACCGGCATCGTGCTATTCGGCGGCCACGGATCGCGCGTCATGCGCGGCATTGCCCGCCGGCTTGCCGACACGCAGCTGATCTTCGTTTGCGGACACAACGCGGCCTTGGCCGAGCAGCTGCGGGCGATCCCCGCAAACGCGCCGCGGCTTGTGCTCGGCTTTACCGCCGAGATCCGCTATTACATGCAGCTCAGCGATTTCTTCATCGGCAAACCGGGACCGGGCAGCATCAGCGAGGCCATTCATCTGCGTCTGCCGGTTATCGTCGTGAAAAACGCTTTGACGATGCCCCAGGAACGCTATAACGCGGAATGGGTGCGCGAGAACCGCGTCGGCGTCGTATTGGATTCATTTCGGATGGTGCGGACCGGCGTCACCGAGATCATCGATCGTCTCGGCGATTATCGGAGCCGGGTCGCCGCCTTCGACAACCGCGCCGTGTTCGAAATTGCATCGCTCATCGACGCTCTGTTGTCGCGCAAACCGGATTGGCAGTCGGCGCCGACGGCGCGCACGGTGCCAGAAGCGCGCTCAATCGCGGCGGTTCCGCATCGCGTACCCATGCAAACGCCACCAGATGCTCGAGAATATGCTGAACATAGCCGCGGGTTTCGTTGAACGGAATGTTCTCGATCCAAACGTCGGCGTCGATCGGTTTATCCGGTTGCCAGCGCGCAACGGCGGCGATACCGGCGTTATAGGCGGCCAGAGTCAGATCGAGCTGGCCGTTGTAATGATCCAATAATTCCCGCAAGTTGGCGGCGCCGAGTTTGGCGGCAACCTCCGGATCGAACAAACCGTCCGAGGTCGGCACCGGTTGGTGCCAGCGTCGCGCGACGCCCGCGGCCGTGGTCGGCAGGATCTGCATGAGGCCACGTGCATTGGCGCGCGATACCGCATCGGTTCGAAACAGGCTCTCTTGGCGCATAACGGCGAGGATCAGGTCGCCGGGAACTCCAGTAAGCCGGCTCGCCTTGTCGATGGCTGCGGTGAAGGGCCGAGGGTAGCGCAAGCGCACGTCGTCGAACTGGCCGCTCTGTGCAAGCGTCGCGATGGCTTGCGAGTACCAGCCCCAACTATTGGCGAGGCGCGCCGCCTGCACTTTGACCGCGGACTCGGCATGCGCGAACACCAGGTTCCATTCGACTGAGGCGTCATCCACCAAGTCACAATCGAGCAAGGCGCGCGCACGCAGCACGCCGGGCTCGGCGGCGAGCGCGGCCGTCATCTTTGGATCTTCGGGCGACGCTTTCGCGTTCAAGCTGTAGCTGCGGTGCAGCCGGTCTGCCGCCAAATACCCGTAGTAATCCCGCAGCCCGGCGATTTCGCCGAACAGCGGCTCGGCCGCCGCGCTGCCCGAGATTGCCTCCACGGCGCGCGCATGCCAGTAGCGCCAGCGCGGCTGCGTCGCGAGGGAGGGTGCCATCGTAGCAATCCAAGTGGCCGCCTGCGCGTAGTCGCCGGCCCAAAGGGCTGCGCGGGCACGCCACTCCTGTGCCGATTCGTCGTTGGGCTCGACGGTGATGGCGTTGAACAGCGTGAGCGCAGCCGCGTCGTGGTCATAGGCGGCGCCGAGCGCCGCGTTTCGCCGTAGTCGTGTTTGCAATGCCGGCGACGTCTGCGGCCGAGCGAGCAGCCGCGGCAAGATGATCGCCGCTTGTCGAAAGTTGAGCCGTGACAATCGGCCGAACGCGGCGACCAGTGCATCCGGTTCGACCGTGATATCCGGACTATTGGCAAGGGCCTCGAGCGTCGGCCCCGGTGTCTCGAGCAGTTGCGCCCATTGCAGCAAGGGCGCGGCCCGTCGCGCGGGCAAGTCCTCGGCGTCCTCGCGCGCCAAGCGCGGATTGTCGGCCGCGAGCGCGGCGCGCGTGCGGGCTTCGGCAAGTTCGGGCGTCAGGAGTTTTTGTTGCTCGAGCCAGTTGAACACCGGCGTGCAGGCGGCCGGCTGTCTTTGCGGCAGACTCCAGCGCGCGAGCGCCGCATTGGCGAGACCCTGTGTCTCGCCGGTGGCGAGCAGGCCACGCAGACGCTCGCAGGCCAGCTGCGCTTCGGTCGCATCGACGCTGCGTGGCAGGAACCAATCCCAGCGCTCCCTTGCGGCCAGACTCAGCAGCCATTCGCGGCGCAGCGTCCGCGCCGCCGGCTCGCCTTCGTGCGCGTTTAGGAATGGTTCGATCGTCGTATCCAGCTCCTCGTTCGGCCGCGCACTGAGGTCGCGGCGCAGGCGCGCGGCGATCAGGTAGTCGTAAATGACATAGCCGCGCAATGCGGCCGAGTCGGGCAGATCGGGCAAGCCCATCTGAACACGGCGCCAGGCCGCGCGGAACTGCGACGCGGTGTCGGCCGTGTCGACGGAGTCGGCGGCGGCGGCGCTGAACATCGCGGCCATGAGCAGCGCGGAGAGCATCGTGCGAAAAGCGGGCGGCATGCGCTGATTCTAGCTGTGGTAAAATTTCGCGTTATGGAAATAAATCAAATCAAACGGTTCATCAAAGAACTCGAGGAGCGAACGGATTCCTTGAGGGGGTATCTTTGATTACGCCAACAAGCAGGAACGTCTTCAGGAAGTTGCGCGCGAGCTAGAACAGCCCGGCGTTTGGAACACTCCCGAGCGCGCGCAGGATCTCGGCAAGGAACGCGCCAAGCTGGAACAGGTGGTCGGCGGCTTGGACCGATTGACGCGCGGCTTGACGGACGCGGCAGAACTGCTCGATCTTGCGGTCGCCGAGGGTGACGACAGCGCCGTGCAGGGAATCGAGGCGGACGTGGACCGACTGCGGCTCGAGGTCGAGCAGCTCGAGTTCCAGCGCATGTTTCCCGGGAAGATGGACTCCCATAGCGCGTTTCTCGATATTCAGGCGGGTGCCGGCGGCACGGAGGCCCAGGACTGGGCGGCCATGTTGTTGCGCATGTACTTGAAATGGGCCGATAGCCACGGTATCAAGACCGAGATCATCGATCAAAGCGACGGCGAAGTCGCCGGTATCAAGGGCGCGACCATCAGCATGACGGGAGACTACGCCTACGGTTGGCTGCGCACCGAGACCGGCGTGCACCGGCTGGTCAGAAAATCGCCGTTCGATTCCGGCAATCGACGCCACACATCTTTTGCGTCCGTGTTCGTCTCTCCCGAGGTCGACGATGACATCGATATCGAGATCAATCCGGCCGACCTGCGCGTCGACGTCTATCGCTCGAGCGGCGCCGGCGGTCAGCACGTCAACAAGACGGAGTCCGCAGTGCGCATCACCCACAATCCGACCGGCATCGTCGTCGCGTGTCAGAGCGAGCGCAGTCAGCACAAGAATCGCTCGACGGCCATGAAGATGCTGAAGGCCAAGCTCTACGAGCTCGAATACAACAAGCGCAACGCGGCGGCCAAGGTCCTCGAGGATTCCAAATCGGACGTGAGCTGGGGCAACCAAATTCGCAGCTACGTCCTCGATCAATCGCGCATCAAGGATTTGCGTACCGGGGTCGAGATCGGCAACACCACGTCGGTGCTCGACGGCGCGCTCGATGTATTCATGCAGGCCAGTTTGAAGCAGGGATTATGAGCGACCAAGAAGACGAGAATCATCTGATCGCCGAGCGGCGCGCCAAGCTCGCGAAACTGCGCGAACGCGGCAACGCCTACCCCAACGATTTTCGCCGCAATGCCCTCGCGGCGGATCTCACGACGGCCTATGCCAGCCGGTCTGCCGAGTCGCTCGATGCAGAGGCGATTCCCGTGTCGGTCGCCGGTCGGCTGCGCGCCAAACGTATCATGGGCAAGGCGAGCTTCATCAAGATCGAGGACGGCAGCGGCGCAATCCAGGTGTTCCTGCAGCAACAGGCGCTCGGTGATGCTTACGACGATTTCAAGAGCTGGGACGTAGGTGACATGGTGGGAGCGGAGGGCAGCCTGTTTCGCACCAAGACGGGCGAGTTGTCGGTGCGTGCGCTGCGAATCGTTCTCCTGACCAAGTCGCTCAGGCCGCTGCCGGACAAATGGCACGGCATCGCCGATACGGAAACCCGCTATCGACGCCGCTACGTCGATCTGATCGTCAACGACGCGAGTCGACGGGTATTCGAGACGCGCTCGCGCATCGTGCGCTATCTGCGCCAGTTCCTCGATACGCGCGGTTTTCTCGAGGTCGAAACGCCGATGCTGCAAACGATCCCGGGCGGCGCGGCGGCGCGGCCGTTCCGCACGCATCACAACGCGCTCGACATGGACATGTATCTGCGCATCGCTCCGGAGCTGTATTTGAAGCGCCTGACGGTGGGCGGCTTCGAGCGCGTCTATGAGATCAACCGGAATTTCCGCAACGAGGGCTTGTCCACTCAGCATAACCCTGAGTTCACGATGCTCGAGCTCTATCAGGCTTATGCCGATTACCGCGATGTGATGCGCATCGTCGAGGATATCTTCCAGGGCATTGCGGATACGGTGTTGGGCAGCCGCAAAGTGAACTACCAGGGTCGGGAATACGACCTCAGCGGCAGCTTCGCGAAATTGACGATCGAGGAGATCCTGCTCGCCAACAATCCCGATCTCGATCCCATGTCCTTGCGTGACGTGGCCTACCTACGCCGCGTCTGCGAACAGATGAAAATCCCTTTCAAGAGCGGCGACGGAGCCGGCAAGCTGCAAATCGAGCTGTTCGAAAAAACCGGCGAACACACCTTGCTTCAACCGACCTTCGCGTACGCCTATCCGGCCGAGGTCTCGCCTCTGTCACGCCGCAACGATCAGGATCCGTTCATCACGGATCGCTTTGAGTTCTTCATCGGCGGCCGCGAGTATGCGAACGGATTTTCGGAACTCAACGACTCGGAGGATCAAGCGCAGCGGTTCAAGGAACAGGCGGAGCGCAAGACCGCGGGTGACGAGGAGGCCATGTACTACGACGCCGACTACGTGCGCGCGCTCGAGTACGGCATGCCGCCCACGGGCGGCCTCGGTGTCGGCATAGATCGACTCGTGATGTTCTTCACGGACTCGGCCTCGATTCGCGACGTGCTGCTGTTTCCGCATATGCGTCCGGAAGTTTGACCGAGACGTCGACAGGCCCGATCGGCGTCTTCGACTCCGGCGTCGGGGGCTTGACGGTCTTGCGTGCGCTGCGGCGCGCGCTGCCGGCGGAGAATTTCGTCTACCTCGGCGATACCGCACGGCTGCCTTACGGCACCAAGAGTGCGAGCACCGTGGTTCGCTATTCGCTGCAGTGCGCGGCCGCTTTGGTCCGGCGCAAAATCCGGTGTTTGGTCGTCGCCTGCAATACCGCCTCGGCATCCGCGCTGACGGCGCTGCAGGAGCAGTACCCGTCCTTACCGATCATCGGTGTCGTGCAACCCGGCGCACAGGCTGCGGTGGCGGCCTCGGCGAGCCAGCGTATAGCGGTGATCGCGACCGAAGGCACGATCACCGGTGGCGCCTACCAGCTTGCGCTGCAGCGGCTGAGTCCTTCAGCCCTCGTGACTGCGCGCGCTTGTTCGCTGTTCGTCGCGCTGGCCGAGGAGGGATGGACCGAGGGCCTGATCGCTGAAGCCGTGGCGCGCCGCTACCTGGATCCTTTGTTCAAGGTTGCAGAGCCGCCCGATACCCTGGTCTTGGGCTGCACGCACTTCCCGGTGCTCGGGGGAGCCATTCGTGCCGTGCTGCCGCCGGGCGTCAAGGTGGTCGATTCGGCCGCGACGACGGCTGCGGCCGTCGTCGCGCAATTGCGCGCCAGTGAGCGGTGCGCAGCGCGCGCGCCGGGTTCGACCTCGGCATCGGAGTCGACTGCGGCGTCGGCACGCGGCGCCGTCAGTTGGCTCGCCACCGATGGCGCCGCAAGGTTTGCACGTGTGGGCACGATTTTCCTCGGCGAGCCGCTGGTCGCCGACGTAATAGAAATCGTCGACCTTTAGGCCCGCGTGCTCAACGAATAGGGCAGCGCGAGCTGCGTTGCCGCGACCGCGTTTGCGGGAGCTTCCGTATCGGCGTCGGCAACTTCGAGAGTCACGACCGCGAGGGCCTCGCAACCGGCGCCGCTGCTCGCCAACTCGGTCAGGCGACCGCTGCGACCATCGGGCAGCCGCAGGCTCTGTCCGATCTGCCAATCGCCGGGTGGCAATTGCAGGCGAATCAGGCGCCGCTTGATGCGTCCCAGGTGTTGGGTCCGCGCGATGATTTCCTGACCCGTGAAACAGCCCTTGGTGAAGCTGATGCCGTCGATCAAATCGAGGTTCAGCATTTGCGCGACAAAGTGTTCGCTCGTGGCCGTATAGATCTGCGGAATGCCCGCGCGGATATCCGCAAGCCGCCAGGCGTTTTCGATCGACGCCGGATCGTCCCCCAGCAGTCCAAGCGCCGCAAGGCGTTCGCCGGCGCCAAGCACCCAATAACGCGCGGCATCCGGGCCCACGCGCGCGACACCGATACCCTCTGTTTCCGCGTAACCCAGAGCCGGATCCGGCAGAGCGAGGCCGGCCCCGCGGATGCCTTGATCGCCGGTTTGGCCGACAACGACGAGTGCCTCGCTCTGATCCGTGATGCTGACCTTGGCGCGCAATACGAATTTGCGCAGGCGCTCCTGGATCGGTAGCAGCAATTCGCGTGGCAGGATCGCGAGTACGCCGGTGGCATGCGGCACGAGATGCAGGACGGCAAGTACGCGACCCTGGGGACTGGAATAGGCCGCCAGCAGCGGTTTACCCGCCGCAAGGCGCCGACTATCGTTGGAGATCTGGCCTTGTAGGAATTGCACGGCATCGGCGCCGGCAAACTGCAGGATGCCCAAATGACCCAATCGTCCGGCTTGCGTACTCATAGCGCGCATCAAGTCGCGAGGAAGGACTGCCTGTCAAGCCCCCGTCCGCACTCCGGTCCCGGATCTCTTTCTTCAGCGCTTTGGCCGCGAAGCCGAGCGGGCGGGCGGGCCAGCGATGCGTTTTTCTGGCAAACTTTAGCCTGTGATGCCGAACACTCAGATTAACAATGACGGTGCATCGCTGGGATCGATCCCCGCGAACGCCGCTGCCGCACCCGAGCCTCGATCAGAGACGCCGGAGCCGGTCGCCGCGATGTCCATGCCCGAACGGGGCGGGCGCGACGGTCCGGATCCGACCCGCTACGGCGACTGGGAACTGCGCGGGCGCTGTATCGATTTCTAAGGATCTTCATGCCCGTTCGCGCTCGTCCGCTGTCTCCACATGTCGGGATCTATCGTTGGCAAATCGGCAATACGCTGTCGATTCTGCATCGGTTCACCGGCATCTTCCTCGCGCTCGGTTTCGTTGCGCTCTGCTACTGGCTGGTTGCGCTCGCGGGCGACTCGCCGGCCTATGCGACCGCAGCGCGTCTGTTCGCGAGTCCTGTGGGTTGGCTCGCCTTGCTGGCGTGGACCTTCGCATTTTTCTATCACCTGTTGAACGGCATACGACATTTGTTCTGGGATGCGGGCTACGGCTTCGAACGCGATGCACGTCGCACGAGCGCCTGGTTGGCGGTTGCCGGCGCGTTCCTGTTGACGTTGGGCGTCTGGGGGTTGCTATGGCACTTCGGACGGCTGTGAGTCCTCGTTCATGAGTTTGCGCAGTCCTCTGGGGCGAGCCCGCGGTCTTGGATCGGCGAAGGCCGGCACCGCGCATTGGTGGGGACAACGCGTCAGCGCGGTCGCCCTGATCCCGCTTTGCCTCTGGTTCGTGTTCTCGCTGCTGTTGTTGCCGAATCTCGAGTACGACACGGCGCGGGCCTGGCTGCATTGGCCGGTGAGCGGGTTTCTCGCGATCTTGCTGGTCGCCGTTGTCGCGCATCATTCCTACCTCGGGACGACTGTGATCGTCGAGGACTACGTTCATGACGAGGGCTACAAGCTGCTGGGTTTATTGTCGCTGAAATTTTTGCACGTGCTGGTGGCGGGCGCCGCCATTTTCGCGATCTTGCGCATCGCATTCGGGAACTGAAGATTCATGAGCGAGTACCAATTCACTGACCATACCTATGATGTCGTCGTCGTGGGTGCCGGCGGCGCGGGATTGCGCGCGACGTTCGGCTTGGCGGAGGCCGGTCTGAGCACCGCCTGTCTGACCAAGGTTTTTCCGACCCGCAGTCATACGGTCGCTGCACAGGGCGGTATTTCCGCGGCGCTCGGAAACATGGGCGCGGACGACTGGCGCTGGCACATGTACGACACGGTCAAAGGCTCGGATTGGCTCGGCGATCAGGATGCGATCGAATTCATGTGCAAAGAGGCGCCGTCCGCGGTCATCGAACTCGAACACTACGGCGTGCCGTTTTCGCGTACTGCGGATGGCCTCATCTATCAGCGACCCTTCGGCGGCATGACGACTCATTACGGCCAGGGCGTCGCGCAGCGAACCTGCGCAGCGGCCGACCGCACGGGCCACGCCATGTTGCACACTTTGTATCAGCAATCGCTGAAACATGAAGCCACGTTCTTCATCGAGTACTTCGTGCTCGACCTGATCATGGAGAACGGTGAATGCCGCGGTGTCGTCGCGCTCGACATGTCGGACGGAAGCCTGCATCGGTTTCGTGCGCACAAGGTGATCCTGGCGACCGGCGGCTACGGGCGGGCCTGGTTCTCTTGTACGTCCGCGCATACCTGCACCGGCGATGGCGGCGGCATGGTGTTGCGCGCCGGACTGCCTTTGCAGGACATGGAATTCGTGCAATTTCATCCGACCGGAATCTATGGAGCCGGTTGTCTGATCACGGAGGGCGTGCGCGGCGAGGGCGGCTACCTGACCAATTCGGCGGGTGAGCGCTTCATGGAGCGCTATGCGCCCAACGCGAAGGACCTGGCCTCGCGGGATGTCGTGAGCCGCTCGATGACGATCGAGATTCGCGAGGGCCGGGGGGTCGGCAAGCTCAAGGACCATATCCATCTGCATCTCGAGCATCTGGGACCCGCGGTCATCAAGGAGCGGTTGCCCGGGATCGCGGAGACCGCTCGCGTGTTTGCCGGTATCGACGTGAACAAAGACCCGATCCCGGTATTGCCGACGGTGCACTACAACATGGGTGGCATCCCCTGCAATGTCCACGGCGAAGTCGTCGTCACGCATGCTGGGCAGGATGCAGTCGTACCGGGATTGATGGCGGTCGGGGAGGCCGCTTGCGTATCGGTGCACGGCGCGAATCGCCTCGGCTCCAACTCGCTGCTCGATCTGGTCGTCTTCGGACGCGAGGCGGCGCGCCAATGCGCACGCTCGGTGACGCCCGGCGCCCCGCAGCGCGCATTTGCCGCGGATGCGGGCCAGGAATCCGTGGCGCGGCTGGATCGCTTCCGCAATGCTGCTGGGTCCCTGAGCACCGCGGAAGTGCGTTTGGAGTTGCAGCGGACCATGCAGGCGGACGCGGCCGTGTTTCGGACCGGCGAGACGCTCGCTGCCGGCAAGCTCAAGTTGGTCGAGGTATTGGAGAAATTCAAGGCGATCCGCGTTGCCGATCGATCGCTGATCTGGAACAGCGATCTGATCGAGTCTCTGGAACTCGATAATTTGCTGGGGCAGGCGGTCGCGACCATGCACTCGGCTGAGAATCGCCGGGAGAGCCGCGGAGCGCATGCCCGCGAGGATTTCCCGCACCGGGACGACGCGAACTGGATGAAGCATTCGTTGTGCTGGGTGGGATCCGACGGTCGGACCCGCATCGACTATCGCGGCGTGCACCTGAATACCTTGACGGACGACGTCGCAACGATTCCGCCCAAGGCGCGGACTTACTGAGGAGATCGATCCGTGGCAGAGTTCTCGCTTCCCGCCAATTCCAAGATCCGCAAGGATGGGCGCGTATTCAAGGCTCCGGAGGGCGCGACCAACGTGCGCGTCTTCAAGATCTACCGCTACGATCCCGAATCGACCGAGAACCCTCGGATCGACACCTACGAGATCGACATGGATGCCTGCGGGCCGATGGTTCTCGATGCCCTGATCAAAATCAAGAACGAGATCGATTCGACACTGACTTTCCGTCGTTCCTGCCGCGAAGGCATCTGCGGATCCTGCGCGATGAATATCGACGGCAAGAACGGCCTGGCTTGCATCAATGCCTGTGACGGGTCGAGCAAGGAGACGAAAATCTATCCCTTGCCGCATATGCCGGTCATCAAGGACCTGGTGCCGGACCTGACCCATTTCTATGCCCAGTACGCCTCCATCAAGCCCTGGTTGCAGACCACGACTGCGCCGCCGCCCGACCGGGAGCGCCTGCAGTCCAAGGAGGATCAGGAATTGGTCGACAGGCCCTCGGCGTGCATTCTGTGCGCCTGTTGTTCCACGAGCTGCCCGAGCTATTGGTGGAATAGCGATCGTTATTTGGGTCCCGCGACCCTGCTCGCCGCTTACCGCTGGATCGTCGACAGCCGCGACGAGGCCGCCGGCGAGCGTCTCGATCAGCTCGAGGACCCATTCCGCCTGTATCGCTGCCATACGATCATGAATTGCACGGAAGCTTGCCCGAAGGATCTCAATCCGGCCAAGGCCATCGGCGAGATCAAGCAACTGATGGCCCAGCGCGGCCACTGATGGATCCAGCGCAGCCGGCGGGCAATGATGCGCAATCGGTCGGACGACTCCGCTGGTCCTGCCGGCGCGGGATTCGCGAGCTGGACGTCCTTCTGACGCGCTATGTGGACGAACAGTATGCGGGCGCCTCGCCCGCCGATCAGGCGGCGTTTCGGCAGCTTCTCGAGACGCAGAACGCCGCCATCTATGCCTATTGCCTGGGCCAAGAGACCCCGCCCACGGCCGAACTGCGCGCGCTGATCGGCCGCATCACCTCCGGCGCCGCAGCGGGCCGGTGAGCTATTTCATGTCCGGCTGCTAGAATGGCCGGATGTGCACAGTGTCACGGTTGCAGCAATTCTTCGGATGTTTGGTGCGAACTTTTTCCGGCTCGGTCGGTCTATCGCGACAGGCTGGGTAGAATGACCGTCGACGACAGCGATTTGAAACTCGTCGAGAGGGTCCAGCGAGGCGAGCGAGAAGCGTTCGATTTATTGGTCCTGCGTTACCAGCACAAGGTGCTGAAGCTGATCATGCGGTACGTTCACGATGCATCTGAAGCCGAGGACATCGCCCAGGAGGCCTTCGTCAAGGCATTCCGCGCCTTGCCGTCCTTCCGCGGCGATAGCGCCTTCTATACTTGGCTCTATCGGATCGCGATCAATACGGCCAAGAACGCCTTGGTCGCCTCCAAGCGCCGTCCCATGGATTATGACTTGGATCTCCAAGACCCCGAGCAATATGAATTGCACGGTCGACTTGCCGAGGCCGAGACGCCTGAGGCCTTGCTGCTCACCGATGAGATTCGCGATACCGTGAATCGCGCGATCGAGAATTTGCCGGAGGACTTGCGTACGGCTATCGTCTTGAGAGAATTGGAAGGCCTGAGTTACGAGGATATCGCGGCAACCATGGATTGCCCGGTCGGTACGGTTCGGTCGAGAATTTTTCGCGCGCGCGAAGCGATAGACAAGAAGCTGAGACCCATTTTTGACGGCGGTCTAGGCCGTCCCGAGGACACATGAGCGACCCAATTCGTGAACAGATTTCCGCGTTCCTCGACGGCGAACTGCCCGATTCGGAAACTGAATTACTGCTCAAGCGCCTGACCCGGGATGCCGAGCTGCGCGAGAGCTTTGGGCGCTACGCCTTGATTGGCGAGGCCTGTCGGGGCACGCGCGGCTCCGTGCTGACGCGGGATCTGTATGTGCGTATCAATCGAGCCATCGACGGCGAGTCGCCGGCGGTCATCCCGCAAATCGCAGCCACCGCACGGCCGGCGCGCTGGTGGCGGCCAATGGCGGGCGCGGCGGTCGCGGCGGGCGTCGCGGTTGTTGCCGTTGTTGCGCTCCGGCAACATGTAGCGGTGGTGCCCTCGCTGGCTGCGTCCCAAAATCCCGTGCCCGCGGTCTCCGCGGTCAACTTCGTTCCGGCGCCGACCTTGGCGAATGCCAATGTGGTTGGGCCGAATCTGAATGCGAATGAACCGGTGTCGTACACCACGCCTGCGACCTTGGCCGAGGCGCCTTTGGCAATGCCGGCGGCGCGCCTGACCAACTACGTGTTTGCGCACAGCAGGTATCCGTCCCTGCTCGGTCAACGCGACGTGTTGACTGATTTGATGGTCGGCAGCGAGGACCAGACGGTACCGGTAGCAACCGATAAGTCCCCATGATCCCAGCGGTCGTACGGCGCAGCGCTTGGCTGCTTCCCGGCGCCGTTGTCGGCGCACTAATGTTGGCAATGCCACACCCGGCAACTGCCGCCGACGACGATCCGCGCGTCTGGCTGCAGCGCATGAATCAGGCGCTCGCGACGCGAAATTACGATGGCATGTTCATGCATGTCAGCGATGGGCGCATCGAGACGATGCGCATTGTGCATCGCGTGCAAGCAGGCCGCGTTACCGAGCGTCTGACTTCAATGGACGGCTCAGGGCGCGAGTTCATTCGCAGCAACGATGAGCTGACCTGTTACCTGCCGGACAAAAAGACGGTCCTGGTCGAACAAACTCAGGAGCGAGGGCCCTTCCTCGGCACTTTGCCGCAATTCGGTACGGGCGTTAATGAGTTCTATCAGGTCGAGTCCTTGCCGACCACGCGCGTCTTGGGTAGACCGGTGCGCGTGATTTCGGTGACGCCCAAGGATCAATTCCGATTCGGTTACCGTTTGTGGCTCGATGAAAAGACTGCAATGCCTCTCAAGACGCAGTTGTGCGATGCCCGTGGCAATGTTCTGGAGCAAATCGTGTTTGCGCGCCTCGAAACACCGGACACGATACCGGATGCCGAATTGGCCCCTTCAGTCCATACCGAGGGTATGCGCTGGGTACGGCTTAGCCCACGCGAGGCGCCCCCGGTGGATTCGGCCGATTTTCGGGCCAGTGAATTACCGCCTGGGTTCCGTTTGACCGTGACTGGCGCACAGATGCTGGGCGGTGCGAGCCTGCCCGCAACGCATTTGGTTTATTCCGATGGCTTGGCAACGGTTTCGGTGTTCGTCGAGGCGGGTCCGGATGCCAAAGGCCCCGACGACAAGGCGGATGCCACTCAGGCGCCCATGCAGGGTCTCGCGCGCGTCGGCTCCGGCTTCGTTTTTTCGACGGTCGTACAGGGGCACCAAGTCACGGCGGTCGGCGAAGTGCCGGCCCAAACCGTCGAGTTCATCGCCCATTCGGTCAAACCCTCCCCCGGCAACGAGTCGACGCGACGCTGAAACCGCGCTTTTTGCTCTACTCGCGTCCCGATTGCCACTTATGCGAACAGATGCTGCGCGAGTTGCAGGCCATTCCCGGGGCGCGCGCAGTCGCGGTCGATGTCGTCGACGTCGATGCTGAACCCGCGGCGCGCGAGCGCTACGGTCACAAAATTCCAGTCTTGATGTTGGCGGGCGAACTCGTCTGTCACGGGCGCTTGGACGCCGAGGAAGTGCATAAGGCGCTCGCGGCTCTGCGTTGACCGGTATAATCGCCCGTTTATCCAACCCCGGTCCTAGATGAAGAATATCCGCAACTTTTCGATCATCGCGCACGTCGATCATGGCAAGTCGACGCTCGCGGATCGGTTCATCCAGGAATGCGGCGGTCTGGATGCGCGGGAAATGCAGGCGCAAGTCCTCGACTCCATGGATTTGGAGCGCGAGCGCGGCATCACGATCAAGGCACAGAGCGTGACGCTCGCATTTCGGTCGGTCTCGGGCGAGGTCTATCAGCTCAATTTCATCGATACGCCGGGCCACGTGGACTTCTCCTACGAGGTGTCCCGTTCGCTCGCCGCCTGCGAAGGCGCTCTATTGGTGGTCGATGCCGCGCAGGGCGTGGAGGCGCAGAGCGTCGCGAACTGTTATACGGCGCTCGACCAGGGGCTGGAAGTGTTGCCCGTGATCAACAAGATCGATCTGCCGTCCGCCGATCCCGCGAAAGTGATTCGCGAGATCGAGGAAATCATCGGTATCCCGGCCGAGGATGCCGCTTTGGTGAGCGCCAAAACCGGATTGGGGGTCGCCGATCTGCTGGAACAGTTGGTCAAGCGCATACCGGCCCCGAGCGGCGATCCGGATGCGCCGCTGCAGGCTCTGATCATCGATTCCTGGTTCGATAATTACGTCGGTGTCGTGTCGCTCGTGCGGGTCATGAACGGCGCGCTGCACACCGGCGCGAAGATCCGCGTGATGTCGACGGGGCGCAGTCATGTCATCGACAAGCTCGGCCGGTTTACGCCGAAGCCCGTGACGCGCGAATCCTTGGGCACGGGTGAGGTAGGCTTCGTGATCGCCGGGATCAAGGAGATCGACGGCGCGCCCGTGGGTGACACCATTACGCTCGACGCGGCGCCCGCTGCCGCGCCCCTCGAGGGCTTCAAACAAGTTCAGCCGCGAGTCTTCGCGGGCCTCTTCCCAGTCAGTTCGGACGACTACGAGCAGTTTCGCGAGGCGCTCAAGAAACTCAAATTGAACGATTCGGCGCTGAATTTCGAGCCCGAGGTGTCGACCGCGCTGGGTTTCGGGTTTCGCTGTGGATTCCTCGGGCTGCTGCACATGGACATCGTTCAGGAGCGTCTCGAGCGGGAGTACGACCTCGATCTGATCACGAGCGCGCCGACCGTCATCTATGAGGTTCTGTTGACCGACGGCACCGTCGTCAGCGTCGACAACCCGTCCAAACTGCCGCCCACAGATCGCGTCTCCGAGCTGCGCGAACCGATCATCATCGCCAACATTCTGGTCCCGCCAGATCATGTCGGCGCCGTGCTGACGCTCTGCAGTGAAAAGCGCGGCGTCCAGAAAAAGATGTTGTTCCTCGGCAGCCAGGTGTCGCTGCAATACGAGCTGCCGCTCGCCGAGATCGTGCTCGACTTCTTCGATCGTTTGAAGTCTGCGACGCGCGGTTACGCGTCCTTCGACTATGAGTTCAGTCATTTTCAAGCGGCGCCCCTGGTCAAACTCGATGTGCTGATCAACGGCGACACGGTCGATGCCTTGTCGCTGATCGTGCATCGTGACAATGCCTATACGCGGGGCCGCGAGTTGGTCGACAAGATGCAGGAGCTGATTCCCCGGCAGATGTTCGATGTCGCCGTACAGGCGGCAATCGGCAGCCACATCATTGCGCGCGCGAGCGTCAAGGCGATGCGCAAGAACGTGCTGGCCAAGTGTTACGGCGGCGATATCTCGCGCAAGCGCAAACTCTTGGAAAAGCAGAAGGCCGGCAAGAAACGCATGAAGCAGGTCGGACAGGTCGAAATCCCGCAGGAGGCGTTCCTGGCCGTGCTGCGCGTGGGTAAGAAAGCGACTTGAGTCCGCCAGTCTGGTCTCGAACTGTTGAATCTTTTGGGAGTTGTGCGTGAACGACGGCGATAGTCTTTTCCTTGTTTTGTTGTGTGCGGCTGCGGTTTGTGTCCTGGTTATTTTGGTCGATGCCTGGATCCTGCGGCCGAGACGCGATCCGGCGGCGACGAGCCTCGAGGAGCCTTGGCCGGCCAAGGCGGCCGGTTACGGGCTGGTCGTGCTGTCCTTGGCCCTGCTCTGGCGCTTGTTCCGCTACGAGGCTGTCGACTTCAGTCTCATGCTCGTCATCATCGGTGCCGTGGCCGGTATCGTTTGGGCCCTGGACAGTCTGTTCTTTGCACGCTCCCGGCTGGCGGCAGCCAAGGCCGCGGGCACTCCTGCACAGAATGTTCGCGAACCGGTCGCCGTCGAATATGCCCGGTCCTTCTTCCCGGTCATTCTGCTGGTGCTCGTGATCCGTTCGTTCGTGTTCGAGCCGTTCCGAATTCCCTCCGACTCCATGATGCCAACCTTGTTTGACGGGGATTTCATCTTCGTGAGCAAGTATTCCTATGGCCTGCGCCTGCCGGTCACGAACACCTTGATCGTGCCGACCGGCAAGCCGCAGCGCGGCGATGTCATCGTTTTTCGGCTGCCGCCCAACCCCAAGATCAATTACATCAAACGCCTGGTCGGCCTGCCTGGAGATCGGATTCGGGTCGACGCCAACGACCAGCTGTACGTCAACGGCGTGCCGATGAAACAGACCCCCGGACCCCTCTATCACGGGCCGAAGGAGGACTTGGAAATCTACGCCGGCGCGCCGACCGCCACGGAGCAATTGGGGGACAAGCGCCACGCCATCATGTTCGCCAAACAGCCCGTCAGGGACGGGGAGTGGACCGTACCCGCCGGCCATTATTTTTTCATGGGTGATAACCGCAACAACAGCAAGGACAGCCGCTGGCTGTACGATTCCGATGCGCCTGGCTTCGTGCCGGAACAGAACTTAGTCGGCAAAGCCGTGCGCATTTGGCTTAATCTCGACACCCGGGATGGGCCATTTTGGGGCCGGATCGGCAAGGCGATTCAATAATTGCGTAAGAATGCGCACCTGGAAATTGCGGAGGTTCAAATGCGGCATCGACAACGGGGTATGACGTTCCTGGGGTTACTCTGTGTTATGGCTCTGGTGGGCGTCGTCGTTTACGCCGGCATTCGTTTGGTTCCGGTTTATATCAATTTCATGAAAGTCAGCAGCACGATGCAGTCGGTCGCTTCGGAGTTCAAGGGCGGCGGCGCCGACGAGCTCAGCCTCAGGCGCTCGCTCGAGAAGCATTGGGGCATCGAGGACATCAGTACAGTGAGTTACAAGGACATCGAAATCAAGAAGAGCGATAACGGGCTCATCATGCATGTCGACTATGACGACGTCGTGCCTTACATCTCGAACGTGTCGCTTTCGGTGAGTTTCGACAAGACCGTGAAAGTCGAGTGATTCCGCTGGCCTCAGCCGAGGAATTATCAGTCTGGATGCAGCGCTCCTTCGGCTATGTCTTTCAAGATCCCGAGCTGTGTTGCGCTGCACTAACCCATCGCAGCGCCACCGGATCGAACAACGAACGGCTCGAATTCCTCGGTGATGCAGTGCTCAACTGCGTCGTCGCGCACATGCTCTTCGACGCCAACCGCGAGGCCGACGAGGGCGCCTTGTCGCGGCAACGCGCCTCGCTGGTGAGCGGCGAGACCTTGGCGCAGATTTCCGCGGAACTCGGGGTCGGCCAGTATCTGCGTCTCGGTAGCGGCGAGCTAAAGTCGGGCGGCTTCCGCCGGGCATCGATTTTGGCGAATGCCTTGGAGGCGATTTTGGGCGCTATCTTTCTGGATTCCGGCTTCGATGCCGCGGCGACCGTCGTGCGTCGGCTGATCGCGCCCCGTCTGTCCGACTTGCCCGCGGTCAGCGCCTTGAAAGACCCAAAGACACGCCTGCAGGAGACCTTGCAGGCGCGAGGCCTCGGTTTACCGGTCTATACGCTCGACCGCGTCGAGGGCGAGGCGCATGCGCAAACCTTTTCCGTGAGTTGCGTCGTCGCGCCCTTGGGGCTCAGCGCAACCGCAGACGGCGGCTCGCGACGCCGTGCGGAGCAACTCGCCGCGGATCGCGTCTTGGCGGCACTACCCGCCGAACTGCGGAGCAAGGCGTGAGCGGGGCGCCTTTTCGTGCCGGCCATGTCGCCATCGTGGGCAGGCCGAATGTAGGCAAATCAACGCTGGTCAATGCGCTCGTGGGTCGCAAGGTCACGATCGTCGCGCCCAAGCCGCAAACCACGCGGCACCGCATTTTGGGTCTCGTCAATCGTCCCGATGCGCAGTTGGTGCTCGTCGATACGCCGGGCCTCCACGAGTCCGCCAAGCGGGTCATGAATCAATACATGAACCGCGTCGCCATCTCCTCGTCGCAGGACGCCGATGTGATCTTGTTCGTGATCGAGGCGATGCGCTTCACCGAGGAGGACGAGTGGGTTTGGGATCGCGTGCGCGGTTTGAAACAGCCGCTGTTCGTGGTCATCAACAAAGTCGACCGCGTGTTTCCCAAGGAGCAGCTGCTGCCGTTTCTCGAGGAGATCACGCAAGAAATCCCGGCCTCGGCCGTCGTGCCGATTTCGGCCCAATCGGGCGACAATCTCGACCGTCTCGTGGACCTGGTCGGATCCCGTCTGCCCGTGTCGCCGCCTTTGTTCGCGCTCGATGTGGTCACGGACCGGGACGAACCGTTCCACGCCGCAGAGATCGTGCGCGAGAAGCTCACCTTGAAGTTGCGTGAGGAGTTGCCTTACGGTATCAACGTGCAAATCGAACGATTTGCCGAGGAAGGCGGCCGCATCATGATCAATGCCGTTATCTGGGTCGAACGCGCCGGGCAGAAGGCGATCGTGATCGGTCAGGGTGGCGAACGTCTCAAGGAAATAGGGCGGCTCGCGCGTATCGAACTCAACGATTTGTGGCAACGCTCGGTGCATCTCGAGCTATGGGTGAAGGTCAAGGAGAATTGGGCGGATAGCGAAATGGCACTGCGCCAATTCGGGTTCGATTCGCTGTGAGGAATGCGCGACGCGTGTGGCTGACGCCCGCGTATGTGCTGCATCAATACGCGTACCGCGATACGAGCCGTATCGTCGAGGTCTTCGCCGCCGAACATGGGCGTTTGTCCTTGTTCGCACGCGGTGCCAACGGACCCAAGTCGACGCTGCGCGCCGTGTTGCGACCTTTCCAGCGACTGCTGGTGTCCTGGTCGGGCCGGTCCGAGGCGTGTCAGATGGTGACCGCCGAACTGGACGGCACGGCGACCGCACTGCCGTCCGAACGTCTGATGAGCGGATTTTATCTGAACGAATTGCTGCTGAAGTTGACCGTCCGCGCAGATCCGCACCCGCAGATTTTTGCCGCCTACGGCGACGCGATTGCGGAACTCGGTGTCGCGGCCGACGAGGAATCTGCGCTACGCCGTTTCGAGAAACGCCTGCTCGACGATCTCGGCTATGGCCTCGAGCTGACTCAAACCAGCGATGGTCTGCCCGTGCAAAGCGAGAGCTACTATCGATTCAAGCCGCAAAGTGGTCCGCAACTCTGCGTGGCGGAAACGCCGGGCGCGATCTACGGCCGCTCGCTGGCCGATCTGGACGCTGAGAACTTTGCCGATTCGCGTTCCTTGCGCGATGCGAAGCGCGTATTGCGCGTCGCCATCGATGCCTGTCTGGAGGGTAAGTCTTTGAAATCGCGTGAAGTCATGATCGCCCTGCGGCGCAAGGAGCCGGCATGAGCGCGGCGGCCGCCGAGCACACGGGGATAGCGCTTGGCGTGAACATCGACCATGTGGCGACCTTGCGCCAGGCCCGACGCGGTCGCGATCCCGATCCGCTGCTGGCCGCCTTGCTCGCCGAGCAGTCCGGCGCCGACAGCATCACGCTGCATCTGCGCGAGGATCGACGCCATATTCAGGATCGCGATCTCGCGACCTTGCGCGAAGCGCTGCAGACCCGCATGAACCTCGAAATGGCGGTGACCGAGGAGATGATCGGGATCGCCAAGCGGGCCCTGCCGCAGGATTGCTGTCTCGTGCCCGAGAGGCGCGCGGAAGTGACGACGGAGGGCGGGCTCGATGTCCACGGCCAGCAATCTCGGGTGGCTGCCGCGTGCGCCGAACTCGGCGCCGCCAAGATTCGTGTTTCGCTGTTCATCGACCCCGACCCGCGGCAAATCGAGGCGGCGCACCGTGCCGGCGCGCCGGTGATCGAGCTGCACACCGGGGCCTACGGCGAATCGGCCGGCGCCGATCGCGCCCGCGAATTCGAGCGGCTGCGCGCGGGTGCGCGGATCGCGACGTCTCTGGGATTGGTCGTCAACGCGGGCCATGGGCTGAACTACCACAACGTGCAGCCGATCGCGGCGATTCCGGAAATCGTCGAACTCAACATCGGTCACGCGATCGTCGCCCGCGCCGTGTTCGACGGGTTGCGACAGGCCGTTCGCGACATGAAAGATTTGATGCTCGCCGCCCGTCGATAGAGCTCACTCATGATCTACGGCATCGGTATCGACGTGCTCAAAGTCGAGCGCATAGCAGGGGTGTACGAGCGGCACGGCGAGCGCTTCGTCGCGCATCTGCTGATGCCCGAGGAACGTGCGCAACTTGCGCGTACCGCGCGTCCCGTGCGCTTTCTGGCGATGCGCTTCGCCGCCAAGGAGGCGATCGTCAAGGGTATGGGAACCGGTTTCGCGCATGGCGTCTGGATACGCGATGTCGGTATCGTGCAAAACAGCTGGGGCAAGCCGGAGATCATTTATTCCGAGCGCGGCGCCAAAGTGCGCGACGGTCTCGGTGTCGGAGAAGGTCATGTCACGCTGACCGATGAGGCCGGTCTCGTCGTCGCGGTTGCCGTGCTGATGAGGCGTCAAGAATCGTGAACGTTCTGGTGTTCGACATCGAGACCGTGCCCGATGTCGCGCTCGCGCGCCGGCTCTATGACTTGCGCGATCTGACCGATGAGCAAGTCGGACAGATCATGTTCACGAAACGACTTCAGGAAACCGGTTCGGAATTTCTATCCCACGAGCAGCATCGGATCATTGCGATTTCGGTGGTCATGCGCTCGCGCGACAGCCTGCGCGTTTGGAGTCTCGGCGACGAGGCGGCGAGCGAGAAAGAACTGATCGAACGGTTTTACGACGGTCTCGACAAATACACGCCGGATCTCGTGTCCTGGAACGGCGCCGGCTTCGATTTGCCGGTGCTTCATTACCGCAGCCTCCTGCACGGCGTGACGGCCTCACGCTACTGGGAGACCGGCGAGAACGACGCGAGTTTCCGCTACAGCAACTACCTCAGCCGGTTCCATTGGCGTCACATGGACCTCATGGATATCCTGTCCGGCTTCCAGGGCCGCGGTCGGGCGAGCCTTGACGACGTTGCCAGCCTGCTCGGCTTTCCCGGCAAAGTCGGCATGAACGGCGCCGATGTATGGGGTGCTTACCTCGCCGGCGGTCTGGCGCGCATCCGCGCCTACTGCGAGACCGATGTTCTGAACACCTACCTGGTTTATCTGCGCTTCGAATTGGTTCGCGGCAATTTGGGTGCCGCCGAGCATGCACACGAGGTCGAGCGCGTGCGCAAGTTTCTGGCCGATTCGCCCGCCGAGCATTGGCGGGAATTCTCCGCGGCGTGGCCTGTGTCTTGAAGCCGGGACCGGTTCTCGAGGCCGACATCGTTGCGCTCTCGCACGATGGTCGCGGCATCGCGCGCATCGGCGGCAAGGCGGTGTTCGTTGCGGGCGCGTTGCCCGGAGAGAAAGTCACGCTGCGTGTGGTGAAGCGGCGGCGTCAGATGGATGAGGCGATGCTCGGCGAGATACTCGCCGCCTCGCCGGATCGGGTCGCGCCTCTGTGCGTGCATTTTGGTGTTTGCGGCGGCTGCTCACTACAGCATCTCGCGCCGGCCGCACAGCTCGCCGAGAAGCAGTCGCAACTGCTCGAGGACCTGACGCGTATCGGCCGCGTGACGCCGGAAAAAGTTTTGCCGCCGCTGCGCGGCCCGGTCTGGGGCTATCGGCGCCGGGCGAGACTGGGTGTCAAATTCGTCTACAAGAAGGCGCGCGTGCTCGCCGGTTTCCGCGAACGCGACAAGCCGTATCTGGCCGATTTGCAGCATTGCGAGGTCTTGATACCCGCCCTGCGCAGCTTGCCCCGGGATCTGGCCGCACTGGTCGAGAGCTTGAGCATACGAGAGCACGTGTCCCAGGTTGAGGTGGCCGCCGGCGATCAGGCGACGGCTCTCGTCTTTCGCGTCATGCAGTCGCCGGCTGCCGCGGACCTCGTCAAGCTCGCTGCATGGGGAGGCGAGCGTCGCGTGCAGATTTATCTGCAGACCGGCGGCGTGGATACGATCCGCCCGCTGCAGGCGGGGCTGCCGCCGCTGAACTACGCCATCGAGGCCGCCGGCGTCGTGGTCGAATTTGGACCGGTCGACTTCGTTCAGGTCAACGCCAGTATCAATGCGTCCATGGTCGATTTGGCGCTCGGCGAGCTCGATGCGCAAGCGGGCGACCGCGTGCTAGATCTGTTTTGCGGTCTCGGCAATTTCACCTTGCCGCTCGCATCGCGGGCCGCTGCGGTCACGGGCGTCGAAGGGGATGCCGGCCTCGTTGCGAAGGCGCGTGCCAACGCGACCGCCAACGGTCTCGGTAATGCGCGGTTCTTCACGGAAAATCTGTTCGATCCGCCGAGCTTCGGTGCCTGGGCAACAGAGCGTTACGACCGGGTGCTGCTGGACCCACCGCGCGCGGGTGCACGGGAAGTCGCGATGCGGATGGCGTCTTGGCGGCCGCGCCGAGTCGTGTATATTTCCTGTCATCCGGGGAGTTTGGCACGGGACGCCGGGATACTCGTAGAAACACAGGGCTTCAAATTAGTCGCGGCAGGGGTGATGGATATGTTTCCGCATACGACGCACGTCGAATCGATCGCCGTTTTCGCGCCACGGGAATGAGTGTGTTGCTATGAGTCTTGGGCCGCTCATGGTCGATATCGCGGGCCCCAGCCTGACGCCCGAGGATCGGGAAGTCCTCCGGCACCCCTTGGTGGGCAGTGTCATCCTGTTTACGCGCAACTATCGGGATCCCGAACAACTCGCGGCGCTGACCGCCGATATCCGCGCCTTGCGGTCGCCCCATCTGCTGATCTCCGTCGATCATGAAGGTGGTCGCGTGCAACGTTTTCGCGAGAGCTTTACGCGGCTCCCACCGGCCAGATCCCTGGGCCGCGGCTTCACCGAGGATCGGCGCGCGAGTCTCGACCTTGCCCACGTCGCGGGCTGGCTGATGGCGGTCGAGCTGCGTGCGGTCGGCGTCGATTTCAGCTTTGCGCCGTGTGTCGATCTCGACTATGGCGTAAGCGAGGTGATCGGGGATCGCGCATTTCACACCGATGCGGATGCGGTCGGGGCTCTCGCGGTGGCCTATGCAGGCGGCATGCGCGAGGCGGGCATGGCGGCCACCGCGAAACACTTCCCGGGTCATGGCGCCGTGGTCGCGGATTCGCATGTCAGCCTGCCGGTCGATCGGCGCGAATTGGTCGAATTGGACGCCGATCTGCGTCCCTACCGACTGCTGATCGACAATCATCTCGCGGCGATCATGGCGGCGCATGTAGTCTTCCCGGCGGTCGACCGACTGCCGGCGAGCCTCTCGGTTCGATGGATTACGGAGATACTGCGCGAGGAACTCGGGTTTCACGGTTGCGTGTTTGCCGACGATCTTACGATGGGCGGTGCCGCTGGTTTCGGCGATATCCTCGCGCGCGTACACTTGGGGCTGGCGGCGGGCTGCGACGTATTGCCGATCTGCAATGACCGTGGCGCCGTACTGACGGTACTCGAGCATTTCACGCCCGCGAGCCTGAATCCGGCGTCGCAGGCGCGGCTCGTGCGCATGCGCGGGCGAGGGGAGGCGCCGATCGACGTCGCTTCGACCGGTCGCTGGCGTGCGGCCGTGGCGCGGCTGGCGTCGCTGACCGCGACGCCGGAGCTGGTGTTGAGGGAGGGGCCACTATGAACGACGATCACTTTCGGCTTCTGCTCGACGTCGCGCCGGTCGGTGTCGTGCTGGTGGACGCCCGGAACCCCGAGTGGCCGCTCGTCTATGCGAACCCCGGCTTTCTCGCCATGACGGGCTATTGCCTCGAGGAGTTGCTGGGAAAAAATTTGCGCATGCTTCAGGGCGATGACCCCGACCCGGAGGCGCGACGGCGCCTGCGTGAGCAATTGTCGCGGGGCGAGTCCTGCCATCTGGTCCTGCGCAACTATCGCAAGGATGGCTCGGCCTTCTTGAACGAGTTCTCGATCGTGCCCGTGCGCGACGCAAGCGGCCAGATCACGCACTACGCCGGATACCATCGCGAGGCGGCCGAGCGAGCCCGCCCCGAACCGCGCGCCGCACAGGCGCCCGTGACGCGCGAGGATCGATTGACCGGACTGCTGTCCTATTCGTATCTCGAGGAACTGCTACGACGCGATTGGGCGATTGCGCAGCGTGAGCACCTGTCGATCGCCATCTTCGCGATCGATATCGACGCACTCGAAATGTATAACGCGACTTTCGGTCGCGCCGCCGGCGACTCGATCATTCGCCGCCTCGCGCACTGCATCTCCGGTTGCCTGCGTCGCGCCAGCGACGCCACGGCGCGCGTCGACGGTGGCACGATGATCGCTTTTGCACCGGGACTGAACGTCGAGCAGGCGCTGCGTCTTGGTCAGACCATGACCGAGCGCGTGCGTGATCTGCGTATCCATCACCCGCGCTCGAGCGTGCTACGGTATGTGAGCATCAGTGTCGGTGTCGCGGCCGCGACGCCAGAGCCCGCCGACAGTCCCACCGTTCTGCTTCAGCGCGCTCGTCAACAGCTCGAGCTGGCAAAAAAATCCGGCCGCAATCACGCCGCCTGACGGGCGGCCGTTGGGCGCCGGATTCGCCGCCTGACGCCGGGCAGCCGGAATCGCAGCACAATTTTGTGACGCGCTTCACTGGTCCCAGGAAAAACGATTCCGTGTGCATCTTGAAAAGCGAACGCGATCCGCATCGCTGCACGGCATTTCTGATAAGTATGCCGTATGAAGATCCGTCTCAAGGTCCTGCTGTCGCTCGCGTCGCTGATTGCGGTATTGATCGCGGTCGAGATCGTGGTCCAGGAATTCGTGATACTGCCGAGTTTCGCCGAGCTGGAGCGTAGCGACGCACAGACGTCCATGAAGCGGATTCAATACGCGCTCGACCGCAGTCTCGAGGGTCTCGAGTTGACTGCTGCCGATTGGTCGGATTGGGGCGAGCTCTACCAGTTCGTACAAAATCGGAACCGCAACTTTCTCGACACCTACACGACGCCCGTGGCGATGACACCGCTCAAGGTCGACATGCTGTTGATCCTGGATCCGGATCGCAAGGTTGTGACCAGTTATGCGCATGACTTGTCCACCGGCAAGCCCCTGAATATCGACCTCGCCAGGAAGGATTCCTTGCCTGCGGAATTTGCCCAGCCGATACATGGACTCGTGCACACCAATCTTGGTGTGATGATGATCGCCACTGCGCCGATTCTCGACGGCAGCGGCGGCGGTCGATCCGCCGGTACGGTCGTCATGGGACGCTTGTTGACGGCCTCGCAGCTGCAGGCCATCGGCGTGCAGGCGCAAACCACCTTGTCGATGACCGAGGAGAGCGGCTCGCCATCCGGCCGCGCCGCCGCACCGACGGAATCCGTGCAGGCGACCGACAACCTGACGCGGGTCGACCGGACCTTCAACGACATCCACGGCGTGCCCGTGATGAAGCTGCGAGTCGATGTGCCGCGAGAAATCACGCGCCGCGGCAAGCAGGCGGTTCTCTACGCCTCGGTGTACATGGTCGTCGCGGTCGTCGTCGCGCTGTTCCTGCTGCTGTACATTTTGAATCGTGTCGTGCTCGAACCGATTGCGCGCGTGACCCGACATGCGGTTGCGATCGGCGAGGGGACCGACCTGACCGCGAGGCTCAACTTCGCGGGCTCGGATGAACTGGCGCAACTCGCGCGGGAGTTCGATCGCATGGTCGAGCGCGTCGCCGAATCGCGGCGCCAGATCGTGGATCAGTCGTTTCAGGCCGGATTTGCCGAACTCGCGAAAGGTGTGCTGCACAACCTCGGCAATGCGATGACGCCCTTGGGCGTGCGCCTGTCGGCGCTGGCGGATCGCCTGCGGGTCAATCCCTTGCCGGACATCCAAATTGCCGTCGCGGAACTCGCCACCGAGAAGGCCGGGACTGCGCGGCGTGCGGATCTCGAGGAATTCATCCGTCTGGGATGCCTGGAATTGAACGCGACGCTCGCGGGCGCGGAAGCGGATGTTGCGGTCATGCAGCGACAGACTCGCGTGATCCAGGTGACGCTCAACGAGCAGCTGGGGGCGGCACGCAATGAACACGTGGTCGAATCCGTGCGCCTGCCCGAACTGATCGCCCAGTCCCTGGAAATCGTGCCGGACGCCTGCCGCCAGCGTCTACAGCTCGACGAGGACGAGTCGCTGCAAAAAGTCGGTGTCGTTCGTGTCGCGCGCACCGTTTTGCGTCTGGTGCTGCAGAACCTGATCATCAATGCGGCGGACGCCGTGCGCGATGCGGGTCGGGACAAGGGTGTGTTGCGACTGGCCGCCGAGATCGTCCGCAAAGACGACACCGAGCAGCTGTATTTGCGGTGTGAAGACGATGGCGTCGGCATCGCCCAGAAGGATCTGGAGCGTGTTTTCGAGAAGGGCTTTTCGACCAAATCGAAAACCACCAACCACGGCATCGGTTTGCACTGGTGTGCGAATTCTATCGCATCGCTTGGCGGCCGCATTTGGGCCGCGAGCGAGGGACCCGGTCGCGGCGCATCTTTGCACGTCTTGCTGCCGCTAATGATGTCGGAGGAGTATTGCGATGGACCATAGCCGAATGCCGATCAAAGTACTCGTCGCCGATGATGAGGCCGTCGTCCGCGACGCCTACCGTCAGATCTTGCTCGAGGCCGACGTCAGCAAGGATCTCGCGGCATTCAGAAACCTGCGCGCACGCCTGTTCAACAAGTCGCCCGCAGATACGGCCACGCTGCCCGTCGTGCGAGGCCCCAGTTTTGAACCGGTCTTCTGCGACGGTGCCGAATCGGCGGTGGCGGCCGTACGCGAGGCGCTGGCGGCAGGTGAGCCGTTTGCGGTCGTGTTCCTGGATATGCGCATGCCGCCCGGGCCGGACGGTGTGTGGGCCGCGGCGCGCATTCGCGAAATGGATCCGGCGGTCGAGATCGTGATCTGCACCGCCTATTCCGATGCTGATCCCGGTCATATCGGTGGGCTCGTACCCCCGGAGGAAAAGCTTTCCTATCTGCAGAAGCCGTTTCATCCCCATGAAATACGGCAGATGACGATCTCGCTGGGCAGCAAATGGCGCGCCGAACATCGCATCGTCAAGCTCGCCTATTTCGACACGCTGACGGGCTTGCCTAACCGCGAGCAATCGCGCACACGCTTGCAGACCGCGATCGCGAACGCTGAGCGGGAGCACCGGAATCTTGCGCTCTTGTATCTCGATCTCGACAACTTCAAACGCGTCAACGACACGCTCGGGCACGCGGTCGGCGACGAGCTGTTGTGCCTGATTGCGGGCCGCCTGCGTAACTCCCTGCGCCCGAGCGACATGCTGGTTGCCGATTATGAGGCCGGCGGCGGAATCAACCATATCGCGCGTTTGGGTGGTGACGAATTCATCGTGATTCTGCCGCTGATCGCGAGCGCCGGCGATGCCGGAGTGGTCGCCAGCAGGCTGATTTCCGAGCTGCAGGAGCCTGTGCAGCTGTCGATGCATACGCTCGTCGTGACGCCGAGTATAGGCATTGCGGTCTATCCGGACGACGGCAAGGACGTCGAGACGCTGATGCGCAACGCGGATCTGGCGATGTACTTTGCGAAGCGCAACAGCCCCGGCACCTTTGCCTACTTCGACGCTGCGATGAATGCCAAGGCATTGCAACGCTTCACGATCGAGGCGAAATTGCGCGATGGGCTCGCGCGTGGCGAATTCGCGCTGCATTACCAGCCGCAGTTCGACGTTGGTTCAGGCGCGGTCGCCGGTATGGAAGCTTTGCTACGCTGGACCAACGATGAGCTCGGCGCGATACCACCCGCCGAGTTCATCCCGGTTGCCGAGGAGAGCGGCTTGATCCTCGAAATCGGTGAATGGGTCCTACGCACCGCCTGTGCGCAGGCCAAGGCCTGGGCGGACGAAGGCCTGCCGCCCATCCGCATGGCGGTCAACGTGTCGGGGCAGCAATTCGCCCTCAAAGACTTTCCGCGGCTGGTGGCGCGGATCATCGCGCAGACCGGGATCGAGCCAAGATTTCTCGAGCTCGAAATCACGGAGTCCGTGGTCATGAAGGACGAAGCCTGGGCGGAACAGGCGATGGCGGAATTGAAGGAACTCGGCGTGTCTCTGGCCATCGACGACTTTGGCACCGGATACTCGAGCTTCGGCCGGCTGCGTCGGTTTGCCGTCGACCGGCTCAAGATTGACCGCTCCTTCGTGACCAGTTTGCTCGAGTGCAGCGACGATCGCGCGATTGCGGCCGCGATCATCGCGATGTCGCGTTCGCTGCGGATCAACGTGACGGCCGAGGGCGTCGAGAATTTCCCGCAGCTGATGTTCCTGCAGGAACACGAGTGTCAGGAGGCCCAGGGATTTTTGTTCAGCCGGGCACTTCCACCGGCCGATGCGCACAGACTATTATGTCGGGCGGCGGAGACTTCCACAGGAACGCGCACCGCCAGATTGCGCACTATCATAGGCTGAACCATCCGGGTTGACATCGATTGGTAGATGACAAGCTATCCGCCGGCGGAACACCGGCGAGCCGTATTCTGTTCGCGAGCCTGATCGGCACGACGATTGAGTTCTTCGATTTTTACATTTACGCCACGGCGGCCGCCCTGGTGTTTCCGAAGCTATTTTTCCCCGATCATGATCCGGCGACTGCGACGCTGCAGTCGTTCGCGACCTTCGCTCTGGCCTTTCTCGCCCGACCGATCGGCTCCGCCTTGTTCGGACATTTCGGCGATCGCATCGGGCGTAAGGCAACGCTCGTCACAGCCTTGCTGACCATGGGCATCTCGACCGTGCTGATCGGCCTCTTGCCCACCTACGCCGCGGTCGGCGTGGTCGCTCCCGTGCTGCTCGCCCTGTGCCGTTTGGGGCAGGGCATCGGGCTCGGCGGCGAGTGGGGCGGAGCCGTGCTGCTAGCGACCGAGAATGCACCGCCCGGTAAGGAGGCCTGGTACGGAAGTTTTCCGCAGCTCGGTGCACCGCTGGGGTTCTTGTGTTCGACCGGTGTGTTCCTCCTGCTGACGCATTGGTTGAGCGATTCCCAGTTTCTCGACTGGGGCTGGCGCGTACCGTTCATCGCCAGCGCCGCACTGGTCCTGATCGGTCTGTACATCCGCTTGCGGCTCGTCGAGACGCCGCAATTCAAGCAGGTTCTCTCCCAGGGAGCGCGAGTGCGCGTGCCGTTGTTGAACGTCTTGTCCCGCCACGGCCTCACGCTGATTCTGGGGAGCCTCGCCGCGACGGCGACCTTTCTCGTGTTTTATCTCATGACGCTGTTCACGCTGAGTTGGGCGACCAGCAAGCTCGGTTTCTCGCGCCAGGAATTCCTGATTATGCTCATGATCGGCGTCGTATTTTTCGGCCTGACCATCCCGATTTCTGCGGTCATTGCCGATCGCATCGGCTCGCGAGTCATGTTGATCGTTGCGAGCCTCGGCTTGATCCTTCTGGGCTTTACGTTCCAACCCTTGTTCGGCGGCGGCACGACAGCCTCGGTGCTCGCGTTCCTGGCACTCGGTCTTGCCCTGACCGGCGTGACTTACGGACCCTTGGGCACGGCGCTGGGCTCGTTTTTCCCTACCGCCGTGCGTTATACGGGCGCGTCCCTGACGTTCAATCTGGCGGGCATCTTGGGCGCCGCCTTTGCGCCGTCGATCGCCACATGGCTTGCGAAGAATTACGGCCTTAGCTTCGTCGGCTACTACCTATCGGTAACCGCCGCCGTGTCGATGCTGGCCTTGTTCGCACTCGGCGCCCTGGCCGCAAAGCGCCGCGCCTAAGGCAGGCCTACTACGGCCTAGAGCAAGCCGGCGAGGGCACTGCCGTTCGGACTGCCAAGCCCCGTGCAGGCGTCCCACCCGGTTGCGGCTGCGAAGCTGCCGTTGTTACCCTCCGTGATATCGCGCAGGCTCTGCGGGCTTTGATATAAGCGTGGCTGCAGGAAGCCGGCCGGCCGGCCGTTGATCTGGTTGAGGCGCGCGATCAGCGCCGCCCATAGCGGGGCGACCGCACTCGTGCCGCCGATGACCGTGTCCGTGCCGTCGATACGCACGCTGTAGCCGGTCTCCGGATCCGCATCTCCCGCGACATCCGGGACCCCTCGTTTGCTCAAGGCCGAGACGCTGCCTGCGGTCGCGCGCAGCTGCAGCCCCGCCTGCCATGTCGGCAGCGCGAAGAACGTGCTGACGCCGCCGCCGCTCGCGCCCCCACTGGCACCATCGTTCCAAACAGCCTCGCTCTGTATCCCGCTCGCGCCCGCACGCAGACTGGTCCCGCCGCAGGCGAGGGCGTAAGGACTCGACGCCGGGAAATCTACATGATTGGCCCCGTCGCTCAGGCCATCGCTCGAGCCATTGTCGCCGGAAGCCACGCATACGGTAATACCCATCATGGCCGCCACTTGCAAGGCCGAGTCCATCGCCGTCTTGGCCTGTGACGTCCAGGTCGATTCCGGCCCTCCCCAGCTGATCGACAGCACGGAGGGCGTATTCGTCGTGTCATGGATTGCGGTCGTGACCGCATCGAGAAAGCCTGCGTCCGTATTGGGCGCGAAATACACGACGAGCTTTGCTTGCGGGGCGATCGACCCGACGACTTCGATGTCGAGCATGACCTCGCCGTCGGGACCGTTCGGGCTGCCGGTGGGCGCGTTCGATGCGCCGTCCACCGAGACCGCGGACACCTGAACACCACCCGCACCCTGGGCTGCGAAATAAGTCTGCAGGTCCGCAGGCTCGTAACCGCCGCCGAGTTCGATCAAGGCCACACACTCGCCCTGACCAGTGCCGCTCGGAAATCCGTATAAGGACGCCACGTGTTCCGGTGTATAGGATGTTGCCGCCGAGGCTGCGGCCGGTCGAATGCGGAAATGAGTTCTCGCTTGGGGACGATCGTCGAGTCCCAGGACCGCCAGAACGATGCCGTCGAGTTCGGCGGGCAGCGTAATGCTCCCGGTGCGGCCGCGGTAATCGCCCTCGGGATGGGCATAGCGCATCAATTGCACAGCGAACGCCGCCTCGAATTGCGCCACCGTGCCCGCCAGCCGCAGGGTTCGCCGGGCTGCCTGTTCTGCGACCACTTGCAGGCCTGCGCGCGCGGCGAATGCCTTGACCGCCGCGAGGTCCGCGGGCGCGGCACCGTGCTGCCGCGCAAAATCCGTGCGGCTCAGGGTCTCGCGGGAAATTCCCGACTCGAGGGCGCTGATCCGCGTCGCCCAAGCATTCGGGCCGCTACCGCGTACGATGACGCTGACCTCGAATCGCTGCGTCGCATCGGCCGGCCCCAAGACGCGAGATCCGGCGAGCGCTGTGCGTTCACTACCGGCCAATAAACCCTTGGTCATGCTGCACTCCCCGAGGTGATTTCAACCCAGTTGTTCCAATAACTGTTCGACCCGCAGGAACAGTTTATCCTCCGTGCGCGCGTCGTGCGCAAAACGCAGTTTGAACGATCCCTCCAGTCGAAATTCCTTGGGACGGCCCTGGATGAGCTTCAGTATGCGCTTCGGATCGATCGTGTTGTCCGCATCGAACACCAGATAACCGTTGTTCGCACCCACGTCGATCTTGCGGATGCCGAGCTTCGCAGCGCGCAGTTTTAGCTGGGTCACTTTGAACAAAGTCTGTGCGTACAGCGGCATGGGTCCAAAACGGTCGATCATTTCGGCCTTGAGTTCGTCCAGCTCCTCGCGGCTTTGCATGCCGGCGATGCGCTTGTACAGCACGAGTCGCAGGTGCACGTCGGGCACATAGTCCTCCGGAATCAGCGCCGGCACGTGCAGTTCGACCTCGGGACCTGCATTCAAGGGGCGTTCGAGATCGGGCTGCTTGCCTGACTTGAGCGCCGTCACCGCGCGCTCCAGCAGTTCCATATAGAGATTGAAGCCAATCTCCTGGATCTGCCCGCTTTGTTCGTCGCCGAGCAGTTCACCGGCGCCGCGAATCTCGAGATCGTGGGTGGCCAAGGTGAAGCCGGCGCCGAGCTCTTCGAGAGACTCGAGTGCCTCCAGCCGCTTGACCGCATCCGCAGTCATCGCCTTGCGCGGCGGTGTGATGAGATAGGCGTAGGCGCGGTGATGCGATCGGCCGACGCGACCGCGCAGCTGGTGGATCTGCGCGAGTCCGAAGCGATCGGCCCGGTCGATGATGATCGTGTTCGCGGTCGGCACGTCGATGCCGCTCTCGATGATCGTCGTGCAGACGAGCACGTTGAAGCGGCGATGGTAGAAATCCAGCATGAGCTGTTCCAGTTCGCGCTCCCGCATCTGACCGTGGCCGACTGCGACGTTTGCTTCCGGAACCAACTCGCGAATCGCCTGCGCCGTCTTTTCAATCGTTTCAATCGAATTGTGGACGAAGTAGATCTGACCGCCGCGCCGTATCTCCCGTAACGCTGCTTCGCGCACCACGGTCTCGTTCCATTCCAGGACGAAGGTCTTGACGGCGACGCGTTCGGCGGGCGGAGTCGTGATCAAGGACAGGTCTCGCAAGCCGCCCATGGCCATGTTAAGCGTGCGCGGAATGGGGGTTGCGGTCAGGGTCAGGACGTCGACCTCGGAGCGCAGCGCTTTGAGCCGCTCCTTGTCACGTACGCCGAAGCGGTGTTCCTCGTCGATCACGACGAGTCCGAGGTCCTTGAAACGAACCTTGCCCTGCAGCAGGCGCTGGGTCGCGATGACCACATCGATCGAGCCGGCAGCGACCCCCGCGAGCACGCCGGCGGCTTCTTTGTTGGTCCGAAATCTCGACAGGCTCTCGATGCGGATCGGCCAGTCGGCAAAGCGGTCGACGAAGGTCGTGTAGTGCTGTTGCGCGAGCAAGGTGGTCGGCACGAGCACTGCAACTTGTTTCCCGGCTTGCACGGCAACGAACGCGGCGCGCAGCGCCACCTCGGTCTTGCCGAAACCGACATCGCCGCAGATCACCCGGTCCATCGGCTTGTCCGACTTGAGGTCCGCGATGACCTGTTCGATCGCGGCGGCCTGATCGGCGGTCTCCTCGAAGGGAAAGCCGCTTTGGAACGCCCGATACTCTGCCTCGCCCGCGAAGATTTGCGTGCCTTGGCGCGCGGCGCGGCGCGAGTACAGATCCAGGAGTTCGGCGGCCACGTCGCGAATTCGTTGCGCCGCTTTGCGACGCGCCTTTTGCCACTGGTCGCCGCCGAGTTTGTGCAGCGGCGCGGTTTCGGCCGGCGCACCTGTGTAGCGGGAGACCAGATGCAGCGCCTGAACGGGCACATAAAGCTTGTCGCCGTCGGCGTATTCGAGGACCAGGAATTCGCTGGTTTGACCGGCGACGTCCATGGTCTGCAGTCCGACATAGCGTCCCACGCCGTAGGTCTCGTGGACGACCGGCGCGCCGATGCGCAAGTCGGTCAGTTCCTTGAGGATCTTGGCCGGATCGCGGTCCGCGCGGCGCCGGCGTCGTTCCTGGCGCGCGCGATCGCCGAATAGCTGCGCTTCGGTCAACACCTCGAGCGCCGGGGATTCGAGTCTCAGGCCGGTCGCGATCGGTGAGACGGTGATGCCGAGCGCGGCGGTGCTCGCCATGAACGGCGCGAACCCGTCGAACAGTTTGGGCTGTATGCCGCGCATGCGCAGCAAGTCCAGCAACAACTCGCGCCGGCCCGCGGACTCTGCGGCGAGCAGCACCCGAGCGCCGTTCGACTCGAGGTGCGCGACCAGGGCGGCCGCGGGCTGCTCGGCTCGCGCATCGATGCGGACCATGGGCGGGGCAGTGCTGGCGAAGTTCTGCACGTCGCCGGAGGTCTCCGGCGGCCACTCGAACTGATGCAGTTCGACCCGGCGCCACGCCGAGAATTGCTCCTGGAATTCAGCCGGCGGCAGGTAGATCTCGGCCGGATCCAGGATCGGTCGATGGCGATCATGACGCAGTTGTTCATGACGTTCGGTGATGCCATGCCACAGTCCCGGCACCGAGGCGCTCGCTTCGTTGACGTCGATCAGAATGCTGCCGGGCGGCAGATATTCGAACAGCTGCGAGCTGCGCTCGAAAAACAGGGGCAGAAAATACTCGATGCCGGCAGAGGCAATTCCCTGGCTAACTTCCCGATAAACGATCTGTTCGGCAAGGTCCCCCGTGAAGCGCAGGCGGTAGCGGCGTCGAAACTCGCGCACGGCGTCGGGATTCAGGGGTGTTTCGCGCGCGGGCAGCAATTCGATGCGCGGCAGTTGATCGCCCGATCGTTGCGTGTCCGGATCGAACCTGCGGATGCTGTCGACGTCGCGATCCAGCATGTCGATGCGGTACGGGTGCTCCGATCCCATGGGGAACACATCCAGCAGTGAGCCGCGCACCGCGAATTCGCCGTGGGCAACGACTTGGGTGACCGCCGCGTAGCCGGCGGCGGTCAATTGGCCGCGCAGCGCGTCCAGATCGAGCGCCTCGCCCACATGCACCTTGAGCGAATAGGCCTCGATGTAGCTGCGCGGCGGCAGCCGCTGCAACAAGGTGTCGATTGCGATGATCCAAATACCGGAGCGCGCCCGCGGCAGTTCCGCCAAGGCCCTGAGGCGTGCCGAGGTGATGTCCGGATGCGCCGAGAAGCTGTCGTAAGGCAGCGTCTCGAGATCCGGAAAGACGCTGACCCGGGTGTTTTCCTCTGCGAAGAATGCGATCTCGGCGAGCAGCGACTCGGCTTCGCGCGATGTCGGGGCGATCACGATCAGCGGGCCGGCAGCGCTTGCCGCCGCCTCCGCAATCGCGAGGGCCGGCGCCGCTCCATGGAGTTTGCCCCATTTGACGAGGCGTTGATCGAGAGCAGGTAGTCGCGGTGCGAGTAGGGGCATGATAGAAAAAAATCGCCCACCGCAACCCGGAGGCTGCGGTGGGCTGGTATTCGCCGCCGCGGATGTTACGTGATCGGCGCTTTAACCTGCAACCACGCTGTGAATGACGTGGTCGTTTTCGAAGTACACGACGAAACCCGGGTACTCCCAGCGGGAAATGGGCGGCTTGCCCACAGGCGGGATCTTGGTTTCCGGGGCACCGAACTGCGCGGCGACTTGGGTCATCGTCATGCCACGGGTCGGCGTCGCCAAGCCGGAGTCTTTAACGGCAATGCCATTGTCGACGGCCACGGTTTCCGCCCGCACGGAGCCGAACACGGGCGCAGTCAATAAAAAGGCGATCATCAGGGCTTGCTGACGCATTGCACACCTCATTCGCTACACCTAAGGACGGCCGACTATATCATCCCTCCCGGGGGGCGTTGTTTGACTCAATTAACAGTCTGATTGCATTGATTTTTCCTCACAGCTTGAGGGTTATGGTTTAATCGCGCCGCATGTTTCAGCCCACACCCTTATTCGTGGGCCTGCGCTACTCGCTGGCCCGCGAACATAGCTTTTTCGTCTCTTTCATCACCTGGGTGTCGCTGCTCGGTGTCGCTCTCGGTGTGGCCGCGCTGATCACGGTGTTGTCGGTGATGAACGGTTTCGAGACCGAGCTGCGCACTCGCTTGCTGAGCGTATCTGCCCATGCCGTTCTCACCGCGGACGGTGCCGCGATCCCGGATTGGCAGCTGCGCCTCAAGCAGCTGCAGGGCGCGCCCGGTCTCGTCGGTGCCGCCCCGTTCCTGGACACCGACGCGATGCTCAGCCGCGCGCCGTCGATGAGCGGGGCCATCCTGCGCGGGATCGACCCGGCGATGGAGGCGACGGTCTCGGCGGTTGCCGATTCGATGCGCGAAGGCAAGCTGTCGGATCTCGTGCCGGGCCAGAATCGCATCATTCTCGGGCGTATGCTCGCCTACCAGCTGCAGGTCGGTGTCGGCGATTCGGTCACCGTCATGATCCCGAGCGGCGGTGCAACGACGGCGGGCGGTTCCTCGGAATTGGTGCCGCGCCTGCGCGAGTTCCAGGTTGCCGGGATTTTCGAGGTCGGCCTTCAAGACCACGACGGCGTCTTGGCGCTGATCAATTTGAACGATGCGGAGGCGCTCCGCGGTTTGGCGGGCCCCACGGGAATCCGCCTGAAGTTCGATGACATCCTGAACGCACCCACGCTCGCGCGCGAGGCGGCTCTGCGTTTGGGCCCGGGACTCCAGGTGCGCGATTGGACCCAGGAGAATGCCGCCTATTTCCACGCGATCCGCATCGAGAAGACCATGATGGGATTGATCCTGATGTTGATCGTCGCGGTCGCCGTGTTCAATATCGTTGCGACGCTCGTCATGGTCGTCAACGACAAACGCACCGACATCGCGATACTGCGCACGCTTGGCATGAGCCCGAGGGGCATCCTCGGTGTTTTCATGACGCAGGGTCTGCTGATCGGCTGGATCGGCACGGCGCTCGGGGTCGGCCTCGGCCTCGCACTCGCACTCAACGTCGACGTGATCGTGCCGTTTATCGAGAACACCTTCGGATTTCACATCATGGACCCGGACGTTTATTACAGTGCGGGTATACCCAGTGAAACGCATTCCCATGACGTGATCTTGATTGCGGTCGCGGCTTTGGTTTTGACGTTTCTCGCGACGATCTATCCGTCCTTGCGCGCCTGCCGGACGGCGCCAGCCGAGGCGCTGCGGTATGAATGATGGGTAAATGGTACGAGGGATTCATCGGGCTGCGCTATTTGCGCGCTTCGCAAACACGCGGTTTCGTTTCGATGATCGCAACGATCGCGATCCTGGGACTCAGTCTCGGCGTCGCCGTGCTGATCGTCGTTCTGTCCGTCATGAACGGCTTCGAGGAGGAGCTGCGCACGCGCATCCTCAGCCTGACCGCGCATGCCACCATCTCGGGTTTGGAGGGCAGGATCCCGAATTATCAGGCCGACCTCGACAGCCTGGCGAATTTCCCCGGGATCGTCGCTGCGGCACCTTACATCGAGGCGCAAGCCATGCTCGTACATGGCGAGAAATCCGCGGGCATTCTGCTGCGCGGCATCGTGCCGGCCGATGAGAAACGAGTCGCCGACTTGAGTCCACATCTCGAGAGCGGTCATCTCGCCGATCTCGAGGCCGGCCGCTATCGCATCATCCTCGGGAGTGCCTTGGCCGAAGAATTGGGCGCACGCGTCGGTGATCGGGTGATTCTGGTGGTCGCGGAGGGAAATGTGACTCCGGTCGGTATCATGCCGCGAATGCGTGCTTTTCAAGTGGATGGGATCCTGTCGGTCGGCATGTACGAGTACGATCGGCGCATCGCGCTGGTGTCGATGCAGGACGCGGCAAAGTTGCTGCAAATGGGCACGGACGTGACGGGCATCCGTTTGAACCTGGCCGACATGTATGCCGCGCCCCGCATCGTGCGCAGCGCCGCGACCACGCTTGGCGGCGGTTTCTATGTCGACGATTGGACCGAGCAGCACGTCAATTTCTTTCGCTCGATCGAGATCACCAAGCGAATTCTATTCGTGATTCTCTCCTTGGTGGTTGCCGTGGCCGCGTTCAATATCGTCTCGACGATGGTCATGGTCGTCAAAGACAAACGCCGTGATATCGCGATCTTGCGTACCTTGGGCGCCGCGCCGCGCAGTATTTTGTCGATCTTCATCGTCCAGGGCAGCTTGATCGGGATACTCGGCATCGCCGTGGGCGTGTTCCTCGGCGTGCTGCTGTCCATCAATCTGCAGTGGCTCGTGCATGCGCTGGAGCGCGTCGTGGGCTTCAAGTTTCTCGACGCCCGCGTTTATTTCATGAGCGATTTGCCCGCGCACGTCCACCTTGCCGATGTGCTGCAGATCTGTGGCATCGCATTCTTGCTCGCCTGTGTATCGACGCTGTATCCGGCCTGGCGGGCGGCGCGTCTGCTCCCCGCGGAGTCTTTGCGTACCGAATGAACCGTTTGACGATGAAGGATGTTGCCAGGTATGTCTAATCCAACTGATCCAGTGCTCGAAGGCGTCGGTCTGGTCAAGGAGTTCGTGCAAGGAGCCACATCGCTGCGCGTGCTTGCCGACGCGGCGATCCGGGTTCACGCGGGAGAGCGCATCGCGATCGTCGGCGCCTCGGGTTCCGGCAAGACCACCTTGCTGCAGGTGCTCGGTGGTTTGGATTTGCCGACCCGCGGTACCGTGAGAATTGCCGGCGCCGCAATGAATCAGCTCAGCGATGCCGAGCGTGGCGATCTGCGCAATCGTGCCGTGGGTTTCGTCTACCAGTTTCACCACCTGTTGCCGGAGTTCAGCGCGCTCGAAAACGTGGCGATGCCCTTGTTGGTCCGGCGTATGTCGCCTCGTCTGGCCAAAGAGCAGGCCGCAGCGATCCTGGCCCGAGTCGGTCTCGGCGCGCGCTTGGAGCATCGGCCGGCGCAACTCTCCGGTGGCGAGCGGCAGCGTGCGGCCGTGGCGCGTGCGCTCGTGACTCGACCGCAGTTGGTCCTGGCCGACGAGCCGACCGGCAATCTCGACGGGGCGAACGCGGCCCAGGTTTTCGAGCTGATGCTTGAACTCAATCGCGAACTCGGCACGAGTCTCGTGATCGTGACGCATGACGAGCGCCTGGCCGCGAGGCTCGATCGAACGCTGACCCTAATCGACGGGGTTTTGGTGGAGCGCGGTTTGTCGGGCCCCGCAGCGCGCGCGCTTGCGCCGTAGCAGGTACACGACTCTGGCGCGCCAGAGCAGACGCGCAAGCACATAGCCGATTGCAGCGGATGCGGCCCCCAGGCACAAGGCGCCCAGTAACAAGGGCGGCCACAGCTCGTGCAGGATGTGGCCGATGTTGCGGTGATTGACGTGCTCGATGACCGGCAATACGTCTTTGCCCATGAGCAAGGCCCCGACCCAAATTGATCCCATCACCTGCGGCAACCAGGTGAATGGATTGCTGATGAAGACCGTTGCAAACAGCACCGGCAGATTCAAACCCAACATGACGCCGAAGATCGAGCAAAGAATCAAATGCAGGGGCAGAAGCGGGGTCGGCGGGATGAAAGCTATAAACAGCCCCAATGCAAATGCACGCGTCACACTACAGCGATTAAATGTCCAGCATCCCGGGTGCAGGACGACCGCAGAGAACGGCCTGAGAAACCAAAGTTTCTCGAGCGCGTCGCGGTCGGGCGTGATGCGTTTTAGCCAGCGTTGCATGACTTTCTGGGCGTATGTTATGCCTTTCCAGGGGTATGGTCAGCCCACGCCGATGGAATTGGGATAGGCCTCAAGGAGTGCGCTAACGGGGGCGCTCAAGTATCATGGCCGAATACGTGGAAATTCAAGTATGAGGGTCCTAAATGTGGGAGATCATCCGCGCGGGCGGTGGGTTCATGTGGCCCATCATCCTGTGCTCGGTCGTGGCGGTCGCGATTATCCTGGAGCGTTTGTGGGCCTTGCAGAGCAATCGCGTCATACCGCGGGACTTGAGCGAAAAGGTTTGGAACTGGATCCAAGCGGATCAGCTCAGCGATAAGCTCATCACGGCGTTACAGCAGAATTCGCCGCTCGGCGAGCTGCTCGCGATTGGAATTGCGAATCGAAACAAGCCGCGCGCGCTGATGGTCGAGCGCCTGCAAGACGGTGGTCGTCATGTGGTCCACGAATTGGAACGATTTCTCAACACGCTGGGCACGATCGCGGCGGTCTCGCCGTTGCTCGGCCTGCTGGGGACCGTGGCGGGCATCATCCGCGCCTTCAACGCGATCACGCCCAATGGTGTGGGCGACCCACGCATCCTGTCGGGCGGCATCGGTGAAGCACTGGTCACGACGGCGGCCGGCTTGTGCGTCGCAATTCCTTCCCTGATCGCGTACCGCTTTCTGCGCGGCAAGGTCGAACGACTCGTGGTGCGCATGGAAAAAGAGGCGATGCGCCTCGTCGATGCGCTCGATGAGCGCAGCCAGCTGCTTGCGAACACCTGAACCATGAATCTGCAATCGCGTCGCCGCGAAGATCCGGAGATCAATCTAATCTCCTTGATCGACGTGCTGCTCGTGCTGTTGATTTTCTTCATGGTGTCGATGACGGTCAATCAGGAGGGACGCGTCCGAGTCCAACTGCCGCAGTCCACCGACACACCCCTGCCGAATCCGCCCCACGACCCCTTGGTCATCACGGTCACGGCTGACGGCAGCTATCGCGTCAACGAACAGACCTTGATCAATTCGAACCCGGAGACCTTGCGTGCGGCTCTGCTCAAGGAGGCCGGCGGCGAACGGGGTCCCGTGACGATACGCGCCGACGGGCGTGCGACCCATCAATCCGTCGTGACCGCGATGGATGTCGCCGGCAAGCTCGGCTTCGTTCAGCTGAACATCGCGACGGTGCATGACGAGGCGGCGCATTGAGCGAGGGCAGCAAGTCCTGGACCGTCTATAAGCGATTGGTGCGATACGCGCGGCCCTATCTGGGTGTCTATCTGATCGGCGTGCTCGGCATGATTCTATTCTCGGCGACCGAAGCCTCGCTCGCCTTGTTCGTCAAATACATCTTCAACGAGGAATTCATACTGGGTCACCCGGCCAGCGAGTGGTTCATCCCGCTCAGCGTGGTCCTGTTGTTCGCGCTGCGCGGTGTCGGAGATTTCGTCGGCAACTATTTTCCGAGCTACGTGGGCCGACAAGTCATCAAGGGTTTGCGCCGCGACGTGTTTTCGCACTATCTACGTCTGCCGACCGCCTACCTGGACGGCGAGCAATCGGGGCACTTGCTCTCGAAGCTCACATTCAACGTCGAACTCATGGCGAATGCGGCGACCACCGCGTCCATTGCGTTGATCAAGGAGCCGATGACCATCGTGTTCATGGTCGGCCTCTTGTTCTACCTGAACTGGAAGCTCGCTTTGTTCTGCCTTGCGGCCGGTCCTTTGATCGGCTTGCTCATGCAGGTGATCAATCGCAGCTTTCGCCGTTACAGCGGACGTATACAGAACTCGATGGGCGACATCACGCGCGTGGCGAAGGAGGCGATCGACGCGCATCGACTCATCAAGATATTCAACGCCGAGGATCACCAGACGCTGCGCTTCGAACAGGCGAACGAGCAGAATCGCGCCTCGAACATGAAGCTTGCGCGTGCGCAGTCGATCAGCAATCCGGTCGTGCAGTTCATCGCCTCGCTCGCGCTCGCGGGTGTGCTGTTCGTGGCCATCCGGCAGATCCTGGGACATCAGCTTCTGTTTGCGAACTTCCTGTCGTTCCTGGTTGCGGCGCTCGGGATACCGGCACCCTTGCGTCGGCTCGTGAACATTACCGGACCCCTGCAGCAGGGCATCACGGCCGGCGAAAGCGTGTTCGGTCTCATGGATCAACCCATCGAGGGTCGCGGCGGCCCGCAGCCGCTGACGCATGCCCGCGGCGACATCGAATTTCGCAACGTCTCGTTCGAGTACGCCGGCGAGAAGGGCGGCGTGTTGCATGACGTGAGTTTCCACGTGAAGGCGGGTGAAACGGTTGCGATCGTCGGCCGTTCGGGCAGCGGAAAGACGACGCTCGTCAGTCTCGTGCCGCGCTTCTATGATGTGCAAAGGGGCGCCGTGCTCCTGGACGGCGTCGACGTGCGCGATTATCGATTGGCGGATTTGCGTTCGCAGATCAGCTTGGTGAGTCAGGATGTGGTGCTGTTCAACGATACGATCCGCAACAACATCGCCTTCAATGCCTTGGGCAAGACGGACGCCGAGATCGAGAGCGCCGCGCGCGCGGCGAACGTCATGGAGTTCGTCATGGAGCAGCCGCAGGGCTTCGAGACGCCCCTGATCGATCGGGGCCAGAACCTGTCCGGAGGGCAGCGGCAGCGTATTTCGATCGCACGGGCCTTGCTCAAGGACTCGCCAATTCTGATTCTCGACGAGGCAACGGGCTCGCTCGACAATGAGGCGGAACGGCGCGTGCAGCAGGAACTGACCTTGCTCATGAAGGGCCGCACGACGCTCGTGATCGCGCATCGCCTGTCCACGGTCGAGAGTGCTGATCGCATCATGGTGCTCGACCGCGGGCGAATCGCCGAGATGGGAACGCATCGCGAGCTGCTGGACCTCGGCGGCTTGTACGCATCGCTGCACGGGACGCAGTTCAACGAGTAGTGGTGACACTACGCCCCCATGTCCTTACACACGTGGCTGAATCGCATCTGGTATGGGGGCGGTGAACCTCCCTGGTGGCTGCGCCCCTGGTCGACCGCTTATCGATTGATCTTCGCTGCGCGACGCGGACTGTTCCGCGGTGGCATCTACGCCCGTGTCCGTGTTGCCGGGCCGGTGATCGTGGTCGGCAATCTGACCGTGGGTGGCACGGGTAAGACGCCCCTCGTGCTGTGGCTGGTGGCGAGACTCGGCGAGGCGGGGCGGCGCCCCGGCATCGTTACGCGCGGCTATGGGGGTGCACAACGCATTCCCCGTGTGATTGGCGCTGCCGATGATCCGGCGATGGTCGGCGACGAGCCCTTGTTGCTCGCGCGCCGTAGCGGCGTGCCGGTTGCCGTGGGGCGCAATCGTCCTGCGGCGGCCGAGTTGTTACTCGCAGCGGGTTGCGATGTGATCGTCAGCGACGACGGTCTGCAACACGATGCGCTGGCGCGGGACTGCGAGATCGTCGTCGTCGATGCCGCGCGCCGCTTCGGGAACGGCCGCTTGTTGCCGGCGGGGCCCTTGCGAGAGTCGCCCGAGCGACTTGATTCGGTCGACGTGGTGGTCGTCAACGGCGGCGCTGCGACCGATCCACCGTTCCAGGGTCGCAAGGGGTTTGGCATGCATCTGCATGCCCAGGTGGCCGTCGCCCTCGCCGGCGGCAGCCGTCGACCGCTCGCCGCGTTTGCCGGCACGACCGTGCATGCCGTGGCCGGCATCGGCAACCCGCAGCGATTTTTCGATCTGCTGCGGTCGGTCGGAATCGTGGTCATCGAGCACGCGCTCGCCGATCACGCGCGCATCGCGGTCGCCGATATTTCGTTCGCGGACGCGCATCCCGTGCTGATGACTGAAAAAGATGCCGTAAAATGTGCGAGGCTCGCCGGCGAGCGGCATTGGTTCGTGCCGGTCGATGCGGGCATCGAAGCGGCCGACTCGACCGCCCTCATGGCGATCGTGTTCAGACGCATCGGCGTTCATCAATCAGCGGTAGACGAGGTACAGCGTGGATAAGCGACTCTTGGAATTATTGGTTTGTCCCGTGTGTAAGGCACCGCTGCGCGTGGCGGGGACTGGCTCGTCGCTCGAGCTCATCTGCCGGGCCGATCGGCTCGCCTATGCCGTTCGTGACGGCATTCCGATGATGTTGCCGGAGGAGGCACGCGTCCTGGCCGGGGACGATCCCTTGTTGGCACGCTGAAGCGGGCGGGACGCGAGGGTGAGGTTTCATGTGGTCATTCCGGCGCGCTATGCGGCGTCCCGGCTGCCGGGCAAGCCGCTTGCCGAGATTGGCGGCCAGCCGCTGATTCAACGCGTCTGGTCGCGAGCGGTGACGAGCGGCGCCGTCTCGGTGGTCATCGCGACCGACGATGAACGCATCCTGCAGGTGGCGCGCGACTTCGGCGCGGACGCGGTGCTGACGGCGGCGACGCACTTATCCGGCACGGATCGCATCGCTGAAGTCGTGCGGCAGCGCCGCTGGACCGATGACGAAATCGTCGTCAACGTGCAGGGGGACGAGCCGAGCATCGATCCAGCTTTGATTGCTGAACTCGCGGGCGCGCTGCGCGCGCATCCTGCGATCGACATTGCCAGCGCGGTCGCGCCCGTCGCGAGCTTGGCGGAGTTTCTCGACCCGAACTGCGTCAAGGCAGTGCGCGCCGCCGATGGCCGGGCGCTCTACTTTAGCCGTGCCCCCGTGCCCTGGCCGCGCGATGCGGTCGTAGGTGGTCAACCGACGCGCTATGAGGGGGCCTGGCGGCACATCGGCATCTACGGCTACCGCGCCGGCAGCCTGCTGCGCTTCGCGGCCTGGCAGCCCAGCCAATTGGAGCTGCAGGAGAAACTCGAGCAACTGCGCGCTCTGGAACATGGCATGTCCATCCACCTCCTCACGCTCGCGGTATCGCCGCCCGCGGGCGTCGACACGCCGGCGGATCTCGAGCGCGTACGCATGCTTTTCGACGCAGGCCGATCGTGACCCGCTTGCCGGTCGCGCCGACCCGAGTTCTGTTCGTGTGTCTCGGCAATATCTGCCGCAGCCCGACCGCCGAGGGAGTTTTGCGGGACCTGGTCGCGCGTGAGGCGCCACTCCTGGCGATCGACGTCGATTCGGCAGGAACGGCCGACTACCATATCGGCAGCCCACCGGACCCGCGCAGCCGGCGCGCGGCTCTGCGCCGCGGGATCGACCTCAGCGGTTTGCGCGCGCGTCAGGTGAGCCGCGAGGATTTCCACGGCTTCGATTTTGTGCTCGCGATGGATCACGACAACTTGCGCGAGCTGAAAGCCCTCTGCCCGCGCAATGCGCGAGCGAAATTGGGCCTGTTCATGTCCTATGCCCCGGAGGCCGGGCGGCTCGATGTGCCGGATCCGTATTACGGCGGCGACAGCGACTTCGAGGCGGTACTCGACCTCACGACGGCCGCTTCGCGCGGCCTCTTGTCGGCCTTACAAGAACGTGCGGAATAGCCAGTAGAGTCCACCCGCCAACGCGATCGACACCGGCAGGGTGAGGACCCAGGCCATCAGCAGATTGCGAACCGTCGCCCATTGCAGCCCGGAGTGATTGGCGACCATCGTGCCGGCGACACCGGACGAGAGCACGTGCGTCGTACTGACCGGCAAGCCGTACATCTCTGCGGCGCCAATCGTGGCCATGGCGACGATTTCCGCCGACGCGCCTTGCGCATAGGTCAAATGCGTCTTGCCGATCCGTTCGCCGACCGTCACGACGATGCGCTTCCAACCGATCATGGTGCCAAGCCCGAGGGCGATCGCGACCGCCACCTTGACCCAGGTCGGAATGAAGCGCGTGGCATTGTCCAACTGCTTCTTATAGCTGGCGAAGATTGCCTTGTCGGCGTCGCTAAGCGTGATCGCGGTGGACTTGCCCAGGAGACGCAGACTCTCGCTGAGCAGATACATGTTGTTGCGAATGTTGACCATGTCGTTGGCCGGTACTTTGGCAAGCGAGCCGAACCCTTTGACCTGGATTTCGACCGACTGTGCGAGCGCCGCGATGGCGGGCACATCCTCGGGCGTGACCGTGCGCTTTTGCACGATCGCGAACACGGCAGCATGGGCATCGCCCGACGCCGTACCGCGCTCGTAATGCGAGAAAGCCGTCTGGGCCTGCGTCGAGACGATCACGAACTTGTTGACGTCCTGTTCGCGCACGGCGTGGTTCAAGGCGTAGGCTGTCGGCACGGTGCCGATCAAGATCAGCATGATCAGGCCCATGCCTTTCTGGCCGTCGTTGCCGCCATGGAAGAAGCTCACGCCGGTGCAGGTCAAAATCAAGAGGGCACGGATCCACAGCGGCGGTGGCTGGTCGCCCTTGGGCGCCTCATAGAGCGCGGGAATCTTGACGGTGGCCTTGAGGATCACCATCAATAGCGCCGCCAGGCTGAAACCGATCAAGGGGGAAAACAATAGGGTCTCGCCGATTTTGGTCGCCTGTCCCCAGTCCACGCCGCTCGCGCCGTTCGCTTGCGTCGACATGAGCTGATTCATGAGACCGACGCCGATGATGGAGCCGATCAGGGTATGCGAACTGGAGGAGGGCAGGCCGAAATACCAGGTGCCGAGATTCCAGAGGATCGCCGCGATCAAGAGCGCGAAGACCATCGCGAAGCCCGCGCCGCTGCCCACCTGCAGGATCAACTCGACGGGCAGCAGCGAGACGATGCCATAGGCGACCGCGCCGCTCGAGACCAAAACCCCGAGGAAATTGAACGTACCCGACCAAACCACCGCGAGATTCGGGCTCATCGAATGCGTGTAGATGACCGTCGCGACCGCGTTAGCCGTATCGTGAAACCCGTTGACGAACTCGAACGCCAACGCGATGAACAGTGCGATCCCCAACAGGATATACGGATAGGCGCGCGTATCGCGCACACCGGAGAGGTCCTCGGCCAGATGGTAGCCCGCGTAGATGACCCCGATGATGAGCACCGCGCCGGCTAGGACGTTGAACCAGCGGTTTGACTTATTGTTCCCTAGTGGTGAACTTACCGGAGCAATGCCGATAGCATCGTTACTGGCCGCGGTTTGATTCATATCCGGAGATCCTCGAATGAGACGCTGGGGCGCAGCCCCAAACTTATATGCAGGTAATATGACGGTTTGATGAACGTCTAAGCCCACCCATGCCATTTACGATTTCCCACGCGGCGACGGTCTTACCCTTCGCGCGCTGGTTGCAGCGCGGCAATTTGCTGTCGGCGCTCGTGATCGGCAGCATGGTGCCGGATTTCGGGTTTTTCCTGCCCTGGCGGCTGTCGCGGGTCGAGACCCACAGTGCCTCGGCCCTGCTGACTTTCAGCCTTCCGGTTGGCCTCGCCACGTACTGGTTTTTCCAGCGTTTTATCAAGACGGCTGTGCGCGAGGTCTTGCCGGACGGCGCGTACTTGCGATCCCAGGTATTTGCCCCGGTTGCCGACTTTTGGAACCTCGGCCAATGGTTTGTGGCCGCGGTGGGCGTGCTGGGAGGAGCGGTGACACATCTGGTTTGGGACGGGTTTACACACGAAGGCGCCCGCGGCGTCCGCATGATACCGGCCATCGACGAGTGGCTCTTCACGGTCGCCGGGCGGCAGTTCCAAGGCACGCGTTTGTTGCAGGACCTGAGTTCGCTGGTCGGGCTGCTCATCGTCGTTGTGGTGATCTGGCGGGCGTTGTGGACGCCCAAGAGGCAGCGGCAGGTGGTCGAAGGCCGTCGTTTGCAGTCCCGAGAGCGCCGCCTCTGGCTGTCTGCCTATGCGCTGACCGCCGCGGCGGTCAGCGCTGTAGATCTATTCCTGATTACTTCGAGCGAACCCTACGGTTTGGGAATCTGGTCCCTAGGTCATACCGCGATCGCGACGGTTCGCGGGCTAGGGGCGGCCGTCGTGCTCGTCAGTCTCTGCGTCGACCTGCGCTTGCGCGCAGGTCGCTAGAGTCATTCCGAACTGCCGACTCGAGGCACCTCGACCGGACTCGTGTTCGCAGCAGCCGGCGCTATCGGCAGAGGCGCCGGCGCCGACGCTACCGCGGCAGCAGGCGCGACCAGCGGTGCACTGGGCGCAGCTGGCGGCGTCGACCAGACCACGTACTTTGCGTCCGCCGCGACCGGAGCGGCCGAAGCCTCGCGCGGTGCCGCGGCCTCAGCTTGCGACGGGGCTGCGGCTGCCGGCAACGAGGGCGTGGCGACGGGCGTTGCCGCACGCTCACGCTGCGTCTCGAAGCTGCGCTGCTCGTCAGCGCGCGGCCCACTGTCGCGTGGCTCGACATTGCGCGGCTGGTCATTGCGCGGCTGGTCATTCGCGGCCGGCAGATCGGCGGCAGGGCGCGACACGCCATTCCCGCCGTTGGCCAAATTGCCATTGTTCTGCGCCGCGCCACCGGGCTCGCCGCCAGCGTCGCTGGAGTTTGCCGAGCCGTTATTGGCTTGGTTCTCGCCATTGTCGCCGCCGCGCCCACGTCCGCGTCCTCGGCGCCGTCGGCCGCGGCCGCTGCGCTCGCCCGGCCCGCGTTCGGCTCCCGGTTCACGTTCGGCATTACGTGGGCCCTGCTCGCCACGCGCAGGCTGATCGCCGCGTTGACCTTGATCATTGCGCGGCGCCTGATCATCGCGCGGGGGCTGATCGGAACGCGTCACCTGTTCGCTGCGGGCGGCTTGATCGGAACGCGGGGCCTGCTCAGCACGCGCTTGGTTCGGCTGCCGTTCAGGCTGTCCCTGACCTCCCTCGGGGCGGCGGGGCGCACCTTCGGTGCGTGGGCGTCCGTCGCGGCGGCCCTCGTCGCGGCGTCCATCGCGTTGGCCATCCCGTCCACCGTCGCGCCCCGCGTCGCGCGGCCCGTCCCGGCGCGCATCGCGCGGCCGATCCCGGTCGCCACGATCCCCGCGATCGCGATCGCGATCGCGATTTCGGAACCGATCGCCGCGGGCGTCCTGACGTGCCGGCCGATCGCCAGTGGGTCGGCTGGTAGGCGCCGGTGTCGGTGGCGGCGTCACCGGTTCCGGTGCTTTGCTGCCGAATAACCAGATCCACAGACGCGCAAAAATGCCACGCGTCGGTCCGGCAGGAACTGCGGCGACGGCAACCGGCGCCGGTGCTGCGGGTTCGGGCACCGGCAGTGGCACAATCGGCGAGGCCGACGTTGGCATGATGCTCGGCACGAGCGGCGCTTCGGTCTGCGGCTTCTTGTCCCGGTTACCGATGTTGGAATCATCCAAGTGCGGTTGATCCGCCAATTGATAACTGACGGTCGTATTCTCCGGCAGTTCTTTTTCGTCATCGCGAATACGCCGCAGCGTATAGGCGGGGGTTTGCAGGTTGGGATTCGGTACGATGATCAGCGACACCTTGTCGCGCGACTCGATTTGATTGAGCCAATCGCGTTTTTCGTTGATCAAATAGGTCGCGACATCGACGGGGACCTGCGCAATGACGCGGCCCGTGCGCTCCTTGCGCGCCTCTTCGCCGATCAAGCGCAGCAGCGCGAGAGACATGGACTCGACGCCACGGATCGTGCCCATGCCGCTACAGCGCGGGCAATTGATGTGCGTGGTCTCGCTCAAGGCGGGACGCAGCCGCTGACGCGACAGTTCCAGCAAGCCGAAGCGCGACAAGCGCCCGAGTTGAATCCGAGCGCGATCCATCTTGACAGCGTCACGCAACATGTCCTCGACGGCCCGCTGGTTCGCCTGGGACTCCATGTCGATGAAGTCGATGACGATCAAGCCGCCGATATCGCGCAAGCGCAGCTGCCGGGCTATTTCCTCGGCCGCCTCGAGATTCGTGTTGCGCGCGGTCGCCTCGATATCACCGCCGCGCGTGCTGCGCGCGGAATTGATGTCGATCGAGACCAAGGCCTCGGTATGGTCGATCACGAGGCTGCCGCCCGACGGCAGCGTCACCTTGTGCGAATACGCCGATTCGATCTGGCTCTCGATCTGATAGCGCGTGAACAAGGGCACCGGATCTTGATATAGCTTGAGTTTGCGCTGCGCATCCGGCGGCATGAAGCGCTGCATGTATTCCTGCGCCTTCTCGAAGGCTTCCGGTTGGTCGATCAAACACTCGCCGACATCGTCGGAGAAGTAATCGCGCAGACCGCGGGTTACGGCGTCGCTTTCCTGGAAGATCAAGAACGGCGCAGGCCTACCGTCGTTGGCTGCGACGATGGCGTCCCAGGCGGTCTTGAGATTATTGAGATCCCATTGCAGCTCTTCGGTCGTGCGGCCGACGCCGGCCGTGCGCACGATCGCGCCCATGCCATCGGGAATCTGCAGGCCGTTCATGGCTTCGCGCATCTGATCGCGATCCTCGCCCTCGATGCGTCGCGAGACGCCGCCGGCGCGCGGATTGTTCGGCATCAGGACCAGGAAGCGACCCGCCAAGCTGATGAAGGTGGTGAGCGCCGCACCCTTGTTGCCGCGCTCTTCCTTTTCGACCTGAACGATCAGTTCCTGGCCTTCTTGCAGCAGGTCTTTAATGTTGAGACGGCCGCCGTTCCCAGGCTGTTGGCGGAAGTACTCCTTGGAGACCTCCTTCAACGGCAGGAAGCCATGACGCTGCGCGCCATACTCGACGAACGCGGCCTCGAGGCTAGGCTCTACGCGAGTGATCCGACCTTTGTAGATATTGGATTTTTTCTGTTCCCGTGAGGGGATCTCAATCGATAAGTCGTAAAGTTTCTGACCATCGACGAGTGCGACTCGCAATTCTTCTTCTTGAATTGCGTTGACGAGCATTCTTTTCATTTGCCCCAACTAGAGTGGTAGGGGCCGAGGAGAGCTGGAGAATAGAAGCCGGGACCGCGATGATTGACGCGGCGACGAATAGTAAGCTGCAGATCGCGTACCACGCGACCGGCATTGAAACCCACCAATTCTGCCAAAACGTTTGCTGCAAGCCCGGGGCCTTGTTCTCGGTTAACCGCTTATAAGACACCGAAGCCACAGGAGGCTCTCACTAGCGTCTTTCTCATCGGCCGAGCGATGGTCTGGAATTCCAGAACCAACTAATATGCGGCTCCCCAACGGATGGGGGGCCACCGAAACCGGTGCCTATCGGCGCTCTACTTTAATTGGGCCGAGCCCAGAAATGGTTCGGCGCCTGACACGGTTTTAGGACATTATCACGACCACCCATCAGGGTCAATGTAATCAATACCTTAGAAGAATGCTCAAAATGACCATGAATGCGCCTGAACCGCCGATCCATTATCACGGACCGAAGAGTCCGATCGTCCTGCACAAGGTCAGCGAGGACGAGTCCGGTCAGCGCATCGATAATTTCCTGATGCGGCATTTCAAGACCGTGCCGCGCAGCCGCGTGTACCGGCTGCTCCGTAAGGGCGAAGTGCGGGTCAACCGCAAGCGCGTCGACGCCGAATACCGCCTCGCGGCCGGCGACGAGGTTCGCCTGCCGCCGGTGCGCATCGACACCGAGGAGCAGGCGGGCCGGCCCTCACAGAGCCTGCTCGAGCTGATCGAGGGGGCCGTGATCTTTCAGGATCGGCATTTGTTGGTCATCGACAAGCCGAGCGGTGTCGCGGTGCATGGTGGCAGCGGGATGAGCTTCGGCGTCATCGAGGCGCTCCGCGCCTCCCGGCCGCGCGAGACGCTGGAACTCGTGCATCGCCTCGACCGCGACACCAGTGGTTGCCTCTTGGTCGCCCGCGATCGACAGACCCTGACGGCCCTGCATGCCTTGATCCGTGCCGGTGGACTGCACAAGACCTACATGGCCTTGGTCGCGGGCAGCTGGCAGCTCGGCACCAAGCGCATCGACGCGCCGCTATCCACCGACAGTCGTGAACGCGGCGAGCGGCACGTGCGCGTTACACCGGCGGGCAAGGCCTCGGTCAGCATCTTCAAGCCCGTGCAGTTCTTCGGACAACTCGCGACCTTGATGGAGGTCGACATTCCGACCGGTCGAACTCACCAAATTCGCGTGCACGCCGATTATGCGGGCCACCCACTGCTCGGCGACGACAAATACGGCGATCACGATCGTAATGCCGAACTCAAGCAACTCGGCTTGAAGCGCACCTTCCTGCATGCCCAATCCGTCGCGTTTGAATGGCCTGGGTCCGGTGTACCCTTCCATGTGAGCACACCGCTGCCGCCCGAATTGGTCGCGGTACTCGACGCGATCACGCCGGTCAAAGGGCAGCCGGCACGCAAGAGCGGCGCGCCGCGCAAGAGCAGCGGTCCGCGCAAGGGCGCCGCGCCGCGTGCGGGCAGCGCGCCCCGCAAGAGCGCCGCGCCGCGCGGCAAGGCCGTCCCTCAGGGCACGCGGTAGCCGAGTTCGCGTAACACGGCCGCGAGCTGAATCAAGGGCAGACCAATGAGCCCGCTGGGGTCGCGGGTCTCGACCCAATCGAACAGGCTCACGCCCAAACCTTCGCTCATGACGCCACCGGCGCAGTCGAGCGGCGCCTCGAGTGCCACATAGCGCTCGATGGTCGCTGCATCGAGTTTGCGAAACCGCACGTAGGTCGTGTCCAAGAACCTGTGCTGACGTGCATCCTCTCCGCTCACGACGGCCACCGCCGTCACGAAGGTAAGCTGTCGGCCTGACGATGCGTGCAACTGCGCGATGCACTTGGCGGCCGTTCCCGGCTTGCCGAGAATCTCGGCATCGGGCGTGGGGGTTCCGAGTACGGCGACCTGGTCAGACCCGATCACCCAGGCCTTTGGATGTTGCGTAGCAACATGCCGAGCTTTCGCTAGGGCGAGGCGCATGGCCAGATCATAGGGCGGCTCACCCGGACGGCGCTTTTCATCAATTCCAGGCGCTACACACGCAAACGGCAGGCGTAGGCGCTCGAGCAGTGCGCGCCGGTAGGCCGAGGTCGACGCCAAAATGAGCGGTGCCGCTGTGTTGTGGGGATCGGACTTCAAAAACAACGACTTGCAACCAATTCGTTTTGACAGTGGCTGGGGCGGCCTCTATCATACGCGGCCCATGGCAGGTGGCCCGCCGGATCGCGTCGATTGTGCCCGCTTGGCCGCTGCGGCCGAGACGCTGACGCGAGTCTATCAGTTGGACGATTTGCCGCGGTTGCAAGACCTGCTGGCGGAGTCCGGTGGGCGTTTGCAGGCGAGCTACGCATTTGGCAAGACGCCCGATGGCGGTGCCGGCGTCACGCTCGCGATCGAGTCCACGCCGATGCTGCGGTGTCAGCGCTGCTTGGAGCCGTTCGCTTTGCCGGTCGTGGCCCGGTCGGAGATTGAATTTTCGGCCGATGAGACGGCCGCCGCCGGCGAGGGTTCGGAGCGCGAGCCCTATGTGCTGACCGGTGGGGTGGCTTCGTTGCGCGATTTGGCTGAGGAAGAATTGTTGTTGGCCTTGCCGGTGGCACCTGCGTGTAGCGCGCCGGAAAAATGCGGCAGGGCGCCTTCGTATAAAGATGGGTCGGCATTGGCGCCGGCCGCGCCGGAGACGGTCAGGCCGTTCAGCGCATTGCAGGATTTGTTGAAAAAACCTTGATTAGGATATAGCGACCATGGCAGTTCAAAAGAGCAGAAAAACCCCCTCCAAGCGCGGCATGCACCGATCGCATTCGGCCTTGTCGGCACCTGCGGTGTCGATCGACCCGAAGAGCGGGGAGACTCATCTGCGTCACCGGATTTCTCGCGACGGATTTTATCGCGGCCGCAAGGTACTCGAGACCAAGGCCGACGCGGCTGCGTCAGAAGAATAAACTCGTCACTTCGCCGTCGGCGACGCTGATCGCCGACGGAGTCATTGAGATGCTGTGCCTGTGTCTGCACCGCTGCATATAGCCATCGATGTCATGAGCGGCGATCGCGGACCTTCGGTCTGCGTTCCGGCTGCCATTGCCGCCGCGCGCGCATCCCCCGAAGTCCGATTCACGCTCGTCGGGCGCGAAGTGGACCTGCAACGGGAGCTGGCGGCCGGCGCGCCCGCCAATCTGAGCTGTCTATACGCTGCCGATGTCGTCGAGATGAGCGATCATCCGCGCGATGCGCTCCGACGCAAGAAGGACTCGTCGATGCGACGGTCCTTGGATCTCGTCAAGGCGCGCGCCGCCGATGCCTGCGTCAGCGCGGGCAACACGGGCGCTCTGATGGCAACTGCGCATTTCGTGCTGAAGATGCTGCCGGGCGTCGAGCGCCCAGCCATCGTCTCCCAAATTCCCTCGCGCGGTGGTCATACCGTCATGTTGGATCTCGGTGCGAACGCCATGTGCACGCCTGAGCAGTTGCGCCAATTCGCGGTGATGGGTGAAATACTCGCGACCGATTTGCCCGGTGTCGACGGCCGGCCCAGAATCGGTCTGCTGAACATCGGCGAAGAAGACATGAAGGGCAACGAGACCGTCCAGGCCGCACATTCTTTGTTGGGAGCCAGCGATATCAACTATGTGGGCTTCGTCGAGGGGCACGATATTTTCGGCGACGAGGTCGATGTCGTGGTGACCGACGGGTTCACGGGCAATGTTGCGCTCAAGACGATGGAGGGCGTCGCACGACTGATTCGCGATGCGATGCGCGAGGAGTTCACGCGCAGCCTCTCGCGCAAGCTCGGTGCGCTGGCGGCCCGTCCGGCGCTCGACGCGCTGCGCGTGCGGATCGATCCGCGGCGCTACAATGGCGCGACCATGGTCGGCTTGAACGGCATCGTGATCAAGAGCCATGGCGGGACGGATCCGTTCGGGTTTCAACGCGCGATCGAGGTTGCGATTCTCGAGGCGCGAACCGGAGTTCCGGCACGTATTGCGGCAAAACTGGGCTCATCGATTCAGGGCTGAAGGATCATCATGTACTCAAGGATCGCCGGCACAGGCAGTTACCTGCCGGAAAAGATCATGACCAATGCGGATCTGGAACGCATCATCGACACCAGCGATGATTGGATTCGCACACGCACCGGAATCTCGCAGCGGCACGTCGTCGTCGATGGCCAGACGACCACGGACCTTGCCGAGCAGGCGGCGCGGCGCGCAATGGCGGATGCGGGCGTGGGCCCCGGGGATGTCGATTTGATTTGCGTGGGTACGACCACGCCGGATCTCGTGTTTCCGAACGTGGGCACGCTCCTGCAGGCTCGATTGGGGATCCATGGCTGTCCCGCCTTCAGTCTCGAGGCGGCTTGCGCCGGATTCCTCTACGCGCTCAGCGTTGCCGATAAATTCGTGCGCCTCGGTGAGGCCAAGTGCGCGCTCGTGATCGGGGCCGAAACTTTGACCAGCATCACCGATTGGACCGACCGCACGACCTGCGTGCTGTTTGGCGATGGCGCCGGCGCCGTGATCCTGAAGCCCGCGCCCGAACCCGGAATCATCAGCACCCATCTGCACGCCGACGGTCGCTATAAGGACTTGCTGCTGTACCCGGACGGCGTCTCGTCCGGCTTCAAGCTCGTACGCGAGGGCAAGGCGGGCATACGCATGAAGGGCAACGAGGTCTACAAGGTCGCCGTCAACACGTTGGGCGCTCTCGTCACCGAAACCTTGGACGCGAACAACATTTCCAAGGATCAGGTCGACTGGCTGATCCCGCATCAGGCCAATATCCGAATCATAGAGGCCATTGCCAAACGGCTTGATCTGCCGATGGAACGGGTTATCGTAACGATCGGCACTCAGGGCAACACGTCCGCGGCATCCGTGCCCCTGGCGCTCGATACCGGCATCCGGGACGGGCGCGTCGAGCGGGGTCAACTCTTGCTGCTGGAGGCTTTCGGCGGTGGCTTTACCTGGGGATCGGCACTGATTCGCTACTGATGAGGGGCAACGATGCTGATGCGACGCGACGCTTGGATTGCGGTTCTGTTGGCAGCCTCGCTGGCGCACGCGGAGACGTTCACCTTGGGCCCCGACCAAGACTTGATCGGCCAAGCGGGTCAGACGACCTCTGAGAGCTCGGACACGCTTCCCGATATCGCGCGCCGCTATGAACTCGGCTACGACGAAATCAACCTGGCCAATCCCGGCGTCGATACCTGGCTCCCGGGGCAGGGAACCCTGATTCATCTGCCGCTCGAACGGCTGCTGCCGAACGTGCCGCGCACCGGCATCGTGGTGAATTTACCGGACCACCGGCTCTACTACTTTCACGACGATGCCTCACACCACTTGGTCGTCGAGACTTATCCGATCAGCGTCGGTCGCATGGATTGGAAGACGCCGATCGGCGTAACGACGATCGTTCGCAAGGAAAAGAATCCCACTTGGTATCCGCCGGCTTCGGTGCGCGAGACGCACATGAAAGAGGACGGCGACGTTCTGCCCGAGGCCGTGCCGCCGGGTCCCAAGAATCCGCTCGGCGCCTACGCGATGCGATTGGGGATTCCTGGTGGAGCGTATCTCATCCATGGCACGAATTTGCCGGTTGGCGTCGGCATGCAGATCACGCATGGTTGCATCCGCATGTATCCCGAGCACATCGAAAAGCTGTTCAACGAAGTCGGGGTCGGCATGCCGGTACGCATCGTCAACCAGCGCATCAAGACCGGATGGGTGGATGGCGCACTCTATATCGAGGTGCGTCCGCCGCTCGAAGGCATGGATCCCAAGGATGCCGAGGATCGGACCTCGCTCACGCGCGCGATCGTGGCGGCGACCGCCGAGCGACGCGTCATCATCGATTGGGATGCCGCGGAGCGCGTCTTCGAGGAGCAGCGGGGCGAGCCGACGCGAATCTCGATCAACCGATGGACCGCGCCCGCGGCACCGGTGACTGCGTCTTCGCCGAAGCGCACCGCGGCTAACATAAAGCGCTGATTGTTGAATTCGATCATCGATTTGGCGGCGATGGAACCGATGCTGGTTCCGGAGGGCGATGCCGCTCTCGACGATCTCTCGTTCGATTTGAATCGCCGAACCGCGGCCTTGGCCGCATCGATGCACCCGGCGATTCAAAAGGAACTCAGCCGCTTGGTTCGATCCGTGAATTGCTATTACTCGAACTCGATTTCCGGATCGGTGACGACGCCGCGGGAAATCGAACGCGCGCTGCGCAAAGAGTTCGCGACGGATAAGGACCAGAGGGCCCTTCAGTATGAAGCGCTCGCGCATGTTCAGGTACAGCAACTGATCGACGCCGGCAACGATCCGCAGGATCTGTGGCCCGCGAGTGATGATTACGTTCGTTGGCTGCATCGAGAACTACTCACTCGCCTGCCGCCCGAGATGTTGGTCAGGCCCGGATATGGGCAGATCCGCCTCGTTCCAGGCGAATACCGAACCGGCGACGTGGAACTTCGCAGCCATAAGCCACCGGGTTACTCCGTAGTCCCCGACTTCATGCGACGTTTTACGGAGGCCTATCGTCCTGATCGATTGTCGAAGTCGCGTCAATTGACGTCGATAGCCGCCGCGCACCATCACTTGATGTGGATTCACCCGTTCGCGGACGGCAACGGTCGTGTGGCGCGGCTGTTATCCCATGCGATGTTGCAACGATTATTCGGCGGCCAGAGTCTTTGGTCCGTCGCGCGCGGCCTTGCGCGCAATTCGGAAAAATACCGGGTCCTCCTCGCTGCCGCCGATATCCCCCAGCGCAATTCTCTCGATGGGCGCGATTCGCTCTCCTTGGAGGCACTGAAGGCGCTGTGCGCTTTCTTTCTCAACGCCGCCCTTGATGAGGTCGATTTCATGCACAAGCTGCTGCAGCCACACGAGCTGCTGCACCGCATGGAAATCCATGTGGGCGAAGAGGTCGCGGCAAAGCGCCTTCCGAAGGGTTCGTTCGAAATGCTCAGGGAGGCGTTTTATCGCGGCAGCATTCAGCGTGCGGACGCCAAGAGCATCACCGGGTACGAAGAGAGGCGGGCGCGAGAGACTTTGTCCACGCTGCTGGTTCGTGGACTGCTGGTTGCAACGGGGCCGCGTGCGGCCGTGAGTCTGGGATTTCCCACCGCAGTTCTGGATCGCTGGTTGCCGGATCTTTACCCGATGGGCTTGGCCTCTGGCAAGGGAGCGTAGTCGCCGCCGATGATCTCCCCGCGCAAATAAAAACGCCGCGGGGTCACCGCGGCGCTTTGCTTTCGAATAAAACTTCGAAAACTTACTTGGAGACGGACTTCTTGAAAACGCGATCGATCTTCTCGTTGATCGCCTCGATCGCCGTCTGATTCGCCTGAGCCAGCGACAGCGCTTGGTTCGCCGTGCTTTGCGCACCGGAGGCCGTCGACTGCGCGGCCGCGGCGGCGCTGCTCGCGGAAGCGGCGGCGCTGGAGGCCTTGGCGGTGTCGCCGCTGACCTTGCTGATCTGCGATTTCAGGTCATCGATCTGAGCCTGAAGCGGCTTCAAATCCTGGCAGCCCGCGAAGGCGAGCAGGCAGGCCGCGGCGGCGGAGACCTTCAGAGTCGTTGCAAATTTCATATAAATCCCCTTGGGTGGTTCACTCGGATCAAAAAATTCGATGTGTTGCCGCAGACGAACCTGTCAATGAGTCGGGCCAGCCTGCGTCGCAACACAGTCCTACATTAAAGCGAATATCGCGCTTCGATTGCAACTAAAAAGCGTCCTCGATCGGGTCTTAGGGCTGTTTTTTAACGTTTTTCATGCCGACCGGGAATTAATTTCCTGTCACGCGAGGCTATGTCAGCTAAATCCTACAATAAATGCGATGACGTAACCTTGTCCATGGGTGGCGCTCAGGCGCGCAATAATTCCATGACCGCCCGGTGCCCTTGCTCGATCGCGCAGTCCGTATAGGCGGTACCCCCGGCATCCGAGTTCGCGATCGCGATGTTGCCGAAACGTTGCCGCCCGACCATATGCGGCCGTTCGCTCTCGGGTGTGTCGCCGTCGAACAGGGGGTTGTACTCGCGCGCATAACCATGCGGCCACCGATTGACCGTGATGGCCGTGATGTCGTGGGCCGGATCGAAACCGCCGCCCGCGAGCGTGCGGGCCAGTTGGCTGCGAATGTTGCGCTCGAAGGTCGCAAACGGCGTTGCGATCAGCTCGCGGCGGCCGGCGATGTGCTGATCCATCTCCGGCAAGCCCGGCTGGCAGGGAGTGCGCACCATGTGCAGGAGGATCGGCTCGTCCGGCGATTTCGGGCTGCGGTAACGGCCGATGTCCACTTGCGGATTGAGCCGCAGATAACAGTGATAGCCGCCGGGCGCGCGTAGCTGGGCCAACTTCAAGTTGGCGAATGCGCGCCAGTTGCGCAACGCCACGCTGGTGTAGACAAGCGGCGTTTTGATCACCTGATGCAAGGCCGCCTTTTGCGCTTCCGGGAGTTCCGGACACAGGTAGGGGATCATCATGTTGTAGCCGGCAAGCACGGTGTGACGCGCACGGGCGGTGTAGGCGCGGCCGCTGCGCAAGTAGGTCACCTCGACCGGCGTGCCGTCGCCCGGTTCGCCGAGGTGCCGCGCGCGGATCACGATGCTGTTCAAACGCAATCTGACGGGTGTGCCGCGACGATCCAGGCGCGCGTAGTTCACGCGCGCGGTCACGACGTCCACGGCATCGTCGCCGGGTACGGCATCTGGAATCAGATCGCGCACCAAGAGCCGCGCGATCGTCGCGTTGCCGTCGGGGAAATGCAGTCGCGGCGAACCGCCCGTGTCCTCATAGCCCGCGGGGGTGAGCCCCATACGCGCGATCGAGCCTTTGCTCAAGTTCATGCCTTGGAAGCCGGCCATGCCCATGCCCCAGCAATCCAGCGCGGACACGGCATCCGTACCCACGCCCCATTCACCCATCGTGTCGATGTGGTAGTAGCGCAGCACCGAGGGTTCGACGTGCACGAGATCGCGCAGGAACCCTTCGTAACTGATGCGCGACAAGCGATCCTTTTTCTCGTCCGAGCTCAGGCCCGGCAGATAGTCGACCTGCCCGGTCTCGATCGCCACGATCTGCTCGCGCGCCCTTGGCGAAAGCGGCGCCTGCGCCAGCAGTTCGGGCAGCGGCTTGTGTTTGAATCCGACTACCAGTTTGTCCGCGCCGAAGGTTTCGGCATCGAAGAACGTGCCTTGATAAAGGCCATGTTCGGCATAGAAGTTTGGCTTCTCAACCTCCTTGGCGAGTTTCTCGACATCTATTCCTAAGCTCGTCATCAGGCCCGCGGCAACCGTGCCGTAGGGTCGCGGGCTGTCGATGTCGAGCGTGCCGCCGTTCAGCAATTGCAGGCCGCCGTTGAGGTGAAATTCGTTGCGCTTCGCGTGGCCGCCGAAGTCGTCATGGTTGTCGAGAATCAGGATTCGGCTGCCGGCGCCGGCCCGCGCGCGATAGAAGTGTGCGGCCGCGAGTCCGCTGATGCCGCCGCCGACGACGATCAGGTCGTATTCCTCGCCGGTATTTTTGGCGTTGCCCCAGCGTGTTCCGTCGCGCAGCGCATGCGCGGCTTCGAAGGACCCGGGATGACTGCCGCGCATGCCCGTGAGCAGGGGTGGGTAATAACCGGGCGCATCCTGAGCTGCCGTACTCAAAGGGACGGCGGCGGCCGATGCGGCGAGCAGGGGCGAGGAGAGAGCGGCGGTCGCGCCGACCGCTACACCGTTCAAGAAGTCGCGCCGCGTGATCGCGCGGTGCATGCCGAGTTTCTCGTCGTTCATCAATGACTCCGCAAGGCAAGCGCGGGGCGCGCCGTGTTAAAAGCGTAGCCCACCGTCGATGTCGATGCAGCGGCCGCTGAAGAATTCGTTCTCGAAGATGAAGCGGGCGGCGCCCGCGATCTCCTCGGGTTCGCCGAGACGTTTGGCGGGTACCGGTGCCAGCATTTTCTCCAGGATCTCAGGCCTCATCGCGGCGAGGATGTCGGTGCGCACGAAGCCGGGCGCAATGCTGCCGGTGCGAATCTGGAAGCGCGCGAGTTCCTTGGACCAGACCGCGGTGAGTGCCACGACGGCCGCCTTGGCGGCGCTGTAATTCGACTGCCCGGCGTTGCCGTGGCGCGAGATGCTGGAGATGTTGACGATGACGCCGCCGTTGCCGAGCGTGATCATGCGCTCGGCGGCGGCGCGGCCGCAGAGGAACACGCCGGTGAGGTTGACATCGAGGACGGCGCGCCATTGCTCGAGGCTCATGCGCCCCGTGACCGCGCCGTCTTTGACCTTGACCAACAGGGCGTCGCGTAAAATCCCGGCATTGTTGACGAGGCCGTCGAGGCGCCCGAAGTCATTGACGATCTGGTCCGCAGTCGCATCCACCTGGGCTTCGTCAGCGACGTTGGCGAGGTAAGTGCGGGCCGTGATGCCCCGTTGGCGTACCAGTTGGCAGGTCTCCTCCAAGCGCTCAGGACTCAAATCGATGAGCGCGAGATCGCTGCCGGCGGCGGCGAATTCCAGGGCGAGGGCACGGCCGATGCCTTGTGCGGCGCCGGTGATCACGATGGTCTTTTCGATGAGGTTCATGCCGATAAAATACCATTCCCCCCTTGCAGCCGACCTCAAGCTGTATATAATCACATGTACTGTCTAAATATACAGGTGATGCATGTCGGACCTCACGCCCCGTCAAACTCAGATCCTGCGGCTCATTCAGGACGCCATTGCCGAAAGCGGCATGCCGCCCACGCGCGCGGAAATCGCTCGCACGCTGGGCTTCAAATCACCGAATGCGGCTGAAGAACACTTGCGTGCCCTGCAGCGTAAGGGTGTCATCGATCTGATTCCAGGCGCGTCCCGCGGCATCCAACTCAAAGACATTCTGCGGGAGCAATTGGGACTACCGCTGATCGGACGGGTTGCCGCCGGGCGCCCGATCTTGGCCGAAGAGCACGTGGAATCCCGCTATCAAATCGATCCCCATCTGTTCCAGCCGCAGCCGCATTACTTGCTCAAAGTGCGCGGTATGAGCATGAAGAACGCAGGTATTTTGGATGGCGATCTCGTCGCCGTGCATCGCACGCCCGAAGTCCGTAACCGTCAAATCGTGGTCGCGCGCTTGGATAACGAGGTCACGGTCAAACGCTACCGACAAGAGGGCACGATCGTCTGGTTGCTGCCTGAGAACGTGGATTTCGAACCCATTCGTGTCGATCTCAAGGAACAGCCCATGATCATCGAAGGGGTGGTCGTGGGAGTGCTTCGGCGCGGTAAAGATGTGGAAGCCGCGTGAATCATCGTCGCTTGCGGATTTGCTGGCCGATGCGCGTGTCTGGAAGTTAAAAGACGCCTCGGCCAGTCATCGCCCGTCTTCGTCCCGTCCGGTTTGGTCCACCGGTCATCGTGCGCTCGATGCGCGCTTGCCGGGCGGTGGTTGGCCGACGGCGTCGCTCGTTGAGGTCTTGATTGAGGTCACCGGCCTCGGTGAACTCCAGTTGTTCTTGCCCGCATTGGTCGAATGTCAGCGCAGAGCCGCGACTGAGGTGCCTTGGTTGGTCTGGATCGCGCCTCCGCATGAGCCCTATGCGCCGGCCTTGGCGCAGCAAGGCATCGAACTGGGGCGATTGTTGATCGTGCGTCCCCCGAGCGCCATGGAAGCCTTATGGGCTGCTGAGCAGGCCTTGAGCTCCGGCGTCTGTGCCGTCGTATTGCTCTGGCTCAAGGGAACTGACGAGCGTTGGTTGCGGCGCTTGAAGCTTGCGGCGGAGGCGGGCGGTTCGCTCGGCGTCTTGTTCCGACCAGAGCGGCATCGCTTCGAGGCATCGCCCGCGAGCGTGCGTCTGTTGATGACCCAGGGGGAGCCGGAGCCGCATCTCGAGCTGCTCAAAGTGCAAGGCGGCCATCCGGGCCCCATTGTCCTCAGCGGGCCGTGAAAGCACGCAGCGGCCGATTCCGGACGGCGGACCTGTTCGCCGCGCGCCAAGCCGCGCCAGCGTTGACCCAAGCCGCGCCCGTCCCTACGCCGGCGCCGACTCTTTCGACGCCGAGCGGTGGTGTGCCGCCGACCCCGCAAGGCCTCGTTCGGCCGCGCGTCAAGCAGCTCTGGTATGCCGTGGTGTTCCCGCCCGATTTGGTGGTGCCCGCGGATTTGCAGCGCCTGGGTCTGCGCGCACAGCAATTCACCTCGTTCGTGAGCATCGAGGCGCCGAATGCCTTGTTACTGGAAGTCAAAGGCAGCCTGCGTTTGTTCGGCTCGCTCGAGCAGTTACAGGCGCGTATCGATGCCGTTTGGCAAGCTCTCGGCCTTGCCGCTGTGAGCGCGGTTGCGCCTGCGACGCTTGCCGCTCTGTGGTGCGCGCGCGCGGGCAAGCGCTTGCGCATCGAAGACCCCAGCCTGCTCGCGGGTCGCTTGGCGCCCTTAAGCTTGGCCTGCACAGCCTGGGACGCCGATCAGCTGCGCCTGCTGCAGGCGGTCGGTATCACGCGCTTGGGTGAATTATTGCGGCTGCCGCGAGCGGGTCTCGCGCGGCGGTTGGGCGCAGCCGCGGTTCGCGATCTGGAGATCGCCTTGGGCAAACAGCCTGCGCCGCGTCGCGCCTTTGTGGCGCGCGAACGTTTTCGTGAGCGCAGCGATCTCGAGATGGAGATCGAGCATGTGGCACTCCTCGAGCAGGCTGCGGCGCCGCTGATCGTGCGCTGCGCACAGTTCCTGCGCACCCGGCAGTCAGGCGTGCAAAGCTTTGAGCTGCGCTTGCGCCATCGCAGCGTACCGACGGACCGCATCCGCCTCGGACTCGCGAGCGTCACGAGCGAAGCGCATCGCTTGACCGACGTACTCGCTCAACGCTTGACCCGACTCGAGTTATCGGCACCGGTGCGCGCGATCGAACTCGTCTCGGGCGCTTTGCAACCGCTGTCGGCGGTCTCTTGCGATGCGTTCGGCGCAGTCGGCAGCGGCGGCGGTCGTGACACGGTGTCGCAATTGGTGGAGCGTCTGCGGGCGAGGCTCGGTGAACGCGCGGTGTACGGCGTCTCGGCGATTGCGGAACATCGGCCCGAGAAGGCCTGGCGTCGCGTGCAGCACATGACGGGCGCGATGGCTGAAAAAAAACCTCTTCAGTCCATGCCGCGGCCGATCTGGCTGCTCGACGAGCCCTTGCCGCTATCCCAGCAGGAGATGCGCGAGTTACTGCGCGGCAACGCGGTCTTGCAACAAGATCCCGAACGCATCGAAAGCGGCTGGTGGGACGGTAAAGGTGTGGCACGTGATTATTACAGCGTCCGCCCTGCCCATGGCGCGCGGCTGTGGATATTTCAGGAGCGTCATACGCAGTGCTGGTATTTGCACGGCTTGTTCGCTTGAAGGCGTGCTGCCGTGTACGCCGAACTCCATGCGCTCAGTAATTTCTCCTTCCTGCGTGGCGCCTCGCAGCCCGAGGAGCTCGTCGTGCAAGCCAAGGCGCTCGGGTACCGTGCGCTCGCGCTCACAGACGAATGCTCGCTCGCGGGTATCGTGCGTGCCCACGTCGCCGCCAAAGAGCATGGCCTGCAGTTGATCGTCGGTGCGGAGCTGCGTTGCAGCGACGATCTCAAGCTCGTCGCCTTGGCGACCAGTCGTGCCGGCTACGGCGCCTTGAGCCGCTTGATCAGCCAGGCGCGCCGCGCCGGCAAGAAAGGCACTTACCGGCTCGTGCGTGAGCAGTTGCACCCTGCGCTCGCTGGCTGCTTGCTGATCTGGCTGCCGGCTGAGGGCAGGACACTCACACCTGTGCACCTCGAGCAGGGTCACTGGCTGCGCGAGCGGTTCGCCGGCTGCTTATGGGTGGGCGTGGAATTGCTCACGAGCGGTGTCGATACCCGGCGTCTCGCCATGCTGGAAACCCTGGGTGAGACGCTGGGTATTGCGCGTGTCGCCGCGGGCGATGTGCACATGCACCGGCGCAGCCGCCGTGCGCTGCAGGATGTCTTGACCGCGATTCGTCTGAGTACGCCGGTCGCGGCCGCCGGTTTCGCGTTGTTCCCGAACGGCGAGCGTTCGCTGCGCAGCATCCCGCGTCTGCGCGAGCTGTATCCGGAGCCGCTGCTGTCCGCGACGCTGGAGATCGCCGCGCGCTGCAGCTTCAGTCTCGAGGAATTGCGCTACGAATATCCCGAAGAGATCGTGCCCGCGCACACGACGCCGACGCAGTATTTGCGTGAGCTCACGCAACGCGGTGCCGACATCCGCTGGCCGGCCGGCGTCCCGCGGGCCGTGCGCGACGGCATCGAACACGAACTGCGTCTGATCGCCGAATTGCGCTATGAGCCGTTCTTTCTGACCGTACACGACGTCGTCCAGTTCGCACGTTCGCGCGGCATCCTTTGCCAGGGACGCGGCTCTGCGGCCAATTCCATCGTCTGTTATTGCCTGCAGATCACCGAGGTCGATCCCTCGCGCATGTCGATGTTGTTCGAGCGTTTCATCTCCAAGGAGCGCAACGAGCCGCCGGACATCGATGTGGATTTCGAGCACGAGCGCCGTGAAGAGGTCATCCAGTATATTTACGACAAGTACGGGCGCGAGCGCGCGGCGCTGGCGGCGACCGTCATCTGCTACCGGCCGCGCAGCGCCTTGCGCGATGTCGGCAAGGCGCTCGGGTTCGAACTCGCCGATGTCGACCGGCTCGCCAAGGGAATTCAATGGTGGGACGGTCAGAAGATCGATCCCGAGCGCATCCGTGCGGCGGGGTTCGCTCCGGAAGATCCACGCATATTGCGCCTGATCGCGCTCGCAACCGAGATCCTGGGTTTTCCGCGCCATCTGTCGCAACACGTCGGCGGATTCGTGATCGCGCGCGGCCGACTCGATGAATTGGTGCCCATCGAAAACGCGGCCATGCCGGATCGCACGGTCATCGAGTGGGACAAGGACGATCTCGATGCCTTGGGATTACTCAAAGTCGACGTGCTGGGTCTAGGGATGCTGAGCGCCATCCGTCGCGCGTTTCAGTTGATCAACGCGTTCGGCGGTTCCGCCAGGGTCGCGGGCGATCTGAACCTCGCGAGCGTGCCGAGCGAAGACCCCGCCGTCTACGACATGATCTGCCGCGCCGACACCACCGGCGTCTTCCAGATCGAATCGCGTGCTCAGATGGCCATGCTGCCGCGCTTGCGGCCGCGCAACTACTACGATCTCGTCATTGAAGTCGCGATCGTGCGGCCCGGACCCATTCAAGGCGAGATGGTGCATCCGTATTTGCGCCGCCGTAACGACGAGGAGGCCGTGACCTATCCGAGCGAGGCCGTCGCGAGCGTGCTCAAGCGCACCCTGGGCGTGCCCATTTTTCAGGAACAGGTCATGCAACTCGCGATCGTTGCCGCCGGATTCTCGGCCGGCGAGGCGGACCAGCTGCGTCGGGCCATGGCCGCCTGGAAGCGCAAGGGCGGTTTGGGCTCCTTCGAGCGTCGCCTCATCGACGGCATGCATGAACGCGGCTATACGGACGCGTTTGCGCGGCAAATCTTCAATCAGATCTCCGGCTTCGGCGAGTATGGTTTCCCGGAATCGCATGCGGCCAGCTTCGCTCTGCTGGTCTATACCTCGGCATGGCTCAAATGCCATGAACCCGCGGCGTTTTGTGCCGCCTTGCTCAATAGCCAGCCCATGGGATTCTATGCGCCGGCGCAACTCGTGCGCGACGTGCGCCAGCACGGCGTCGAAGTGCGTCCCGTCGCGCTCGCCATCAGTCACTGGGATTGCACGCTCGAACGCCGCGCGGACGGCAAGCCGGCCTTGCGCCTGGGGTTGCGGCTCGTGCAGCACCTGTCTCAAACAGGCGCGACCCGCCTGCTCGCGGCGCGCGCCGAGCGCCCCTTTGCGGACATCGCGGATCTGGCCGAGCGGGCCGCGCTCGGGCGGCGCGATCTACAGGCGCTCGCCGACGCCGATGCCCTCGCTGGTCTCGTAGGCTCGCGGCATCGCGCCGTCTGGGAGGTCAGCGGTGTCGAGCCTGTGCTGCCTTTGCTGCCCGCGGCGACTGTGCCCGCCGAGGGCTTGCCGCTGTTGCGCGCGCCGCGCGAGGGTCAAGAGATCGTGGCCGATTATCGCAGCACCGGCCTCACCCTGCGGCGTCATCCTCTGGCGCTGTTGCGCGAGTGCTTGGCGCGTGGCGGAATCCTGCCGGCACAGGACTTGTGGGACCAGCCCGATGGCAAGCCGGTGCGCACCGCGGGACTCGTGATTACGCGTCAGCGGCCGGGGAGTGCGGGTGGCGTGACGTTCGTGACCCTGGAGGACGAGACCGGTCATGTGAACATCATCGTTTGGGAGCGCGTTGCGGAGGCGCAGCGGGCCGCCTTACTGCAGTCGAGTCTGCTAGAGGTACGCGGAACCATTCAGCGGCAGGGGGATGTGCTGCACGTGATTGCACGGCGCCTCCTGAATCTTTCCGCCTTGCTCGGCGAACTGGTGGTCGAGTCGCGGAATTTCCACTGAGGGCTAGCCTCCCGAATGCGACCGGCCATCCACCAATCTAACTAGTCATCCAGAACCTTTTTTTTCTTGCGCGGCCCCTTGCCGCCGCCGTCGTCGCCATCGATGTCGTAATCGTCGAAATCGCTGAGCAGCTCCGCAGTGCGTTTCTCTTCCATGACACGCTCGAGGCGTCGCCAGGCGGGCTCCGCGCCCTTGGGCGCGCGCCGGCGCTGCTGCTCGACGTCGCGCATGACTTGATCGACATCCACGTCATCACCGCCCGGTGCAGATTCCTCCGGGTCTTCTTCCTCGAATTCGTCGGATTCGGGTTTCTCGGTGATCACGCGCGCGTTTATAAACTTAAACCAGCCGGGGACGCAATACCCTCTGTCTCAGCCTGCGGTCTGGGCCGCTATTTGACGAGATCGTTCAATTGAAATATCGGCAACAGCAAGGCAATCACGATGAACATGACCACGCCGCCCATGAACACCACCATGAACGGACCCAACAGATTGGTCATGGTCGAGAGCAAGCCGTCCATTTCGCGCTCTTGGTTGCTGGCTGCGCGTTCCAGCATCTTCTCGAGCTCGCCGCTGCTCTCGCCGCTGGAAATCAGATGGATCATCATCGGCGGGAAAATCTTGCGTGCCGCCAGCGATTTGCCGATTGGCGCCCCTTCGCGAACCCGCAGCGCCGCATCGACCACGGCTTGTTTCATCGGCACGTTGTTGACGACGTCGGCGGAAATCTTCAAGGCTTCGAGCACCGGCACCGCGCTCGCAGTCAGGATGCTGAAGGTGCGGGCGAAGCGCGCCGTGTTCAGGCCCCGGATCAGTTTTCCGGCAAGCGGAACGCGTAATAGGAAGCGATCGAACTGCAGGCGCGCATTGGGCTTCTTGAGCCAGCGTAGGAACGCCCAGGTCGCAACGGCGAGCACAGCGACCCCGTAGTACCAATAATTACGCACCGCATCGCTCATGCCGATCAGGATCCGCGTCGCGATCGGCAACTCTTGGTGGCCTTGTTCGAACACGGCGACCACCTGTGGTACGACATAGGCGAGCAGGAAGGAGACGATCGCGAACGAGAGCACCATGAGCACGATGGGGTAGACCAGGGCATTGCTGACCTGCTGGCCCATGACCTGCCGCGATTCCGTGTAATCCGAGAGGCGCTCGAGCACCGAATCGAGCTTGCCCGATTGTTCTCCGGCCGCGACCGTGGCGCGATAGATTTCCGGAAAGGCTTGCGGAAAATCCCGCAGGCCGTCGGCGAGCGGATGCCCTTCGACCACTTTGCTGCGCACGCCCAGGATGATGCGTTGCACGCGCGGTTTTTCGGTTTGTTCGGCGACCGCCTGCAGCGACTCCTCCAAGGGCAGGCCCGAGCGCAGCAAAGTCGCCAGCTGGCGCGTCAGAAGCGCGAGATCCAGCGTCGAGAGGCCGCGGCGCATGAAGCCCTTGGCGCGGCTGCGCTTCAGTTCGCTTTGCGCGGCCTCCTGGATCTCCATCGGCAGCAGCTGCTTTTCGCGCAACAGTTGCCGCACATGCTTCGCCGTATCGCCCTCGATCAGACCCTTGCGTTCCTTGCCCTGGGTATCGAGCGCCGTATATTCGAATGCGCCCATCAGTCTTCGCGCGTGACGCGGAGCACTTCTTCGAGCGTGGTCTCGCCCGCCAGGATCTTGCGGCGTCCGTCATCGCGGATGCCGGGACTGAATTGGCGCGCGTAACGCTCCAGGTCCTGTTCCGAGGCACCGTCGTGAATCATCGTGCGCATATGGTCGTCGACCGAGATGAGCTCGTAAATACCGGTACGGCCGCGGTACCCGGTGCCGAGCTCGTTGCTGGGACGGTATAACGTCGTGGGCTCGCCATGCGCGTCGAGATTCAGGAGGCGGCGCTCGTATTCACCGGCCTCGAACGGCTCCTTGGTCGCCGGGTTGAGCACGCGAACCAAGCGTTGCGCGAGCACGCCGATCAAACTCGACGAGAGCAGGAAAGGTTCGATTCCCATGTCGCGCAATCGCGTGACCGCGCCGACCGCCGTATTGGTGTGCAGCGTCGAGAGCACCAAGTGTCCGGTCAAACTCGCTTGAACCGCGATTTGTGCGGTTTCCAAATCGCGAATTTCGCCGATCATGACGACGTCGGGGTCCTGGCGCAGAATCGCGCGCAAACCGCGTGCGAACGTCATTTCGACCTTGGTGTTGACCTGGGTCTGGCCGATGCCGTCGATGTAATATTCGATCGGATCCTCGACCGTCATGACATTGCGCGTGTTGTCGTTGATGCGCTCGAGCGACGCATACAGCGTCGTGCTCTTGCCCGAGCCGGTCGGTCCCGTGACCAGAATGATGCCGTGCGGCTTGTGGATGATCTCGTCCATGGTCGCCTGTGTGCGAGGATCCATGCCGAGCGAGGTCAATTCGATACGGCCCGCCTGCTTGTCGAGCAAGCGCAAGACGACGCGTTCGCCGTGGCCGGATGGCAGGGTGGAGACGCGCACGTCGACGGCACGGCCGGCGATGCGCAGGGAAATGCGACCGTCTTGCGGCAGCCGCCGCTCGGCGATGTCGAGTTTCGACATGACCTTGATGCGCGAGACGACCAGCGGCGCAACGCCGCGCTTGGTCTGCAAGACCTCGCGCAGCACGCCGTCGACTCGGAAGCGGACGACGAGGCGATTCTCGTAAGGCTCGACGTGGATATCCGAGGCATTTTCCTTGACGGCCTGCGTCAGCAGGGCGTTGATGAGCCGAATGATCGGGGCTTCGTCGTCGCTCTCAAGCAGATCCGAGGATTCGGGAATGTCCTGGGCGAGATCGGCAAGGTCCGTGTTTTCGTCCAGGCCTTCGAGCATCTGCATCGCCGCACCGGAACCCGCCTCGTAGGCGACCCGGAGCAGCAAATCGAATTTCTCGACCGAAACCCGCTCGATTTTCAAGGGTACGCCCATGAAGCGGCGCACCTCGGCGAGTGCCAGCGGCGTGACGCCGGGACGGCACACGGTTTCCGCAAACCCCGCGACGATGCCGCGCACCAACACGCCATGCCGCTTCGCGAACGGAAACGATAATTTGCGCGGCTCGGCGGGCTCCTTCAGTTCGGCGCTCATGGGTTCGTCCCGGTGGCCGCCGGC